>Ga0208401_100235_pt1 | contig 25738 bp, 19 predicted proteins | sample LakWasM112_LOW13_2_FD_183928 | JGI IMG/M metagenome (GOLD analysis project Ga0208401, IMG submission 183928) | Freshwater sediment methanotrophic microbial communities from Lake Washington under simulated oxygen tension - Sediment Metagenome... | ecosystem: Environmental > Aquatic > Freshwater >...
GTGCTAATACAAATGTAACTTTTACAGCAACAGCAACAAATGGCGGCATCAATCCTAACTATCAATGGCAGGTAAATGGTATAAACTTAGCTACAAACAGTAATCTGTTTTCATCTTCTTCCCTTAAGAATAATGATGTCATAAGGGTTCTTTTGACAAGTAGTTATTCTTGTGCTTCACCAACTTCTGTGTTCAGTAACAGTATTGCATTATGGGTGTTCAATTCGCCAGTTCCGGGCATCAGTATCACAGGGAATACAACTGTTATATCTGGAGGAAGTTCAACAGTAGTTTCTTCCGAAGTCAATGGCGGTTCCTTGCCAAGGTATCAATGGCAGGATAGTACAAAATTTCATTCGTGGCAAAACATAACCTCTGCTGTTGATATTGCAATCAGTTATACGCCTGCAGAAACAGGTGACAGACTCAGATGCATCCTAACAAGTAATGCTGAATGTGCGGTATCGTCAACTGCCATAAGTAATGTATTAATGTTTATTGTAAATAATGTAACAGCAATTAATCCTGTATCAAATTATAGTAGTGGAATAAAATATTACCCAAATCCAGTCAATTCAATTTTGGTACTTGATAGTTTAAAGCTTTCTGATAAATGGCAAACATTGGACATAATAAGTCAGGACGGAAGACCTGTTATTGTATCATTTAATCTGGCGAATTGTTCTAAAGCTTTAATCATGCTTGATCATCTTATTTCAGGTCAATATTTTGCAATTTTAAGGAGAAGAAATGGGGTGTCTGTTTATTTCAAATTTATTAAGTTGTAGCGAACACGATATTCTTTCTCAGCAAGTCAAACTGTTTACTGCATTTTCTAAAAAAAATTGCAGCATTATTCTTAAAAATATTTTTAAATACTGTAGCTAATCATTTCAGCCATTTAAATCCTTCTTTTATAATCGGCAATACACGTGGGCGATAACCTGCTGCTGCCAGTGCATTGCACAAAGCGGGTGCTACAGTTGATAAACCGACTTCGCCCACACCTCCGGGTTCTTCTTTACTCTCTATCACATAAACTTCAATGGGTGGCATTTCATCATAGCGTAATAATTCGTAAGTAAAGAATCCATCTTCAACAACACGGCTGTCGCTTACCGTTATTTCACCTTTTAATGTTTGGGTTAATGCAAAAGCCAAACCACCTTCCATTTGATTGAGTAGTCCATCGGGGTTTATTACAACGCCGCAATCTATTGCTGCGACCACTCTTGTGATCCTGAATTTTTTTGGCGCCAGCAGTTCTATTTCTATTGCATGAGCTGCATACGATTTTGCAAAAATGAATGAGTGCGTTGCAAGGCCGATAAAGTGATTGGGTTTTCGTTTTTCATTCCAGCCGATTTTCTCAGCCACCTTTTTTAATACAGCTGCAATTCTTGCAGGAGATTGCGTTAACGCACCCGGTTCATCACCTGTTTTAAAATCGGGTTTGTTTTCAAGCATTGACAAGCGAAATTCTAACGGGTCTTTTTTCAATTTGGCAGCTATTTCATCAATGAAACTTTCTACAGGAAATGTGTTCACACAAATATCAACTGATCGTAACCACCCCCGGTTGATATTAAACTCAACAGGTGTATATCCGGTACGCACATTTGGTATGGCATAACAAAAACCACTATCGGCTCCATCCATCTCTGTAGCAGCTTTCAATTCAGTTCCATCTGTCATTGTTGCAATGGGAGTGGTTAATACATGATGCTGCCATGTGGCAACAGATCCATCATCATTTGTATTCGCTTTCAGCAGATGATAATTGGCCGGCCGGTATGGCTGGTAGCGGATGTCATCTTTCCGTTCCCATACCAACTGAACGGGTTTATCAAACTGCTGCGCAATTTTTACAGCTTCTATTGCAAAATCAAAGTGGAGTCTTCGTCCGAATGCACCACCCATTAATGCAAGGTTTACCTTGATCTTTTCTTTTTTGAATCCGCATTCAGTTGAAATAACATTCACGGTCCAGTCAGGTAACTGCAAGCCGCCCCATAATTCGCAACTGTCTTCTTTTACTGATGCAATAAAATTTACGGGTTCTATTGTTGCATGCGCAAGAAAAGGCTGTGCATAGGAGGCTGTAATTTCATTCTTACCTGCATATTTGCTTACATCACCTTTCTTAAAAGCTTCAAACTTTGGTTTTTCTTTTGCTTTGGCTGCAAAGGTTGCAAATAAATCATCTGTATTTTCAAGAGGTTTCCTCCCGTCATTCCATTTAATCTTCAGCAGTTCTTTTCCTTTCATTGCCGCCCATGTGTTTGTTGCAATTACTGCCACGGCATCATGCACATGCATGGGAGCACCGGTACCTTTATATGTAACAACTTTTAATACACCGGGAACTTTTTTTGCTGCTTTATCATCTACACTGATTAACGAGCCGCCAAGTACGGGGCACCGTTCTGCAACAGCATATACCATTCCGTCAATTTTCAGATCGAGCCCGTATTTTGTTTTGCCTGTAAGTATATCTTTTAAATTGGAACGTTTTTCTGATTTGCCGATCACTTTAAAATCTTTCGGGCTTTTCAGTGCTACTTCTGCAGGAACAGGTAACGCCGCAGCAAGGCAAACCAGGTCGCCATATTTAATGCGTTGCATGGTAACTGTATTCACCACTTCTCCGTTGTCGGCTGCGCAGGATGAAGGACTGATCTTCCATACATTTGCTGCTGCACTGATGAGCATAGCTTTGGCAACGGCACCTGCTTTACGTAAGGTGTCAAACATACTCATGACGCTCTGACTTCCTCCTGTATCATGTTCTCCGTCTTTTAATGTACCGTAAGGAGCAATGGCTGATTTTACATCTCTTAAATCCACATCGAGTTCTTCCGCAACAATCATAGGAAAGGAAGTATCAACACCCTGTCCGGATTCCTGTTTGCCAACGTATACCGTTACTTTTCCTTTTTTATCAATTTTTAAATATGCATTCGGTTGAAAGAAATCGCAATCAGCAGCTTTAAGTGCCAATGCAGGTAATCCCGGTAATAAAAAGCCAATTGCTAAACCTCCGGATGACATTGAAGTGATTCTCAGAAAATGCCGACGGTCGATTTTTACTTTTTTCATTATTAAGCGTTGAGGGAGATTATTGATTGATATCTTCAATTGCCAGGTGAATGGCTTTCTGAATTCTGTGATAAGTGCCGCAGCGGCATAGATGATTGCTCATTACGGTATTGATCATTTCTTCCGTTGGTCTTTTATCTTTTCCAAACATGGCAGCAGCTGCCATTATTTGACCGGGCTGGCAATAGCCGCATTGCGGTACACCTGCTTTTTGCCATGCTTTCTGCACCGGATGGGATCCGTCCTCAGACAGACCTTCGATGGTAATTATTTTTTTGTTGGTACATGTTGAGACTTTTCTCTGGCAGGCATAAGCTGCATCGCCATCCATAATGACCGTACAGGCGCCACATGTAGCAACACCACAGCCGTACTTGGTTCCTGTAAGATTAAGTAAGTCACGAAGTACCCATAGCAGCGGCATATCAGCTTCAGCTTCTACGGTATATTCTTTATTGTTGATGTTGAGCTTGAAGGATGGCATAGAAGTCAATTAAAAAATGAAGACGGGATTTGCCCGGAAAAAATACGAAAATTTGTAATGCTTATATCTTTTTCTTTCGGGCATATTTACCTGTTGTGATTGAAAATAAATAAATACATAAGGCCGTAACCGGCAATCTGTATTTTAGCAGTTGAAACTGAATAAAAACGAATACATGAAAGCAGCATCAGTCAGCGAGTTAAAACAGGAATTAAACAATTGCACGCCGGCACAATTAACTGATTTATGTTTGAGGCTTGCCCGGTTTAAAAAAGAGAATAAAGAATTACTGACATATTTACTTTTTGAAGCGTATGATACAGCAGCATATATACAAAGTGTAAAGGATGAAATGGCTTCGCAGTTTGAATCCGTAAACAAGAGTAATGTTTATTTTGTAAAAAAGACACTGAGAAAAATATTGCGTACGGCTGCTAAGTATACCCGTTACAGCGGTCTTGCAACAGTTGAAATTGAATTGTATGTTTATTTCTGCTCAACCATGAAAGCGCTGGATATTTCAATAAATAAAAACCCCGTTCTTTTAAACATTTATCAAAACCAGCTGAAAAAGATTGATAAGGCAGTGAGTACCCTGCACGAAGATCTGCAATATGATTATCTGAAAGAGATTAAGAAGCTGCATTCATATTAAACCTGCTTCAGCCATCCGGTAAATCTTATCTCCCCGCAAGAAGTCAGTATCAATTCCTACTTTATGATCAAGGTAGCTATCGATCAACAGGTCAAAGGGGTTGTTCATTTTTTTCGATGAAGTGAAACAAGGCAGTTCTTTCCGGCCGGCATGTGAGGGTAAAGTGAAAAGGGCTTCAAACAATAATTTGGAAGCAAATCATTTTTGAAACATTTTCTTAGTATTTTAGTTGCTCAGCCTCAATCGAAAAATAAACAGCCATATAACGGAATACGAATGAAAAAAAGACTCTTTCTTATCAGCAAAAAAACTATTTCTCTCTTCCTGGTCACATTTTTTTTGACAGGACTCATTTTTAAAGCCGATGCAGGACATGCTTCAGTTGAGCGAGCAGATAATCCTTCAATTGAAGGTCGCTGGGATCTTACTATTTATGCAGATGGGCGGGAGGAACCTTCCTGGCTTGAAATTGTTCATTCAGGAACACATCATTTAATCGGCTCTTTTGTAGGTTCCGGTGGAAGTGCAAGACCCATCTCCAAAATTAATTTCAGTAACGGGAAAATGAGTTTTACCATTCCTCCTCAATGGGAACAGGAAGACAACGATCTTAGTTTCGAAGCCGTTCTGCAGGGAGATAGTTTAGCAGGTACAGTGGTAGCGGCTGATGGAAAACGCTATAGTTGGGTTGGTCACAGGGCTCCGTTACTGAAGAGAACACAGCAGCCTGTATGGGGTAAACCAATTAAGCTGTTCAATGGTAAAAACCTGGAGGGTTGGCACGCATCCGGCAAAAATCAATGGAAAGCAGAGGAAGGAATTTTAAGAAGTCCGCAATCGGGTTCAAATCTGATGACCGATAAAACCTTTACTGATTTTAAACTGCATATTGAATTCCGTTATCCGAAGGGAAGTAACAGCGGTGTTTATCTGCGTGGCCGTTATGAAGTACAGGTTGAGGACAGTAAAGGAAAGGAGCCGCAAAAAGATCTGCTTGGTGCTATTTACGGATTCATTGCTCCAAATGAAATGGTGGCAAAGGCTGCAGGCGAATGGCAATCATACGATATTACTTTAGTTGGCAGACTCGTAACTGTTGTGGCAAATGGTAAAACAATTATCTGCAGCCAGATTATACCCGGCATTACAGGTGGCGCCATTAACAGCAGGGAAGGAGAACCTGGGCCAATACTGATACAGGGTGATCATGGTCCGATTGAATACCGTAATATCATTCTTACACCTGCAAAATAAAATACTCAGGCTTCAGTTATTACGGTTGTCCTTTTTCTTCAACTGAAAATTGAAAATTTTCTGATTGATAAACAGGACGAGCGGAATTGATAAATAGCAAAGTCCGGCAAGCCATTCAATTCCTGACCATGCAAGCACAACGGCAAGTAAACCAATACAGGCATTCCACAGTGCCCCTCTTTTTTCTTTACGGGTAAACAAGAGTTCAAACCGGTTGAGCTCAAGTTTTTTGGAAAAATGCAGTGCTCTTTTGTGCAGTAAAAAAAGAATCATCCAGATAAAAAAATAACCGACGCTGAATAAGATGATTAACTGTGCAAAATCTTCTGTGTGAAGGACTGCCAGTCCTTTTTCAGTAGCCTTTGGAAACAGATCAATACCCGTCCAGCTCGAAAGCAAAACGGAAAACAGGAACTTTAAAGGATAAATGTAAAACAGGATAATGGCGAGGTAGCAAAGGTTCAGAACTATCGTTGACAAATCATTTAACCCATAACGGCGGAAATACATATACTGCTGATACCAGAAGAGAAATATAATTGCAACCGTAGCAAAAAAAGGAAGGGCTCCACGCACAATTATTTTTAATTCTTCAAAAGTTTGAGGCACTTCCAGCGAAGCAACAAGTAATGATACGGAAAATGCAAAAACAGCATCACTCAATGCTTCTATCCGTAATATCTCTACACTTCGATGACGGAATTGCTCATTAACGAGTGAGTCAAACATCTTTTTCCGGAGCATAGCTGTTTAATAAGTGCCGGAAAAGTAAAATCAAAAAAAATACTGTAAAATGATGATGGTCAGTCCAGCTCTTTTGTATTTACATTCTGTTCAGTCCAAGCCCCGGTTGATTGCTGCAGTACATGTATCCATCTTTCAAATAAAATCCATCTTTTACCCAATCTCTGCTGAGATCAAAGCTTCCGTCGAGGTCAAGATATTTTGTATGACTGCAACTGTAAGCAACATGAAGCGCAGCAGTGATACTTGCCATACTTTCATCATTGCAGCCCCAGAATAAATCAATGTTTGCATTGGCAGCGATTGCTGCAATTTTCCTGGCACCTTTTATGCCGCCGCTTTTCATGAGTTTAATATTGAAGATGCCAAAAGGCTGAGGAGGGTGGGAGAGAAAGGTTGCTGAATCTGCATCAATCAACGATTCATCAGCAGCTAATAATTTTCTGTCGGCGTCATCTAAAGTTGCCAGCTCATGTTCTTTTCCAACGGGCAATGGCTGTTCAATTAGTTCAAGTGAAAGATGTTTTGTTTTATTGATGAATTGTTTCAGTTGCAATAAATCATACCCCTGGTTGGCATCCACACGAATGAGCATTCTGTTGCCAAACAATTCGTTGATTTTTGTAACCCTTTCAATATCTTCTTCCACATTCAATCCGGTTTTGATCTTGATGATTCTGAAACCGGCTGCATAATTCTCTTTTGCTTCAACAAGCATGTCAGCTGTATCTTTTATGCCGATGGTAACAGATGTCGGGAGGGCCTTTATTTTCCGTCCATATAAATCTACAACAGAAATGCCTTTCAGCTGACAATACGCATCATGCAAAGCAAGATCAATGGCTGCTATTGTACCGGGCAGGTGAGGGAAGTGGATAGCGGCTTCATCAATTAGTTGATTGAAATCATTGATATCTCTTCCAATCATTTGCTGCACAAAATCTGTTTGCAGATTCTGTAATGTATCAGCCGGTGATTCGCCAACTACTTCGGTAAACGGGTTGGAAGCGCCAATACCTGTTATCCCATTCTCCAATACAATTTCAAGAAAAATAATCTCTGTATCATCAATTACTTTGTAAGCGATGGTATAAGGTTTGGTTAAAGGCAGTTGCTGCAACCATGCATTGATGGATTTGATTTTCATAGTGATTAGTTAAGTAGCGATTGAATAACAGGAATAATCTTTTCTACTCCCTGCTGCAATGGTAATAAGACAGGGATATTTAACGCTGCTTCATATTCTTTCTGAAAATGTAACGCTTCGTCCGTGCTGCATTGTTCAGTGTTAAGAGCAACTGCTATTACATTTGATCCATACATTTTGATCAGTTCAATTTCAGAAGCAACAGAATGAATGGTTCCCCATTCGGGTAAATGTTCATAATGTTTTCGCTTTGGTGCATGTACAAGAATAACATGTTTTGCATTCCCTGATACCAGCATCTCAGCACCGCATGGTCCGCTTGGATTTCGTAAGGCTGATTGCCCTTCAATTAATAATACATTAGCAGCTGTTTCTTTCCAGCAGGAAACAATGGCATGCTCCAGTTCGCCGGAAATAAAATCGTTCAGTGTTGAATCAAAAATGAAACCATATTGTCCTCCCTGCAGCCAGCCGGTTTGTCCTGTGTAGATCATCTGCGCATTGATCCTGGCATCAGCACAAACCTGTTTTATCATCCGACAGGTTGTTCGTTTGCCCAGTGCACAATCGGTACCTATCACTGCAATGATGGGTGCTTTCACAGAATAAATTTCTGCATTCCAGAAATGTAAATCTTTTCTGTCCTTTGGCTTTCGAACATCGATCAATTCAACATTGTACTCTTTTGCTAAGGCAGCAAGTGAAGGAATGTTCGATAAGAAATCATGCAATCCATTCACCAATGAAATATTTTTACGGATGCATGATTCCAGAACAGGAATAAAATGTGCAGGAAGGATTCCGCCAACAGTGGCGATACCGATGATACAGTATTGAATACCCTGAATGGATGAGATTGCTTCCTCAATATTTCCAAGTACAGGAATGTTGCGGTGCTTTCCGTCTAATACTTCTCCTGCATCTTTACCCGCATGGAGTGAATCAATGATGGCTGCGATTTCAAAACGTTCCGTTCCCCTGATTAATCCATGCGCTGTTTTGGCATCTGAATCATGCAGCATGCCATCGGTTAATACAATTGCTTTTGGTTTACCTGTCATCTTTATTTGATCGTTTACTTTTTCGTTCAATAATATTTGCCTGTTTTGAATTACCGTTTAATAAACTCTCCCGGATATTTCTGTTGTGAAGTTTTGTCTTTGTACACCAATACGCCGTTCACCCATACTTTTACAATACCATCTGATAACGCTCTGGGATCTTTAATACTCGCATTGTCTTTTACAGTTGCAGGATCAATCAAAACAAGATCAGCAAAATATCCCGGCGCAATAATACCACGATTTTTAATTCCTGTATGTTCTGCTGCCAACCCTGTCATTTTATAAATGGCTTCTTCCCAGCTCATGATCTTATTTTCTTTTACATAGTGGCTCAATACTCTTGTGAAACTTCCATAACCTCTCGGGTGACCGCCATTGGCGCCATCTGAACAGATATTGGTATGGTTCCAGTTTAAAAAAGTAATAATATCATCTTCTGTCATTGATTTGCCCATGATGGTTTCAATGCCACCAGCATCAGGATGTTGCTGGCCGTAAGTTTCAGCTGCAGCAACTAAATACAAAAGCGTTTGTGCCGGTGTTTCATTCCGTAAACGGGCAATGGCCGCAACTGTTTTACCCTTGTAAGTTGTATCGGGTGCAAAACGAACCAATACCGAACCTTCTGCATCAAATAAATGTTCTGTTGCATAGGTGGCACCCTGTAAACTTTTGAAATCTTTTTTGGGAAATAATACACGCAGCGTACTGTTCCAGAAATCATAAGGATAACAATCGGCGGTAATATCAATCCCTTCAGCTCTTGCTCTCTGTAAAGTTGCCAGTAAGGAAGCTGCTGTTCCCCAATCATCTTTCAAGGCAATTTTAATATGCGAAATCTGAACAGGAATCTTTGCCTGTCTTCCAATTTCGATGATTTCATTGACGGCATCCGTCATACTGATATCTTCACTTCTGATATGACTGATGTATTTTCCTTTTTCTTCAGCAGTTATTTTTGCCAGTTCAATTACTTCATACATGTTACTGTAAAAAGCTCCTTCGTATTCTAAACCGGTAGAAAGCCCGAGAGAACCTTTTCGCAAATCTTCACGCAGCAATTGTTTGATCTTTTCCAGTTCATCTTTTGTTGCCGGCCGGTTGAGTTGATTTTCACCCATTACTTTTTCCCTGATAGAAGTATGACCGGTGTATGTTGCAATATTAATGGCAGCCGGAATTCTTTTCAATTGTGCAATGATGCTGTCAACCGGATCGCCACCGCCATCCTGTCCTGTAACGATAGTTGTTATACCTTGATTCAGTGCAGCCAGCGCTTCCGGATATTTATCTAAGTATCCGGCAAGGTGACTGTGACTGTCAATAAAGCCCGGAGCCAGTATTTTACCTTCTCCATCAATAACCGTTTCGCCGGCAAATGGAGTCAAATTACCAACTGCAATAATTCGTTTGCCCTGTACTCTTACAGAGGCGTTTTTTGCAGTACTGCCCGTTCCATCAATCAGCTGTACATTTTTAATAAGAAGAGTAGGTGTTATATCTAATGAACCACCCTCTATGAAATTTCTTGTAATACGGTTTGCCGTACCATTACTTCCACTGCTCAATGAAATGATGGTGCGTTTGTTTTTTACATCACGGTAAATGAGATTGATGAAACCAACCCATCCGCCTGTGTGTGAGTACTGCTGTTCTTTCTCATTGTCAAGAAACCAGCCAAAGCCATAAGGATAAGTTGTGCCATCTTTTAATCTAACCGGCTGAAATGCCTGCGTCATTGTTTCTTTCTTCACCAGCTTTTCGGTTGTTAAACTTTGTTCCCATTTAAACAGATCCTCAACAGAGGAATAAATATTACCGTCGCCAACAACTCCATCAAACGGAGTAAGATCGCTGAGCTTTCTTTTTTCACCGGTTTCTTCAAAACCATACACATGATTTGCAGGAACAGAAGGCATCAGCACATGATACACATAGGTATCTTTCAGTTTAAGCGGTTCCGTAATGTTTTTCCTGATGAACACATCAATGCTTTCTTTTCTGATTCGTTCGATAATGCTTACCAGCAAAACATAATTGGTATTGCAGTAGTTCCATTTTGTTCCCGTAGCAAAATCAAGGGCCGGTTTACAGGTTGAAAAAAGAGTAATCATTTTTTCGTTGCTCAATGTATCAAGCGGTGATTTATACAACTGAAACAGGTCAAAGTATTCAGGAATACCGGATGTATGTGTCATTAGGTTGCGCACTGTTATCCCTTCGTAAGGAAGTTCAGGAATATATTTCCGGCAGTCATCATCAAATTGCAGCAGCCCTCTTTCCTTCAGGATCATAATGCCCATACAGATAAACTGTTTGGTTACCGATGCAAGATTGAAAGAAGAGGAGGTGCTGAGGGGCTGGTTTGTTCTGTAGTCAATTACTCCGAATGCTTTCTTATAAACGACTTTGCCGTTTTCAGCATAAAGTACAGTGCCGTTAAAACGGTTGGTTTGGTGAAGTTTGGTTAAAACCGAATCTAAACTTTTCGTGCTTGCAGGCGTTTGTGCTTTCAGCAAACTGAAGAAAAATAAAAAAAAAGCGAGAATTGTTACATTTCTCATATAAGCAGGTTTGCGCTAAAGATAAAGAGAAGGAGAGAAAGTTGTTCCAATGTTCTGAATCAGCTGAGGTTATGACCCGCCTCATTTGAATCTGCCCGTTGGGATTGTACCTTTTACACAAACTGATTTTGTATGAAATACAAGTTCACGAATTGGAAGAAACCTTTTTGTCAAGTAATGGTTATCGGTATAATTGCTGCTTTCAGTTCCTGCGACTCCTATAATTTTTCTAAACCGCAGCCGGTTGGCAAAACCAATATCTACGAGTTCCCGAATGAGTTAAGAGGAAAATGGTATGTAAAAGATGAAAGCGATAACCAGTTTTATTATTTTAATAAAAACTATGTTTTGCTGGTTCTCAGTGATAATGAAAGAATTGTTAATGGAGCCTGGCCAAAGCTGGATGCGACAGGTAAGGAGATTCCTGTTCCGGCCTTCTACAAGAGCGTTGAAACAATTATATATGACAGCTTAAAAAAACCTGCGGATACTGTAACCAATTACCTGTTTAATAAGGGGCTTATATACGAAATAGCCGACAGCAAGTTTTTGAAGAAAGGCTATTCTTTTAAAATGGAGAAAGACACAATCGTTGTTGCAAAAAATGATACTATTTGCATTGATCTCGGGCAAAATGCTTTTCTCCGTCAGCTAAACCGAAATACTTATATGCTGAATATCCGCAACAGTGTTCTTGGTGAAGATGCTTCAGATTACAGCTACTGGTGGCGTTTAGTTATTCTGGAGCGAAAGAGCGATAATTACTATAATTTATGGGAATGTACACCTAAAACAGGAGAACTGCCCTGCCGTTTTTTTGCAGGAAATTCCAAAGGCAATCTGTATTATTTTGATTGTCAATGGACATCAGAAGAAGTTCTGCGAATGATGAATGAAGAATATTTTGAAGTAAGCAGCGAAATCAGGAAAGAGAAAGACTAGAAAGCAATTTATACAAGCTGCATTTTGTGTAGATACTTTGGCAACTCATTCGTTTTCATACAAACTTAACCTGTTAGAAAGCTGAACAATCTTCTGCTGCATTTCATTCATTCGCTGCAACAGGTAGGTAATGGTTTCAATGCCTTCCAGATTTATATCAAGCTCATAATAGAATCTTACCAGCTTTTCAAGGTTGTGCAACTGGTTAACGGGAACATAAGTTTTGTTGTTAACTGTGCTGACTTCTATCAGCCCTGCTTCTTTTAATGAATAGATAAACGATGTTTCAATATTGTGATGAATGCAAAATTCTTCGGCAGGAATCATTTCATTTGTTTGCATACAAATAGATTTAATGAAGGTTACGCAATTCAGTAAACATTTTTTTCTGCTGCTCTGTAAGATCGGTTGGAAGTTTTACATCATAGGTTACATAGAGGTCGCCGGCTTCTCCTTCTTTTTTATATACCGGAACACCTTTTCCTTTGAGTCTTATTTTCGTTCCGTTCTGGGTTTCCGGTTTTACGTTTAATTTTAATTTTCCTTTCAGTGTTTCAATGGTTGTATCTCCTCCGAGTAATGCGGTGTACAGATCAATTACTTTCGTCATATACAGATCGTTGCCTGAACGTTTAAACTGAGGATGTGAAGCAATGGAAAATGTGATATACAGATCGCCATTAGGTCCTCCATTAATTCCCGGGGCACCATAACCTTTTAATTTAATCACCTGCCCGTTTTCAATTCCGGCAGGTATAGTAATCCGGATATTCTTTCCGTTCAGCGCCAGTGTCTGCTGTCTTGTTTCCATTACATCGGCTAAACTTAACTTCAGTTCGGCATTAAAATCCTGTCCCCTGAATTTTGTTTGCCTGCTTCTGCTGCCGCCTCCGCCACCGAACATAGATTCAAAGAAGCTGGAGAAATCGCTGTCATCTCCGCCATCGAACTGCTGATCGCCCCTGAACTGTGAATGGCGTTGTTGTGATTGACGCTGTTGTTCAAACTGCTCAGCATGTTGCCAGTCTTTACCATACTGATCATATTTTTTCCGCTTCACCGGATCACTGAGAACTTCGTTGGCTTCGTTGATCTGTTGAAATTTATGATGGGCCTCTTTATCGTTGGGGTTCAGATCAGGATGGAGTTTGCGGGCTAATTTGCGGTAGGCTTTTTTAATTTCTTCATCCGTTGCCTTCTGATCAATCCCTAACACTTTATAGTAGTCAATGAAATCCATGGAACTGATTTTACTGTTGTATAAAGGTACGGCGCATTACACAGAAGTAATGCGCCGTTTTATAAGATGTTCTCAAGTAATTTTATTTCTTCAACACCCGCTCAAATAATTTGAAGATTCGCTTATACTCGTCTGTACAGCTGCTGGGTTCTACAAATCCATGATCTTCCATTGGGTGAGGAGCCAGCTTCCTTCCCTTGTACGAGCCTCACAAACCAGTTACAAAATATTGGTCTGGCTCTGCAAATATTACTGTCCCATTTTTATTAAGGGATTTTAATTTGTTTAGGATTGAAGTGATTGTTTAATTTAGTAATATAATAAGAACATAAAATAGCTACAATGAAGTCGTTAATATTTATAGTACTATTTTTTATCTCATGTGATCAACATATCCCAGTTAAAGCCTGTGAGAATAAGTACGTTAACAGGCAGATAAAAAAAGATATTCCAGAAAGTAATAATCAGCCTGCTTATAAGAAATTACGACTTGAGTTTTTTAACGCAATCGGTATGTGTTACCTTGAAGATGGTTTTGATGGCATGCAGGTTAGAATTGAATATACGTCTCTGAAAAAAAATCAAATATTAACTATAACCCAAACTCAAAAAGAGCGGAACGCAATTTTGAGTACTATTTCTTGGGAAAATGGGAAAGCCCTTGAGCTTAAAGAATTAAAAAGAGAAGATCGACTTTTAAAACCACTTTCCGGGTGGGTTAAGGCGGAGGAGTATCTTACTCATTCCGGCATATTTAATATGCAGGATCAAAGTAAATTGGATAATTACTTTGTTTCAACCGGAGGGATTGCTATAAATGTCGAATTTGCAACAAGAGACTTGTACAGGAATTATTCATATCCTGATTTATATGGCAACATTGATTTAAATGCTCAGGCCAAAAAAATGGATGAGATTGTCAAGAGTATTGAAAAAGAGTTTTCATTCAGGTTTGGGGAGTAAATATAGTTTAGCCCCCTTTCATAATTCTCCAGTAACTATTTCATCTACACCTTATCTCTTTGAATAGCAAACTTCCTGACGTTATAATAAATAAAAAGGGATATTGTTGACAACATCCCTTCTTAAGTTGTAATATTTTTTATTTCTTCAACACCCGCTCAAATAATTTGAAGATTCGTTTATACTCGTCTGTCCAGCTGCTGGGTTCCACAAATCCATGATCTTCCATTGGGTAAGGAGCCAGCTCCCAATTGTCTTTTCCCAGTTCAATTAAACGTTGTGATAATTTCACGGCATCCTGGAAATGAACATTCACATCAATCATGCCATGGCAAATGAGCAGATCGCCTTTTAACCCTTCTGCAAAATAGTAAGGTGAGCTTCTTCTGTAAGCAATGCTGTCAGTAAACGGTTCATTTAAAATATTGGCGGTATAGCCATGATTGTAATTGGCCCAATCGGTAACGGGACGAAGAGCTGCACCTGCTGCAAATACATCCGGCTTATTAAACATCGCCATCAGCGTAATGAAGCCGCCATACGATCCGCCATACAATCCGATATGCTGTGGATTTACGCCATACGTTTTCACTAAGTAATTAACAGCATCCACATGATCGCTTAAATCTTTACCACCCATGTAACGGTAAATACCTGTTCTCCAGTCACGGCCATAACCGGCACTGCCACGGTAGTCAATATCCATTACATAGTAACCGTTATCGGCCAGCATATTGTTAAACATGTATTCCCTGAAATAACTGCTCCACCATTTATGTGCATTCTGCAAATAACCTGCACCATGTACAAATAATACAGCCGGTTTATTTGGGTGAGGATTGGCAGGCTTGTAAATTCTTGCATATACCTGTGTACCATCAGCTGCAGTGAAGGTGATTACTTCAGGATCCTTCCATGCATAGGATTTAAATTCTTCACTCTGTGCTTTGTTGGTGATCTGTTCAATTTTTCCGCTGGGTTTATTTTCCTGCAGATACAGTTCCCATGGTTTGGTTGAATAAGAATACAGAATGCCGATATATTTTTCATCGGGGGAAATTGTAACTTGGTTAGCACCTGTCATGGTAGTAATGCGTTCCTTCTTTCCATCAGCAATCGATAAACGATAGAACTGCTGCTCACCGGGATGTACTTCATTGGTAGTGATATAAAAGAATTTTTTATCACGGCTCAATTGTACCTGCTGCACTTCATAGTTACCTGCTGTTAATGCTTTCTTTTCTTTGGTGGTTACGTTGATGGTATACAAGTGAGCATAGCCTGTTGCTTCCGATTGAAACCAAACAGTGCTTTCATCAATCCATCCGGTATTGCGGCCAAAGCCAATGCCGGGGCCGCCGATCCATGCTTCATCTCTCTGCCTGTCTAATAAGCTCATGGCTGTTCCATTCCACAACATCAACCAGCGGTCTTTGTTATCCTGTGAACGAATTTCGATGACTGCATTGTTTCCTTTTGGCGACCATACAATGGATGAAAAATTTACTGCCCGGTTTGCAGGGTTTTTTGTTCGTTGCTCTAATTGTTTGGGATAATCTTTTACATAATCAGGTAAGTCTTTAATACCCGGTAAAGAATCAGCTTTGATTGTAATCACTGAATCTTTTTCCCTGTCGTAAAAATAGAATTCAGAACTTCCCTGTGAGGCTCCGACTTTTGTGCGACCGGGAATATCAGTGGTAAAGCCCGACTCCGTTACATAACTTGGAACAATCGTTGTTTTAGCATTTGTTACAGCTTTGAATAAACGGTAACTGATAAAGCGTCCATCGGGACTGATACTTAATCCCTGTAAAAATTTATCTTCAATATTAATAGACCTCAGTTCTTTTGGTTTGGGTAATGCTTTATTGTAAGCCTCTGTTTTTTCTCTTTTCTCTTTTCTTGAACGTAACACTTCAAAATAACGCAGCTGATCATTCTTCAGCCAATCTTCCTGCTGATTAAGTGAACCTGCGCCTGTGTTTGTTCTTGCACCTGCATTACCGCCTCTTCCCTGGAATGCAGCAGGAGGAGGCGCTGCCTCACCTGTTCTGAGGTTGGTGAGCTGCATGGTTTCGCCGGTTGCAATATCCCAGGCAAATAAATTCTGACTGCGGTTGTACACGATTTTTGTTTCATTGAATGAAAACTGCGGATTCATTTCAGCATCCGTTGTTTGTGTGATGCGTTTTGTTTTTCCGGTTTTTATTTCTGTATAAAACACATCGCCGTCTTTGCTGTACACAAAAGCAGAACGGGAAAGATTATAAACAAAGTTGCCGCCGAAGTTAATATCCTGTGTTTGAGCAACAGTTGCTTTTGCCGGCACTTTATTGCTGAGTGTAATAAAGTAAGTTGAATCTGCAATATTCTTTTCAGGGTTCCAGCTGAAATAAAGTTGCTGACCGTCGTTGCTCCATTGCAGATTTGAAGGAGATGTACCCATCCAGCGTGGATCACGCATGATTTTTTCAACGGTCAGTTTGTCTAACCGTTGCTGGGCAAAAGTCTGCGAAAATAAAAGCAATAAGAACAGGGAAATAATTGATCTGATCATAGCAGTGGTTTAAGACCTTAAATATATTGATTAACCAAAATCAATGGCAGTTGCCATCAAATAAAATGATGAATGGAATGATCTCCTGCAGGAACAGGAGTAAAAGCCGGGTTATCAGTAAGAAATCTATTTTTTTATTACTTCTTTTGGCAGCTCACGTATGTGATATTCCTGGATCAATGCAGGTGTTTCAGGTGAAAGGGTGAAATAAATTTCAATATTTGTTTTTTCAGCTTCAATAATAAAAGATCCACGAAGCTGATTCTCCGGTTTTACTTCCTTCACCGCAAGGATCTTTCCCGCTTTTGCATAAAGTTCTCCTGCATATTTCTTCAAGGTATCAATCGGGTAATCGGGAAAAAAGTTTTCAGCGAAGATGCCGCTTTGTTTTGCATTGTTCCAATCGGGCAAAATTTTCACCAGCTCATTTTTTCGTTGTTCTAATATTTTTGAAGGCAGTAATTGTCTCGGCTGTAACCCGGCTAGTTTTACAATAGTATCCAGAACTCTTAAGTTCACAAATCCCATGGGAGCATAAGTGCGGTTGGCAAAAGCCATTACGCCAATTCCATAATTGGGCATTATGCGCCATTGACTTCCAAAGCCGGGTAAGCCGCCACTGTGAGCGATATAGGTTTTCCCGTCACAATCTTTCATCCAGCCCAAGCCATAGCAATAGGCAGTTGTTACTGCACAAATTCTTCCATCAGGATATTGAAAGGAAGGATTAAAACCATTCCATCTCCAGGGATGATGCATTTCCCTTACAGAACTTCTTTTGATCGGGCCATCATCTGCAGCATTATTTGGCGGCCAGGCCGAAAGATGCAAAGCCATATACTTGGCAAATTCATCAACGGAAGAAATCATACTTCCCATGGCACCCCATGAACCATCCGGCGTATCATGCAGTAATTCTTCTTCGTTCCATTTGTTATTGAGCCATCGGTAACCATGTGCTAATTTATCGGGAGCAACATTTGCATATTCCCATTCAGCTGTTTTCATTCCCAATGGCTCCCAGATGTTTTTTTTGATATAATCCTGGTAACGTATCCCTGAAACAGTTGTAATAATTTTTCCGAGTAAGGCAAAGCCGAGGTTACTGTATTCGTAAGCAATACCGGGAGGATTGGAAAAAGAAATTTGTTTGCCGATAAATTCCATCAGGTCTTTATCTGTATCAGCCAGCTGACGATCACCCCATGGGTTGTCTTCCGGAAAACCTGCACTGTGCGAAAGCAAATGACGGATCGTAATATGAGGTGCATCAGCTGTTGGGTATTTGATATTTTTTAATTCAGGGATGTACAGGTAGGCAGGATCATCAAGATTCAGTTTCCCTTCATCCCGCAGTTTTAAAATGGCCATGGCCGTAAAACTTTTGCTCATGGATGCAATGCGAAACATGGAGGAGGATGTTACAGGAATTTTCTTTTCAATATCCGTATAGCCATAATTGCCGGTGTAAACTAATTTTCCATCAACCACTATTCCAAAAGAAAGACCGGGAAAATGATTCGAATCTGCATAGTCTTTATAGAGCTTATCAACCACCGCAAAAGTCTTTTTAATCTTTTCCAGCCTGTCGGTATCTGTGAAAACAGCCGGTTGATACAACGTGTCGAATTGAGTGGCTGTAAGTTTACCCTGTTGCTGGTTTTTACAGGAAAAGAGAAAAATAAGGCTGAGGGAAAAAAGAAAAAGTTGTTTCATGCAAGTTGATTGTTGTATCAGCAGTAAAATACTCTGTTTTTAGCTAAAACGAACAGCCGTCGCTTTGTTTCTTTGGTTTGGCTGATTGCCGTCATTCTTTGATCAGGTTTGGAGTTATGAACTTAACTTCATGCTCCATTTTCAGAAAGGCTTTTTCTGAACGATAAAAAAAATATCCATCATCATGCAAACAAAAAATAGTTTTTTTCTTATCCGGGTAATTGCTTCGGTGTTTTTTGCTTTACTTATTTCTCCAGGTGGTAATGCACAGAAAAAAATCAGTATGGATGAAGGCTGGAAGTTTCATTTTGGTCATGCGGGCGACCCTGCGAAAGATTTTAATTACGGCATTGCCAATATTTTTGCTAAATCAGGAGCTGCTGTAACAACGGCGATCGACCCGAAATTTAAAGACAGCAGCTGGCGTACATTGAACCTGCCGCATGATTGGGCTGTTGAATTGCCTTTTGCAAACTCACCCAATTTTGATGTGCAGTCGCATGGATATAAACCGGTAGGAGGATTGTTCCCCGAAACGAGCATTGGATGGTACCGCAAACATTTTACTGTTGCAAGATCCGATTCGGGTAGCCGTTTTCAAATTCAGTTTGATGGAATTTTCCGTGATGCCAATATCTGGGTCAATGGATTTTTTGTTGGCAACAACAAGAGCGGCTATGTTGGAGTAACTTATGACATTACGGATTATCTTAATTATAACAGGGACAACGTTATTGCTGTAAGGGTTGATGCAACCCAGTATGAGGGATGGTTTTATGAAGGTGCAGGAATTTACAGGCATGTATGGATGAAGCAAATTAATAACCTGCATCTTACAGAAGGCGGCGTATTTGTTTATGCGGATGTGCAGGGAAATAATGCAACTGTATCAGTTGAGGCAACGGCAGAGAATAAAAATTTATCTGCAGCAAACTGTACGGTTTATTCTTACATCACGGAACGCAACGGAAAGGTTATTGGAAAAACAAAAGAACAACCTTTATCACTTGCAGTTAATGCAAATGGAACAGTCAGGCAAAAAATAAATGTAAGCAATCCTCATCTCTGGTCGTTGGAAGATCCTTATCTGTACAGGGTGGTTACAGTGGTTAAATCGGGGAATGATGTTATTGAAACTGCAACAACACGTATTGGCATCAGAACATTCCGCTTTGATGCAGCTGAAGGGTTTTTCCTGAACGGCAAACATCTGAAATTGCAGGGAACCAATAATCACCAGGATCATGCAGGTGTAGGAAGTGCATTGCCTGATTACCTCCAGTACTACCGCATCCGGTTGTTAAAAGATATGGGGGTGAATGCTTACAGAACAAGCCATAATGCGCCAACACCTGAGTTGCTTGATGCATGTGACAGCTTGGGTATGCTTGTACTGGATGAACAGCGGTTACTCAACAGCAGCCCTGAATACATCAACCAGTTTGAACGTTTGATCGTTCGTGACAGAAATCATCCTTCCGTTTTCATATGGTCAATCGGTAATGAAGAAGGGTGGATTCAAACAACAAGTACCGGAAAACGTATTGCGCAAACATTACTTGCCAAGCAAAAGGAACTTGATCCAACAAGAACAGGCACGTATGCTGCAGATGTGGCCAATGTTATTACAGGTGTTAACGAAGTTATTCCCGTGCGTGGATTTAATTACCGCCAGTTTGCCGTGGCTGATTATCACCGTGATCATCCTGATCAGCCCTTGATGGGAACAGAAATGGGAAGTACGGTTACTACAAGAGGTATCTATGAAAAAGATTCCATCAGGGCATATGTGCCTGATCAGGATATTACAGCTCCCTGGTGGGCAAGCCGTGCAGAAGAATGGTGGAAGCTGGCCGCTGAAAATAAATTCTGGATGGGTGGTTTTGTATGGACGGGTTTTGATTACCGGGGAGAGCCTACACCTTATCAATGGCCGAATATCAATTCGCATTTTGGCATTATGGATATGTGCGGATTCCCTAAAAATATTTATTACTATTATCAAAGCTGGTGGACAGATAAAGATGTATTGCATATTTCTCCCCACTGGAACTGGCAGGGGAAGCAAGGGCAACCCATTGACGTTTGGGTAAACTCTAATGCTGATGATGTAGAATTATTTTTAAACGGGAAAAGCTTAGGTAAAAAGGATATGCCCCGTAATGGTCACCTGCAATGGAATGTAAATTATGCTCCCGGAAAACTGGAAGCTGTTGCCAATAAAAAAGGAAGGCAATTAAAGGCAAAAGTTGAAACAACCGGTCAGGCAACAGAAGTTGTGCTCACTCCATACAAAACAACAATGCTGGCAGATGGGCAGGATGCAACGGTGATTAATGTTTCATTGATTGACAGAGAAGGTCGTGAAGTGCCTGATGCAGATAATATGGTGAAGTTCTATATTTCAGGAGATGCAAAAATTATCGGTGTTGGCAATGGTGATCCCAGCAGCCATGAACCGGATAAGTGTGCAGAAGGTGCCTGGCAACGAAGTGCATTCAATGGAAAATGCCAGGTGATCATCCAGTCAAGTAAAAATCCCGGCATCATCAAGTTTGAAGCAAAAGCTGCAGGACTATGGACTGGTTCAACGGATATCATTACTGTTTCTCCGGCAAGTGTTGCCGGTGTAAATGTTGATGAGAAATATACATTGAAAGGTGAAGCAGCCAAACCGAGAGAAGTAACCAAAATGATTGGCGCTGATATTTCCTTTCTGCCGCAGCTGGAGGAGAGAGGAATTAAATTTTCTGATAATGGAACAGAGAAAGATGCTATACAGATCATAAAGGATCATGGGTTTAATTATGTACGGTTGAGAATATTTAATGATCCTGCAACAGACAATGGTTATTCTCCCGGTAAAGGTTTCTGTGATTTGAAAAATACCCTGCAAATGGCGAAACGTGTTAAAGCAGCCGGTATGAAATTACTGCTCGATTTTCATTACAGTGATTACTGGGCTGATCCCGGGAAGCAATACAAACCTGCTGCATGGAAGAATTTAAATTTCGAACAATTAAAGCAGGCTTTGTACGATTATACAAAACAGGTAATGACAGAATTAAAAAACCAGGGAACAACACCTGATATGGTGCAGGTTGGTAATGAAATCAATCATGGTATTGTTTGGCCCGAAGGGAATGTAAGTCATATAGACAGCCTTGCACAATTGCTCAATGCAGGAACAGCTGCTGTAAAATCCGTTGATCCTTCAGTTGTAATGATGCTGCATATAGCACTTGGAGGTCAAAACGACGAGTCCGTTTTCTTTCTTGATAATATGCTTGCAAGAGCAGTTCCATTTGATGTGATTGGTTTGTCGTACTATCCTAAATGGCATGGTACACTGGATGATTTGAGAGACAATATGAATGATCTCATCAGGCGGTATAATAAAGATGTGGTTGTAGTGGAATACTCTCAGCGAAAAGAAGAAGTACATAAGACGGTTTTTGATTTACCCAATGGCAGGGGCAAGGGCACGTTTATCTGGGAACCCTTAAATACATGGGAATCTGTTTTTGACAGGCAGGGAAAATCAAATGATTTACTGAAACTTTATGATGAATTGAGCAAAAAGTATTTGTCCGGGAAGTAATAATAGTTGAAAAATAGTTGCACCCGGCTGCAACGTTTAATAACTTTATATGGTCAGTCTTTTATAATGAAATCTCTTTTGTCAATTATAGTATGTTTTACCGTTCTCCTGCTGAGCAGTTGCAGTAAAGCAACAGTAAGCGGGGAAGATCAGTTACTGGGAACTTGGGTTAGGGTAGGCACTGATGGCAGCGGCCCGGCAGGAACACTTCAGTTCTCAATAAAAAACGGCATGCATGTCCTTCAGTTTGACTGTTCCGGTTCTCCCGGCCCCAATTGGCCATCCAATGCTGAAACGGAGTATAAGTTTCAAAACGGCAAATTGTCGTTCATTAATTATTCTAACTCCAGTCTTGGTTTTTATTCAGCAGATAGTTTTAACTGGACAGTCAAAGACCGGGAATTTGAAGTGAAATTATATCAGCTGCTGCATTACATATCGGCTGATTACACGGTGAAGTTTAAAAGAGTAAACTAAAAGTTATTCTTTCTTTTGAATCAACCCCGCAAGCTCATTTAACGGAATTGCATTTTTGACCAGTTGTGCGTAATTCGGATGCTTATTATTCTTCATGTATTCCTGCATTTCTTCATCGTTGTTTGAACTGTAATACATGCAGATGAGTTGAATCATAATCTGTAACCCCTCTTTTTTGCCGTTTACCTGTACTATTCCATCTTCACTGCCGTAATAAGCCGGGGCATTCAGTTCTTCAGTACTCATTTCATCATAAGCTTTCTTCAGGTAGGTATACAGTATTTCTTTTTCCGACGGTCTGATGCTGTAATAAGTAAGTTTCATATCCATTACTTCTTTCACTGTAACAGGAACCCAGAAAGGCGGTCGGTCAGGATTAAATATGACCAGGTTGCCATTGCCATACAGATGTACACCGGATGCAATTTCTTTTTCAAACGGAAAAACGGCGAAGAGATCAGCTAATGTTGCGGTTGCTTTTTCAAACGGAGCTTCCAGGGCTGGCGGGTCATCCTGTACTTTATAACCTTCGTAGTAAAAGTTAGTACCATGTCCTGCATGGGTGTTGTTAATGTAGAAACTCCAGTGAGGCGGCTCTACTACCCACTTACTCTCTTTGCCATTTTCAACAAGAAACAATTCAAAGTTAAAAACCAGTTGAGACCTGATGGCATAGTTGCAGGCCCTCTTTTTATAATTGTCATCCCACATTCCGAATATGGTGGTATTAAGGTCGAAACCTTTCGGGCTGGCCAGTAAAGGGATCTTATGATGAAACCATTCGGCAATTGCAGTAACATTTTTGTTATATGCAGTAAACTCTGCAGTTTTCTCCTGTATGTTATTATACAAAGACCATTTGCCTTTTTTTTCAGTTAAATACTTTGTATCCTGGGCAGTTACCCAAACCGGCATGCTGATAAACAGGATTGCCGCATTCGTTAAGGTGCGATTCATAAAGTTTCATTTACAGCTTTATAAATTCAACTCTCCTGTTTTTCGCCTTGTTTACTGGATTGTCATTTCCTGCTATTGGAGCTGATTCACCTTTTCCGTCAGTTTCAATCCGCCCTGCATCTATTGAAAATGTATTAATCAGTTCTGTTTTAACAGCGAAAGCCCTGCGTTTTGAAAGATCCAGGTTAGATGCGTCATCACCATCACTGTCTGTATGGCCGACAATTTTTATTTTAAGTGAAGTATTTTCTTTCAGCACCTGGGCTATTTCTTTTATAGTGGCAAATGATTCAGGTTTTACTTTGTCAGAGTTTACATCAAACTGAATTCCGTAGGAAATGAGCTTTCCTTCTGTAAGCAATTTGTTCCGCATATCGGGTAATCCGGCAGCTATTCTGAAGTTTGCAATGATGGGTTTTATCTCAGCTGTTGTTTGAATTCTGAAAATATTGTAGATATAGCCATCAATTAATCCACGTGGCAAATCAAGTACTTTTTTGTCATTGGCATACATACGTAGCCGCTGTTTCTGTATCCAGAACGCTATATGATATTTTTCACCTGTACTGAAATTAAATGCTGCACTGCCATTGTCTTTGTAGCCTTCTGTCTTCTCTGACCAGTTTGTCCAGTTAACCTGTTCATATCCCGGTGTAATACTGATTCCTGCTTTTCCCGGTACAGCACCTCCTTCATTCGGGTTGCTGAGTGTACCCGAAACAAAAAGAAAGTTTACATTAAACATGTAATCAATAGCTTCGGTGTTCAGTGGTACAAGGTCAAATTCCACTGTGAAGTTGTCGGAGAATTTTTCTTTGGCTTCGGGTATGTAATAACCTCCGCCCGTCATCTGAAACCATCTCCCCGGGAATTTTCCGATAGTAACAATTTCGCCACTGCTGTTGGTATTCCATAAGGCAGGGAAATCACCAATATTGTCTGATGAAAAATCATCGAAGAAAATAATTTTCTCACCGGGAATAAAATCAAACTTAGAAACAATCTTATTTTCATCCTGTGCATTCAGCTGGAAAGAAAGTATCAGGAAGCTTACGAGAAACAGATACGGTGTTTTCATGTTGAAAATATTTTGTTGAAGATAATTCAGGACTTATTGCATTCTTATGATAATGATCAGTGATGATTTTCCCGGTTCAGAAATACCGGCATCTTGCCTTCAGTTGTAATTTTTTTAACTGCTCTTCGTCAGTTGTTTTTTTCTGCGGAGAAGTTATAAATGTTTTGAAGGAGAAAAAGGGACATAAAAAAAGGTCGTTTAAAAGCAATGGCTTTTTGTAATGAATCCTGTAAATACCCGGTTTGCTGAAGTCACCGTATCTGTAAATGAGCAACTCCATTCGACGCATCATTATCCCTGCCCTGTACTTTTGCTCCGTTGATGGTAACTGTACCTAAACTTATTTTAACCCTTAATTCTATACCATTGATTGTTTTTAACAGCTGCCCAACTTTTAAATCTTTGAAGTTTGCTTTTTCCAGTACAATATGATTGCTGATCAGATCAGTAGGTTTTTTATCAGCCACCAGAACTTCTTCAATGTTTAACTTCTGATTTTTTTTATTGCAGATAGAATTGCCTGCATTGTATGTAAGGCAAACTTAATTACAGGGATGCAGGTATGATTGATGTTTAAGTAATAGCAGGCTCCCTTTAAAATCGCTTTCTTAAAGAAATCTAAAACTTTGCCGAAAAGACAAAAAGCTGATCATAGTCAGTCTTCCTGTGCCTTTTTTACCGGTACTTTGAAGGGTGCAGTATTTGAAAAAAACAGCCGCTTTCTTATTGCTATGTATTTACATGCTTTCAGCAACAGCAACCAGGGAAATCCTGAAGTTGCCATTGCTGGTGGAGCATTATTATGATCATATTGAAGAAAAAAACAATACTGGTTTAGTTTCATTCCTCGTGATGCACTATTATATTGAAGATGGCACAGATACTGATGCTGCCGAGGATAATCAACTCCCTTTTAAATCGGCAGAACATGCCGTAAGTTTTTCATTTACTTCAATAACACCACCCGCCATTACCGGTACATTGGCCAAGCCTGAGTATGAAAACAACCGGTCATTCAGAATGCATTCTGAATTGTTCCTTCCTTCACAGTACACAGCGGCTATCTGGCAGCCTCCCCGTTATTGCTGATTCATGAACGGTAATCATTTTATTTTAAGTTTAAATTTTCAGCAATGAACACAACACATCTTCATTTGCTGCTCAATCATTTTCCTGTCATCGGAACATTGATT
>Ga0208401_100236_pt1 | contig 25484 bp, 27 predicted proteins | sample LakWasM112_LOW13_2_FD_183928 | JGI IMG/M metagenome (GOLD analysis project Ga0208401, IMG submission 183928) | Freshwater sediment methanotrophic microbial communities from Lake Washington under simulated oxygen tension - Sediment Metagenome... | ecosystem: Environmental > Aquatic > Freshwater >...
AGATAAAAACGTAAACATCACCAATGGGCGCTGGCTTGCAGCCCGGCAAAAACAGGACCTGTACAGGGTAAACTTATCTTCTTTAGTAAGCAAATACATTGGTGAAACGGAAAAAAACCTGGAGCAGGTATTTAACAAGGCTGAAGAAAAAAACTGGGTATTGTTTTTTGATGAAGCAGATGCCTTGTTTGGTAAGCGTACGGATACAAATCCAACAACAGAAAAAGAAAGCAGCGGCCAGGCTTATTTTCTGAAAAGGATTAAAGAATTTAAAGGAACGGTTATCATATCCTGTTCGGGAGAGAATTGTATAACAAAAACCGCCAGGCAGAACTTTATAACGGTAAAATAATAACTATAACTGCGGTTTTTTAACGCTTATATTACAACATTTCAATTAAGTTAGCAGAATCATTCACACAACGGTAAACACATGAATTTTCTCGGCAATCTTATCTGGCTCATCTTCGGCGGCTTTCTTGCTGCATTGGGTTATTTCTTTGGAGGACTCATTCTTTGTATTACCATAGTTGGCATTCCTTTCGGGCTGCAGTGTTTTAAACTGGCCGGTCTTGTGCTGTGGCCCTTTGGCAAACAGGTGGTCAGTAATACAAAAAATACGGGTTGCTTATCTGTTGTTGCCAATATCATCTGGATACTGGTGGGCGGTATTGGCGTTACGGTTACACATCTTCTAATGGGCGCTCTTTTGTATATTACAATCATTGGTATTCCATGGGGCAGGCAACATTTTAAATTGCTTGAAATTTCATTGATGCCATTTGGAAAAAAGATTGTGCAGCAATAACAAAAGAAATAAAAAATGAAGAATGAGAAAGTTGCCGCAGAAATATAATCACCGCTATCTTTAACCATTTACAACTCTTTTATATGAAATCAATATCAATCAACCTGGTTCTTTTTTTCGTTTTATTCAGCAATGTTGCCAACGCACAAAAAACATACGTGAATACCCCTCCTGAAGTTTCACCCATGCCCATGAAACCGGAGATGACGGAGATATGGAACCCTGAAGTAAAACTGATTACTCCCGGTAAAAAAGCCGGAGACGCTCCTTCTGACGCCATCATTTTATTTGATGGTAAAAACCTTGATCAGTGGATAAGCCAGAGAGACAAATCAAAACCTGCTCCCTGGAAAATAATCAACAATGATTACATGGAAGTAGTTCCCGGTTCCGGTGGTATTCAAACCAAAATGAGCTTTGGTGATTGCCAGTTGCATATTGAATGGAGTGCCCCTGATGTTGTTGAACAAGGCGGACAGGCAAGGGGAAACAGCGGTGTGTTTTTCCAGAACCGTTATGAACTGCAGATACTTGATTCATATAACAACAGGACCTACAGCAACGGACAGGCCGGAAGTATTTACAAGGATCATGCACCACTTGTAAATGCCATGCGCAGCCCGCTGGAATGGAATGTTTATGATGTTATTTATACAGCACCGAGGTTTAAGGCAGATGGTCAACTCGATGCACCTGCAAGAATTACCGTTTTACATAATGGCGTATTGATACAAAACAATGTAACCATTCATGGCCTTACATTGTATACCGGTTTACACAACTACCCTTCTTCCCATGCTGATGATGTCATTTCATTACAAGATCATGATTGCAAGGCTCAGTTCAGGAACATCTGGATCAGGAAGCTATAAATACAGCCGGTGAAATAAGAAAATGTGAATCATTTTTCTGACCGGACTATTTGCTTACATTGTTGGGTGAAGAATTTCTGCTGCCCGTTCATTTTACAATTAATGTATGAGAAGCGGTACACATCTACCCGGCTATTACATCATCAACGGCATTACCATTTACCGGGTTGTTGCTGCACCTGTATTAGTGTTGCTGCTGTTGCTTAAGCAGTACGATCTTTTTGCCTGGCTGCTCGCTTTCAGTTTTTTCACCGATTTTATTGATGGCTTCCTGGCAAGAAAATTCAGGGTAACCAGCATCTTCGGCACAAGACTCGATTCTATTGGAGATGATTTAACGATTGTTGCAGCAATTATCGGGTTGGTTTTGATAAAGCCCCTGTTCCTGAAGCAGCAGATGATCATCATCGGGGTGCTTCTTTTTTTACATGTCACACAGATTGTTTATTCCTTTATCCGCTATGGTAAAATAACCAGCTTCCATACCTACCTGGCCAAAACAGCCGCTATTCTGCAGGGCATATTCCTGATTCTAATGTTCTTTCTGCCCCACCCCGTTCTGCCTTTATTTTATGCTGCAGCCTTCCTGACCGGCCTGGAATTAATTGAAGAAATCATCATCGTGTGGCTCTTACCGTTATGGGAAGCCAATGTAAAGGGATTGTACTGGGTATTGAAAAGAAAGAAACAGGAAAGGATCAACCGTTGACATTGTTACATGAATGATTCTTTCTTAACGGGTTTATAAAATCGACACGTACAGATCTTCCACTTTCTTCCTGGCCCAGGGAGTTTTGCGTAAAAAAGTTAAGCTTGATTTTATGCTCGGGTTGCTGTTAAAACAGTTGATGCGGATAATCTGCCCCAGCTCTTCCCACCCGAAATGAGCTACCAGTTCGGTTACAATAAACTCTAATGTTTTTCCATGCAGGGGATCCTTTGATTGGTTCATAAGCTGCAGTTAAAGTGTTTTTACATCCAGCACAAACCTGTATTTCACATCACCCTTCAGCATTCGTTCGTAGCCTTCGTTTACTTCATCCATGCGTAAGAGCTCAACAATATTTTTTTCAGCACAATAGTCAAGCATCTCCTGTGTTTCTTTCATACCTCCGATCATAGAACCGGTAATGCTGCGGCGGTTTGTGATAAGTGAAAAAGGAGAAACCTTTGGTGCTTCCGCAGGCAACCCCACCACCAATAGTTTCCCGTTCAGTCCAAGTAAATTAAGATAAACGGTGAAGTCATGATTTGCTGAAACGGCATCCAGTATCACGTCAAAAAAGGCCGCATGTTTTTTCATCTGCGCTTTATCCGTTGTAAGAATAAAATTGGTTGCTCCCAATCGTTTTGCATCAGCTTCTTTTCCCGGTGAGGTACTGAGCACGGTTACTTCAGCCCCGAAGGATACTGCAAATTTTACAGCCATATGCCCCAATCCGCCTAAACCAATCACACCTACTTTCATGCTTTTTGTTACCTGTGCATAACGTAATGGTGAATAAGTGGTGATGCCTGCACATAACAAAGGAGCCACCGCTTTAAGATCAAGTTTGTCAGATACACGCAGTACAAACTTTTCTTTCACCACTATCTGCGAAGAATAACCGCCCTGAGCAACGGTAACAGCATCTCTCTCTAATGTATTGTAAGTGCCCGTTGCACCTTCAACACAATATTGTTCATAATCGGATGCACATGGTTTGCAATGACCGCAACTGTCGGTGATAACTCCCACTCCAACCGTATCACCTGTTTTATATTTGGTAACTGCTGAACCGACAGCCACTACTTTTCCAACTATTTCATGACCCGGAACCATTGGGTAAATGGAACCACCCCATTCATTTCGTGCCTGGTGCAGATCACTGTGACAAACGCCACAATATAAAATATCAACCTGTACATCATCCGGCCGCAGATCCCTGCGGTTGAATTCATAAGGAACCAGGGGAGTTTCAGCACTCATTGCTGCGTATGCCTTTGCTGTAATCATTGCCTTTAGAGTTTAAATTGAATGGAGCCAAAATTAGGTTGTAATGATGAACTCTGTAAAAAAAGAATTCTGTAAAACGCAGTTAAGGGAAAACAGCTGACAAGCTGCTCTTTTGTATTTTTACCGGATGAAATATTTCTTACTGCTGATTTTGCTTTCAGGTTTTATTCCTTCACAAGCCCAACGGGTAACCGGCAAAAAAATACAGGCCGGCCTTGAGCTGGATGTACTTCCTTATGCTACCGGCGGTTATTTTGCAGCAGCATGGCTTGGCAAAAAAAAATGGAGAGCAAGGCTTTTAACTGCTGATGTAAACAAACCCGACTGGAGTACATCTGCCGGTTTTACGAATCATCATATCAGCTCTTATGCACTCGTTGCCGATCGATTTTTACAAACCGGATGGAAGGGCTGGTGGATCAGTGGCGGATTGGTTTACTGGAACAGCCATATTCAAACCGATCAGAGAAGTGAAACGGCAAAGTTTAAAAATTTCTTACTCAACGGAAGCCTGGGTTATAACATTACACTGTATAAAAAATTATATCTCTCACCTTGGGCCGGGCTCAGTTTCCGTGCCGCAGGCGATACCAAGGTACCGGTAGATAATAAACTGTTTACACTGCCCTTTATAAATCCTGAAGCTTCTGTAAAGCTGGGGTATACTTTTTAAATTTCATTTCAGAACGTTTCTTTATTTCCTGTTGTAATTGAAAAATTGCGGCAATTGGGTATCTGTGTGTATCAACGGAAGCTCTAACTTTCCGGCACATCTTTACTGCAAACAAATGAAAATAGTCAACAGTTTTTTTCTTGTATCGTTTCTTTTTTCTGTTTCATGTCATATGACAAATGTTAACCATGATAAGAAACTTACTGACAGCAGCTCGGTCAGCAACTCAACGGCCGTCAGTCAACCCTTACCTGAAGAAATAATTACTGGAGATTTTAATGGAGACGGGAAGAAAGAGCAGGCATGGGTGGAGAAGCCTTTATTCAATCAAGACAGTACCGATTGTAACGGAGCCTGTATAACGGTGATTCATTTTTCAGATACAACCATTCTTGCAATAGAAATCAGCAAAGCCATCAGTGCAGAAATCAGCAACCTGCATAATTTAAATAAACACCCTGCTGATGAAATAGGTGTATGGCCCGGATCATTTGCCGGCTGTTGGAATGATTATCATGTTTACAGTCTTTCCGGCAATCAATGGATAGAAGCAGTAAAACCATTTCCCGTTCATTGCAATCAATGGGATGAAGGAATACCACCGGTTAAAGCTGATTCATTAAGAACAGGCTATGTATTTATCAGTTACAGCAAACACACCGGAAAGGGTATTGAAACAAAAACAAAGTCAGTGCCCGTTCATTAAAATTAAACAGCTGTATACAACACATTTTACGATAAGTATTTCTACCTGGTAGTTTTATCATACAGTTTATTTTTCCCTTTTTTTTAAGCTCCGCTTTGTAAATAACTAAGTGAACATGCTTAGACACACTTATTGTACTCATTAATTTTTGAAACATACGGTGCAATATTGTTTGACCGTAAAAAACCTGCTTATACCTTTACTAAACAAATCCAATACCTGAAAAATTCAGGATCCAATACCGGTGAAAACCAAACAAATCCAAAAGCCCGTTTAAATCACGGCTCTATGAAACAAAAGGATGGCTTCTGTACCCAAGGAACACGGACAAAAGAAACAGGAAAAAGTTGAAGCCACATAAAAGCCCCGCTCCAATGCGGGGCTATTTATTTTTATACATCACGGTAATAAACTGATCAGCATCCAACATCGTATAGTCCGCTCTGTTTATTCTCTATCTTCACTGCACAAAAACTCAATTATGAAAGAACAGCAGTTCAGCAACCATTCCCGTCTTGTACCCGGGTTTCATGTAATTACAGCTACAGCCATTACCCTGCTGTTTGGAGGGTCTGTTGTAAACCTCTACCACTCCATACAAAACAAAGAGAACCTTTACTCTGCTTCACTGATTTGCCTGGCATCCATTATTATGGCTTTGCTGTTCTGGTATGTTCGCAGCTTCCCGTTGAAAGCACAGGACCGTGCCATACGTGCCGAAGAAAGTCTCCGTTACTTTATTCTCACAGGCAAGCCGTTCGATAACCGCCTTCGGCTTTCACAGATCATTGCTTTACGCTTTGCATCCGATGAAGAGTTTCCTGCACTGGCAGACCGTGCTGTAAATGAGAACCTGCGCAACTCAGAAATAAAAAAAGCCATTCGTAACTGGCGTGCCGATCATAACAGGGTATAACCGGAAGCCGGTTATTTCTTATTTGCAGGATTTGGAATCCTGTTTCTAAACTGTATCTTACCTGAAAGAAACAATTATGAAACCAATCTGCACATTCATCATCAGCCTTTTTCTATTACAATTTTCCTTTGCACAAACTGCTGTGAAAGACACTGTTCGGATAACAGCAACAGACAGCATTCAAAAAGCAGTAAAAGACAGTACAGAAAAAGCAAAGGCTGATTCTGTAAAGTGGGCAACCATGGAAGCGAAGCTGATTTTCCCGGTAATAAAAGCCGGCACATGGTCTGGTGTATTACCCGTACCTGATGCAGATGAAATACCTGATCCTTCCGTGAATTATAAATTATTATTTGAACTGGTACTTCCCACAAAAGCAAATGAAAGCAAAGACATTAATCATGGAATAACAGAAATCTGCAGATTGTTAAACCTGCACGTTGCGTCAGGAATTCCGCTTAAAAAGATAACTCCCGTTATTGTTGTACATGGAAGCGCTTTATTTGCATTTTACAGCAACGACTACTATCAGAAGAAATTCAAAACAGATAACCCCAATATTACCATTATTGAGGAGCTCGTTAAAAAAACAGGGGCACGTTTTATTGCCTGCGGACAGGCAATGCAGTTTTTAGAAATACAGCATTCGGAGTTAATTCCCCAGATGAAAGTTTCGATTACAGCACAAACCGTTTTATCGCATTACCAATTGAAAGGATATAAATTGTACGTAATAGCAGAAGACAAGTAAAGCTCTTTCTATAGCTGTTCTACAATCACAAAAATAAAAGGATCCCAACTCTTCAACAGGGATCCTTTTCTCATCCCGGTGTTGTTTCAGCCACCGGGGATTTCTCTCGTCTGCACATCAAACATTTCAAACAAACTGCAGTTGTTAACTGCTGATCCTATTTTCAAACCAGTTTCTTATTTACCTGAATACAATCCTGATGCCGGCAGAAGGAAAAGCCTTCGAAGAAAAACCTGTCTGCGCAAAGCCGGGAAGTGATTCCGTTTTTATCATAAATGCCATTGCTGCTGCTTTCTTTTTATAGTTATGTGCGCTTACGAATACGGGCACACTGCCTCCAATAATCAAAGCACCCGTTATATATGAAATTGTATTTGCAGTTTTACCGAATGTGTTCGGCAGGTCAAGAATCCAGTTTCCTTCATCTGCAGTTGGAGGCGGTGGTGTTGGAGCTATCAGGCAAACAACCCCGCATCCAACCATAACCCAACCAATAATATTCCGATTCCTGCTTTTCCGTAAATATTCAGTCTTTGTAAATTTCCTGTTGGGTTCAGTTCTTTGCTGAGAGAAAATATCCGTGCAAAAAGACAGCAACAGCAGCAGTGTAATGATCTTTTTCATCAGTTATATTTTAACTGTCAGTGATCATCAACTTATCACTGGTAATATACGAACACAGACCGGTAAAAACAATGATAACAGTCAGGGAAACTGATTCGCCCCCATACTCAACGGGGTTACTTCCAACTCATAATCACATCTCTTCCCAACCTGATAATGAGTAAACTGATCACCAGCAGAAATACATAGCGGATGAAGACATTGCCTTTTAAAATAGCCGCCTTGCTGCCAATATAACCTCCCAGCATATTACAGGCCATCATGGGTAAGGCCAGTTTAAACAGAACGGCACCATTGAGTAAGAAGCCAATTAAGGAAGCGGCATCAGCAATGGCATTTATAATTTTTGAAGTGGAAGATGCATGCAGAAAATTCATACCGGCTACGCTTACAAATGCAAATACAAGTAAACTGCCTGTGCCGGGCCCGATAAAACCATTGTAGAACCCAATTACAGCACCAATTGCGCCGCAAACAAAAAGAAAGGTTTTCCCCTTGTATTTTACTTCATGCACTGCACCGAAATCTTTTTTCATAAAAGTGTACACAGCCAGTATAATAATTACAATCAGCAGTAATGGTTTAAATACTTCCGGTTTGATCAGCTCCATCACAAAGGTTCCGCTGAAGGAAGCAATGGCAGCAGTGATACCGGTAACAACTGCAACAGACAAATCAACCCCTACCATCCGGATATACTGAAATGCCGCAACAGCTGTACCTGCAACCGATGCAAACCTATTGGTGGCAATTACCTGCACATGTGAAAGTTCAGGAAACAGGATGAGCAGCATTGGCACCTGTATTAAGCCGCCGCCACCCACAACAGCATCAATAAACCCTGCGAACAAAGCACCAAAACAAATGATTACATAAATCCACCAGTCGAGCATGGCTGCAAAATAAAGAAGAATGATGTGAATAAAACAGGGCTTGCTTAGTGTTTCATAAAAATAAACACAGCACCAATCAGCGTCAATACAATCACCACTTTCCGGTAATGATCATCCTTAATCCGGTGAACGATTTTCAATCCCGCCCAGAAACCGATTGCCAAAGCTGGTAATAGCACAAGATCAGTCTGCAAACTGGAAGCCGTAATATTCTTCCAGTAAAAAACCTGGAACGGAAGTTTAAACAGGTTAATGACTAAAAACACCCAGGCAGCTGTGCCAATAAAATCATTCTTGGGCAAGCGCATGGCCAGAAAATAAATATTGGAGAATGCTCCTGCAAGATTACCCAGCATGGTGGTAAAACCTGCCACCAACCCTGTACCCGATACAAACAGAGGATTTGTGGGTATACTCACTGTTTTACGAAATTCCATGTAGAGTATAATCACAACAGTGATAAGAATGATCAGCGCCATCAGTTTCCTGAAAACGGCTTCATTCAAATCCCTGCCTACAAAAACACCAATCAAAATACCAATGGCCATCCAGGGAATCAGTTTCCAAAAATGTTTCCATTGTGCATGTCGGTTGTAAAAAAATACAGCTCCAATATCAGCCACACATAATAAAGGCAGCACAATTCCTGTAGAAGCCTTCCCTCCAAATACAATGGCCATGATGGTTACATTGAGCATATCCATTCCTTTTAACCCGGCTTTGGAAAGGCCGATGATAAATGCAGCCAGCAGGATAAGTGCCCAGTGAAGTGTTGAATAAGCAGATAATATCTCCATCATAACCTGAATAAAAGTTCAATATACAGCAACAGGAATACATGACCGTGTAAAAAAGGAACAAATCCATTGTCATGACCTGAATTCTAAAATGGTATGAGTATAATCATGATAAAATTGAATTTAAACAGCAATCTTAGCCAAACATTCCATGGATTTCAGCTAAACAGAATAGCTGTTTTTTTCTTCTGAATGAATTAACTTACAACAAACTCACTACATATGCCGAACGGCCTGCCAGTGTACAAAGTAAAAGTGAACGAATTTGAATTTGCTTTTACCAAAGAACAGATCGATGCTGTTGACCTCGTAAAAAAATCTCCGTCAGAATTTAATCTCATTAAAGATCACCGCTCAGTGAATGCCAGGATAATAGAAGCTGACAATGATGCCAGGAAACTGACCATTGCAGTGGGTGGCGAAAATTTTGCCATTGAAATTAAAGATGAGCTGGACCAGATGCTGGATAAGATGGGTTTCAGCGCCGTTGTCAACAAGCAGATCAAAGAAATCAAAGCACCCATGCCTGGATTGGTTCTTGAAATTGCAGTAACCGAAGGACAGGAAGTAAAAGAAGGAGACAGGATTTTAATTCTTGTTGCCATGAAAATGGAAAACAGTATTACCATTCATGCCAACGCAAAAATCAAACGCATTGCTGTTACAGCAGGACAGGCTGTTGATAAAGGACAGTTGCTGGTGGAACTTGATTAATCATTTTTTGAAACTCATTTATGAAAAAAATATTAGTTGCCAATCGTGGAGAAATTGCGTTACGCATTATGCGGACGATACGAAAAATGGGAATTCAGTCGGTTGCAGTTTACAGTGATGTTGACCGTCGTTCCCCGCATGTATTATTTGCAGATGAAGCCGTTTGCCTGGGTGCAGCTCCATCGGGTGAATCGTATTTGAATGCAGATAAGATCATTGCTTTTGCAAAAGAATTGGGTGTGGACGGCATTCATCCTGGCTATGGTTTTCTTAGTGAGAATGCAGACTTTGCCCAGAAGGTGCAGGACGCAGGAATTATATTCATCGGGCCAAGTCCTGCAGCCATGCGGACTATGGGATCTAAGCTTGCTGCAAAAGAATGTGTGAAGAAATATAATATTCCCATGGTTCCGGGAATTGATAAAGCCATTGATGATATTTCACTGGCAAAAGAAACAGCGAAACAAATTGGTTATCCCATTCTCATCAAAGCATCGGCAGGTGGTGGAGGTAAGGGAATGCGGATCGTTGAAAAAGAAGAAGACTTTGGAGAACAGATGCAGCGGGCTGTTAGTGAAGCCACAGCCTCCTTTGGTGATGGCTCAGTATTCATTGAAAAATATGTCAGCTCTCCGCGTCATATTGAAGTGCAGGTGGTAGCTGATCAGCATGGAAATGTTATTCATGGCTTTGAACGTGAATGCAGCGTTCAGCGGCGCCATCAAAAACTAATTGAAGAAACACCATCTGTCATCATTACACCAGAACTGCGTGAACAGATTGGTGATGCCGCCGTAATGGTGGCAAGAGCCTGCAATTATACCAGCATTGGTACCGTTGAGTTTTTAATGGATGAGAAGCTGAATTTTTATTTTCTTGAGATGAATACCCGTTTACAGGTGGAGCATCCTGTTTCAGAAATGATCACCGGTCTTGACCTGGTAGAAGAACAGATTAAAATTGCAAGAGGTGAACTGCTGAGCTTTGCCCAAAAGGATTTAGTATTAAATGGCCATGCCATTGAGCTGCGTGTATGTGCTGAAGATCCATTGAATAATTTCCTTCCATCCATTGGCACTTTAACCAAATATGAAAAACCAACCGGTGAAGGAATTCGTGTAGACGATGGTTACGAAGAAGGAATGGACATTTCTATTTATTATGATCCCATGATTGCCAAACTGGTGGTGCATGGTAAAACAAGAACAGAAGCCATCCAGAAAATGCTGCAGGCCATCAAAGATTATAAAATTGAAGGTGTTGCCACTACCCTTTCCTTCGGCACATTCGTATTTGAACATGAAGCTTTTTTTTCCGGGCATTTTGATACCCATTTTGTAAAAAACTATTACACACCTGAAAAAATAAAAGAAAAACATAAAGCCAGTGCAGAGATCGCAGCACTGGCGGCTTTAAAATACTGGCTGGAAAAACAAAGTATTACACAGCCTGTTCAACATAAAGTGACGAGCTGGAAAAGAAGATTGGCTTAGGATAAATCAGGAATAAAGAATAAGAAATTACAAATGAGAAATGAAAAAGTAAATACAAACGCATGAAATCAAAAGTTGATATACTCAGGGAGAAACTGGAAGAAGGAAAGTTAGGTGGTGGTGAAGACAGGAATAATAAACAGCATCAGAAAGGGAAACTCACAGCAAGAGAGCGCATCAATCTGCTGATGGATCCCGGATCGTTTGAAGAGATCGGTGCATTGGTATTGCACCGCACCATAGACTTTGGCATGGAAGATCAGCAAATTTATGGTGATGGTGTAATTACAGGTTATGGTACGGTACATGGCCGTTTAGTATATGTATTTGCCCAGGATTTTACAGTATTTGGTGGTTCTTTGTCTGAAACACATGCAGAAAAAATTTGTAAGATCATGTCTCTTGCCATGAAAACAGGTGCCCCCATGATTGGTTTGAATGATTCAGGTGGTGCAAGGATACAGGAAGGTGTACGTTCATTGGGCGGTTATGCAGATATCTTTTACCGTAATGTTTGGTCGAGTGGAGTTATACCGCAGATCTCGGCTATTATGGGACCATGTGCTGGTGGTGCAGTGTACTCTCCTGCAATCACAGATTTTACATTGATGGTTGAAGGCACGAGTTATATGTTTGTTACAGGACCCAACGTTGTGAAAACAGTTACCAATGAAGAAGTAAGTTCTGAAGAACTCGGTGGCGCATCAACGCATTCAACCAAAAGTGGTGTTACTCACTTGACTTCTTCTAATGACATGGAATGCATTGCACAGATAAAAAAGTTGCTGAGCTATATGCCGCAGAATTGTGAAGACATTACACCAAAAGATCCATACACATTCACAGATGAAACAAGAGAAGTATTGGAAACCATTCTTCCACCAAGCACCAATCTGCCTTACGACATCCGTGATGTGATTAATGGAATTTGTGATGAAGAAACCTTTTTTGAAATACATAAAGACTATGCTGAAAATATAGTTGTTGGTTTTGCAAGGTTAGCCGGGAGAAGCATTGGCATTGTTGCCAACCAGCCAATGAGCCTTGCGGGCGTGCTGGATATTGAGAGTTCAAAAAAAGGTGCAAGGTTTACACGTTTCTGTGATTGTTTTAATATTCCCTTATTGGTATTGGTTGATGTACCGGGCTTTCTGCCTGGAACCGATCAGGAATGGAATGGCATTATTACGAATGGTGCAAAACTTTTGTATGCATTAAGTGAAGCAACGGTGCCACGGGTAACGGTGATTACACGCAAAGCATACGGCGGTGCTTATGATGTAATGAATTCAAAACATATTGGTGCTGATATGAACTTTGCCTGGCCTACCGCAGAAATTGCCGTGATGGGCGCTAAAGGCGCCAGTGAAATTATTTTCAAAAAGGAAATTGCAGAAGCAGCCGACCCTGCTCAAAAATTACTGGAGAAAGAAGCAGAATACGCAGAAAAATTTGCCACCCCCTATCTCGCTGCCGAACGTGGATTTATAGATGAAGTAATTGAGCCAAGGGAAACAAGAAAAAAACTGATCAAGAGCTTTGCAATCCTTGAAAATAAAGTCGCCAAACGTTCGAGAAAGAAACATGGGAATATTCCTTTGTAAGCAAAGCTCCGTACGGTTAAATGCTAACTGTTTTATAAAATCTTCGTTTGTAAGGTTTGTGGAATATCATTTGTACCTGTATATACATAACGGTAAATCCATTTTATGAACGGAAAATATAATTACCTGCTGCTTACAATGATTGCCGGAATCTTTTCTGTATTCGTATGTTCCTGCACTACCCAAAAGCAGGTTAAAGCAACCGCTTCAACGGAAGAAATTGCAAAAGCAATCAGTACAGACCGTTGGGTATTCACTGCCAATAATGTTATGCCGCAATCAGGCCGTTCAAGAATTGTAAATGGTATTTATGAAGTGTATTGCAGCAGTGATACCGTATTGGTATATCTCCCTTATTTCGGGCGTTCCTATTCTGCTTCAGCTGCCATGAACGGCAAAGGGCCCCTCGATTTTCAAACAACCTCCTTCAGCTTTACAAAGCAGCAAAATAAGAAAGGCGGCTGGGATATCAACATCAAACCAAAAGATAACGGTGAAATTCAGTCTCTTTCATTTATCTTGTATGATAATGGCTTTGCACAGTTAAACGTTTTACTCACAAACAGAAGCCCGATCAGTTTCAGCGGCACGGTAAGTCCGAAGAAATAAAACACCTGCATGAAAAAAAATCTATTAACTCTACTTTTCTTTATCGTTGTTTCTAATATGCTCAATGCCCAGCAAAAAAATCCTGCAGGAACCTACATGTTACAGGGAGTACGGGAAATGGCTTCCGGTTTTGAGTTGAAAGCCGACTCCACTTTTGAGTTTTTCTTTTCTTACGGTGCACTTGACCGTTATGGGAAAGGCATCTGGAAACAAGAGGGAAATAAAATCATCTTCAACAGCAATCCTCATCCCGGCAAAGATTTTAAATTAACCGACAGCAGTAAAACAACCGGCGGTTTCATTTTTCTGCAATTTGATTTAAAAAACACGGTACTGAATAACTATATCTATGCCTATAGTGGCAAGCTTAAAAATGATGAATATTCCGTTCGTGCAAACGGAAGCGGCCTCATCAAACTTCCTGTTACAACCGATTCAATTCATGTACTGTTTGAATTTGTGCCTGAACGGGAATCAGTATTCAGTCTTAACACAAAAAACTTCAATCATTTTACATTTACTTTGGAGCCCTGGATCACGGATGTATATTTTACTGATTTCCAATTAACAATAAACGAAGGCAACCTGGAAGGTGCCCACCCTCTGCTTACAAAAGATCATTGCGAATACCGGAAAGAAAAATAACGCAACTTTTACTTCACATCAACCGGTATTAAGTAGTACCACTTAATGCAAACTGCTGTACTTACTGGTTTTTGAAACTAACTGTTATAAATGCTTTGCAGCCTTAAAAAGTGAATCTACATTTATGTAACAAATCCAATACTAAAAAAAACCAAAGATCTGACACCGGAAAAACCTTTGATCAATTCCTGAAAAACCAAGTGAAATCCAATAATCGTTCAATCGATTCTATGAAAACCAAGAATGGCTTCTGTACCCAACAATGACAACGGACAAAGAAACACACAAAAAATTGAAGCCACATAGAGCCCTGCATCACTGCAGGGCTTTTTTGTATACACCTGTGTTCAGCAATAATCATCTGTAAAAGGAAGCCCGGGCTCCTTTAACTGGCGAAAAAGGAGTTGATTGGCAAATGGTGTATCTCGCCTGTGCATTATAGCTGCTTTTTTCCGGCATCTGCCTGTTACAGCATCGCTGCTAACATTATCCTCGCAATCCGCAACCCGGGTGCAAAATTGATCCTATGATGAAGATCATTTTTTGAGTAACTTAACAGTGATATCTTATCCTTTAAATATTCTCAACATGAAACATTATCACATTGTATCAAGGATTGCCATTTACCTGCTTTCTATTGTGCTGATCATTTTCGGAGTATTTCATTTTAAATATCCCTATGACCTGCTGGTATATGTGCCTGATTTCCTGGTGGGAGGTATCCGCTGGGCTTATGTTGTTGGCGGAGCTTTTATCCTGGTAGGTATTTCTTTTATGACGAATCGCTATGTAAAGTTTACCAGTTACCTGCTTGCGGCTTTACTCGTCATTTTCATTTTAACCATTCACCTGCCCAATGCATTAAATGCAGGAGCGCCGGAAATGCGTCAATGGGCATGGATTAATTTGCTGAAGGATACTGCCATCGTTGGTTTTGCCCTGCACATTGCTGCCGGAGCCCATCATCAGCACCTTCATTTTGAAGAAAATGATTAATTGATTTTATACATACTGCAAACCAGCTGCCGGGCATTCGCTTCAGCAGCTGGTTATATCCCCTGCTTTTTACTCCTCTTTTCTGTTACAGCTTATTATCTTCGGTTCTCAATCAATTTACTTTGTTCATTAACGTACACAGCCACTTACCGGCAACTGAAAATGAATGGGTGCTTCAAAATCTTTATCAGAATTTTGAACAGGCTGATATACCGGGAATGTATTCTATCGGTTTGCATCCATGGTATATCCATGAAGCAACCGTGAAAGAGCAAATAGCTGAGCTTAAAAAAAACAGTGTGCGGCCAGCCGTACTCGCCATTGGCGAATGCGGGCTTGATAAAATATGTACGGTTGATTATACCCTGCAACAGAATGTATTTACCGAACAGCTGAAATGGGCAAATGAAATTGGCAAACCGCTGATCATTCATTGTGTAAAAGCACATGAGGATGTTCTCCGGCTGCTGTTAAAACATCAAAACAAAGTGCCGGTAATCTTTCATGGATTTAATAAAAGTAAAGAGCTGGCACAAAAAATCGTCAGTAAGGGCTGCTATATTTCATTTGGTAAAGCACTGCAGCATCAGCAAACCAGGGAAGTAATGCTTTCACTTCCGCCTGAATTTGTTTTTCTGGAAACCGATGATGCAAACATCAGCATCAGGAAAATCTATGAATTTGCTGCCGCTGCTTTACAGATTAACGAAGATTCACTTAGTTTGCAGCTCCAAAAAAATGCAGTCACGGTTTTTGGTGTTGCAGCAATAAAATTATGATGGATATTTCCTGGCTTTCAAGAACAAGTTTACTCATTGGTGAAGATACTGTCCGTTACCTTACAAATGCGCATGTAATGGTGGTAGGACTTGGTGGTGTAGGATCTTATGCAGCGGAGTTTATTGCACGCAGCGGAATCGGGAAGATGACGATTATTGACGGCGATGTGGTTGACCCTACCAACCGCAACCGCCAGTTACCTGCACTTGCAACCAACCACGGCCAGTCAAAAGCATTAATTATGGCCGAACGTTTACAATCCATCAATCCTGAACTTCAATTAACCGTCATCAAAGAGTTTGTTAACCCTGAAATGGTCCTTCAACAGCTTCATGCAAAACCCGATTATATCATTGATGCCATTGACAGCATTACCCCGAAGCTGACTTTTATTAAAATGGCTTATGAGAGCGGCCTGCCGTTGGTGAGCAGCATGGGTGCCGGTGCAAAGCTTGATCCCACACAGTTACAGGTAGTGGATATTTCAAAAACATACAATTGCCCTTTTGCACAGCAAATAAGAAAAATGCTCAAACAGCATCAGATCAGGAAGGGAGTAAAAGTTGTTTTTTCACCGGAAAAACCAATTAAAGAAAGCTTGATGCTTACGGATGGAAAGAACTATAAAAAATCAGCATACGGTACCGTTTCATATATGCCTGCCGTTTTTGGCGCCGTTGCAGCATCTGTTGCCATCAGGGATTTAATAAAGAAATCAGCAAAGGATTCAATCATAACCTGATATACTTTTACATTGCTTCTAAACTTTTTGTACAAACGAGTAGTTGTACTTAACATGCAGAGTCATTTCATAAATGTAAACCCTTAATTTTTTTTGCAATTCAAGATCGTTTCGTTTCATTACTAAAACGATTATCTTCCGCAGAACTTACAGAAGCATTTCCTCTTTGTATATTGAAGAATAAGTTTTACATTCAATCAGCAAACCGCTATTATATATTGTAAAACACTTGCTGTTAAGTGCAGCTTAGTTAACAAAATAATTGAATCACTTTTTTTGCTTTCATGAGATTCTCAGTTAACAAATCAATCTTTTTCTCCATCGGGCTTCTTACAATAACCGTTTTTGCTGTTATATTCATTTCCATACGTCAGTCAGAAAAAATAAATGACACCAGTCAGAGCATAGAAACAGAAGAACAGGTAAGAACACTCTTGCAGCAACTTACTTCAGCCGTGCTTGATAATGAAACGGGTTCCCGTGGGTACCTCATTACAGGCCTGAGACAATTTCTTGATCCGTTGATGAGTTCTGAAAGAGCGCTGGATGAATTGAGAATTCAGTTAAACAAAAAAGTCACTGATCATGAAATATTACATCTCCTGAATGATTCTATAAGCCCGTTAATTGATAAAAGAAAATCTTTTTCCTGGGATATGGTATCGCTTTACCAGGAAAACAAACAAAAAGAGGCAGCAGACCTCGTGAAAGGCGGGTTGGGAAAGCATTACACGGATGAAATCAGAAGGCTTTCAGAAAAAGCTTCAAGGATGCAGTTTGAAAACCTGCAGAAAAGAAGAATCGCCAATGAAACGCTTATTCTTAAATTAAACCGCTACCTGTATTACACTATCGGATTGGTGTTTCTTTTTTTCCTTTTTAATTTTTTCCAGCTTATCCGCTTTTTCCGGAAACAGAAGTTAATACAGGAGCGCCTGAAACAAAACGAAGAAATATTTTCAACCTTGTTTTATAAAAGCCCGGTAATGAAGTGGATTGTAAATGAGGAAACAAGGCAAATAACTGATGTAAATGACGCCATCTGCGAATTTTTCGGTTTTTCAAAAGTAGAAATGACCGGAAAAACAGCTGATCAAATCGGGATTCTGTTACCTCCGGGAATAAGGGAAACGCTGAATAAACAATTACAGCTCAAAGGCAAGCTGAGAAATGTAGAAGTGTACACCAGTAATAAAAAGGGTGAAAAGAAATGGATTTCAATTGATATTGATCCCATTAACCTCTATGGCACAAAAAGTCTTATTGCTGCTATGTTAGATATTACAGAACGAAAAGAATCTGAACTTCATGTCATCAGCCTGAATGAAGAACTGGAGGGTAAAGTGCTGCTTAAAACAAAAGAGATCAGGGAAAGCGAAGAGAAACTGAAAATACTGAATGAGCAGCTGGAACTGAAAGTACAGGAACGGACTGAACAGCTTGAAAAAGCAAATAAGGAACTGGAAGCATTCAGTTACTCCGTATCGCATGATCTGCGTGCACCGTTACGCAGTATCAATGGCTTTGCCACAATTATAGAAGAAGACTATGGAAACAAAATGGATGATGAAGAAAAACGTTTGCTTTCAGTTATAAAAACCAATACGCAGAAAATGGGTAACCTGATTGATGACCTACTGGCTTTTTCAAGAATGGGCCGTAAGGAAATCAGTAAATCAGCAATAGACACTCAGAAAATGGTGACTGAAGTTATCCACGACCTGTCTCCGCAGGAAACAACAAAGATCAGCTGGATAATTCATGCACTTCCTTCCTGTTGGGGCGATGCCAACACCATACCGCAGGTATGGGTGAATCTTATTTCGAATGCCATAAAATACAGCCGGAAAAAAGAAATACCTGAAATTGAAATCGGAGGTTTTGCAGAAGAAGGGCAAACCGTATTTTATGTAAAGGATAATGGCGTGGGATTTGATGAGACATACAGTAACAAGCTGTTCAGGGTTTTTCAGCGCCTGCACAGTGAAAGCGAGTTTGAGGGAACCGGAGTCGGCCTGGCACTTGCAGATAAAATTATTTCTAAACACGGAGGAAAAATGTGGGCAACATCCAAACCCGACAAGGGTGCATGTTTTTATTTTTCCTTACCCGATAATCAGTATTTAAATTAAATTCTTACGATATGACTAACATTTCAGTTGAAATTCTGCTGGTGGAAGACAATATGAGTGATGCTGAACTCACCATCAGGGAAATGAGGAAACACAACATTATCAATGAGCTGTTTCATGTAAAAGACGGTGCAGAAGCTATTGATTTTATTTTTGCAACCGGCTCTTTTTCTGAAAGCAGGAGCATTAATAACAAGCCCAAATTAATTCTGCTGGATATACAAATGCCCAAAGTAAACGGCATTGAAGTACTGGAAAAAATAAAAACAGATCCAAGAACAAAAACGATCCCCGTTGTAATGCTCACATCTTCAAAAGAAGATCCTGACATTCAAAGATGTTATGATCTCGGGGCCAACAGCTATATAGTAAAACCTGTAAATTTCGAATCTTTTACCGGTGTAATTAAAAGCCTTCATTATTATTGGTTACTTTTAAACGAACCGCCTGCAAAATAGCTGCTTATGATGCCCCCACATTTAAAGATACTTATCATTGAAGACAACCCGGCCGATGCAGAACTTCTGCAGCGTTTTTTAAGAAAAGAGGGCCTGCAGTTTGAAAGTATTGTGGCACAAGATAAGGCATCCTTTCTGCATGCACTCGATACACAAACCTTTAATCTTGTTCTTTCAGATAACTCCCTCTACCAGTTTGATGCAACGGAAGCTGTTCAGATTATACGCAACCGTTTACCCGACATTCCTTTTATCCTCATTACAGGAACAATCAATGAAGAGTTTATTATCAGCATTCTGAAACTCGGCATTGATGATTATATTTTAAAAGACAGGCTTACCCGTTTGCCTGCCGCAATTGAAGCGGCGTTTAAATCGAAACATGCTGAAAAAGAAAAAAAACTGGCCGAAGAAGAACTCAAAAGAAGTGAGGCAAAATACAGGTACCTGGTTGAACGTGTATCAAATGGTATTTATGCCATGGATACAGATTGGCGAATACTGTACATGAATAGGCAGGCAGCGCAGTTTTTTGGTTGCGATGCTGAAGAACTAATCGGGAAAAAGATATGGGATGAAATGCCGCAACTGATCGGCAGTGCATTTTACAATTCCTATCATTCAGCCATGGCTCAGCAAAAAGAAGTTTTCCTTGAACAATATTCCACTTACTTTGATAAATGGGTTACTGTAAATGCCTATCCATCGCCTGATGGACTTGTTGTGTATTTCCGTGACACCACCGGGCAAAAAAAAGCTGAACTTGAAAGTCAAAAAAAGCAGCACCAATATCAAACGCTGATTGAAAGAGTAACAGATGCCTTTATTTCGGTAGACAAAGATTTCAACTACACATTTATTAATCAGCAGGCCGCAGAACTTATTCGCCGGGATGCAGCCTCAGTTATTGGAAAGAACGTATGGGAAGTATTCCCCGATGTTATCGACTCTCCCACCTATCATGCTTTCATCAGGGCAATGACAGAGCAGGTTTATGTAAGTAATATTGATTATTATGAACCGCTTGACCTGTGGCAGGAAAATCATATCTATCCGTCACCTGATGGATTATCTATTTTTATCCGCAATATAACAGAACAGAAAAGAAGTGAAAGGGCGGCACAGCAAAGCGAGGAAGTAAGGAATCTTATCATGAACTCGGCCATGGATGCCATTATTTCGATTGATGAGAAGGGAAAAATTAACTTCTGGAACAAGCGTGCAGAAACAATGTTTGGCTGGAGTTTTGACGAAATAAAAGATAAAACATTAACAGAAACAATTATTCCTCCTAAATATGGCGACAGACATTCCAAAGGGATTGAACGTTACCTGGAAACAGGGGAAGCGCATATCATGGGAAATGTTGTTGAAATTTCAGCAATGAACAGGAAGAATAAAGAATTTCCGATTGAATTATTTATTATTCCCGTTAAAACAAGCAGCGCCAGTTTTTTCTGTGCCTTTATTCGTGATATTTCTGAACGAAAAAAAATGGAGAAAAAATTACTGAGCCAACAGAGGGCCGCAGCAAGGGAAATTACAGCAACTGCCCTTGAAGCACAGGAAAAAGAGCGGAATGCGCTTGGCCAGGAGCTGCATGACAATATCAACCAGATACTCGCAGGTACAAAACTCATGCTGCAGTTTGTAGATACCGATTATGAAAAACACAGAGTTTTTCTTACCAAGGGGATTGAAAACATTTCAAAAGCCATTGAAGAAAACAGGAAGCTTGCACATGAAATGGTTACTCCCGATCTGGAAAATGAAAACCTGGTTTCTTTAATCACCAATCTTGCCGGGGATATGTTTTCCTTAAAGGGCACACAGATAAATATCCTGGCAGATAACATGGAAGAAGGGTTACTGAATAAAAAGCATAAGCTAACACTTTACAGAACGGTACAGGAGCAGTTCTCCAATATTTTAAAGTATGCTGAAGCAAATGAAGTATCAGTGGTTCTGGAAACAGCTGACAACCTGTTAACATTAAAGATAACGGATAACGGGAAGGGAATGGACAGTACAAAGAAACCAACCGGCATCGGATTGAAAAATATTATAAGCCGTTTGAGCATTTATAATGGATCAGTTACAGTTCATTCCGAGCCTGAAAAAGGTTTTGCATTACATGTTGAACTTCCGCTTGAAAAACCTGACATGTAAAGAATCGCAGTAATCACTCATTTTAACCATTATTCATACCGCCTGATTGACCATCCTGAAATTTTACGGGGTTAACGGTTTACCAGCAATTTTAAAATACCTGTCATTGCTGCTGCTGACGGCAATCATCGGGATCTGCCCATTTCTGTACTATCTTGAAGGGACTCCAATCTTTTTGTATGTACACCTGCGAAATTGAACGGATAGACAAAGCAAAGTATCTTCCGGCTGAATGGGAAACTGAAGCACCACTTTATTTTCAACGCCGGGATTTTCTGCAGCATACCGATCTGTTTAACCCCTGCAATCAGCGGTATTACATGATGTGGAAAAAAAACGAATTAACAGCAGGTGCATGTGTGTACACTTTACCCGTTCATTTATTTACTTTCAGTAATATTCCAAGCAAAGTTTACATGCAGGTGATCGGACTTCCTGCTTCCGTTTCTGCACCGGGCATTTTTGGAAGAACAAAGGCTGATACAGAAACACTCATTCAATATATTTTAACCCGTGAAAAAGGGTTAATACTTGGCCTCAACCTGCCACCACATCTTCAGTTGCAGAAAGCCATTGAAATGAATATGATGCCAACGGTAGTTATGCAGCAGAATTTTGATTCATGGAAGGGCTACCTGTTATCACTCCGATCTCCGTATCGCAGAAGGGCAAATCACATACTGAATGCTTTTAAAGAAGCGGACGAAGTAAGAACCGGATGTAATACGTTTACAGAAAAGCATTACAGTTTATACCTGCAGGTAATGCAACACACAAAAAGTAAACTGGAAACACTGAGCTTTGATTTTTTCAAACATCTGCCTCATCAGTTTTATCTCACATCGTATTACCATGAAACAGAATTACTCTGCTGGCATATCAACTGCAGAGATGAAGAGCAGCTGTTTTTCTTTTTTGGCGGACATGATTATCAATTGCTCAACAACTATCACTCGTATTTCAACAACCTCTTTGGCATTTTGAAGGAAGCAATTGAAGACGGGTTTTCACAGATTGATTTCGGGCAAACGGCTGAAACTGCAAAAATGAAAACCGGTGGACTGATGGCCGAAAAAAGAATGTTTCTTTACCATCGTAACTTCCTGATCAGGGCCATCCTGAAATTATGTAAACCCCTCATCACGTATAAATCTCCGCAAGAAATTCTGCACCCGTTAAAACCCGCTGACGTATTCATCCATCGCAAAACAGAGCTTGTATGAATTTATCCGCAGGGTAAAGCAGGAAAATATTCAGAAAAAATACCTTGTGTATGGCAGGGCGGATTTTATTGCAGAACATCCCCTGCTGATTAAACAACTCCAAAAAATCGGGCTAAGAACCGTCATAGTCGGCATTGAATCATTCAGCGATCAGGAACTGGCCTCATTTGAAAAAAGAACAACAGCCAGTATTAATGAAAGTGCTCTTGCTATATTAAAAGAATGCGGTGTAGATTGTTATGCAGCTGTGATCACTTCTCCCGGATGGAGTGAAAACGATTTTAAAGAAGCCGGTAAAAAGTTACTGGAGATGGGAATTAAATTCGTCAATCTTCAACCTTTAACGCCATTAAAAGGAACCGGCATAGATGCGGCTGAAGAGAATCTTGTCATCAGCAGGGAAGATTATCCGAAATGGGACCTTGCACATGTTACCATTATGCCTCAGAAGATGAGTGTAAGCAGCTATTACACGAATCTCATGAATTTGTATGAGCGGATCATGTTTCATCCAAAGAATTTATTTTCTCATTTTATTCATTATCCGTTATACATGCAATGGAAACTCGCCAAAGGATTGTATCGTGTACATAAGCAGTACAGGGAACGCATAAAAAACACAAAAACCAAGTATGCCCAAGATTCTGTTTATACAACCAACACAGTATAGTGAAGACGGGAAGGGATTGATCAAACAGCATCGTTTGTATTTGCCGGGGCTTGCCTTTCCGCATCTTGCAGCCATTACGCCGGCCCACTGGCAGGTGGAAGTTTGCCTGGAAGTTATTGAAGATGTTCCGTTTAATACAGATGCAGAACTGATTGGTATTGGTGCAATGGGCCAGGCTGTTATTCGTGCAAAGGAAATTGCCCGTGAATTTAAACAAAGGGGAAAAACAGTGATCATGGGCGGGTACATGCCTTCGATGATTCCCGATTTTGTAAGTGAGGTTTGTGACAGTGTGGTGATTGGTGATGCTGAAATTGCATACCCGATGCTGCTGAAAGATTATGAAAATGGCTGCCTGAAAAAAAAATATCATTACCCCATTGATCAGATCGGGCATATTCCAATACCGAAATACGAATTAATCAGCGGAAAAAAAATCGGGTACATGCTTCCGGTACAGGCAGGCCGTGGTTGTCCGCATGCATGCAGTTATTGTTCAATTTATTGTTTGTACAGGCAGAAATACCTTACACGACCAATTGAAGATGTAATAAGAGATATTAAACAGATTAAAGCTTTACACTATAAAGCATTCTTTTTAATTGATGATAACCTTGTTGGCAACCCGAATTTTTTTGAAGCCTTGTGCAATGAAGTAAAACCCTTGAACATGATCTGGGCAACACAGGCTTCTATTTTACTTGCAAGAAATCCGAAGTTGCTGAAACTGGCAAGTGAATCGGGCTGCAGAGTACTCAGTATTGGTATTGAAAGTATTTCACAGGACGGGCTTGATATCCTCAATAAAAAGTGGGTGAAAGTAAAGGAGCATGATGAAATGCTGAGCAGAGTTTTACATGCAGGTATTCTTCCAGCAACGGAAATGATCGTTGGCACAGACGGAGATACAGAAGAAAGCATCCGTGCTACCGCCGACTTTGTTGTAAAGAATAAAATTCCGATACCGAAGTTTTATGTTATGACGCCGATGCCCGGCTCGGATCTGTATGCACAATATAAAGCAGAAGGAAGATTGCTGCATGAAGATTATGCAAGATATACGGCTACAGATGCGGTACATACTCCTGCAAAAATTTCACCTGAAAAACTGACGGAGATGTATTGGTGGCTGTATAAGAAAGTATATTCTTTTCCTAATGTAGTCAGGCGAACATTATTGCACAAACATTTCTGGAACCGTCCGCTCTCCTATTTGTTTGCGTTTTATGTGAACATGAAATACAGGAAATTTATTCAGCGGGGAGATGCACCAAATATTTTATAACAATTCAATTCGCAGGCATCATGATCAGTATAGTTGAAGTGAATTCAAAAAAAAGGATGCAACGGTTTATCAGGTTTCCCCATGAATTGTATAAAGACGACAGGAATTATGTACCCTCTCTGAATCTTATGCAGAAAGATATGCTTGGCAAAAAAACGAATCCTTTTTTTCAGCATGGAGATGCCTGTTATTTTCTTGCACTTACTGAAGAAAACAAGACAGTAGGGCGAATAGCAGCCATTTTTAATAAAGTTCACCTCGATATTTATAACGACAGTACAGGTTTCTTTGGCTATTTTGACTGCATCAATGATACGCATGTGGCAGATCTTCTACTTAAAAAAGCAGCATCCTGGCTGCGGGAAAAAGGCTTGACAAAAATGGCCGGTCCGGAAAATTTAACCACGAATGATTCAGTTGGCATTTTAACAGAAGGGTTTAACGATCCTGCCTGTTTCCTGATGCCTTATAATTTTCCTTATTACAAAAACCTGCTGGAACAGAATGGCTTCAAAAAATTACTGACACTGTTCTCGTATAAAACAGAACCTGCCACATTACCGGTGAATATGTTTCATCAATCTGCCGGTTTGAAAAAAAGATTACAGGAACACGGAATTACCCTGCGTTTTCTTGATCTGAAGAATTTTAATCATGAAATGATTGCTTTGCGAAAAGTATATAACGAAGTAAATAAAGATAACTGGGGGTTTCTCCCGCTTGATGAAGCATCCTTTCAACACATGGCAGCTGATCTGCGTAAACTGGTGGATAAAGAAAGTGTGCTGTTTGCTGAAAAAGAGGGCAAACTGGTTGGCTTTATTGTTACCGTACCTGACTACAACCAGGTGTTAAAAAAAATAACCAATGGCACATTGTTTCCTTTCGGCTGGTGGCATTTACTGCAAGGCAGAAAATATGTAAGTCG
>Ga0208401_100241_pt1 | contig 24733 bp, 17 predicted proteins | sample LakWasM112_LOW13_2_FD_183928 | JGI IMG/M metagenome (GOLD analysis project Ga0208401, IMG submission 183928) | Freshwater sediment methanotrophic microbial communities from Lake Washington under simulated oxygen tension - Sediment Metagenome... | ecosystem: Environmental > Aquatic > Freshwater >...
TATATATAACCGGTTTTACACCATACGCCAGCTCAGCAGCATATAAAAATGCTTTTACCCGCTGTTGCAAAATAGTTTTACCAACACCGTTTGTCTGTTCAACATCCAACACCGGCGGCAAATCACCGCTTTGCAATTTTACTTTACTGATAAAGTTTCTTGCCTGCATGGTTCCATCCTTAGAAGCAATAAAGAAATGATAAGCCCCACGGATCATTTCAGCCTCTTTCGCCTTTCGCCAGTTACGTTTAAAATAAAAATCAGCATTATCATTTCCTTCCGTTGCTTTAATAAAAGCAAACTGTATTCTTGTTTCCTGCACATTCATGGCTTTTACCGCTTCCCAGTTAATTATTTGCTGGTACTTACTTACATCAATGCCATGTAAAGTATAATTAGAGGGAATAGGGATGCCGAATTCCCTGTAACGGATCAACCCTGCCTGCCGCTCCAACCACCAGTTGCGGCCAACTAAAAAACCGCCTGCGGAAAAAACGAGGATAATAATGACCCAGGGAAGAGTCTTGGATATTTTTCTTTTACGACGGGCCATAAATGAATGCAAATCTAAATTCAGGAATCATTAAATAAGAATCTGTTCGCACTTTTAATTTTAATTTAGCGAATACTTACTTGGAACGTCAATACATTTCATATAATCAATCTTCGTTTTCTTACCTCAAAGGCGGCAAAGGCAAAAAGGTATTGCTCTGTTTACATGGATTTGGTGAAAAAGCTGAAACTTTTTCATTTTTTGAAAAATATGTAAGTGATGTTTACACAATTTATGCCATTGATCTCCCCTGGCATGGAGAAACAAAATGGAAGAATAAGCTCACTTTCCCTGTAAAAGAGTTTATTGGTTTGCTTGAACAAATGATCCCTGATTTTAACAACCGCAGTATTCATCTCTTATGTTTCAGTATGGGAGGAAGGGTTGGCTTAAGTTTACTGGAGCGTATTCCGCAGAAAATAGAAAAAGCCGTTTTACTGGCACCGGATGGATTAAGCGTAAACGGTTGGTACTGGCTGGCAACACAAACATGGTTGGGTAATGGTCTGTTTAAATACACTATGCAGCATCCGTACTGGTTTGGATTCTTTGTTGACCAGATGAACCGCAGAAAATGGGTGAACAGCGGTGTAGCCAAGTATGTGCATCGTTATATTGATGAACAGAAAGTAAGAGATGATCTGTACCGCATCTGGACAACTATGCGAAAGTTCAGGCCAAACCTGCAGCAGATTAAAAGAAATATTGCCGAACACAAAATTCCCCTTCACCTTGTATTTGGATCATACGACCGTGTGATTCCTGTAAAGAATGGATACCGCCTTCAGAAAGAATCGAAAGAATGGATGCATGTATATGAGCTGCAAAGCGGGCACCGGTTACTGATTGAGAAACATGCCGCTTTCATTATTTCGCTGCTGAACGATGAATGATTATTTTGCACCCATGCTCTGGCTGCTGATTAGTATTTGTTTATTGATGCCTTATACCATTTTGCTTTTACTGTATAAAAGCTGGTGGAAGAAACTTGTATTCACAAAACCTTCAGCTGGTTTTCAGCCGGCAACCGGTTTCAGCATTCTCATACCGGCACGAAATGAAGAAACCAATATTGCTGCCTGTTTAGAATCTGTTCAGCAACTGAATTATCCCAAACACCTGGTTGAAGTGATTGTGCTGGATGATTTCAGTGATGATGCTACAGTTGCGATTGTACGGCATATCGTAAAAGAAAAAATCAACTCCTATAAAAAGAAAGCCATTGAAATCGGAGTTGAGCATTCTGCCGGAAAATACATTGTTACAACTGATGCTGATTGTATTGTTCCTGCTAACTGGCTGCTCAACTTTGCTTTTATTATTGAACAGCAGCCAACTGTTTTTCTTGCAGCCCCTGTGGCTATGAAAGAAGAAAGCTCTTTTATTAAATTATTTCAGTCGCTCGATTTTTTAAGTCTGCAGGGAATTACGGGAGCATCAGTTGCTGCCGGTTTTCACAGCATGTGCAACGGAGCCAATCTCTGTTACAGCAAGGAAGCATTTTATAAAGTCAATGGTTTTAAGGATGTAGATCATATTGCCAGTGGTGATGATATGCTGCTGATGTATAAGCTCTACAAACAATTTCCAACACAGGTACACTACTGCAAAGCCGGAGACAGCATTGTACTTACCTCACCTGTTGAAACTGTAGGTGAGTTTTTCCGTCAGCGGATACGCTGGGCCAGCAAAGCCGACAAGTATGAAGACAAACGGATCTTCTGGGTATTACTGCTTGTGTACTTGTTGAATGTATTTCTCCTTGTGCTTGTTGTTGCCGGCTTTTTCAAGAGCACATTATGGATTTTACTGGCTGAAAGTATGCTGTTTAAAACAATTGTTGAATTACTGTTCCTGGCTCCTGTCGCCTCTTTCTTTCAGAAAGAACAATTATTGGTTTGGTTTCCGCTGGCTCAACCCTTTCATATTTTGTATACGGTTATTGCAGGATGGCTGGGTAAGTTTGGAAGCTATGAGTGGAAAGGGAGAAAAGTGAAGTAAGTGATAAAACTGTACATAATGTTTTACTTTTAACCGATGTCCAAACAGGAATACTCTTTCACCAAAATTTTCTGGAAAAAACTGCGCCGCAATAAAGGTGCTGTGTTTGGCTTGGTCATCATTGTACTTTCCCTGCTCATGGCATTGCTGGCATATGTAATTGCACCTGATTCAACTCCCGATGCCAACAGGATCATTGTTGAAATTGCAGCAAAGAAGCCGGGGTATAAACAGCAGTTCATTAAAATAGAACAGGATAAGCAAACAAACAGTTTAGCTATCAATGAATTCTTCTTTGGAAAAGAAGACCGGTACCAATACATTCCCATTACTTCTTATAAACAAACAGGGAACAGATATGATGTAGAAAAATTTGTTGATGATGCTGTTACAGAGCCAATGGTATTTACTTTCAACAGGAAGAAATCAGAAAATCGTGTCATCACCAAAACCTTCCGGTTAGGTACCGATAAATTCGGCAGGGATATTTTAAGTCGCCTCATCGTTGGTGTTCGTGTAAGTTTAAGTGTTGGTTTGATTGCTGTACTCATTTCTCTTACCGTTGGTATTTTTTTGGGTGCTGTTGCCGGTTACTTCCGTGGCTGGGTAGACGAAGCTATTCTCTGGCTCATTAATGTAGTATGGAGCATTCCTACTTTATTACTTGTCTTTGCTATTACTCTTGCATTGGGCAAAGGTTTCTGGCAGGTATTCCTTGCAGTTGGTTTAACGCTTTGGGTAAATGTGGCAAGGTTGATCCGTGGACAGGTACTGAGCCTGCGTGAACTCAATTACATTGAAGCAACCAAGGCCATGGGCTTCTCTCACGCCAGAACCATCTTCAAACATATTTTACCCAATGTAATAGGGCCGGTAATCGTAATTGCCGCCAGCAACTTTGCCAGTGCCATTGTGATTGAAGCCGGGTTAAGTTTTCTCGGTGTGGGAGTGCAGCCCCCGCAGCCAAGCTGGGGGTTAATGATCAAGGAAAACTATAACTTCATCATTACCAATAATCCCATGCTGGCCATTGCGCCGGGTATTGCCATTATGCTGTTGGTACTTGCTTTCAACCTGCTGGGTAATGGGCTGAGGGATGTACTCGACGTAAGATCCTGACCTGTTTTTTCCAACATCAACCGTTTGCATAAAGCAATCAACAAATGCATGCATTATCTTCATGATGATTGCTGCTGCCGTGTGCAGTGTTTCATTTCCAACCAGATAAACAAACAAAACTGCACATGTCTTTTAACAAGCCTCACTTAAGTTTTTGGCAGATCATTAATATGAATGTTGGTTTTTTCGGCATTCAGTACAGTTTTGGTTTACAGCAAAGTGCGGTGAATCCCATTTATGATATGCTGGGTGCCAGCCCGGATCAGATTCCTTTTTTAAACCTGGCGGGGCCAATGACCGGTTTACTGGTTCAACCCATCATTGGTGCATTGAGCGATAAAACATGGCATCCCAAATTCGGAAGACGCAAACCTTACTTTTTTGTTGGTGCAGTGATGTGCAGCATTGCTTTATTCTTTTATCCCTTCAGCAGTTCATTATGGATGGCTGCCGGTTTATTATGGATTTTAGATGCAGGTAATAACACGGCCATGGAGCCTTACCGTGCATTCATTGCCGACAAATTAGATGCATCGCAACAGCCAACTGGTTTTCAATCACAAAGTTTTTTTACAGGACTTGGTCAAACATTAGCCAATGTTTCGCTGTTCATTTTTCCCATGATCTTTATTGGTAAAACCGGAAAACTCCCAACATGGGTATTTGCCTCTTTCTTTCTCGGCGCAATCTGTTCAATCGGTTCTATCTGGTGGAGTATGCGTACAACTCCTGAAATACCGCCAACTGATGAAGAATTAAAGAAAATGCAGGCTGAGCCTTTAAATCTCTTCTCTCCCTTTATTGAAATTTTTCATGCCATCAAAGACATGCCGAAAGTAATGTGGCAGCTTGCATTGGTTTATTTGTTTCAGTGGTACGCACTGTTTTGTTACTGGCAAAATTCATCGAAGAGTATTGCACAGTCCGTTTGGAAAACCTCACCAACAGACAATCCCGATCTGTATGAAAAAGCAGTGAGCTGGACCGGGCTGGTGAATGGCTGGTATAATATCGTTACATTCTTATGTGCTTTCGGGCTGGTGTGGTTTGCAAAACGTTACTCACCTAAACTGGTACACGTTTCCTGCTTACTGCTTGCAGCAATCGGTTTTCTTTTGTTTCCGCATATTGAAAATAAATATCTGCTGTTTCCGGCTATTACCGGTTTTGGTATTGGCTGGGCGAGTATGATGGGGATTCCCTATTTGATGGTAGTAAGCAATATTCCGAAAGAACGGTATGGTGTGTACATGGGTATTATTAATATGATGATTGTAATACCGATGATCATTCAGAATCTTTCCTTCGGTTATATCTTAAAACATTTTTTATATAACGATCCGGGCAAAGCTATCACATTCGCAGGTATTTGTTTATTGATTGCTGCATCAGCAACCATGCTCATCAAAAGCAAAAAACCTGCAGAGGATGTTGTGATCATGGGAGGTGCCGGACATTAACTACTATAGTATGAAGTCAATGAAACAATATTTGCTGTGGGTTCTGTTAATAGTTTTAGTTGCCCTTTCCTGTAAAACAAAAACAGAGAAACAGGCAAATGCACAAGCCGATGGCAAATGGTGGAAAGAAGCAGTGGTGTATCAAATCTATCCAAGAAGTTTTAAAGACAGCGATGGCGATGGCATTGGCGACCTGAAAGGAATTCTTTCAAAGCTTGATTATATTAAAAGTTTAGGTATTGATGCAGTGTGGCTGAACCCCATTTACAGTTCACCGAACGATGATAATGGTTATGATGTAAGTGATTACCGCAACATCATGAAAGATTTTGGAACCATGGAAGATTTTGATGCATTGCTAAAAGGCATGCATGAGCGCAAGCTAAAACTGGTAATGGATATTGTGGTGAATCACAGCAGTGATGAACATGAATGGTTTAAACAAAGCCGCAGCAGCCGGGATAATCCATACCGCAATTATTATCACTGGTGGAATGTTGAAAAGGGAAAACCACCATACAGGTACAGTTTGTTTGATGTAAATCATGATGCTTGGAAATATGATTCACTCACCAATGCCTATTACCTGCATTACTTTTCGCAGAAGCAACCCGATTTAAACTGGGAAAATCCAAAACTCCGGCAGGAAATTTATGATATGATGAAGTTCTGGGCTGCAAAAGGTGTTGATGGTTTTCGGTTGGATGCATTTCAATTTGCAGCAAAGGACACAACATTTCCTGCTTTCCCTGCAGGGTTTGAAAAAAACTTTGTGCAGTATTATGCAATGGGTCCGCACCTGCATGATTATTTAAAAGAAATGCATACGGAAGTATTCAGTAAATATGATGTAATGAGTGTGGCAGAAGGTGCCGGCAATACTTTCCAGGATGCACATGAACTGGTAGATGCTAACCGCAATGAGTTAAATATGGCCTATGCGTTTGAAGCAATAGATCTTGCCAAACCCGAAGGATACAGTGTTCAGCATTTTAAAGAAGTGTTCAGCAAATGGGACAGTGCATTTGCAAACAATGGATGGCTCTCCATTGTACTTGCAAATCATGACCAGGCAAGATTAGTCAGCCGTTTTGGTAATGATAGACCTGAGTTCAGGGACCTGTCATCAAAAATGCTTACTACATTTCTGCTGAGTATGCGTGGCACACCTTATTACTATTTTGGAGATGAACTTGCAATGACCAATGCAGGTTTTGAAAAGATAGAAGACTACAGGGATATGCCAACGCTGAATGAATATCAGCATCAAAAAAATATTGGCGGTGATCTGAAGAAGTATATGGAGTATATCAAATTCAGTTGTCGTGATAATGGCCGTACGGGAATGCAATGGGATAGCAGCAGCAATGCAGGCTTTACAACAGGAACTCCCTGGCTGGCAACAAACCGCAATTACAAAGAAATAAATGTTGCGGCGCAGGAAACAGATGAGAACAGTTGCCTGAATTACTTCAGAAAAATGGTGAAGCTGAGAAAAGACAATAATGTACTGGTATATGGCAAGTTTACACTGATTGATAAAAACAATCCCGATGTATTTGCATTTACAAGAGAATTGAATGAAAAAAAATTCCTGGTGATGCTTAACTTCAGAAGTAAACCGGTTGCTGTAAACACATTAATAGATGTAAGGAAAGCCAAACTATTAATCAGCAATTATAAATCTGCAGCAGTTAATGGAGCTTTACAACCATATGAGGCAGTTATTTATGAGTTATAAATATTGAACAGTAAAGTAATGAAGAAAATACTTTGTATAGGAGAAGCGCTAATTGATATGATCTGCACGGATAAAGGAGCGCCCTTATCGGAAGGGGAACATTTTCTGAAAAAACCCGGCGGTGCGCCAACCAATGTTGCTGCTGCCATTGCTGCGCTTGGAGGAAGTGTTGAACTATCAACCAAAGTTGGAACAGATCCTTTTGGTGATCATCTTGTACAGGTGATGAAAGAATTTGGTGTTGGCACTAAGCACATGCTGCAGGATGCAAAACACTTCACCACTTTTGCATTTGTTTCTTTAATGGAAAATGGTGAACGGGATTTTTATTTTAACCGTGGTGCAGACGGTCAGTTAACTAAAGAAAATATTGAAGCAATTGATCTGGACGGGTTTTCCATTGTGCATTTTGGATCTGCTACGGCATTTCTGCCCGGCCCTTTGCAGGAAGCATATACTGCTCTTTTGAACAAAGCACATGAAAAAAACCTGTTCATCAGTTTTGATCCCAACTATCGCCAACTTTTATTTCAGCATCAGAAAGAGTCTTTCATCAGTCAATCCTGGCATTTCCTCCGTCACTGCAACTTTTTTAAAGTAAGTGATGAAGAAGCCATGATGCTGACTTCAACTTCAACTGCCAAAGAAGCTGCAAAAGTATTTCTTCAAAAAACAAATGCTGTATTTGCCATCACCATTGGTAAAGAAGGAACACTCCTAGGGTTGAATAATGAAACGCATATTGTTCCAAGTATCGACATTATCCCGGTTGATACTACGGGAGCAGGCGATGCATTTACCGGTGCTGTGCTTTATCAGTTAAGCTTCAAGCCGCTTGCCCCCGGTATTGAATTTTCGGAAGAATTATGGAAATCCATCATCTATAATGGTAATAAAGCCGGTGCCCGTACCTGTGAGTACCTCGGCGCTATGGAAGCATTTAAACACCTAAGCAGCGATATCTTTAAATAATTATGTACACATTCGGCGTTCACGAACATCTAAATGCACTTCTCAAAGACCACAATTTTGATGTGGCTGGTGAAGACAATTCATTTTACACAAGGTTCCTGGCAAATACTTCTGCCATCTTTAATCTGTACCTGATGCTGTATGAGCATCACCCTGCTGCTGAAATATTGTTTGATGATGTGATTAAAACAATTATCAAAGGTTATCAGCAAAGATCGGTCGTACTGAAACAGAGAGATATTAACAAGCTGGAACAGGAGCGTTGGTTTCTCAGCAACCAGATCAATGGTATGAGTTTGTATGTAGATCGTTTTTGCGGCAACCTGCAAACACTGGAAACAAAACTGGATTACTTTGAAAACCTGGGTGTAAACTTTTTACATCTGATGCCGGTGTTTGAAAGTCCGGCCAATGAAAGCGATGGCGGCTATGCGGTTTCCAATTTCCGTAAAGTAGATGACCGTTTCGGTTCATTAGCAGATTTGCAGCAATTGCAGGAAGAAATGCGGAAACGGAATATGTACCTGATGCTTGATATTGTATTGAATCATACATCACACAAACACGAATGGGCTGAAAAAGCGAAAAATGGCGAAAAGAAATACCAGGATTATTTTTATTTCTACAATGACAGAAGCCTGCCAGATCAGTATGATAAAACTATGCCCGAAGTTTTTCCTGAAAGTTCACCCGGAAGCTTTTCTTATATACCCGAATGCAATAAATGGGTGATGACTGTTTTTAATCATTATCAGTGGGATTTGAATTATACCAACCCGATTGTATTCATTGAAATGCTGGATACTATTTTCTTTTATGCCAACCTTGGTGTTGATATTTTACGCATTGATGCTCCGGCTTTCATCTGGAAACAACTTGGCACTACCTGTCAAAATTTACCGCAGGCACATCTCCTGTTGCGTTTAATTAAACAATGTGTGCAGGTGGCAACGCCGGGTATGGCTTTGTTGGGTGAAGCAATTGTTGCCCCGAAAGAAATCATGAAATATTTCGGAACAGATAATTTCATTGCACGTGAATGTGATTTTGCCTACAATGCAACACATATGGCTTTGCAATGGGATATGCTTGCAACAGGCGATACCAAAGTAATGCTGGCTGCACAGCATGAACTGCTAAAAAAACCTTATGGCACTTCCTGGATCACTTATACACGTTGTCACGATGATATTGGTTTGGGTTATGATGATGCAATGATTGAACAGGCTGGCTTCAATTCATATGCTCACCGGAGATTTCTCAAAGATTATTATTCCGGCACCCATCCGGACAGCCCCGCCATTGGCGCCCTCTTTGCAAGTAATCCAAAAACAGGCGATGCAAGAATCAGCGGCTCCCTTGCTTCCTTGTGCGGGTTAGAAAAAGCATTGAACGAAAATAACCAGGCAGCAATTGATCTGTCAATTCAGAAAATACTGCTGATGCAGGCACACAGTTTTTTCTTAGGCGGTGTGCCGATGCTGTTCTATGGTGACGAAGTTGGTTATACAAATGACTATTCTTACCTGAAAGAAGAAGGAAAGAGTTATGACAACCGCTGGATGCACCGCCCATTGATTAATTGGCAAAAGAATAAACTGATTGAAAAAAAAGGAACAACAGAACAGGTTGTTTTCAGCTCAACAAAAAAGCTATTAGCCATCCGGAAAAAACTGGCTGTTGTTGCTGACTACAGTAACCTCACCTGGTTAACACCACATAATATTCATGTGGCATCTTATTTACGGAATAAAGATGAGCAACGATTATTCTGTGTATTCAACTTCAGCAGTGAAGCAGCATATCTTACCTGGTATGCCTTTAAAGAAAATGGAAACCCACCCACTGAATTGTATGATCATTGGACTGAGCAAATTCTGATTGTTGGAGAGGATCATGAGTTTTTAATCTTACCGCCGTATGGGTTTGCATTGCTGGAGGGGTAATGTTTCAAGGCAGTGCTTACTATGGATGGTCAACTGAATATTTCTTCATCAATGCCAGCAAGACCCCATTCGTCCAGCCGAAACCATCCTGTCCGGTATATTCACCTCCACCTGCATCAAGATGCGTGTCAACCACATTGTATTTTTCCATCAACTTCCCTGTGCGGTTAAAAACATCTGTGTTCAATTGTATCCATCGTTGAGCAATTGTTGCAGCCAAGACATGATGGCCATAATTTTCTAAACCAACAATCGTCATCCACTGGAGAGGTGCCCATCCATTTGGCGCATCCCACTGTTGACCTGTTGTTTGCAATGTTGTAATTACTCCCCCATCTTTTAAAAACTCCCTTTCAATAATTACTGCAGTTGCATCGGCTTCCCGCTGAGTTGCAATCCGGAAAAACAAAGGCACTGCTCCTGCCAATGTTTTTATTTGTTTTTTTTCACTGCATATAAAATCATAATCGGTATAAAAGTCTGCCGCCAAATTCCAGCAATATTTCTGAATGGCTGCTTTCCGCTTCTCTGCCAATAGCCTGTATTCTTCTGCTTTTTCTTCCATTCCGCCAATATCATACACTTCAGCGATGGTTTGCTCCAGGTGAAACATCAAACAATTCAGATCAACGGGAATAATTTCTGTAGTGTGAATGGTAGAAAAAGACTTTTCATCTTTAAACCATCTGCAACTGTAATCCCAACCAGATTCTGCTCCGGCCCGCAAATGACGATATAAAGTTTGCGGAGGTTGTGTTGTATTGTGTGATAGTTCTACATCTTCCCTGTATGATTCCGGGCGGGCAGTGTCTTTATAGTCCCAGTAACGGTTGAGCACTTCACCGTCTTTCATTCGTACAACATGGTGCAGGGCATTTTTCGTTTCATTCAAAACATCTGCCCCTTTCATCCAGAAACGATACTCACTTTCCAATGGTTGCAGATAAATGCTCATGATCTCCTTTCCTTTAACTGAAGCCATCAACTGAATCATCAGTGCATAAAAAGGAGGTTGTGAACGACCGAGATAATAGGTGCGGTTTCCATTCGGAATAAATCCAATTGTTTGAATGAGATGAGAAAAATTATTCACCATATTTTCAATCATATCATACATACCCGATGCTTCAAGTCCAAGCATCGTAAAATAACTGTCCCAGTAGTATACTTCACCAAAACGTCCTCCCGGAACGATATATGGGTTTGGCAGTGGAATCAATGACCCCTTTTTTTCATCAGGGTTTCTTGTAAGAACTGTCCATAATTCCTGGATATGTTCTTTTACATTTTGAGCAGGGTTTGTATGATAATCTCCCGCAAAAACATGCGGCAAATCAAAATGTGCTGCAACAAACTCATGCAAGCTGAAGCCTTCCGTTTTTTTTTCCTGTATATAAAGTTGAAGGATTGTTTTGGGTGATTGCTTTGGCATACAATCAACAAATGTCTTTCCATCAGGAAAGATGCAGTTCATTTGCACATCCTCGAACAGGGGATTTAATTCAAATAGTTGGTTTTGCTCCACAATTAATGCCCTCCCGGTATAAATTCAATTTTTGTGTTTGCCTTCTTTTGAATACGGTAAAAGAACAACAGGCACAGCATCAGGATCGTCATTGGTATCAATGAAAAATAAAATGCCTTTTGCCCGCCAATATGTTTAAATAAATATCCCACAAGCCTTGAACCCAGTGTACCTCCTATGGCAGAGAAGAAAACGAGCAATGAAGCCATTGGACTATGAAACATTTTCTCAGTGGCACTTAATACAAATGAATTAACCAACGGATAAATAGGTGCCAGGAAAAATCCTATTAACGGAAACACATATGCAATAACAGGCACATCTTTCAGGGAGTCAATTTCTACCGGCTGAAGATTCTGTGTTTGCGGCAACACAAACAGCACCATTAATGCAGCACCGATTAAACAACCAACCAGTATCAGCAACCAATGTACTCTCTTCACTAACTGAGAAGAAATATACCTGCCCAAAGCTATTGACAACATCAGGATAATCGCCATATAAACACTTGTCGTTTCGGGCAGATGAAGTACTTTTTGATTAAATGTGGGCAGCCAGCTCATGATTCCCTGCTCCATCATTACATACATAAAAGCAGCTATTGCAAACACAAGTACCAGTGGTCTTGCCATGAGTTTTATCATCTCTTTAAAATCTTCGCTTATACTGCTGCCCGGTATTTCGTACTTGATATTAAAATCAGAGAACAACAAAATAAAAAATGAAAAAGCAATAAGTATTGCCAATAAAAGATAGATCCTTAACCATGCATCAGGGTTTGTATCGCTGTAAAAAAGCGGGAACACAACAAAACCGGCAGCAATGCCTATCATAAAAAAACTTTCAATCGCCGTCAACAGGCTTTTATGTTCTTTGTCATTACCTGTAATAAGGCCAATCATTGAATAAACTGATACCTTGATTACTGCAAAAGAGATTCCAACACAGGCAAACAAAATCCGTACAGAGGTAAATGAATTGCCATTATACATTCCAATACAACCGATAAAAACAAGGGTCAATGCTATGAGCATTCCTTTTTTATATCCCAAGCGTGGTAAAAAGGAGCCAACCAAAAAAGAAACAAAGGCAATTGAAAGATCCTTGAAGGCCTCCAGTGAGCTTGCTTTCAGTTCATCAACATGATACGTGTTAATTGATTTCTGAATAAGGATTCCTACACTGTTTAACAGAATCGCAAATACAAAGTAATTAAGAAAAAGAGACAGTTTGATCCTGAAATTCGACATGGCAAGTAAAATGATAATGGTTTAAATATAGCAGTTACCATTCAATTGCCAAAGCTTCTTTGCTATAAAGAACCGCCTTTTACCAGCATTGATTCAACGCAAACGATTTCGGGAGCATCTTCATTTTTTAAACGGGCAAACATTTGTATAAAAGCCAGTTTCCCGAGCTTATATCCGCTTGTTTCCACATAGGTAATGACAGGCTTATACATCTCCGGAATAAACCCGTTACTGATTCCTATAACGGCAACATCTTCCGGTACTTTCAGATCTAACTGATGAATCGCTTTCATTACTCCAATCAGGATCATATCGCCCATACAGAAAATTACATCCGGAGGATTCTTTGAAGTTAATGCAGCAAGAGCAGCTTCTTTTGAAGCGCCGGGTTGTTCGGGATAATCAATACTGATTTTTGTATCGGGTGATTTTGTTTTGAATGTTTTTAAAAAAGAATCCCTTCTCACTTTAGAAATACTCAGGTGCGGATGACCAAATAAAGCAAGTACATTTTTTTTGTTTTTTTCAATGATTGCTTCGGCAGCAATTCTTGCTGCATCTTCATCTGCCAGGCAAACGGTGTAAAAACCTTTTTCTTCGGGAACACGATCAAAAAATATAACGGGTATTTTCAGGTCTTCCATTTTTTGAAAAGGCGCCAGGTTTTCAGTTGCAATAGAAACCGTAGCAAATAAACCCATCACCATGTTCTTACGGAATATATTCAGGTTGGCTGTTTCAATCTGAACATCATCTCTCGACTGCATGATGAGAACAGAATAGCCATACTTACGGGCTTCGTCTTCAACTGCAGCTATAAATGAATCGTAAAAATAGTTGTCAATAGATGGAACCAGGATACCCAGTACATTACTCTGCTTGGTGCGGAGCTGAACCGCATAACTGTTGGGTTCATATTCCATTGCAGCGGCCAGTTCTTTTACTTTGCTTTTAGTAGAAGCTGAAATATCGGGATGATCTTTCAATGCCCTTGAAACAGTTGAAATACTGATTCCCAAAGCCTCAGAAAGTTTTTTTAATGTGCTTTGCTGCATGTACGTTTTTTAAATAATAGCAATCGTCTCTACCCTCAACCAGCTAAAGATAATTTTTTTCTTCAACTGCCTCAATAAAAAAATAGCTCCCCTGTAGAAACAGGGGAGGGTCGTTTAACTACTACTGATATTATATAAAAAAAGTATCTGCCTGCTTATTGTGCACCATCGGTCTGTGCCCGCTGGATTGCATATGCACCCACTTTATTTCCGCACAGTAACCCAGCTTCACAATCACTCCGGTAATGAATAGCGCCGTACATTCTTGAAATCGAAGCTTCTCTTGCCATTGCTTCATAAACATCTTTCTTACCCGGAATAAGGTATCCCAGTATTGTTGCAGCTGCACCACTGAATGTAGAATGGCCGCTTGTATAAGACGGAAAGTTGGGCAAGCCTGTTGTTGTTTTAATAGCAGGATTTACCTGCGATGGGCGTGGATTGAAATAAAAAAACTTGGCATCCCAACAGGCAACAGCAGCATCCATTAAACTCATATTCAGCAAAGCCATATTTCTTGCCCATCTTACTTCGCTGAAGCGTTGTGAAATAAAATCATCTGCTGCAATTGCATTCCAATGACCGGGAGGTGTGTACGTTGCAACTCCGTCAGCCCAGAAATGAACAATTCTGATTTGCTCTCTTGTAATATTTTTACTGTAGGATAAAATTTCTTCCGTTTCTTTTTTGAACTGATCTGATTTTGTTGAGGGTGGCGGTAAAGGACGGAGAGTTGTTACCATCGTTAATGAATCAAACAGCCATGTTTTTACTTTTCCAAATAACGGTAACATTGGCGGACGTTTGGGAACATCCAGGCTGATCCAGGGTGTTTCTCCTTTTGCAACTGCATCGGTTTCGAATTGTGACCATTGTGCCTGCGTTCCTGCAGCAGCGCCTGCACGGTCACCTCTTGCTCTTACAATAAATTTCTGTGCAACCTGTCTCCCCAATGCTTCACCAGCTTCAAGATCACTGCGAACATTGGCACCTCCAATTAATCTTGCCCGTTTATGCTCTTCTGCTTTCTGCTGAATAAAATCCTGGTCGCCGGGGAACAATAATTTCATCATTTCAACAGCGGCACCTGCAACTACAGCGTCTTCTGATGGGTAAGAAGGAAGATCAGATTGCGGAATTAATGATTGAATGGATGCATCCACTTTATAGGGTGCAGGGCGGTTATACAATTTCTTATAATGAAACGCTGCCACTAATGCATCATACTGTGCAGCACTTACATAAGCATATGCCCTTGCAGAATAAGGTGGGTTTGCAAACGGGAACTGCGGATAAGCCAATGGATTATTTGCATTGGGCAATGGATAGGTTCCATCTGCATTTTGATAGGGAGCCAGATTATGTTTTGCTACGAGCTCTCTTAAAATTTCATTCCAGCGTAGCACCGCTCCTGCGCTCCAGTAATTAACAAGTTCTCTTTCTTTTTCTGTGATTGTTGACTGCCAGGTTTTAATTTCATTGATTTGTATGATGTAATCAGGTGATGTGGTTGCAATAGGAGCAGCTACTGAAAATTCAGTTGGTCCGGTTAATAAAATCGGTTTCCACGTACCTGCGTTTAAATCGATATTAAGCGGGGTTAAAGCTCCGGTTTTATCTGTTCTGCCCTGTATTTCTTTTTTACAACTGCTCACAAAAGCAATCATTGTAATCAGTAGAACGATTGAATATATATATTTCATGATGATACTTATTTGTTGTGATCGGATTTGGTTGACTTACGGCTAAAATCAAATACATAGAATACGCCACCGTTTGCAGTTAACGATTGTCCCATGTTTCTTCCTGCAATGATTTGATTTGCTCCGCCTGTTAATGATAGCTGGGGTACTTTCTTCAATACATATTTCAGATTAATGCCAAGAGCTGTTGCATTCATACGGTTACTGGGAAAAGGCATATTATTTCTGGTCATGTCAAATCCGCCAAGTGTTGTCCAGTTATTGAACACTGCTTCTGCAATCCACCATTGCGTTCTGTATCCTGCCCGAACATTAAAGGTTGCCGCATTGGGCATTTGCACTTCGTTGGAAAGAATAAGCTCATCTGTATAATAAGAGTTGCGGTCAATTTTAATGTTACTGCGGTACACGTATGTAGCTGATGCTGTTGCAAACCATTTGCTGTTGTAATAATAATCAAGCATCAACCTTGCCATAGCCGTTGTACTGCGTGAACCGATTGAGAGCGGAAGAAAATCAGCCACATAATTTGCAAGCGGCGTACTTCCTCCCGCTATTCCAAACACTGCTACTCTTGCATCACCAATTTTTTTATTAACGGGCCGGTATTTTATCATCAGGCTCAAATCCTGCACTCCACTCATACCATGTAAAGTACCTGCGCTTGCTTTGGTAGCTACATAAGGAATATTAAACAGCAGGTTGAGTTTTTTGCCAACACCATAGTTTCCCATCACCCCGATCATTTGGGTAGTAATACTGCCAATATTTTCATTGCTCCTTTTTAGTGTGCCTTCCCAGTAATTTTTCCAGCTGCTGTAAGTGTACATACCTCCGGCACAAAAAGCATTCTTCTCCATCATGATTGCGTCAATGTCTGTTTGTGCAGACGAACGCCAGCTTACTGATAAAAAGATCAGCAGCATCAGTATTTTGTTTGGTATGAATTGTTTCATTTTGTTTTGTTTGGTTATTGTTTCTTAAAAAGTCAGTTGACTTTAGTTCTATTGTTTCAGTTGTAAAGCCCGGGTTGGTTTATTTCAACCCGGGCTTTTTTGTTTACATCGGGCTTATTTCTTCAGTTTCAAACGCTGTACAATCAACTCCCCTATCTGTTTTCCTGCTTTCAATCCTTCATCATTATCAAAGCGGTAATGAATGCCTCCATACAATCTCGACATGGCTGCTTCGGCCGCTGCTTCACGGAAAGAATGAATCTCCCTGTTCTTTATACCAAATTCAAGTAAGGACGTATCAGTAAATGATAACTTATCGCCAAACCAATAAGTCATGGCTTCTGCAGCCGCAGATGAATTGGTTGCATGACCGCTTACATAAGATGGGAACGGAGGTGTTTGAATGTACGGGCGCCATTCCTGATCTACATACTTACTGATGGCGGTTTCAGGACGTATATAGTTGCTGGTATATTTTTCCTGCCAGCCCCTGATAAATGCATCAAAGAATGCAATGGAGGTTAATGTGTAGGCTGCAACGGTCGTGTTAAAATCGGCTTTGGCTGTCTTTGCTGCAATACCAACAATATTCAGCCAATGACCGGGAGGTGAAAATTTCTTGGTGGCAAACATTACATGCCCGCTCACGTGCATGGTAAACGGATTATCATCCCAGAAATCGGCAATATGTTTTTGTTCTTCTGTTAAACTGTCCCCTGTGCTTTTTACTTCCATCATAGCTTTGTAATACACACTGTTCTTATTTTTTACATCAAACTTTGGCGGTCGTGGAATAGCAAACATGGAAGAACTGTCCAATACCATTGGCCTGATTTCACCCCAATGCGGTTCAACAGCTGTTGCATACATGGGTGGTGTTGGAACCCAACGTCCTTCTTCATCTTTTACTGTAAATTTTTCGGCCCCACGGGTTGCTGCATAGTTATCTCCTTTACTCCATTTTAAAATACCGGCAACAATCGTATCAGAAAATGCAATTGTGTTATCAAGTACATCAGCAGGTATTCCTGATGAATCAGCTTTATGTTTTAATTCGTTGTAATAGTCCATTAAACTTCCTTCAGGAAATGTAACGGCATTGCCAACTTTGGTAAATGCCAGCAAGGCAGCAAGTGAAAAATCAATTTGCTTTGATGCATCTGGTTTTGGCATGGCTGGCATGTGTTTGATCTGCCCGCTCAGCGACTGATAGGTTGCATCACCTGCCGCCACACATTCAAATGCCGCAATGTTTGCATACACATAATTACGTGCACCAATCATGGGAGGAAAATTATTTTCCAGTACAATGTTGTTGAGCTTCTTTACGGTTTTACTGTAAAGGATGGGATCGCTGGTAAAAGTTTTGTAATCGCCTTTTGGTTTACAGGCAATCATCAACATGCTGACAACAGCAATGAATAATACATTCTTCATGAGAAAAAAAAATAAATAAATAAGTAAACAATAAAAGAAAGAAGCTGACGAAATTCTATCAGTTCTTTAAAGAAATAGCAATGATAAAAGCATATTATGCTTCAGGAGGTTGCTCAGGTGTAAGTACCATTGCTGTAAGCAACGATTGAGTTGTATGTATAAAACAGAGGGTCTGTTTTATATCGGGCTGATTGAAAGACCAGGCATTTAGTTTTTCACAATAATCAAAACTGAATGTCTTATAAGTATGTGCAGGAGCACTACCTGATTTTTTACTGGAAGATTGCGCCTGCAGATCGTTTACCAGTTTGAAGAAATTTTCACGTGCATTCAGTATTTGTGACTTGTCATTATCAGGAATACATCTGTAAATCATTTCGCCGGCTTCAAGTTTACGCTCTACATATTTGTAATGTATTCCATTGAATTCAATTTCACCATCAACACGCTCAAACAGCTTCCAGTCTGTTTGATAAGGAAGTGAAACGGGGACTTTTATTTCAACAAGAGAGGAAGGATCATAATCCTTATTGTCTAGCTTGGTAACAAAATGTGCATCCTGCTGTACTTGTATATAATCCATTACAAACCGGTATCCAAACCAGTTAAATAATAAAATGGAGATAAAGAATATAGCAATACTTATTCTCAAGCAGCAATCGTTTGATGCTGAAAATTAGAAGAATTTCCCGGAATTAAAAGAAGTATTTTCAGAAATTCTTCTCTGCAAACGTTTGTGGTGAAAGGATTTCAGCGTTTTTTTCCATTTCGGATATTTTCTTTTATTCAAAGTAAAATGAAGAGATACATTTTACACACTCTGAAGATCTACTGTTTGTTTACAAATGTTTTTTTCTGCACTCCAACTCCTGTAATGGTTACGCTTTTCCATTGTTTTGGCAGCACCGTTTTGATCTGAATAATTCCCTGCGGTGTAATTTCCAATCCACCAAAGCCCATCAGCACACTTTGTAAAATTCCGCCGGCTCCTGTTGCAAAATACGGATTGGTTCCTCCTTTAGTTTCTGCAATTACACGAAACGGCGGAAGAAGATTCGGGATGTAGGCATCCTGGAACCAGTGAAAAGCTTTCTCTGCATTTCCCAACCTTGCATACAATGTTGTAAACACTGCCTGTGTCATAGCCGGTGTTCCTTCATTGGGTACACGTTTTTCATAATACTCAAGATCTCTTTTTACAGCAACGGGATCTTTCATTTCTTTTAATGGATAGGAAAGTAAATTCACATCCGCCTGCTTAATGCCTTCTCCATTATACATTGCATGTTCTTTCGTAACGCCATCTGCAAATTTTAAGATAGGGATATTATTCGCCACATTCATCCAGTCAGCATCCGGTACAATACCTAAAATTTTTGCTGCTTCTGTTGCAAACTGCAGGTTGGCTTTTGCTGCTGCATTGGTAAACGCATTATTATCTACATTCTCAGCCCACTCATCAGCAGCTACTACATTTTTAATTTCATACATACCAATACCATTCCTTTCTACTCTGCTTGCCCAGAAATCAGCCGTTGCGCTGATGATGGGATAACCTTTTTCTTTCAACCACACTTTATCCTGTGTTACACAATAATAATTCCATGCCGCAATGGCAACACATGCAGTGATATGGTGTTCAAACGGACCGCTCAACGCCCACACGGGAGTTTCTTCTACACCTGTTGCTGCACTTTCCCAGGGAAACATAGCTCCTTTATATCCTTTGCTGAAAGCATTCCGCTTTGCAGCATCCAATCGCTGATAACGGTATTCAACCATGCTCTTTGCCAGTTCAGGCTTTAATACCAGTAATGCAGGATACATCCATAACTCTGTATCCCAAAACACATGACCGTTATAACCCAATCCGCTTAACCCCATGGGGGAGGGTGATAAAGCTGTTCCTTCTCTTGTAAAAGAATACAGATGATAGAGCATACTGTTTACATCCTGCTGACTCTGGTCATCGCCTTCAATCATGATTCTGCTCTTCCATAATTCGGCCCATGCATTTTTATGAAACTGAAGCAAACGTTCTCTTCCTTCAAGCTTTGCATAAATAGTTAAACGTTCCGCTTCATTCAACGGATCGTCGTGATGAGCTGAGGTAATAGATGAACCCGCAATAGAGAAACGATAGGTTTCACCTGCTTTCAATTGTTTACTAAACTTGAGCAGGTGCATATTGTTATCCCACATTTCATGAATTACCCTTGGTTCACTGCCATGTTTTTCTTCAAACAAAAATGTATTGCTGGCACACATCAGTAATTTACCCGTAGGGCTTTTTGCTGATGAGGTGAGCAAACTCATCGTTACATGCGGACGGTCAATTTCATTATAATAGTTCTGTACATCCTTCAATGCATCAGGTGCTTCCATTACACTTGCACCTGTAATGCTGATATTTTGTTTTGGCTGAATGGTAATATCCATCAGCACAGTAAAAGGCAGATGACGTAATGAATAATAAGTATAGGTTACAGTTGCTTTACCGCCGTATTCAAAAGAAGTGGTAAACCCGGCGTTTTGCATATCCAGTTCCTGTTTCATGTTGGAAGCTGATTTGGCATCAATACGTTTGCCGTCAATTTCCAGGTACATATTCAACAGGTTGAAACTTTTCAAAAAGTTGCTTACCCTTCCTCTTCCATACAAATCATAAGCTCCCGCCAATACTACTTCCTTTACCTTGAATGGTTCTGGTGATGATACTACACCAATCATTCCATTGGCAACTGTAACTCCATAGTAATTCGATGGATCAATTGTTGAAGCTGTTATTTTCCACGGGTCAACTGTCTGTGCCCTGGAAAAAGATGATACCGCAAAAAAAGAAAAAGCAAAAAACAATCGTTTCATGTATAATTCAGTTTAATTCTATTTCAATTGAACGATGGCAGCCTGCCATGGTTTCAAAACAACGGTTCCATTTGCATTTGAAATTTTTGCTGACTGATTATTGATCAGTTCATCTCCTAACTGCATACCTGAAGGCAATACTATACTCCCGCCTTTATCACTGAAGCTTAGCAGAACCAAAACTTTTTTTCCATTCAGTTCACGGGTGTACGCATAAATTTCTTCATTAGCAGCATCAATTATTGTATACTTTCCATATACAAGCACAGGGCTGCTTTTACGCAGCTGAATCATTTTCTGTACATAATGTAAAATACTGTTCTCATCTTTTTCAGATGCTTCAGCATTTACGGTTGTATAATTGGGATTTACTTTCAACCAGGGTGTTCCCGTTGTGAAACCTCCATTGGCAGAAGCATTCCACTGCATAGGAGTGCGGCTGTTATCTCTTGCTACTTCTTTTTGCCCATTAAGGAATTCCTGTAAGTTACCTCCGGTACGTTTCAAAAAGGCGTAGTAGTTGATCGTTTCAAGGTCTTTATAGTCTTCAATATTGTTGAAGCGGATATTCGTCATACCCAGTTCATCACCCTGGTAGATATAGGGTGTTGCCCGCATACTCAGCAAAAAGGTATACAGCATTTTAGAAGATTCGTTTCTGTATACACTATCATTTCCAAAGCGGCTTACCATACGGCTCTGATCATGTGTAGTAAAATAAACAGTACCCCATCCTTTCTCAGCAAACACACTATCCCATTTGGTGAACACCGCTTTTAATTCAGGCAGCTTACGGTTACCTGCATCAGGGTACTTTCCATTATCCTTTCTGCGTCCCCAACCTGTATGATCGAAATGATAAAAAGTCTGCAGTTCGTGCCTGTCTTCATTCACAATACTTAAAGCATCTTTAATATCAACACCGGCACCTTCACCCACAGTCATAATATCATATTTGCTTAATACTTCACGGTTCATTTCCTGCAGGTAATCATGCAAGCGTGGTCCTTTTGCATAGTAAGCAACATAGTTGCCGTTATATTCTTTCGGCAACTCAGGGAAGGTTGTGTCTTTTGAAATAAACGGAATTACATCCATTCTGAAACCGTCAATTCCCTTGTCAAACCAAAACTTCATCATATCAAAGATTTCCTTCCGGAGTTTCGGATTTTCCCAGTTAAGATCGGGTTGCTTGCGACTGAAGTAATGCAGATAGTAACTGTTGGTTAAAGAGTCAAACCGCCATGCGTCTCCATTTTCATCAAAAAAACTCCAGCGGTGAGCAGGCTTTCCTTTTTCTGCAGGCCACCAATGATAATAATCACGGTAAGGACTTGTTCTGCTGCTCTTACTTTGTTTGAACCATTCATGTTCATCACTGGAATGATTCACTACCAGATCCATTACGAGCTTCAGATTCCGCTCATGCATTCCCTTTAACAACGCATCGAAATCTTCCATGGTTCCCATTTCTTTCATGATGTTACGGTAATCGCTGATATCGTAACCCATATCATCATTCGGCGATGCAAAAATTGGATTGAGCCATACTACATCAACACCGAGTTTTTTAATATAATCCAGTTCACTGATAATTCCTTTCAAATCACCTACACCATCACCATTACTGTCTTTAAAACTGCGGGGATAGAGCTGATATACCACGGCTTCTTTCCACCATTTATGTCCGGGTACATCTTTAAACACATCTGTTTTAACCGGGGTTTGATTACAGGAGATGATCATAAAAAGAAAGAGAATGCTTAAAAGAAATGATTTTAACATGGCAGGAAATTTAGATTAGAGAGGAAAGGTAATTACTAATCATGAATACTTTCAGCAGTGAAAAAACAATCTGCGGGTTGCAAACGATTGCAATTAATAATTTCGTTTGACAGAACTATGAAAAGATTTATTTTGCAAGGCTGCCGGCTGAAAACAACCTGGTTATAAGAAAAGCTTACGTATAAATTTGTTTTACATGAAAAGAGGATTAGTGCTTCTTGGTTTTATCATTTCCGTATGCCTCGTTGCCGGTTATTTCCTGATCAGGAAATCGCAACGGTTTATACTCAGTACTGAAATACGCTGTACCGACGAAGGCGCAACCAGGCAGATACAAAATCCGGAGAAATGGCAGCTCTGGTGGCCAGGCCATAAAGAAGACAAGGACCTGTACGGTTTCAAAAACTATCATTACCGGGTTAATAAGATTATGCTCGATGGCTTTGAAGCAACTGTGTATAACAGCTCTGATTCCTTAAAAAGCTACCTGCAGGTTCTTCCTGTTGGAACAGACAGCTCTGTATTGCAGCTGTCTTGCTCGTATGTTTTCTCTGCAAATCCGTTCACCAGGTATATGCAGTATTTCCGTTTAAAAAAAATGCAGAAAAATATTGCTGATTTATTAATTGCAATTAAGCCTTACTTTGAACAGGAAGAACATATTTACGGAATGAAGGTTGAGCAGCAAAAGGTGAAAGATTCTTCGCTTGTATCCATTAAGAATTCTTTTACCCATTACCCTACAACCGCAGATATTTACAGCATGATCAGCATATTGAAGGAGTATATTCAGAAGAAAGCCGGCGAAGAAAGCAACTTCCCCATGCTGAATATTTACAAAACAGGTGCAGAAAGCTATGAAGCAATGGTAGCTATTCCTACTAAATGGGATCTGCCAATGGAAGGTGATTTTAAATTAAAGAAAATGGTACTTGGAAATATTTTAATGGGCGAAGTAAAAGGAGGTATATACACCGTGCAGGAAGCAGAAAAACAATTATCGTTTTACGTAACTGATCACGGCAAAATGTCACCGGCAATATCTTTTCAATCGCTGGTAACAAACCGTTTACAAGAACCTGATACTTCTAAATGGATTACGAGATTATATTACCCGGTATTCTATTAATTACTGTTTGAATTTAAGCACAACAAGATTGTCATTGTTTTTTGCAAGGATAAATGCCTGTTGCCCTTTTATTTGTACAGGCTTAATTTTTCTTACCTGTCCTTTAACTGAAAGACCGTTAAGCGGCTCACAGGTGAACAGGCCTTTCCCTTTATTGATTAATACCGTTCCAAAGTCAGCATCCTGTCTTCCAATTTCTACATTATTATCATAATAGTTTCCCATCATCAGAATATCAGGCAGATTATCATTATTAGCCTTTACAACTACCGCAGCCCTGAAAGTACTTAACTGCACTTCAAATGGCAGGGCCTTTGTTTCAAACTGCAGGTTCCCATTGTTGATTATAACAGAGCTGGCAAAATAGTTGGCACTGAGTTTTTCAGCTTTTTTCAATTTTGCTTCTCCAAAAAGAGTAGCCAAGGTTGATTTAGCAAAGTCTTCAGCATAGAGGAATTTCTTTTTCAATAATGGCAATTGTTTTTCAAGTTCCTGTTTGGTGGCAAAAGGTATTTCCTGCCCTTTAATATAATAAGTGAGTATTTGTTCGGTTCTCCCGTTTTCATCAAAATCATTAAAGTACATGGATACCGGTTCTTTATCTGAAGCTTTAAGCCGGTTGTTTAAACCAAAGTTCCCGGCTATTAAATCCATGTCACCATCATTATCAACATCAACGGGCAGCAGGAAATTCCACCAACCCTTTTTATCGCTGATTACTTTCTTCGTAAAACCATTTTTACTGTTGATAAAAGCATCAATTCCTCCCCATTCATAGCAAAGTAATAAATCCAGGTCACCATCCTTATCCAGATCATACAACTGTGCATTGGTAACCATTCCCGGTTGCATTAATTCCCCGGCATATTTTTCTGTTACATCAGTAAACCTTCCGGTACCATCATTCTGCAAAAGAAAGGAGCGGGGAATTTTCCCATAATTCCATGGTTCGGTTCTGCTGCCGATAAACAGATCAGTAAATCCATCGTCATTAAAATCAAAAGGAAGCACAACATTCTGCGTCATGTAAACATCAGTAAATGCATCTCTTTTCCTTGTTAAATTTCCTTTTCCATCATTGAGATATAACAGTGGCAGCAGATGAGATTCTTTTCCATAATACTCATTTCCACCCGTTGCTATCACAAGGTCCGGATGCGTATCATTATTTACATCTGTCCAAACAGCATCCGCATTTTCATACATGCTGTCCAGTATCATTTCGGGCTGAATTGT
>Ga0208401_100246_pt1 | contig 24225 bp, 26 predicted proteins | sample LakWasM112_LOW13_2_FD_183928 | JGI IMG/M metagenome (GOLD analysis project Ga0208401, IMG submission 183928) | Freshwater sediment methanotrophic microbial communities from Lake Washington under simulated oxygen tension - Sediment Metagenome... | ecosystem: Environmental > Aquatic > Freshwater >...
ACCAAAAGGGAGGCAAAACTAATTCAGTCTGGTCGACTATTCCAGTGCTGTAGAGTACGCTATACAGCAATTCTCCCTGGTCAATTTTCAATCGGTACGGGTGGTCAATTTTCAATCGGCGCCAACATACAACTGGCCTACAACTCTTCCATAACAGCTTGAGTGTCAGAACGAAATGCGAGGCCCAACCCGACATTCAACCCGGACTCCGCAAAAAGCGCGGAGCCGGTTAATTTTACGTTAGGTGGCTCTCTATATCATGACTGCAATTTTTGTTATATTGGGGTTTGTTATTTGTATTATTGTCCCTATTTTTATAGCTAAAACAAAGTATGCCAGAACGCGACTTCAAACGATGTATATCGGTTTATATATCTCTGGCCTTTCTTCAGTTACCACAATAGCATTGACGTATCTCGGCTTATTTGAAGGGCTAATCTCGTTTAGTACTCGCACTCAAAGTATAACTTTACTTTACAGCGAAGCACCGGTGCTTTATTTGTTGTTGATTCCTTTTTCAATTGCTCTGCCTGGCTGTTTTATTATGTTCGGCTGGCGTATTTTCCAAAGCGCCCGCCTTGGGAAACCATTATCTTTAAAACTGTAATTGCTTGGTTGAATGAATTTCTTTCTAAATGAGATGCTTCTGATTGGCCTAACAATCCGGTCAAAGGGACGCGCCGTTCAAGGCGGTTTTGAATATTTTTGTTAATCCGGATGCGTCGACTTCGCCCAAAGACATCGTCGGCACGCCCCTTACCGTAACGTTAGTTGTCATATATGAGCCGCAGCATACCAATACCAAAGATCAAAACCACTGCACAGCAGGACATCAGGATGCTTGTCGAGATCATCCGCGTATGTAAGAGCGGCAGCGTGCCTGTTGCTAGCGTACAGCTTCGCCTCAAAAGTGTTAGCGACATTTTTGATGGGCGTCCAATAGATTTTGACTCAATGGATTTCGATGAAAACGTCAGACTACGAAACTTCGATAACTACGTAAAATCAGCGGTTTCATTTTTATTAGGCACCAAACTTTGCGTAACCGAGGCAAGATTGATCGATAATGGAACGCGCTGCCCTATGGAAATCAACTACATCAATATTACCCGGTTCGGAACGATATTCGCAAAGTCACCATATTTTATACAGTTGGTAATCGTTAAAGCTTTTAGTGGCGTATTGCTTGCCGTAGCAGCTCTCAAAAAGTATCGATGGATATTTTCCGTCGTATCTCTAGCAACAGCCGCGTTTACCTGGGCAAAGGCTCATGACATCACAAGCATGATGATTGTCTTTGCCATTCTTGCCGGTACAACAGCGGCTTTTATCGCTGCGTGGGTGGGTCACTTACTGGGCATTGATGGCCACGACAACTAACCCGGCGCTCAAGGGGACGCGCAAAAAGCGGCGCGCCCCTTAGCTTCACGTTAGGCAACCATTTTAATTAGAAGCATCCATGAAAGAATACCCGTTTATTACACAACTAATAGATGAAGGATACGCTGTATCTTTTAATGATACTGGGATAGGAAAAAAATTAGTTATCGTTTGCGATGAAGGCGGTCAACTAATTATGTTTGCTAGGGGCAGAATGTCTTATCAAAAAATGATGACCAAATTAGAATCACTTGCCAAAGATCTTCTGGAAAATGGTATGTCAAATGATGAAATTAATGGTGTCAGAGAAAAAATTTGGTAAATATTTGTAAGAAATGGGGTTAGAGTAAAATCAAATGCCTAACGAATAAGGTTAGATTGTGTGAGCGATAGCGAACCACAATCTGAACCGGTTGTTGGACAAGCCCGGTTGTAGTCGGAAGGCCGACTTTATATAAGAAAATATCTTTTCGGATTTTTTGGGTTGCGGCGAGGAATCGATCACCGCAACAGTTAGGAACAAGCCGAACGCGTTGCTTGGGTAACGGCTTTAGCGGGTGGTGGTGATTTAAGGTGAATAACCGCCTTTTTTCAGTCAAGAGCGGCCCTCGGCTTAAAAATGCCGATTTCGAGTCTTCTCGGAATGATGGATGCAGTTACATAACCGGTTGCGCCTCCCCCTCGGTTAGCCGGATGGCGCAAGCCGCCCGAATGCCAACGGGGATGGAATGCGCGTTTGCACAATCCGCATGGCAATTTGTTAGCGGGCAAGACGAGTCATTCCCTTAATCGCTTTTTTCCATAACACATATTGCATACCAATTAACGTTTCGGCATCGGCAACACACGTGAAACCAAGAAGCAGAATTTACTCATCGACAGAATAATGCGCCGTTAAACGGTCAAAATCTCCCGCGCTGTCAATATCCAGTTCCGCTTCCGGCAAGGGGATTTTCAACAGACTGTTTTCAAATCTCATCAAAACAGGCTTAGCCCCCCGGTCACCTCTAAGGCTCAACAAATGCTCAAAAAACTCAGCCGGAAACAACGCAGGGACACCGGCGGAATGATGGTATTGACTGGCGACAATGCGGGTCGGCGCCTGTTGCCAGCCGTTCAACAAGTTTTGCATATGTGCAGCGTTGATTAACGGTTGATCGCACAGCAGGATCAGCGCTGCGCTAGCCGATTCCGGCAATGCCTGCACACCGGCACGAATCGAAGAAGCCATGCCTTCCTGCCAGTCTGGATTAACAAGCGAGCTAACGCCGTCAAGATCGACAGTTGTTTGTATCGATTCGGCATGAGCTCCCAGCACGACGATAACCCGTTCGCTCAAAATTGAGCGCGCATTGACAACCGCATGCTCCAGCAACGAACGGTTGCGCCATTCGAGCAATTGTTTGGGGCTGCCCATGCGACTGGACGCACCCGCCGCTAAAATAATGGCGTAAACCTTATCGATGGCTGCATTCATGTAAATCCGCTGTGGATTTGCTACTCAGTTGTCGCCCGCTACGTCTACTCAGCTCGGCATGAATCCCAGCCATAATCGACAGCGCAATTTCTTCCGGCGTTTCCGCGCCGATATCCAAGCCGACCGGCCCGAACACCCGGCCGGTTATTTGCTCGGCTTCACTACCCAGATTTTGCAATAGCCTGTCTTTACGATGCGCAGGCCCCAACAGCCCGATAAACGGGATAGGACTGTTCACGATTGCCTTCAGATAACGCCCGTCGTATTCGATATTATGCGTCATCAATACCAGCGCGCTGAACTGCTCCAATTCCAGGTTATCGCCGATGTCCTCCGGCATAATATGCAGCAACTGGTCGGCCTGCGGGAAACGTTCTTTTTTGATGTGAGCGGGCCGGTGGTCTACGACGGTGACGTCCCAGCCAAGCGCCTTGGCGCATTGCACCAGAGGCATCGCATCGGCGCCCGCGCCTAAAACCAGCAAACGCAACGGCGGCTGTATCGGATCGTAAAATGCCCTGATTTCATGGTCGCCGATCGCATGCGTCTCGAGGCGCGGTTTTTGTTGCAACACGGTTTGTAGCGCTGCTGTCATGAACGGAAAAGGCGCTGAAGGTAACAATTCGCCAGCGGATGCAGGCAGGAACAGGCTGTGGCCGGGCGAAAAGTCGGCATGCCTGGATTCATAGACGGTGACCAGAACCCCGGACACATTGGCTTCGGCTGCATCGGCGATGATATTCAATGGACTGAAACGGTCTTCCGCTTTCAATAATTGCAGCAAAACCCTGACCGCGCCGTTGCAGCCCAGACCTAACCCCCAAATGACGTCATCCGGGGAGCGCATATCGTAAAAAGCCGTCTTGGCTGTTCCGGTCTCGAACACCGACCTGGCCTGTTCGACCAAATCCCGCTCGAAACAGCCGCCGCCCAGCAGACCGATTAATTCGCCTTGTTGGGTTATCAACATGCGCGCGCCCGCTTTTTGATAAGTCGAGCCGAAGGTTTCGATAATGGTAGCCAGAACGCTGTTTTCGGTTTGCTGATTCAGTTGCCGGAAGGCATTGATCAGATGATTGATTTTATTTGCCATGTATTATTCGGTAAGTGATTTGTCCTAAAAGCCGCAGTTAGTCCACGAAAAGCACGAAAGACACGAAAACATTTTTTTCCTGTCTTTCGTGCTTTTCGCGGATCAAATGATTTTTCCAGGTTTATGGGTAGCACTGAGAATGGGAGTGCAAGCTTCGCTTGTACTTGCAGGCGAAGCCTGCACTCCAGAAATATCAGCTCCAGCTCAGATCGGTCCTCAGCAGCGGCAATTGACGCACACGCTTACCAGTAGCGGCGAAGATCGCATTGCACACAGCAGGCGCCAGCGGCGGCAAGGCCGGTTCTCCCAAGCCGGTCACCGGATTATCGGTCTTCAAAAAATGCACATCCACCCGCGTCGGGGCATCCGCTATGCGAAGCATCGGATAATCGCCGAAATTGCTCTGCACGATGCGCCCCTTCTCGATATTCAATTCCTGAAAGGTCAGCGCACCGAGGCCATCGACCACCGAGCCCTGTACTTGATTTTCCGCGCCGCTGAGATTAACAATTTGCGCGCCGATGTCGGTCGAAACCACGACGCGGTCGACCTTGAGCTTGCCGTCCCTGGACACGGTGACCTCGGCGACCTGAGCAATGTAACCGCGATGACTGAAATGGAAGGCGATACCCTGGCCTTGACCGCGCGGCAAGGTTTTCTTGCCCCACTCGGCTTGTTCCGCCACATGCTGTAGCACATGCTTCATGCGATTGACGTCATAGGGAATGCCTTGCTCGCCGGTGCCGGGGATAAAGCCTTTATCGCCGAGAATTTCCAGACGGAATTCCAGCGGATCGCGGCCTGCGGCATGGGCCAATTCGTCGATAAAACTGTGAAACACCCAGGCCAACACGTTGCTGCGCGGCGCGCGCCAAGGTCCCATTGGAATATTGCATTCCAGCGGCGTTTGCTCCAACAGGCAGTTTTCAATCCAACGACCGGGAAATTCGTCGCCGGACAGGTTAGCGCCGCTACCGAGTTCCAGTTTCGGCTTGCCGTCTTTAACAACCTTGTTGGCAAAGGTCACAAAATGGTTGTGCCAGGCGACCAGCTTGCCTTTGTCATCGAGTCCGCCGCGCAGAAAGTGGAAACCGCCTGCGCGATACTGGTCATGGCGCAAGTCGTCTTCGCGCGTCCAGGTCAGCTTGACCGGCACTGTCAGATGTTGGGAGATGGCCGCCGCTTCGATAATATAATCGGGAATCAAGCGCCGACCGAACCCGCCGCCGCTACGGGTAATGTGCAAGGTAACTTTATCTTTCGGGATGCCGAGCGTTGCCGTCACAACTTTCTGGCCGGCTTCGGGATTTTGCGTCGGCGCCCAGATTTCAATCGCCCCATCCTTGTACCAGGCCGTGCAATTCTGCGGTTCTATGCTGGCGTGCGAGATGAAAGGATAACTGTAAGCCGCTTCCACGGTTTTCTCCGCTGCTGCAAGCGCAGTCTTGGCATCGCCGTCATTGCGCAGAATATCCGTTCCCGGCTGCGTCGATAATTCATTGGCTTTGGCGGCAAAACCGGCCCAGCTTTGACTAGCCCCCTGCCCTTCATCCCAAACGACTTCCAGTTGTTTGCGCGCGCTGAATGCCGCCCAAGTCGAGTCGGCGACGATGGCGATACCGGGCAATAAGCCCTTAAGATCGGAGCCGCCCTGGATAATAAAGGCATTACGCACGCCGGGTAGCGACTTGATCTTGTCCAGATTGGCGCTAACGACCTTACCGCCAAAAACCGGCGATTTCTCGTAAACGGCATACAGCATCCCCGGCAGTTTCACGTCGATGCCGAACAAGGGTTTGCCGGTCACAATGCCGGGGTTGTCGACGCCGCCGATGCGCGTACCCAGCAGCTTATAATCTTTTGCGTCCTTCAACCGGACCGATTCGGGAGCGGGAACCGGTAAGGTGGCGGCCTTTGCAACCAGTTGACCATAGTCGAATTTACGACCGCTGACCGGATGATGAACGGCGCTGTCATGGGCGATAAGTTCGGATGCGGGAACCTTCCAAGTCTCCGCGGCCGCCTGGATGAGCATGGTGCGTGCGGTTGCGCCGAGTTTATGAAATTCTTCGTAATTGGTCGGCGTCGAACGCGAACCTCCGGCGCTTTGACTGCCGTAAATCGGATCGAGATCGCCCTGAACGATCACGACATCCTTCCAGTTGACCTCCAATTCCTCGGCGATGACCATCGGCAGCGAGGTTTTGATGCCCTGGCCGATTTCGGGCTGCTTGCTGATCAGCGTCACCGTGCCGTTCGGTGCAATGTGAATAAAGGCATTGGGTTTAAACTCCCCCGTTTCCGGCACAGTGGACGGCTTTGCGACCCGTTTCGTCGCGCCGTCCGCCGCATTCAGGTAAAAACCGAGCATCAGTCCGCCACCGCCCAGCGCAGATTTGCGCAAAAAATCGCGGCGTCCGGCATTTTCCAAATGATCTGCGTTCATACTGACTCCTTAGCGGCGATTTCTGCCGCACGATGAATGCCCGCGCGAATACGAAGATAGGTGCCGCAACGGCACAGGTTACCGGCCAGAGCGGTGTCGATATCCGCATCCGTCGGGCGCGGATTTTTTTTCAGCAGCGCGGCAGCGGTCATGATTTGACCAGCCTGACAATAACCGCATTGCGGTACATCGAGTTCCTGCCAGACCTTTTGTAAAGGATGTTCGCCATTTAGACTCAGTCCTTCTATGGTCGTTATCCGGCTTTTACCCACACTGGAGATTGGGGTTAGACAAGCCCTTGTAGGCTGCCCGTCAACATGCACCGTGCATGCGCCGCACTGGCCGATGCCACAGCCGAATTTGGTCCCGACCAGATTTAAATGATCGCGCAGCACCCACAACAAAGGGGTATCAGCGGCAACATCTACGGTTTTCTGCACACCGTTTATGTTGAGTTTGTATTTGCTCATAGGTGGATTCTCGTGTGTTATAAATTATGTTGATCAGACTACGCTCCGATTAGATAAAGCAAAATTTATACCGACTAATGCCTGACTTGGCGCCTATATTTAGGCTCACTGTATTCATTTGAATTTAAAGATAATTAGCCAAAAACGGCTGCGGTAACAAAACCGGACAGATGGATACGATGGGGTTTGACTGTTGATATGCGAGCAGGCCCTGCTGATTATCCAGCAGCGCCTGTCTGTATGGAAACACTGAAGTAGCTATGGACTTTCGGTATGTGTCATTACTACCCAATCTTTTTTAGTGTCAGGCATTAACCGACATAGCATGTTGAATGAGTTCAATGCGGGATTGCCGGTCATGTTCAAACCGAAGCTTTGCTTCTTTCCGGCTAACAAGCAATGCAGATTCAGCAGGAACCCTTTTTTACAGCAATCCGGTTAAGAAATGGAAAATTACTACCTACGATGGATATGCGGCGTATCGCAATTACCGGAAAAAGCGAGATGCCGCCTTTAGCATCTATCTTACCGGCTTTTCTAGTGGCAAGAGTTTACTTGATTAGCAAGATGCTTTAGCCGGAGACAAAATATTCGATATACCAACAGCTGGTTCCAAAAAATGCGCGTGATTTATCGCGTCTCTACGATTGGTTGGCTGAAGCATCTTGCTAATATGCAGTTTGTTAGCGGGCAAAACGCGGCACCCCCTTAATCACTGTTTTTTCCATATGGACATATTGCAAGCCGAGCAATACTCCACCATCGGCACTACGCTCGGCCCATATCACTTTTATCTCGCCTTCCAAGGCCAACCGCTCAATTTCAAACGCGGTCGTCTCCCCCTCTTCGACAGCGATGGATTCAGCAAGATTAATCATTAATCCCTCCACCGAAACATTGACGGTATTAAACTCGCGATACTCGCCATCCAGCAAAATTCTGCCGGCAACCGCCATGTTTTTTCTATACACCTTTCTCTTATACAGCTGATTATCGACATCATAAGTAACATTTCTAAATTCCAATGCCAGTAACATACGATCATTCAGCATATCAACCCTGACCACCTCGGCTTCGCCGGCCAAGCGCATTTCCGGAAGATACAAATCTATCGTCGTCGATGCGGACAGCATATTAAAAATATCCTTGGCGTCTTTGGGACTCGCCTGGTCGCACGCTAACTCCGCAAGCACACCGGTTAACGAAATATCTTTAATAATGATTTCTTGCTCTTCTCCTCCCATATAAATCAAGCCATGCGAGGTTAAATTTTTTCGATAAGGCCGGTTTAAATCTAAATTCATCTGAATTTCCTCTCTGATTATCCATTTATCTTGTTATTCAAATACTGTATAAGGCTAGCTCGTGCAATTATAGTGCCTGTGTTATATTTTTTCTTTTGATTGCACTTATTTTTCCTGTTCTGAGCCCTTCGGCTACGCTCAGGAGAGTCTTAGCGAACCGGATCGCCAACCATATCTCAAATCCCACACAACTCAGCGCATCATGAAAAAACTATTAACCTCGCTGTTATTACTGTCTCTGGCGGCCTGCACTGCCCTCACGCCTAAAAACGGCGACAATATCTGCTCTACTTTCAGGGAAAAAGACGACTGGTATGATGACGCTAAAAACTCGTTTGAAAAATGGGGCGTGCCTATTCCCATTCAAATGGCGATCATGCATCAAGAGTCCCGCTTTGTCGCCGATGCACAACCGCCCCGCCCTTGGCTGCTGGGATTTATTCCCCTGCCCCGAGACAGTAGCGCCTACGGATATGCCCAAGCCAAAGATGAAACCTGGGATAGCTATCAAGCCAAGGCAGGGCGCTGGGGAGCGGATCGCGATGAATTTGCCGATGCCGCCGATTTTATCGGTTGGTATTGCGACATCAGCCACAGCCGGCTGGGCATATCTAAACTGGATGCCAAAAACCTATACCTCGCCTACCATGAAGGACACGGCGGTTATCAACGCAAAAGCTACTTAAAAAAAGCGGGACTGGTACAGATTGCCAACAAAGTAGCCAAGCGGGCAAAATTATTTCAAAGCCAATTGGGCGAATGCCAAAACGATTTAGAAAACAAAGGCTGGTTTTTTTGATAAACTAGCGATTCTACGTTAACAATAAAGGATAAGTCGTGAGAAAAATTCAAACTAAAATTATTTCAATCGTCACCGTTCTTCTTATAGGATTTACTATGTTTTCACTGGCCAATGCCACCACCCCCGCAGAAAATAAAGCCGCAGGAACAGCCTTTCTTGCCGAAAACGCTAAAAAACCCAATATCGTAACGACGGCAACCGGCTTGCAATACGAAGTATTAACCCCCGGAACCGGCGCCGCTTCACCTTCAGCCACCGATAATGTTACCGTACATTACAAAGGCACAACCCTTGACGGCGAAGAGTTCGACAGCTCTTACAGCCGCGGCGAACCGGCCACATTCCCGCTGAACAGAGTCATCGCCGGATGGACTGAAGGCGTGCAATTGATGAAAGAAGGCGCCAAATACCGCTTTTTCATCCCGTCAGAACTTGCTTATGGAGAACAAGGCGCAGGCCGTGCAATCGGCCCGAACGCCGCATTGATCTTCGATGTTGAGCTGATCAAGATTCAGTAACAAAGCAGGCTAAAGGCGCAAGGCGAAGGGCAAAAAACCGTTACTTTGCATCTACTGCTCTGCCTTAAACAGTACCCGATCATCCGTTCCGACTATTCAAAGCCGGCTTTGAACTCCAGCGTTAAAGGAGTCCAAAGCCGGCTTTGGACATTTTGCCCTTAGCCTTTCGCCTTTCGCCTTTTGCCTTTTGCCTAAGCTCTTATGCCCACTTACCAACTATTTGCTACAACACCTAAGGCGATGGAATCCATCCTTACCGATGAACTCCAAGCACTTGGCGTAAAAAACATCAAAGCCACCCTAGCCGGCGTCGCTTTTCAGGGAGACTTGGCAACCGCTTACCGGGCCTGCCTGTGGTCAAGAACCGCCAATCGGATTTTGCTGGTACTGAGCTCTTTCGAAGTAAAAAGCCAGGAAGATCTTTATAAAGGCGTACAAAAAATCGACTGGTTCGAGCATATTAATCCTGAAGACAGCTTTGCCGTCTCGTTCAGTGCGAAAAACTCGGCGGCGATTAACAATACCCATTTTGGCGCATTAAAAGTTAAAGACGCCATCGTCGACCAGATGCGGGCAAGGTTTCAAACCCGGCCCAGCATCAATACCGAACAGCCCAATATCCGCATCAATGTGTATTTGAATGGCGAAAATGCCCAGCTGAGCCTCGACCTATCCGGCGAAAGCCTGCATCGTCGCGGTTACCGGGATGTCAGCATCAAAGCCCCGATGAAGGAAAACCTCGCCGCAGCCATGTTGCTGCGAAGCGGCTGGCCGCAAATAGCCAAGCAACAAGGTTCGTTAATCGACCCGATGTGCGGTTCCGGAACGCTGCTATTGGAAGGCGCAATGATCGCCGCCGATTACGCTCCCGGTTTGTTGCGCGATTATTTCGGCTTTACCGGCTGGAAAAAACACGATGCGCAATGCTGGAAAAAATTACGCGCGGAAGCCGAACAACGCAAAAAAATCGGCCTGGAAAAACTGCCGGTTATCGTGGGTTTCGACCAAAATCGCCATACCGTCAACACCGCTCTGGCGCATATCGCCAATGCCGGCCTGCAAAATAAAATCCATGTCGAGCGCCGTGACATTGAAGACGCGGAACCCGCCGAAAGCTGGAAACCCGGCCTGTTGATCTGTAACCCGCCGTATGGCGAACGCTTGGGCGACGAGCAGGAAACCGCCGAGCTATACAAAAAATTCGGCGAGTCGCTGAAAGCGCATTTTGTCGGCTGGAAAGCCGCGATGATCATCAGCAACCCGGAACTCGGCTTTCGCTTAGGGCTGCGCTCGCAAAAGCCGATCACCCTGTTCAACGGCGCGCTTGAATGCAAACTGTTACGGATGGATATTGAAGAACGCAACTTCTTCATCCCCAAGGCCAAGACGCAGGAAGAGCGCATTGCCCAGGCGATTGAAACCGGCAAAATTCAGGAACAGCGGATTGCTCAAGCAACAGAGACTAAAACCACGCCGCAACCCGAAACGACCAGCGCCGACGCGCTTGCCGACCAGAATATAGGTGAGCTGGGCGCGGAAATGTTCGCCAACCGGCTCAAAAAGAACCTGAAAAAACTGTCCAACTGGGTCAAGCAAAACCGCATCACCTGCTATCGGGTCTACGATGCCGATTTGCCGGAATACGCGGTCGCCGTCGATATTTATCAAGGAGATCAAACCTGGATCAATGTACAGGAATACGAACCGCCCAAAAGCATCGATCAACACAAAGCCGATCAGCGATTGGCGGGATTATTGGCCGAAATCCCCCGCGTCCTCGGCGTCAATAGCGAGCAGGTTTTCCTGAAAATACGCCGCAAGCAAAAAAGCACCGATCAATACGAAAAACACGGCGACCAAGGGCGTTTCCACATCATCGAAGAAGGCGGCTGCAAATTACTGGTGAATTTTGAAGATTATCTGGATACCGGATTATTCCTTGATCACCGGCCGATTCGGATGCTGATTCAAAAACAAGCCAAAGATAAACGCTTTTTAAACCTGTTTGCCTATACCGGCAGCGCAACGGTTCATGCCGCAATGGGCGGAGCCAAGTCAACGACGACCGTCGATATGTCCAATACTTATATCAACTGGGCAAAAAAGAACATGGCGCTGAACGATAACGAAGGGGCGCATGAGTTTATACAAGCCGACTGCCTGGAATGGCTAGCCACTGAAGCTCAACTGGCGAACAGACACTACGATTTAATTTTCCTCGATCCGCCCACTTTTTCCAATTCGAAACGGATGGATGACGTGTTCGATATACAAAACGACCATGTGCAACTGATTAATAACGCAATCTCTTTGCTGTCGCCGGGAGGTGTCCTATACTTCTCAACTAACTTCAGACGCTTTAAAATCGACAAACAGGCACTGTCCGATTTAATTGTAGAAGATATTAGCGCGGCAACTATTCCGGAAGATTTTGCCCGTAACCCAAAAATCCATTATTGCTGGAGAATTCAAGAGTGATGCGTAAAGTTAAGATCCTGGTTTCCGGTCGAGTTCAAGGCGTTTATTTTCGCCTCTTTACCCAGAACAAGGCCAAACATTTTGCTATAAAGGGCAGCGTCAAAAATCTCCCGGATGGCCGGGTTGAAATCATCGCAGAAGCAGGAAGCATGGCCATTGAAAAGTTCATCAAATGGTGCCACAAAGGCCCTATAACCGCCCGAGTCGATCGTGTTGAAATCACTGAACTTCAACCGGGTGAGTTATTAACGTCTTTTGAAATTCAATAACACATTTTAAGAGACGAAAACTTTAGCCGTCTTCCTGCAATAAACGGCAACACGTATGCCCAGTACAGTACCCATCACCGCTGCATAAATCAACGGTTCGGTGTAATCCGACTTTACCAGCCAAAAATAATGCACGACAGCCGTTAAGCCCGCCACATAGACTAGCTGATGCAGTTTTATCCAGCTTCGTCCCAATCTTTTCTGCATTTTTTTTGTTGAAGTGACGGCTAAAGGAAACAGCAGCAAGTAAGTCAGCAAACCCATCAGGATATAAGGACTTTTCGGCACCTCGTCCTTAAATGCCTCCCAGGAAAGCGACAAATCAAGCACGATAAAAACCAGCAAATGCAGACTGGCGTAAAAAAAAGCGAACAAGCCCATCATGCGCCTAAAGCGCATCGGCCAACTCTGTCCCGTTATTGTTTTACCGGGCGACAGCGCCAAACCGATGCACAAAAACCGTAAAGCCCAATCGCCAAAGCCGAAATGCAGGGCTTCTATTGGATTCGCGCCAAGTTGATCGTTGACGGCATCCTTCAACAGCAAGCCGAAAGGCGCCAAACTCAGTAAAAAAACAATGATTTTTATGGCTGCCCAGCCTTTTTTGCCGGGTAACATCAAAAATACTGCTGTAGATCAATATTGGAATAAAGCGCCGCGACTTCCGCGCCGTAGCCGTTAAATTTTTCGGTATCGCGCTTTGGGGTAAAAATACTGCTGCCCAACACCCGCTCGCGGCTTTGACTCCATCGGGGGTGAGGGACTTCAGGATTAACATTGGCGTAAAAGCCATATTCGTTAGGCGCGCTTTTATGCCACGCGGTTTCCGGCATATAAGCGATAAAGCGTATTTTGACAATCGCCTTGATACTCTTGAATCCGTACTTCCACGGCACAATCAAGCGCAACGGCGCGCCATTCTGATTGGGCAGCTCATCGCCGTACATGCCGGTCACCATCATCGTTAACGGATGCATGGCTTCATCGATGCGCAAACCTTCCACATAAGGCCAGTCTAAGCCGCCGGAACGCTGACCGATCATGACTTCCGGATTATAAAGCGTGGTAAATTCGACAAACTTTGCTTTTGAGGTAGGCTTAAACCGCTTCAACATATCGCCCAATGGAAAGCCTATCCACGGCACCACCATAGACCAGGCTTCCACGCATCGGAACCGATAAATACGTTCCTGAACAGGATTGTCTTTTAAAATATCTTCCAGGTTGTAAACGCCCGGCTTTTCGACCTCGCCTGTAACTTCGACACTCCACGGCTTGGTTTTTAATCCCCTGGCTAAAACAGTTGAATCATTTTTATTCGAGGAGAACTCATAGTAATTGGTATAGCTAGCAACATCCTCGCGACCGGTGACCGGTAACTTTGCCGAATAAGGCCCGATCGGCACATCGGTGTATTTTCCCGTTTCGGCATGTCCCAGCTTCGGCAACAGAACGCCCGCCGAAAGCACCGTTGCCGATTTAATAAACTCCCGTCGGGATTCAAAAACCGCCCGGTCAGTGATTTCGCTGCTTAAGATATTTGATTTGGTTTTGATTAACATGCTCAATCCTTTTATTTTCGGACGCTTACACTCTGGAGCTTAAATAATACATCAATCTGTTTTGACATCGTTAATATTGGCAACAGGACAAGCGATTTTTGCTAATGCAGTTTTGTTAAAACACGTTCTTCGCAACAGGAGTCGGAATTTCGACAATCTCTGATCGGCCTATCGCTGGCGTCGACATAAGTAATACACAATCATTCTGCCCCAGTTATTCTGACGCCCAAAGTAGTATGTTTATAACTGATGTTACGCATGTACCTAATAAAAAAGCGTAGTCCACGAAAGGCACAAAAAGCACGAAAAAAACCGGGTACAGGAACAATAAGTAAAGCCCATCGTCAAGATTGGAAAGATGAATGTCGTAAACCGGGAAACATACGGCGCTCTATTTTTCGTGTCTTTCGTGCTTTTCGTGGACAATGCGTAACATCAGTTTATAAAAAAGCCTAAAGCGAATTTAAAAATGGCCGGTCTTCATTACCCAATGTAGAATCCCGCACACCACCCAACAGCATAGTCATAACCGTCCGCTACGCCGTAATCTTCGGTTAACCTGCCAATGATAGATTTTGGCAAGCAACGGACGAATCAACGGCAAGCCGATCAGCCATGCCAGAGGCTTCAACACAGGCGCTTTGCTCATCAGTACAATATAGGCATCCATCTCGGAATGAATCCGCTGATTTTCATCCTGAACATGCAGTTCGGTTAACGCTTTATGAGGATCGATACCGAGGTTACGCAGTTGCTGTTCGCGTCCGGTGATGTCGATCCAGCAGACGTTTTCGCCGGTTTTTCCGGCAAGCTTTTCGTAGGTCAACCTGTCTTTGACGCATTGTGGGCAGGCGCCATCGTAATAAACCTTAATTTTGGCTTTATCCTGATGCATATTTTTTGCCTCCGGTTAGCGCGAGGGTGATGTGGCTATTTTACAAACTTTAGGCGTTGCCTCGTGTTTGGGCGGGCCATTGCGCTCCTGCGGCTATGCCGCGGAAATGCTGCGCGATGAGTTTGCCAGGCAACAACCCGGACTACCAGGCCTGCAACTCCAGTGGCATATGCTTTACCCTGAGAATCGCGGCCCAAAGGAGAAAAAACTATCCAGGCTTAATCAATCGATAAGCCGCTTTAGCCAATATTGGACGGAGCAAAGCCAGGCTTTTCTGGTCATCGGCGGCGACCATTCCTGTGCATTGGGAACCTGGGGCGGCGTGCTGAACGGATTACGGCAGCCCGGTAAATTCGGCCTGATCTGGCTCGACGCGCATATGGATGCGCATACTTTTGCTACGTCGCCATCCGGCAATATTCACGGCATGCCGCTGGCCGCTTTGCTTGGCAAAGCGGATCAAAAACTGGCGGCGATGTATCCCGGTTCGGCCTTTATCAATCCGGAAAACCTCATTCTGATCGGCGTCCGAAGTTACGAACACGAGGAATACGATCTATTAAAACAAGCCGCCGTGGACATTGTTTTTGCCGACCGCATTAACACGCTTGCGCCGGTATTAATTAAAGCCATCGATAAACTCAGTCTGCGTTGCGAGGTTATCGGCATCAGCATCGATTTGGATGTGATCGATCCTGCCGACGCTCCCGGCGTTGAAACGCCCGCTCAAGACGGCATTAAAGCCGGAGAACTGCTCGAAGCATTGTCATTAATTAACCGGCATCCGAAAGTATTGGGCCTTGAAATCAGTGAATTCAATCCTGAAAAAGACCGCCAAAATAAAACCTTAGTTTTGATGAAAGCTATTATCGATGCCTTCTACGGCGGGACTTTATAGTAAAGCGTCGGTCTTCGCCGCCATAATAAAATCGTTAACATGCAGTCCTTTTATCTTATGCGACCACCAAGTGACGGTCACCCTGCCCCATTCCGTTAAAATGGTCGGGTGATGGCCTTCTTGCTCGCAAAGAGCGCCGATTTTATTGGTAAATGACAAGGCGTTTGCAAAGTTATTGAACTGGAAGATTTTTTGTAAACGCTTGATGCCGCCTATTTCAATAAGCTCCCAGCCTGTTAATTGCGGCATAAATTCGTCGATTTCCGCCTGAGTGGCCAATGGTGCGCCAATTCTGCATACTTCACAGGTTTTACCAGTCAGTTCAGTCATCGATATTCTCCATTGGGGTCTGTAAATGCTTGTATCGCGAATACTGCTTTTTGAATATATTCACATTAGAGAAGTCAATATCTTGAATCAATAGGTAGTATCACCAATGTAGGGAAGTTACTGCGGCTTTCCGGACGGTTATCGAATACTCTTAGGCCTCGAAAACAGAATAACTCCGTTTCAAAAATTCAGTATGCCAAACAAGTTTTTAGGATCCTTGAGTTCGGGTACTAAGGCAAGCTCTGTACCCAATTGATGTTCTTTTGCCAGTTCATAGACAACCCTGAGTATTGAATAATCTTCTATCGCAAAACCGACCGAATCGAACAGTGTTATCTCCTGATTATTCTGCCGTCCGGGCTTATGCTTGCAAACCAGCTCCCATAATTCGGCATAAATAAGGTCGGCTGGGCATTGCTGCACCTCCCCTTCCAGCAAGCTTTGCGGCTTATATTCGACCACCGGCTTGACCTGTTGCAAAAACTCGGCGGATAACTCGGTTTTGCCCGGACTGTCGCCGCCCATCGCATAGATATAGGCGCCCGGTGCAATATCCTCAAATTCAAATAAGGATTGCCGTTTTTTGGCGGCGGTCGCCGTGATCACAATATCGGCATGGCGCACGGCTTCGACGGCACTATTGCAAGGCATTAACCTGAACTTTTGCCCGGTCATATTGTGCGAGAATTTACCCATCGCCTGTGGATCAATATCAAAAAAGCGGACTTCTTCCAGTGGGAAAAAACCGGCGAATGCCAGCACCTGAAATTCCGCCTGCGCTCCGGTGCCAATGATGGCTAATGATTTTGCCTCTTCGCGGGCCAGATATTTTGCCGCCAGAACACCCGTTGCTGCTGTCCTGAATGCGGTTAATAGGGTCATTTCGCTAATCATTAGCGGATAACCGTTACCGGCATCGCTTAAAACGCCTATGGCGACAACGTTGAGTTTGCCTTTCAGCGGGTTGCCGGGATAGCCGTTAACATATTTGAACGCATAGTATTGCCGGTCTGCACAGGGCATCAATTCAATAACGCCATCCGGATAATAAGTTCCGTGCCGCGGCGATAAAACAAACTCATGCCAACGGCCGAAATCGTTTTCCAAAGCGGCAATCACGCGCTTGAAGAACTTTTCCAGGCCAATAATTTGTACCAGCTCTCGGATGTCAGTAACGGTAAGAATTTTCATTATTCATCGCCGTTTATCATTGGTTACAACCGCTTAGACCTTCATTACACATCATAGAAGGAAGCGCGCAGAGTAACAGGCGACTTCTATAACGCATTATGCATTTTTTCCTGATCCTCAAGCGCAAGCAACAGACTTACCCGATGATTCTTCGCTACGTCCCGCCAATGCTCGCCGGATATGGCGCTTTCAAGGCCCCACAAAAAGTTGAGACTGGGTTTGTGTCCAGCCTGCTTTACCCGGTTATATGCAGCGGCAGAACCGATTTCCCGAAGTTGCGTGAGTGACGAGATCCCGACAGCCCGAAGCATATCTCTCGACTTAGGACCAAGGCCGACTATGTGTTCGCCTGAATTAGCCACTCTGCCTCCGCCAGTCATCCGTCAATAATCCGGAAAAGCCCCAATTTTCCTCATCTATCTCCTGAATAACAATATGCGTGTGCTCCGGTTTCTTTCCGAGAATTCGCGCCAGCGAATCGGTTACCTCTTTGACTAACTCAGCCTTCTGTTCTCTTGTTGCGCCCTTGGTGATTTGAATATTTACATACGGCATGTTGTCGTCTCCCAATATGTAATGCTGTAAATGCGCTTTCGTTCGAAATAACTGACACAACTACGAGCGGAAATAGGACGGCACTCCGGAGTTGAATCCGCCAATTTATTGTTATAGCCGATCGGGTTATACAAACCCATTGATTTACAGCCAATTTAAGGCCGCCCGGATCTATCCAGGCCGAATTGCATGAAAAACTGGCCGGATCCGGGCGGCGAGTCCGGTTCGTAGTACAGTGCTTCAAGTATCAGGCTGCCTGCCGTTCCCAGTATTGTCCCGGTCAATAAGGTGCGGAAGTCTTTGCCGCCTATCAGTTGATGGGTCATAGTCAGGTATAACCTTGATAACTGCTTGTCCCTGATTACAGTGTCCAGCATTTGCGGTCCGGCAACCAGGTAAATAGTTTTGTAACCCAGGCCGCTTAACGCATCAATCAAAGGCCCGCCGTGAACCATTTGGTCTTCACCGGTAAAAAGTATGGGATACCCTAAGTCTTGCCAGTAGCGGATACGATCCGGTTCGGCCTTTGTTCCGGTGGCTATGTAAACGGCTTGCCCATGTTCCTTGAGACTACCATGCAGCGGAAAATTCAGGCCGGCGCTGGCGATGATAACTGCGGGCTGAGGTTTTAAGCCATTGTTCAAGCGCCATTCGATAAGTTCTTTGTCCTTAACCTGCAATATGTTGCCCAAGCGTCCTTCGCCCAAGGCCCGCATATAGCCGCCATGGGTAATAATGCAGTCGGCCTGCGCATGCAGTTCCATGAATAAGCCGAAGTCGGAAGCGGTGGTTATATGTTTGGGGATATATGTACTTTGATCGGCATCTTCCAGCGCAATACGTCCGTCCAGGCTCGACAGGAAGTTAGCATAAACAAAAGGCGGTTCGGCCGATCCCCATTTATGTAATTGATGGGCAAGATAGAGGCCTTTAATGGAGATTTTTTCGCAGGGGTCAGGATAAAACCGTAACAGTTTTTTTTGTAGCGGCATATCACTCGCCCCTGGAAAAATGATCGGGAAATTGTCGCGATTAAGCGTTTATCGATGATCCTGCGCTTAACCACTAAAAAAAGGGGCGGAATAACCGCCCCTTTCCTCCCAAGCTATCTTGTTATGATTTAGTTTGGGCTTTATTAATGTGCTCTTTTGCCGCCTCTGCATGCTGAGTCGCCACGTCTGCATGATCCAGATTACCATGATCGATGGCTTCTTGCAGTTCCTTGGCTGCATCATCTAAATGGTTCTTTGATATGCCTTTGGCGACTATAGAGGCTGCCAGCGTTTGGTCCAAGGCCAGCTTTGCGTGTTCGACCAACTTCTCTGCTTTACCTGATTTGCCCTGGACTATCGCCGCATTGGCGTGCTCCAGCGCCTCAGAGGCTTGTTTTTCAGCGAAAACAGAAGTACTTAAAAGAAGCAATAAACCTGCACCTATGGATGCTATTTTTTTCATAATTCTCTCCTCATATTAATGTTTATATTGGAATGCCGACACCACGCTTCCAAAAACCTTTATTTTTTTTCTTTTGAAAAAGGATGAAAACGATTATGAATCGACAGCTATATTCATATCATTATGAAATTTATTTTGCAATACCCATAAGTTTAGTGATGCCAAGTGCATTAAAAACAGCTGCATTTTCAGCCAATAAGCTCTTTTCAACAGTGATGGATATATCCGATTTTTTTGGTAGAACATGCCTTAGGGGCCGGCGTTAGGTGAGAAACATTGCTATACAGAGCTTCCAGGTTTTTAAAACCTGGAAGCTCTGACGTACAACGTTCTGAACAGAAGGATAAGTACAGATTTCGGGAAGTTATTATTGATCAAGTCTTTATCGACTTTCCCCGGTTTCAAGGTTACGTTGCGCCAACAGAATACCGACAAAAAAGGCGAGTAAAGTGCCCTCGGAAAAAGTTTTAAAATGAGAATTAAATAAGCTGGTGGCGCACACCGCGACGAGAAAACTCGCTGCGATTACACCATAGGGTTGATTATTCAGCCCCTGGCGAATAGCCGCATAAATATAGGCAAAAAACAGTAACAACCCTATCAGTCCATTTTCCAGCCAAACAAACAGGTATTGATTGTGCGGGTCTGACGTGGAGCTTCCTCGCCAATCTGAATATTGCGCAGCTGCATAAGGAGTATAAGTCGTTTTAAATGATGAAGTCCCGTAACCCAACACGGGGTGTTCTTTAATTAACGAAAGCGTATTTTTTGCAAAAATAACCCTTACGCCTATAGAAGTCAGTTCTCCGCTGGTTTGATATGCCTCTTTTTCAGTTAATCCTTTTTGTGTGCGTTGCTGTAAGGTCGATGAGCACAGTACCACTACCAGCATTACGCCACCGGTAACGGCAATTATTGGCAACAGCCTTTTATAGCCGTAAAAGCAGCCGGCGGCGAATATCACCGCAAACGGAAATGCCACATAACCGCTACGCGCCGGACTGACAAAGAAAATATTTAATATAAACAAGGCGATAACACCGTAAAGCAGATATTTATGCTTTAAGGAGAGCGGTTGTCTTAATAAATAAATACAACACACGATCGCGGCAATAAAAGCCATGCTTTGCGAGGCATAATTGGTCATAAAAATACCGGGCTCTCGTCCCGCCCTTATCGACACATCAGCCAACCATAGCGGTACTGCGATCAGACCGGCAATGACCATGACGGCTAAATAACTGCCGATAAACAGGCGCTTCCAATGCGCTTGATAAAACAAGCCTAGTAACACGAAGGTGAAGGCTAACTTTTTCCAGCTCAATAAGGTTTCAACTTTTTCCGTCCAATTTGTCTCAGCGTAAAAAGCACCTATTAATAACCACGCGAAAAACAGCAGCAACATTTTACCTGCGGGCTGTTCAGCGGATATTTTTAAACTGCGGACCGATTCTCCTGAAATTAGCCAGGCCAATAACATGGCAATGCTGGCAACGCTGGTTACCGCAGTCGACATAGGCGCTGCTATCGCTGTGATAATGGCCAGCCAACGACAAAGAGACAGCGATTTTTCGCCAATAATTGAATAAGGCAACATAACTAAACTCTACCGCCACAGTTAATAAATAGTTTTACGCTTGGGATTTTTGCTGCTTTCAATGTCCTCTCCATGACGGGTATTTTTATGATTTGCCATGCCTAATCATGAACAAGCGTTGCAAGACGCGACCTACTAATAGCGAACTCCAACAACATCCTAAATTTCTTTGGCCAATTTTTCAGCGTAACCGGTGTAATTGCGCGGCGTCAGCTCCAGCAAGATTGCCTTGGCTTCAGCCGGAATTTCCAGCTTTTCAATAAACGCCTGCATTTGTTCGGGGGTAATGCGCTGACCGCGAGTCAGTTCTTTTAATTTTTCATACGGCTTTTCAATGCCATAGCGACGCATCACTGTTTGGATCGGTTCGGCCAACACTTCCCAGTTGGCGTTGAGATCGGCTTCAATCGCATCGACATTGATCTGTAACTTGGAGATGCCTTTTAAGCTGGCCTGGATGGCAATGGAGGTATGAGCGATGCCGACACCGATATTTCTTAATACGGTTGAATCGGTTAAATCCCGCTGCCACCGCGATACCGGCAATTTTTCGGCTAAAAAACCGAATATGGCATTGGCCAGTCCCAAATTACCTTCCGAGTTTTCAAAATCAATCGGGTTGACTTTGTGCGGCATGGTCGAGGAACCGATTTCACCGGCAATGGTTTTTTGTTTGAAGTAGCCCAGGGAGATATAGCCCCAGATGTCGCGGTCGAAATCCAGCAAAATGGTATTGAAACGGGACAGCGCGTGGAAATACTCGGCAATATAATCGTGCGGTTCAATCTGGATGGTGTAGGGGTTAAATTGCAGTCCCAAAGATTCGACAAAGTTTTGGCCGAATTCCGCCCAATCCACATCGGGATAGGCCACGCAATGCGCATTATAGTTACCTACTGCGCCGTTTATTTTGCCCAATAGGGCTACGGCTTGCAGTTGGTCTTTTTGGCGCGACATGCGCGCGGCGACATTGGCGAATTCCTTGCCGGTGGTGGTCGGTGTAGCCGATTGCCCGTGGGTACGCGATAACATCGGCTGATCGGCAGTTTCCACGGCAACGGTCTTGAGCGCGGCAATACAATCGCCGATTTGCGCAAGGATGACTTCACGGCCTTCTTTGAGCATTAATGCGTAAGACAGGTTGTTGATGTCTTCAGAGGTGCAAGCAAAATGAATGAACTCACTGACTTTTTCCAGCTCGGCGCAACCGGCAATTTTTTCTTTCAGCAGGTATTCAACGGCCTTGACATCGTGGTTGGTGGTTTTTTCGATGTCCTTGACGCGTTGCGCATCGGCTTCTGAAAAATCGCTGACGATGCTGTTTAACAGCTGCGTCGCCGCGTCGCTAAACGGGCTGACTTCGACAATCAGCCGATGATCGGCCAAGGCCTGAAGCCAGCGCACTTCAACGAGCACGCGAAAACGAATCAGGCCGTATTCGCTGAAAATTGGACGCAATCCAGCCACTTTGTCGGCATAGCGGCCGTCGATAGGGGAAATAGCGGTGAGGGCAAAATTAGTCATGAGGTTGTCCGAATGTTTTAAGTATGTTGATATTCATATCTGCTTTAAATTTCAGGAAATTTGGAGCCGCGACTTTAGTCGCGCTGATGGTTGTTATCGTCACCGTCTGTGCTGATGTCCCTTGCGCGACTAAAGTCGCGCCTCCTTATAGTTTTCCCTGCATTTTAAAGTGGATACTGTTATTCGTTATATTTTGATTCAATAATCCCGCCGCCGAGGCATATCTCGCCGTCATAAAAAACGACGGATTGGCCGGGCGTAATGGCCCGTTGCGGCAGGTCAAATGTAGCCTTGCATCGGTCGTTGCCTATCGACTCTAAATAACAGGCTTGATCCGCCTGACGATAGCGGGTTTTAGCCGTGCAACGCAAGGACTCTGTCAACGGCCGGTTGCTGCACCAATCGAGTTGACTCGCTTCCAGTGTGTTATGCAGCATCAACGGGTGGTCATGGCCTTGGCCGACGATCAACACGTTATTGCCCAAATCTTTTTCCAGCACATACCACGGCTCATCCGGCGCATTTTTAACGCCACCTATGCCCAAGCCTTGACGCTGCCCCAATGTGTAATACATCAAACCGTGATGCTTACCGATGTATTGGCCTTCGGGGGTGCGAATTTCGCCGGGTTGCGTCGGCAGATAGCGTTGCAAAAATTCAGTGAATTTGCGCTCGCCGATAAAACAGATGCCGGTGCTGTCTTTTTTACGGCTGTTGGCGAAACCGGCTTTATCGGCCATGGCCCTGATTTCGGGTTTATGCAAATGACCTATCGGGAACAACGTGCGCGACAGCTGTTTTTGTCCCAGCGTGTAAAGAAAGTAGCTTTGCTCTTTATTCGGGTCCAGGCCTTTTAACAGAAAGTATTCACCGTTTTGCTCGGATACCCGGGCATAGTGACCTGTGGCGATATATTCCGCGCCCAAATCTTCAATGGCATAATTCAGGAAGGCTTTGAATTTAACGTGTTTGTTACACAGAATATCGGGATTAGGCGTGCGACCTGCTTTAAATTCAGACAGAAATACTTCAAATACCTCGTCCCAGTATTCGGCGGCAAAATTTACCGTTTTTAATTCTATGCCCAGTTTATCGCAAACCTGTTGAGCATCGGCGAGGTCTTCCATTGCCGTGCATTGCTCAGTGCCATCGTCTTCTTCCCAGTTTTTCATAAACAAACCGGTGACTTGATGACCTTGTTCTAAAAGCAACAAAGCGGTTACCGAAGAATCGACACCGCCGGACATGCCGACGATTATTTTTTTACTCATGGTCAAGATCGATAAAGGATTTAAGCAAAGATAAGGGGTAGCGTTGTCCGCTGAGATATTCGTCTATACTGATAAGCACTAATGGACTACGCAATCGATGCCGCTCTGCTTCAATTTCATCGCGCGTCAACCAGTGAGCGGCGACAATGCCGTCATCCAAGGGTTGCGTCGGGTTGTGCGAATGGCAGCGACCGGAAAAACAAACTCTGACAAAGCAGGGAAAGTCAGGGTTTTTTCGCCAAAGTTGGATGGAAACAATGTGTTCAGGCTCAAACTGCCAAGCGGTTTCTTCCAGAACTTCACGCTTGACCGCCGCAATCAGATCCTCGCCTTCTTCAAGATGTCCGGCAGGCTGATTGAATTGAAGTCCATACGCGGTTTCTTCTTCTACAAGTAAAAATCGCCGCTCTTGTTCAATAACGGCGGCAACTGTAACGTGCGGTTTCCAAACCATTACTGAATTCCAACTGTAAAAAGCTAATATTTTACTAGATTTGGAGATATTATGCTGGTAAAAAAGGCACGGGAAAGAAGACTCAACGCGCCGGTTAAACTTTTGTATACGTCTTGTTTATTTTGTTGCAAACATAAGAGTTGAAATTCCCCAAGATTGGCACTATGTTAGAAGCTCAAATATTTTATTATCACAATTATGTCCGATTTTGACCCATTCAAAGATAAAGATGGCGGTTTGGCTGTTCAGGAAGCCA
>Ga0208401_100252_pt1 | contig 23310 bp, 22 predicted proteins | sample LakWasM112_LOW13_2_FD_183928 | JGI IMG/M metagenome (GOLD analysis project Ga0208401, IMG submission 183928) | Freshwater sediment methanotrophic microbial communities from Lake Washington under simulated oxygen tension - Sediment Metagenome... | ecosystem: Environmental > Aquatic > Freshwater >...
ACTGCTGGCAGGACTATGGGTGTTCCTCTCACTGCTTGAAATTACCCAGGCCTACTCTCAAGAGGAACTGGACAAATTGAAAGCAACGGCCCAGCAATTTTTAGGCAAAGTTGTGTAGATACTTATGCCCTTCGGGAGAGGGTGAGGGTGAGGGGGATCTAAAATAAGGAAAATGCTTATTTATATCCCCTCATCCCAACCTTCTCCCTGAGGGAGAAGGAGCAAATGTCGCTATATTAGCTGCGGACTCTATATATTGATAAGCGCTTTAAATTTTAAAGAACAAGGACTGCAATGAAACCCTCTTTTTACCTGCACCCCACCATTTCCTACCGTTCCATTGAAAAAGCAGGAATAAGTCTTGAGCTTTTTATTCAAGTCTATTTCCGCTTTTACGGAATTTCGGCGAAAAGATTTTTCAAGTATTTTGGCACTTTCGTTTATACGGAAGCAGTTATATATCAGATTGATGAAGAATATGAAGAAAATATAAATAATAAAAACTTTAAATCGGAGCATCTACAAATATTATATGATTTTCTTCATGAAAAAAGTTTGTTTGATTCAGAAATTGAACAGGAAATACTCTGTGGTATGCAGTATTACGCATTAGAAAATAAAATGTGTCAAAACGAGTCCTTTTCATTTGAAGAAGTTAAATTGGCAAATCAACACAAATGCTTTGATTTTAGAGTGCTGCATCGATTGCTCTATAAATTAGCAAATGTTCCCTATGATGAAAAACTGATTGCAGCCTTTTGTCCGATTGAAATGTTGGGGAATATATCTGATGATATTATGCAGTACGAAAATGATGAGCAAAGAAATGTTTATAATACATATCGCATGATCATCAAGCTATATCCGAACGATAGCCAAAATAAAATGCAGGAATACATAGAAGAGTTAAAACAAATGTTTTATGACTCGATTAAAATACTGCGCTGGCGATTACGCTTAAAATTGTATCTCTATTACAAAATAGGGTTTATTTTGTACCCAATGCCGAAAATTCCTGATCCAATTCTAAAAACTATCGGTTAAGCCTTATTACCATACCCCGATATTACATTTGAAAACGCAGTAAAATTATTATTAATAGCGGTTTTCGTCTTACCGCGAACTTAACCGGGCAGCTATCCAAATGACACGAGCCGCTATTTTAATTGAGCCTTTGCGAGCTGAACGTTCAGGAGAAGTACAGACGCTTTTGACTCAATGTTTTCCCTGGCAAAAATACCTGCCCCTGGGACAAATCAGCTTGCGCTTCATTTTGCTTAAAGAAAGCTGCGCGCGGATTCGCCCGGAAAAAAAGAAGAGCGTGAAGACAGGAAAATTTTTTTTAGGCCGACTACTGGAAGGCTTTTGTTACCTAGTCGGCATAGAAGACAGCTTTTTTTGGCTGGCCATTTCAAAAGAGTCTAGTCAGGTACTGGGTATTATCGGACTTTACGGCAAAACACCCGATGCGCATGAAGCTTACTGGGTGGACTGGTTTTGTGTCGCTCCCGATGCCCGCTCTCAAGGAGTCGGTGCGCAACTTATTGAGTTTTGTATAGAATACACTCAGCGATCTGGAAAAAAATATCTGCGCCTTGAAACATCAACTGATCCTAACGAGGTTTCAGCTCAGATTTTGTATGAAAAATATGGGCTGTATATCATAGAGGCGAGCCAACCCTGGTATTGGTCTTTGTTAAATATAAGCAGGATTGTAAGAGAGCGCGAGTGTCGCAATACTGTAACCGTAGGAGCGGCAAAAGCTGCGACTGAAGAGCAGGTTTAAGCTTTTCATCGACTATTGCTTAATTCATTTTATAGGGGTTCACAATGCTAGATAACGAAAATGTGATAGACAACGCCAACGCGCATGTAGCTGGAAATTCTGTCAAAACAGATGATTATATTTTGATACCTACGGTTTCGTATTATTCTTTAAAAAAGTCCATGCGTGTTATTCAGGACATGGTGCTCTATTATTTTCCTCTGCATAACCTGGAGTTTAAGGATTGCTTTCGACTTTTGCCGATGCTGATTTTTGCCGAGGCTACCGCTTATCAAAATGATGAAGAATATGAGGCGAATCTGGTTGATCCAAAGTGTTTCTCACCCAGCCTTAACACCCTGGTGCGTATACTGGAACAAGCTTCGTTGTATGATGAACAACTGAGCACTGAACTTCAGCGGGGTATAAAGTATTGGCAAATGGAACGTAAGCTTTGCTCGGATTCCAGCTTTACCGAAGCCGATATTGTCGAAAATACTCGTTTTAAGTGTTGTGACTATCGTTTTTTACACCGCTTGATGTTTCGTTTATTAAATAAACCCTATGATGAAGAATTACTGGATTTGAGCTGGGTCGTTGAACAAATTGGCGAAATCGAGGATGACCTGCTCCAGTATTCGGAAAATGTGGTCGACAATGTTTACAATACCTACCATCTTTATGTGCGGCTTTATGGTGATAATGCACGACAACATTTTCAGGCGCATCTCGATAGCTTATATGCTGAGCTAAATGAACGTGAAACCAGCTTGGCGGCTACCCGCCCCGAATTAGAGCGGCTTTGGCAACAAGTACAGGCTAGATATGCCAAAAACAATCCGGCTCCCGATGTCCCTGCTGCTATAACGGATTCGTCTGTACCCGCCAAAGGGAATTTTCCCTACACTCCCACCGAATTAACCCCAACGCTTTCCTATAAAGCCATTACCAAAGCAATGATCATCGTTGAGGAAATGATCAACTTTTATTTTCCTCTGCATGGACTTGATGAGTCCGATGCTTTTACCTGGCTTACCGAACTCATCTTTGCAGAGGCCATGCTTTATCAAATTGATGAAGAGCATGAAGCCAATATTAACAATCCAGGGTTTGAGTCCGCACAGACTCAAGTGTTACGCAGTGTTTTAAAAACACATGGCTGGTACGATAAATTGCTGGATGCCGAGTTGCAATCAGGGCTGGAGTATTGTCTTCAGGAACAGAAAATGTGTACTGGAGAAAAATTCACTGAAGAAGATGTTATCAAGGCGACCTACTTTAAATGCTGTGATTATCGTTTTTTACATCGTTTACTATTTTTACTTACCAAGAAGCCTTACATCGAAGAGCTGATCACTGTTTGCAGTCTAGTTGAAGAAGCCGGTGAAATTGAAGATGATATAAGGCAATATCACAGCGACATAGAAAGAAATGTTTACAACACCTACCGCATGTTTGTGAAGCTTCACGGCAAAAATGCTCCCAGACATTTAAAACGCCATATTGAGTCGCTGGAAAAAAAAATCGAAGAGCAGTTGGAAGGACTTTACAACATAAATCCTGAATGGATAGAAATAGGGAATACACTACAGGAGGCGTATTATCGACAACATCCATCGCCCGTTATTCCAGCCCCATTGCTGGAAACTTGAAAAGTATATTGACGCGGGATTTTTAAAAAAAGTGACCTAGGAAAGCCGCCACGACTTTGCAGCAGTGTTTTTGGCAAGAGCCTTAAACCGGAAATAACATCAAACAACTCTTCACCAATGCTGCTTTGACGTAACTGGCCGGCAAACAATTTTTGCGTATTATCCCTCGAATGATACGAATGAAAATTTAGCCCAAACTTTATATGAAAAACACGACTTTTTATTTAATATCAACAGCAAAGCCTTGATATTGGCAACCATTCAACGTTCAGACGTTGTGCAGAGAACGTAAGTTATAAACCGTCAAACCCGCCTATTCAACAGTCCTGATGAAAGTGACTTTTATGAAAAAACAAGATTTCCTCGCAGAAACCATAAAACACATCGACATTACCTCGTTTGACGCAACACCTATTATTGATGCCATGCGCAATATGTCATTCTCCGCGCGTGATACCGCTGTTGCTACCGATATTCTAGTGCGCATGATTGCAGACAAAAACTGTACCAATGTCCTAACCTTGGCAGGCAGCACCAGTGCCGCGGGTTGCATGCAGGTTTATGTCGACATGGTTAAATACGGCATGATCGATGTAATTGTCGCTACAGGCGCATCCATCGTGGACATGGATTTTTTTGAAGCGCTAGGTTTTAAACATTATAAAGGCAGTCCTTTTGTCAACGATGCCCAGCTTCGTGAGTTATACATAGACCGCATTTACGATATTTATATTGATGAGCAGCAATTGCAAGAATGCGATGCCGCAATTAAAACCATTGCCGACAGTTTAGAGCCTAAGGCTTATTCATCACGCGAGTTTATTCAGGAAATGGGCAAATACTTAACGCAACACGCGGTGAAAAGCAACTCGCTGGTACAAACCGCTTATGAACACCAAGTACCCATTTTTTGCCCGGCGTTTGTCGATAGTAGTGCGGGCTTTGGCTTGGTAAAGCATCAAGTCGATAATCCGGAACGGCATTTAGTGCTGGATGCCATTAAAGATTTTCATGAATTGACCAAAATCAAAATCGCAGCTGAAAAAACAGGCCTATTCATGATAGGTGGCGGCGTGCCGAAAAATTTTACTCAGGACACCGTTGTATGCGCGGAAATTCTAGGGCACTCCGTGAAAATGCACGAATACGCTGTACAAATTAGCGTAGCCGATGTGCGTGACGGTGCTTGTTCCAGTTCTACTTTAAAAGAAGCGGCATCTTGGGGCAAGGTTGATACCACTTATGAACAAATGGTTTTTGCAGAAGCGACTTCTGTATTACCACTAATGATAAGTTACGCTTATCATCAAGGTGCGTGGAAAAATCGTACTCTCAAAGCTTGGGGTAAATTTTTCGAATGATCAATAGACAAAGTGACTAAGCCTCTCCCATAGAAGTTACGCATTGAAGGTGAGATGCGTTCACCTTTACACTTTATAAACGTGCGCTGCGCCCACAATTGAATTTTTTAATGTCCTCTGAGGGGACATTAAAAACGGGGGATTTCCCCCTTTGATTGATTTTATTGAAGAATTTTAAATGTAAACGCGGGTGACATTTACAGGTCGGAACGAATGGAAGGGGGGCGTTTCACCACCCCCATTGGGCAGGCGATTACAGCGCAATGCAAAAAGGCCAAATCGTTGAAGTATACAGGGTACGTCAAATCAGCGTACCCAATTTAAGGATTGCGCTAGGCCAAGGACGGCTACCCCGCTTGACAAAGGAAAGCTATAAGGCTAATTTGATTATAATTCATAGTAGGACTTAAACATGACCACCATTACTTTTGATACGCTTGAGTTGGTAGATAGGCTTAAAACCGCAGGTATTCCTCAAGAGCAAGCTGAAGCTGTTGTCAGGGTGATTGCTGAAGCCCAAGAAACGCTTGTTACCAAAGAATACCTGGATAACAAGTTTGACAATAAACTTGCTCCAATTTATACCGATCTTGCAGTTATTAAATGGATGATGGGTATATTAATTGCAGGAACACTGTCTCTTGTCCTTAAAACTTTTTTTTAAGCTTTATACCCCGACTCGAATACCCGCCAGTAACGATATAGACCACTATGGTCTGCTTATGGTTCGCGTTATCTAATTACTCTATGCGATAATGTTTTTGTGGCTAGGGTTGCTCCCGAATGTCGGTATCAAGTCACTGCCGGCCGCCACTACCTCAAGTGACTTGCTCAACTTGGAGCCAAAATGCACCCAACTCGCATTGAAGCACCTTACAACGGACAAAGCTTTTTTATTGATATTGCCAATGGCAAGATGGAACTGCAAAGCGTAATTTCTCAGACAACAAGGACCGATTTTTAGAAGACAAGCATTTCTATCTTATTGATTCATCTAAAAAGAACGAATTTCGTACTTTTGGAGTTGAAGTGCTAAGCATTTTAAATGTCCGCTCAGCGGACATTTAACCCCTACTCGAATATCCACCTGTAACAATGTGAGCAATACCCCTATCCTTAACATCCTGCCCAACGTCCTGTGCGGACATCGATACTGTCATACTGCGGCTGGAATTACTGGCCAGCGGTTCGATTATCGGCGGCGCTTCGGGAATAGCAGGCGGCGGAGCGAATACCGGCGGCTTTATGGGCGGTGCTGAGGCAACTTGCACCTGGGCGGGATTTGTTACAAACCATGAAAAAAATATTTATTGCAGTAATGCTTTCGCTTGCAGTTCCTGGGATTAGTCAGGCAGATATTTATAAGTTCCAAGATGCAGATGGTAGGATTTATTATTCACCTAAGAAAAAATCGGATTCATATAAGCTCGTTCGTAAGACGCAGATCGAAGCTGAAAAACGAGCAATAAAAAAAGCACACGAGCAAGAATACCGCGAAAGAGTTAGGGCTACAGCTAAGTTTCTTGACGATGTTGAGGCTTTAAGGAAAAAATAAAACCGTAAGGCAGTTGTTCTTGTGCTTAGCGTTGTTCAGCTCTTCATTAAGAGTAAAACTGAAAGCCGGGTAACACCGGCTTTTTTGTGCGTGTTGATAGTCAGTCGTTGCGGCCAATTTAAAAAAAGAATCTTACTTGGCATTACTGGAAAATACTTTAGATTGAGTTTCAAACATGACCCCGCCATGACCCGCAAAAACAGCAGACATAAAAAAAGCCCTACATTTGCATGTAAGGCTTTGTTTTACTTGGCTCCCCCGGACGGGCTCGAACCGCCGACCTAATGATTAACAGTCATCCGCTCTACCGACTGAGCTACAGGGGAATAATCTTTTTTTCAGTATGGCGCGCCTGGAGAGATTCGAACTCCCGACCGCTCGGTTCGTAGCCGAGTACTCTATCCAGCTGAGCTACAGGCGCCGTACTGAGACGCTTATTATGCTGTTTATGCCCTATCCTGTCAATAATAAATTTACACATTATTTAAAGTATCAGGATAAAAGCATTATTTCCAAGATTCTTAGACTCTTCAATAGCGCTTATTACGGTATTTTTTACGCGTAACTCACGACTTAACCGAAAAAAGAATTTTTCCTATAGCGATTCACTCTCTATAGATGAATAATGGCAGGTTTTTGCATTCCATCAATCCGATGTTGCAAGTATCGAGTTTTCAAAGCTAATGAGCCTGCGCTACCAAATTAACATACGAATTTTGATCTCTTCACTGTGCATCCTGATGCTGGGCGGATCGATAGCTATCCGGCAGGCACGCGATGCGGTGAATAAAGAAGTCGATTCATCCATCAATCTGGCTGTACAGTTGATAACATTCGGTTTCTCACAAGCTTCGCAAACGCCATTTAATGAGACCGATTGGCTGCCTAAGCTTAATTCGATAAACCAAACCCGACATTTAAGCATTCAACTTAAAGAGCCTTCAGGACAAATCGTCAGCTTTGCCCACAAAAACCAACAAACCAATAATAACGAAAAGCCGCCGCAATGGTTTATTAATCGGGTTGCCGTTCACTACCCCAAAGTTGAACATCAAATCACCAGCTTCAAGGGAGAACAAATCACCCTGATTATTGAGGCCAACCCGTTAGATGAAATTACTGAAGTGTGGCAAGAAAGCATTGCCTTTTTCGGCTCACTTTGCTTGCTGACACTATTTACCTTTTTGGCTGTCAACCTGGCTTTTAACAAAGCGCTTAAATCCATTGCCGTGATTGTTAACGCGCTAAAAGTCATTGAAACCGGGCAATACAGCCAAAAACTACCCAATTTTTCCATTCAGGAATATGACAGTATCGCCAAAGCCATCAACCACATGACCGACGAACTGAATGTCGGCCAACAGGAAAACCGGGCATTAACCCAACACACCCTGGAAATACAGGAAGACGAACGACAACGACTCTCGCAGGAATTACACGACGAACTGGGGCAATCGCTGACCGCCATTAAAGTCATGGCGGTGACTGCCGGACGTTGCCAAACCGAAGCTACGGGAACCAGGGCCGACATTAAACACACCACGGATTCTATTGTCACTATCTGCGATCATTTAATGACCGTGGTGCGCTCCATGATGCATCAACTGCACCCCTTGGTATTAACCGAACTGGGACTGAAAGCGACTATGGAGGATCTATTAAACCACTGGTCGATTAGAAACCCTGAGTTAAAGCTCACCATCACCTGTCCTGACGAAGTCGATTTTCTGGAGCAAAAAATCACCATTCAAATATTCAGAATCGTTCAGGAATGCTTAACCAATATTGTCCGTCATGCGCAAGCGAAGCAAGCCTCGATCAGCCTGGAAATAGAGCATCAAGGCAAAACAGGAGCCGCGCTACGGCTACAGGTAACCGACGACGGACAAGGTTGCGCTATTGACAAGATTAAAACCGGTTTTGGATTATTGGGCATGAGAGAAAGAATCAACAGTTTGGGCGGAAAATTCACCATACAGACCCAGCCGCGCCAAGGCATGAGCATCATTGCAACTATCCCACTACCATGAAAGACAAGATAAAAGTCATTCTAGTCGATGACCATGCCGTGGTGCGCGCAGGTTTCAGGATGCTGCTATCGACCGAAGCCGATATTGACGTGATCGCCGAAGCCGAGCGGGGCGAGGCGGCCTGCCAGCTGTATCTGGAACAGCAACCGGATGTCATGGTGCTGGATTTATCGATGCCCGGTATCGGCGGCCTGGAAAGTATTCGCCGCATTTGCAACCGCGACAGTAATGCCAAAATACTGGTATTTAGTGTTCACGACGAAATGGTTTATGTCGATAGAGCCATGAGCGCCGGAGCAAAAGGCTACATCACTAAAAACAGCGCCCCCGGCATTTTGGCAACCGCGATACAAAAAATAGCAGAGGGCGAACTTTATATAGAGCAGGGTTTAATGAAAAACATGCCCCTACAAAATAACGAGGCCGATTACCAAACCATTGTCGATACCCTGTCGCCCAGAGAATTCGATGTATTCCTACTGCTGGCAAAAGGCTTGACCGCCCATAAAATCGCCGACGAACTTTGTCTGGGTTATAAAACCGTCGCCAATTACGGCACGCAAATAAGAAGCAAACTTAAAGTGTCGACCGTCGCCGAGTTGGCGCATATTGCAATGGTTCTGGGGGTAATGAAAAATTAAAACTAACGATAGGGGACTTTGACCCGGCATAATATCAATTGATCGGATGGAGATGACGTTGCCGCTGTCATTCCTCAAGCACCAGCGAAGACATGCCGTTTTTCTGATCCGGAGGTTGAACCCTTATCGCAAAACCTGACCGTACCCTCAGTGCCGTAATAGAGCGTTGTTCAATACCGTCGCGCGCTAATGCCAAATACCACGGCCGCGCTTGGCTTAAATGATAAGACTTAGCTTTCAATCTGCCGTGCCGATTGCACTTATGAGTTGAATCTAAGAATAGTTCATCGTATACTTCAATCCAGCTTACTTGATCAAGCTAGCATAATAATTTAAACACTTCTGGAGGTTTACGATGAAATGGGAAACACCAAGCTACACAGACCTGCGTTTCGGTTTTGAAGTAACAATGTACATCTACAATCGTTAATTCGATTTGGATCAGAAAGGGGCTCTTAATGAGCCCCTTTTTTTTGCCTGACGCCCTTTATTCCCGTATCATTCAGCCCTCACTCCCTATTAGGTTACCTTCCAAACATGAAGATAAGAGTTCTCGGTTCAGGTGCAGGCGGCGGTTTTCCGCAATGGAACTGCAACTGCCATAATTGCCATCGTTTGCGGCACAAGAAAATGAACGGCAAAGCCCGTACCCAGTCATCCATTGCTGTCAGTACCGACAATAAAAACTGGCTGCTGTTCAATACCTCCCCCGACATTCGCGCGCAACTGGAAGCTTTTCCCGCTATCCAGCCTAAAAAAGGCGTTCGCGACACCGGCATTAAAGCGATCATGCTGATCGACAGCCAGATTGACCATACCACCGGCCTGCTGATGCTCAGAGAAGGCAAACCGCTGGACGTTTACTGCACGGAAATGGTCAAACAAGACTTGACCACCGGTTTCCCTTTATTCAACATGCTGGCCGATTACTGCACCGTCAACCATCACCCGATTCCTCATGACGGCAGCAGCTTTACCATTCCCGGCATCGAAGATTTGCGTTTTTATACCCAAGCTTTAAAAAGCAAGGCGCCGCCTTATTCTCCGCATCGGCATGATCCGCATGACGGCGACAATATCGGCGTCATCATCGAACAAATTTCTACCGGTAAAAAGGCGTTCTATTCCCCCGGTCTGGGCGAAATAGAAGCGCATGTGATGGATGCCATGCAAACCGTTGACTGTTTGCTGGTAGACGGCACTTTCTGGACCGATGACGAAATGTGTACGCAAAATATCAGCCATAAAAAAGCCCGCGAAATCGGCCATTTGCCGCAATCCGGCGAAGGCGGCATGATAGAAGTGCTAAACGGCGTTGCCAAAGCCCGCAAAATATTGATCCATATCAATAACACCAACCCGATCTTAGACGATGATTCCGAACAACGTAAAATACTCGACGCCGCAGGCATTGAAGTCGCCTACGACGGTTTGGAAATCGACTTATAAAGGATGCAAACATGAGCAATGATAATAAAGCCTGGACCAAAGAACAATTTGAAGCCCAACTACGCGGCATGGAAAGCCACTACCACATTCATCATCCCTACCATACCCTGATGAACGAAGGTAAACTCACCAAAGCGCAATTGCAGGGCTGGGTTGCCAACCGTTTTTATTATCAGGTCTGCATCCCCATTAAAGACGCCAATATCCTGGCTAATTGCCCGGATCGCGAAACCCGCGCGAAATGGATACAGCGGATTATGGACCATGACGGCCACCCAGGCGATCCGGGAGGTATTGAAGCATGGATACAGTTAGGCATGGCGGTCGGCTTGACCCGCGAAGACATTACCTCATTAAAATATGTATTGCCAGGCGTACGCTTTGCTGTCGACGCCTATGTTAATTTTGCCCGCCGGGCGGAATGGCACGAAGCGGCCAGCTCCTCGTTAACCGAATTGTTCGCTCCGAAGATTCACCAGCAGCGCTTGGATAACTGGCCGGAACACTATCCTTGGGTGGACCAGGAAGGCTACATCTACTTCCGCAAACGCCTGACCGAAGCGCGCCGCGATGTCGAACACGGCCTGGCGATCACGCTGGATTGGTATCTTACCCGCGAACAACAAGACCGCATGCTTGAAATCCTGAAATTCAAACTGGATGTGCTTTGGACAATGGCGGATGCGATGTATATGGCTTATATTCACGAAATGCCGCCTTATTTTAATATTGAAAAATAGTGTGGAGTAGTCAATGGCAACAACTTATGAGCATGACATTGTGGCGTGGGCCAAAGAGCAAGCCTATCTGTTACGGTCAGGCCAGCTGTCAGCCATCGATATAGAACACATCGCCGAGGAAATTGAGGACGTGGGCAAAAGCGAACAGCGTGAACTGGCAAGCCGTATGGCGGTACTTTTAGCCCATTTGCTCAAATGGCAATACCAGTCGGCGCGTCAAAGCAGTAGCTGGCAACGAACCATTAAAGAACAACGCAAGGCTATTGCGCGTCGCTTAACAAACACACCCAGTCTTAAGGCGTCCATCCATGATTTGGAGTGGTTAGCCGATGCCTGGGGGGATGCAATTTCGATAACCATCAATGAAACCGGAATGGACTGTTTCCCGGAGTTATGCCCATGGACAATTGAAGACATCCTTTCCGAAAACTGGCTGCCATCATCGACTGCCGATGGAATCCAAAATAGCTAAAGAAAATGACCATAAACCCAAATCAAACCATCAAATTTTCCCCAATGCACCGTCTGCAATGGGAAGAAGCCCAGCAAAAAGATGTTATCCTCTATCCCGAAGGCATGGTGGAACTTAACCAAAGTTCTGCAGAAATCCTGAAATGTTGCGACGGCACCCGCAACCTTGCCCAAATCGTCAACGATCTGGAGCAAAAGTTTGCAACGACAGGGCTTACCAACGACATTACCGCTTTCTTGGAGGACGCTTTAAAAAATGGCTGGATCCAACAAAACTAATCCTACGACCGCGCTCAGGACAGGCATCACCCCGCCGCGTTGGTTACTGGCGGAACTGACTTACGCCTGCCCGCTACAGTGCCCTTACTGCTCCAACCCGATTGACTATGCGAAATATCAATCCGAGCTGGACACCGAGGACTGGAGGCGCGTACTCACGCAAGCCCGCAAAATGGGCGCAGTGCAATTGGGCTTTTCCGGCGGTGAACCGTTAACCCGCAAGGATCTGCCTGAACTGGTTAAACATGCCAGGGATCTGGGGTACTACTCCAACCTGATCACCTCCGGTTATGGACTGACTGAAGAAAAAATCGTCCAACTCAAGGAAGCGGGACTGGATCATATTCAAGTCAGTATTCAAGCCAGCAGCCAGGAACTGAACGACCATATCGCCGGCACTGCATCATTCCAGCACAAGAAAGAAGTCGCGCATCTGGTCAAAAAACACGGCTACCCGATGGTGCTGTGCGTGGTCATACACCGTGAAAACATTCACCAAATGCCGGAAATACTGGCAATGGCTGAAGAGCTCGGCGCTGATTACCTGGAACTGGCGAACACCCAATATTACGGTTGGGCACATGCCAACCGCGATTTATTGCTGCCTACCAAAGAACAATTCGAACAGGCGGAGCAAATCGCCCAGGCTTTTAAAGAAAAAGTCGCCGGTAAAATGAAGATCTATTATGTGGTGCCGGATTTTTATGAAGACCGGCCCAAAGCCTGCATGAACGGTTGGGGAACAACCTTCTTGACCATCGCACCGGACGGCGTAGCCTTGCCGTGCCATTCAGCCCGCGAACTGCCGGGGTTGGATTGCCCCAATGTCAAGGACTACAGCATCGAGCAAATCTGGAACGAGTCGAAAGCCTTCAACTTTTTCCGCGGTTTTGACTGGATGAAAGAACCGTGCAGCAGCTGCGATGAGAAAGAAAAAGATTTCGGCGGCTGCCGTTGCCAGGCTTATTTATTAAGCGGCGATATGTACGCTGCCGACCCGGTGTGCAGCAAATCGCCTAATCACCCTGTCATTCAGGAAGCGATAGACTCAGCCAAGGCCACTGCTCTAGCCGACAATGAAAAACCGCTGATTTTCCGTAACAGTAAAAACTCGCGGCTGTTGTCTTAACAAAACCCTTCATGCGCCGCATTAACCGGGCCATGCCCGCGATAAGAGGTCTTTGGCACTTCCATCGCGGGCGCGGCCCGCTCCTACAATGCCTTACCTCATAACGCTAAACCCAGCTAGGTTAACACTGAGGACTTAGCCGCCAAATAACCGGCAAAACCTTGCAACTGCTTGAATAACTCATTACCCGGCTGCAACTCGCGCAACAGGCAAAGCAGGCGTTCAGCCTCGGCCAGTTTATTTTCCGCCAATAATGCCAACACTTCCTGCCCTTGCTCCCGGATAACAAAATCACAAAAAGCCTGCGCAGAAACCGTCTGTTTAAGACGCAACGATTTTAGCAAAGCCAGCATAGCCAACCTCGACTCATGCTCGCTCCAAAAACGCATGGCTTGTGCCAACCAATGCTGTGCGTGTTGTTCGCAACCGATTACTGCGCCTAAATCCGCTTGGCACCGGGGGCAAACGTCCGCCCCGGCCAATCGCGCCTTGCAGCAAGGGCAGCGTTCCATCAAGACTCCAGGTAATAAATAATATCGGCCAATTTTCCGCAGGCCTCTTTCAGCCTGTCGTTATAACCCTGTTCGATACAGGTATGAATATCCTCGATTAAATCGACCATATCTTCTTTGTCTTCATTGGAGGATTGGTCGAACAGGGCTTCGGCTTTGGCAATCAGGTTATGCGCCTCGGCAACTTCAGGTTTATCGGATTTAGCCGGCTCGGTATGAACTACGCTGCCGTCGTCTACTTGGCCGAACAGTTTATTAATGCGTTGTTTGGCCGAATCCAAGGCCTCATCTTCAAATTTCGACAAGGCGTTTTGAATGGTAATGGACTTTTCCAGCCCGGTGGCTTTTTCCTGCGCAGAGACCTGCAAGATACCGTTAAGATCCAAGGCTAGGGTGATCGTTATAATGTTGCCCGCCTCGACATCCTGCAAGCCTTCCACCAAAAACTCGCCGATTTTTATATTGTTCAACGCATCCGGGTCTTCGCCTTGATAAACGGTGACTTCAACAACTTTCTGTCCGTCCTGAGCGGTCATAAAGGCTTCGGTTTTACGTAGCGGCAGGGCGCTGTTCTTGTGAATAATCGGCGAAAATACGAATGGATAATAGACATCGCCCAAATAGCCTAAGGCACTGGTGCCGTAGGTATAAGGCGTGATATCGACCAGCACCGCGTCGACTTTCTGGCCGCCGATCATTGCCGCCTGAGTAGCCGCGCCCATCGCGACGCATAAATCGGGATCGACTTCGCTGTGCGGCTCGAAGCCGAACTCATCGAATAACCGTTGGCGGATGCACGGGGTGCGCGTGGAGCCGCCGACCAGGACGATTTCATCAATATCGGAGGCGGTTAATTTCGCGCCTTTCAGGGCGATATGCACGGCATCGATAGTGGCGTTGATATAGTCCTCGATCATCTCTTCGTAATCGGTGCGCGATAACTCTAAAGATAAATGGATCGCCGCGCCTTCTTGTTCCAGCAGGTATTCCTCTTCGATTTTTGCAAACGGTTGGTCGGAAAGCGCGAATTTTGCGTGTTCCGCCGCGCGGGTAATGCGCGCCAAGGCTTTGCTGTGCTGACGCGCATCGACGCCTTTGGTTTCGCTCAGGTGATCGAGAATGTATTCGATAATCTGCTCGTCGAAGTCGTCGCCGCCCAGATGGTTGTCGCCGTGGCTGGACAGCACTTCGACCACGCCGGCTTCGATGTTGACCACCGACACATCGAAGGTGCCGCCGCCCAAGTCGTAAACCAACATGCGTTTTTGCTCGTCCCGATTGCCGCCGTATGCCAATGCGGCCGCCGTCGGCTCGTTAATCATGCGCACCACTTCCAGGCCTGCAATTTCCCCCGCTTCACGGGTTGCCTGGCGTTGCGCATCGGAAAAATACGCCGGCACGGTAATCACGGCTTTGCCGACAGGTTGCTTGAGGTATTGTTCGGCGATGGCTTTAAGGCGTTTTAAGATAATCGCGGAGATTTCCTGCGGCGCATAGTCATGCCCGGCCAACGCCACTTTAATATCCTGGCCCATCAGGCGCTTGATCGATTTGACCGTGCGTTCCGGGTAAACCAGGTATTGATTCCTGGCGGTTTCGCCGACCAGAATATCGCCCTGATCGTCAATGCCGACAAAAGACGGCAGGATTTTTCTGCCGTTGTCGGTAATGACCCGGACTTGACCGTTTTCTACGATGGCGACTTCCGAGTTGGTGGTGCCTAAGTCGATTCCGACAATTATTTCATTCATTAGCTTGCCTTTATATAGCTATAGTTTATTGACTTTGACTTCCGCCAGACGCAGCACTTGATCTTCAAAAAGAAAACCCCGGCGCAGTTCCTCGATCACCACGCCGTTATCGCGTTTGGCGTCATGGACGACTTCAACCGCGCTCATGGTGCGCGGATCGAGCATTTTACCGACGCAATCTATCGGGACAACGCGATGGCGCTGCAACAGCTGTTCAAAGCGCCTGAGCGTCATGGACTGGCCTTCCTTAAACGAGCCGATAAAATCGACATCCTGTTTCTTTGAATGGCTAAACAACGCTGCAACCGGCCGGTAGTTTTGCAATACGCCGAACCCTACCGTCAGCCGGTCGTAAACATCGACCAGTTCTAACAACACTGTACGCAGCACTTCATTGCGCTGTTGCTGCAACTGTGTCTTATGCAAGGCGAGTTGGTCCGCGAGCGCCTTATTGTCGGCCCCAAGCGTAGCCAATGCGTCGCCGAGCGTATCCAAGGTTGTTTTAAAATGGCGCGATTCGGCTTTCACCTCGGCTTTCAATCCGGCCATTTCGCCGAGCAAGGTATGCAAATCCGGCTGTGCGCCTTCGTGTACCTGTTCCAGGTCGGTCTGTTCCAAATAGTGTTGGAACTCTTCCAGCAAGCGTTGTTTTTGTCCGTCGCTCATCGTGCTGTCACCGTTTCAGATGCGGCAATGTTAAATGTTTTAGCATCGACACCGGCGTACAACAGTTTTTCAAACTGCTCGGCCCTGATCGACGGTGCCGGCCCGGAACCGAAGGCCTGTTTGAGCAGTCCGTTAAAGTCGGCTTCCGGGACGGTAAACAAGGCATATTGGGTACGGCTCTCCAGGTCTTTAATCGCCTCATAAGCTTGCTGCACCAACTGGAATTGCTCATGATGGTGATCCGGCGGAAATTGTTTGACCTTCTGCAAATAAGCCTGCTTGATTTCGGCGTCACTCGCCTGTTCCGCCACTTCAAGAATCTGGTAAGGTGTTTTCATCTACGTTGATTTCTCCTATTAAAAAAACGGGAAAGACGGCGGCTTTGAGTCTTCTCAAATCTCGCCAAACTCGATAACCTGATCGCCGGTCACGCCGGTATCGATGCCCAATTCAACTGCCGCTTGCAGCATTAAAAGCGCGACAAAGGCATCGGGATTTAACAGAATAAAGCTTGGATCGATAGGTTTGGACAAGCTTTTATTGATTGTATTGATCATCCGTTCCGGCGAACTCTTTCTCATGATGTCCTGTAGTTTTTTCTGAAGTTTCTCGAACACAGCCGTCGGCAGATGCTCGAATAGATCCAGCGGCGAGCCGCCTGTGAACGGGTCGAAATCTTCATCATCTTCATCATCTTCATCATCTTCGTCGAATTCGTCATCGAAATCGTCAAAAAATCCGCCTACAAATGGATTTTGGTCTTCATAATATTCATCAATGAAGCGGCTGATCCGCATCGCGGTACGGTGATCCGAATCCTCGCGAGCCTTTGCATAGTTAAATTTCAATCGCTCAATATTAAAGCTTGAACACTGATCGGCGCGGCCGTCGACTTCGGCATAGAACTTATAAAACAGCCAAATCGGTTTCGTCCACTGCATCAAGGCAATCTTGGCGCAATGGGCTAGCAATTCATAGTGCCCAATGTTGTCCAGGCATTCGGCTAGCGTCAACAGCGTCTGCTCGGACACTGTTTTTTGCTTAATCGATTGCTTGATAATGGCTTTTATTTTTTCCAGCGCCTGATGCAGCACCGCCGTATTGCTCTTGTCGTCGCCGTAATACTGCTGGATGATCTGAACCAGCCGCCCTATTTCCTGTTCCGATAACTGATAATTTTTTGGTGGCTGCGGCAATCCTTTCAGGGTAGACGGCAAACTCAAACCCACCAATAAGGCCTCGACGATCACGCAAAAATACCCGCAAGCACTCCCGTCGTTCATCTTCTCCGCGGCTTCTGCAATTTGCTGCAAGCCTTGTTTTTTATCTTCCGCGAGCAGCACAAAAAAACCGCGCAGCAACTGCGCCTGATTTTGATAGCGCTTGCCTAACGTCAGTTTTTCCGCCTGCTGAATTTCTTTTTCGACCAGATGGAATTTCTTGGTTTTAATCAGCTTACGCGCATGAGCCAAATGACTGGTGAATAAAACCTGTTTGGCAAAGGTATTGACCGGGTCTATTTTCAATAGGGTTTTGGCGTATTGCGCCGCTTTTTTAAAGGCCTTATTCGCCGTCGCCGCCTTGATCGCCTGAGCCAATAAATCGACATCTTGCGGAAACGCTTTCATGCCCCTGTCCAGCCATTGCTTATAGAGTTCAGCTTCTTCCGGCTCATGTTCATAATACTGGAGGATTTTTAAATAGGTCTCGCGGCTGCCGGGGTCATAATCCAGGCTGTCTATCAACCATTCCACACCCTCTTCGGATGACGGTTGATGCAACGCAATACGGCGCATAATCAATGCAATCTTAAATGCGCCGGACTCGCCTTGTTTTTTCAACTGCGCAATGCCTTGCTGCCAATAATAATCGCTGCTGTGAAAATCTTTCTCACGCTCATAATTTAGCGCCATTAATCGGCAGTGTTCGAACTCGTCCATGGTGCCGAAATGCTTGTTAAAATCGCGCTGTCCTGCCGGATACGTTGCCAATGCCGCAAGGCAATAAGCCTTGGCCAAGTCTTCGCCGAACAATTCCCGATATTGAAGCGCACAGTTAAACTTTATCTTGTCCGATAAGCGATCTTTTTGCTTGACCAGCATATCCAGCAATTCAAGCTGTTTTTTGCTGAATTTTTTTATCGTGCCGATCAGTTGACGGGGCTTTTGCTCGCATTGCAACAACTCGTCGACCAGTTCCAAACCGTCAAGGGTGGTGGCGAGCAATAACTTGCCTGCCTGATAATATGGGGACGTAGCGGGGATTTTAGTGAGCAGGGCTTGCGCTTGCTCTACCGAGCCGGGCAGCAACAAAGCGGCTTTCAATAAAGTGCGGAAATCACGAAAAGCGGAGCGGAACGGCAGTTGTTTCAGTGCCTGTTCAACCGCTTCCGGTTCATTGTTTCGATATGCGGCGAGCGCCGCCCTTACTGAAACTAAATGCGCGATGAATTGGGAATCTTTCGGCAGCATCGCCTCAAGTTCCGGCTTTTCGGTAACGATAAGCAAGCCCAACAAAGCGGCAAGATTTGGGTAGTGTTCATCCAGTTGCTGCGCGGATAAGCGGCCAAAACAGGCTGTTACTTTAGCCGCATTATTGGTTTGCAATAACCAAGCGATGTAACTGTCGTAACCTTGATACGGCGGCTCGGCATTCTGTTGATAATTTTCCCACAACACCATGGCTTCTTTAATCATGCCCTTTTCGGCAAGCGACATGGCTCTTTTGAAGTAACACAGCGCCAATGCCGAGCGCCATTCTTTATTATCGGCCTGTTTTAATAACTGTTTGTACAGTTCAATGGCTTCCTTATATTGCCCGGCATCCAGTTTGGCCTTCGCCATAGCGGCATCACAGATACCCCCTGAGGTATTGGGTTTAGCCTTGATGGGTGTTTTTTTCTTCTTCATAAGAACCGTTTATCGGGCTGAGTGTAATTGAAAAAGCTATATAACTATTCAGTGTTATGACGTAATGGTACTAAGTAGGGGCGCGATGGATGTACTAAAGTACTAAAGTCTTCTAATCGCGGGCATGGCCCGCTCCTACAGCGATTAATTAATGGTATTGGGCATAACGGAGTAGCTACAAAACTATAACTTCAGACGGATTTAGCTGATAAGCAAAATATCGTAACTATTTATCCCGTCAAACCTTCCCAAGGCGTGTACAAGCCGTCGACATTAACGCCGAACATATCCAAAACCCTGCCAACAGTTTCATCAACCATCGCCGCTAGCGAATCCGACTTGCTGTAGAAAGCAGGCATCGGCGGAAAGATGATGCCGCCCATTTCCGTCACGCTCGCCATGTTGCGGATATGCACAAGGTTTAACGGTGTTTCACGAGGCATGACCACCAAGCGCCGGCGCTCTTTTAACACCACGTCAGCCGAGCGCGAAATCAGGTTATCGCCAAAACCGTGCGCAACCGCTGACAGGGTTTTCATCGAGCACGGCGCGATAATCATTCCTTCCGTTTTAAAACCGCCGCTGGAAATACTGGCGGCAATATCATCGATGCCGTGAGTCACATCGGCCAGCTCGGCCAATTGGGCACGTTTCATGCCCATTTCATGTTTTAAATTCACCACGCCGGCTGATGAGATGACCAGATGCGTTTCCCATTGCTCCTGCGCCTGCAACACTTGCAGCATCCTGACCCCATAAACCGCGCCGGTCGCACCGGTCATGGCGATGATTAAACGTTTTTTTTGCTTCATTTTTTATGCTTGGATTAGTATTCCGAATTTTATAATCAATGTGTGTACATTGATAAATGCACCACGAAGACACGAACGACTGCATGGATGCAGGAGGTAGAGCAACGCAGGAGCAGTTGCCGAGGACACGAAGTTTTTACCTTATTTTTCTTCGTGTCCTTCATGTCTTCGTGGTGATATATTTTAAGATGATCCGAATGGGAGCGACTACTGCCCTGCCCTGACATCAAATTCAATCTTCCAGCGCCCCTGATCTCTTTGGGAAACGGCTTGCAGTTCCAGCGTCCCCACTTCGGTTACGGCTGCGCACAGATAGACCGGCACGACTTCGCCGGGTCTGCGATCTTCCTCCGGCAAGGTAATCTCAATTTCATCCAGTTCGTCAAGCTCTTCGTCAGTCCAATAATCCAGCCGGGTTCCGACTTTATCCTCGCGCCGGGTATGGGAAGCGAAAAAGCGAAACCGTACCGGCTCCCCAATCACCAGACCGAATTCATCATCCGGCAATTCCTGTTGGGTGCCTTCTTCCATACCGAACGGGGCAATGCACAAGGCCTGAATTTCCGGCGCCATACCCGGTACTGCGGGCATAGCGCTTTCTATGCCGACATAATAGGAGGCTGCGGTGCCGCCTTTAATGCGTACCCCCTTGCCTTTGCGAACATAGCCATAGTAAGCAGCGCCGCGGGCGACCGCCAAGTCAAGATCGGCACCGGCTAATAATCTGGCTTCAGGAGCCTGCTCCGCACTCAACCATGAATTTAACACATCCATTAAACGCTCGGCCAAAGCTTCGGCTTTTAACACGCCGCCGTTAAACAACACCGCGGTGGGATGTAAAAAACTCGCATGCTCCGGCAAGTTTATATCTTTAAGTTCATCCGTAGCACCTTGTTGTTTGCTCAGGAACGCCGCCAGATGGCGGGTAATGGCTGCGTCCTGGGCGTAAGGCAAACCGGCGGTTCTTAATCCGGTGCGTGGGCGACTGACCGGTCTGTCACTGACAGCCACTTGCGGCAGAAAACCTTCGACGAGTACGCGACTGACTTCATCACGGGTTAATTCGGTGCGCAGTGTGCCGCCGATTAGAGAAGACCCCCGACTTGCAACCACCAGCGGAATATTATCAACTTCTGAATTATTAAAGATTTTCTCCTTGGCATCGCGGCAACTGTGGGTCAAAGCTTGAATCTGCCAAGGCTCCAAGCGTTTGCCGTCTTTTTCAAGCTTGGCTTTAACGGTATAAGCCAAGGCCAAATCCATATTATCGCCGCCCAGCAGAATATGATCGCCAACCGCCACACGAGTCAATTCGAGATTACCGTCTTTTTCAGTAACCGCTATCAATGATAAGTCGGTGGTTCCGCCGCCTATATCTATCACCAGAATAATATCGCCCACTTCGGCATGTTTGCGCCAGTCGCCGTGGCTTTTCTCAATCCAGCTGTATAATGCGGCCTGCGGTTCTTCCAGAAGAATTGCCTGACCGAGACCCACGGCACGCGCCGCTTCAACCGTCAATTCACGCGCAGCGGGATCGAATGACGCCGGCACGGTAATAACGACATCCTGTTGATCCAGCGGTGCATTCGGATGCAGGCTTTGCCAAGCATCGCACAGATGTTGCAGATAGGCGGCAGTTGCCAGAAATGGCGAGACGCGCTTAACCTCATCAGGGGCTTCGGCGGGTAAAATAGGCGCTTTGCAATCCACGCCCGCATGGCATAACCAACTTTTAGCGCTGGATACCAAGCGTATTGGCGTTTTGCTACCCAGATTACGAGCGATTTCTCCGACCAAATAATCCGGTTTTGCAACCCACGGTAACGAGGTCGAGTTTTCTGCGAGTTCCGCTTCGTGAGCCAGATATAAAAATGACGGCAACTGATGCTTTTCCTCAACCGAACCGGGAGATGTCAGTTGCGGTATAGCCATGACCTGAGGCAAAAACTCCTCATCGTCAACATGATCAAGATCGGCATAAGACAAAACGCAATGCGTCGTCCCCAAATCGATACCGACAGAAAATCGTGTACCATCTTGCTGATATTCAGCTGTAACGCCTTGAGCCGGTGAATCACCCGACTCCGGCACAACATCCTCTTCCGGTTGCATATGATCGGACAATTCGCTCATAACTCAACCTCTGCCGGCGCAACAATAGCGGCATTATGCCCTGCCGTCAGTTTGGGCAGCCTGATACCGGTCACTTGCCAGCCCTTATGAACCAATGTGCCTGTAAACGGTGCTACCCCGACAATATTGCCGGTTAATCGCACCGTAGCGGCATCAAAACCCTGCGGCAGGGTAATTTTACTCCTCTCCGGTTCGTTGCGGACCGTGGCTAAAGTAAAGTGTTCATTAATTGCTTTATTACATCCTTCATGTACGACGCGGGCAGCAACGCCAATATCGGCATCGCTGAAAGCCGTAATATCTTCTTTAATAAAATCGATAAAGCGCGCTTCTTTTTGCAGCAAACCCAGTAATTGCAAAGCGGCATCCGGGGTTGCCTCTTTTAATACCACGGGTTCCGGTACCGGCGCATGGACAATCTTTTCAACCTCGACGATTTTTACTACCGGTTCAGCCGTTGGCGCAGTTTGTTGAACAAGCGACTTCTTTCCGCAACGTATTCGACTGATCACCAGCGATAGCAATAACACAATTAGAATCAACGATAATAAGGCTACTGTGCCGGCCAAACAAACATGCCATAAATCGAACGTGGTAGGCTTCAAGGATAAATCGATTGCATAAGTATTCATTACACTAGGCTCTTTTAGTTATTATTGTTGTTGTCCGGATTTGCGGGCCGCTTCGCTAAACATCATGCCTTGCAGTACATTACGAGTAGTTTGCATACGCATCTGTTTCAAATGGCGGTCGGCAATAGTTCCCGGCACTTTTTCAGCCAGATAAACTTCACGCATCTGGGATAATACCGACTCGCATTGTTTCATGATTGCTTCTGTCGCCTTGCGGCTTTCCAACTCCTGCTGAGCGGGCTTTTGCATTTCAGCTGAAACACATTTCTTATATTGGTATTGGGCATCCTGAATTTTCTTAATTGTGGTATCGGAAAGAGTCGTATCATGCCAATCATTTTTGGCATCTTCAGCAAAAGCAGTTGTCGCCGACAATAAAACAGCTAAGAAAAGAATCTTTTTCATGGTATTTCCCGGTATTGTTAATGAAACTCTGATCGCTCGATTTTACGCGAACCAGCCAAAAATAAATAACATTTGTCAAAATGTATAATGCTATGTTTTTAAACATCACCGTTATTATAATGCGCCCGATTTTTTGACTTTCAAGATCATAAACCGCCGCCAATGAATAAACTCAAGCGCATGGCAATATCAAGATAACTAATGCCTTTTTGAATCGAATTTCATATCGGCGCTTATTGCTTTAAAAACCACAGGCAAAAAAAAACCCAAGCGATGAAGCTTGGGTTTTGATTTAAGAGCTTGGCAATTCCCTACTTTCGCATGGCAAACTGCCACACTATCATCGGCGCTAAACGGTTTCACTTCCGAGTTCGGGATGGGATCGGGTGGTTCACGTTCGCTATGGTCACCAAGC
>Ga0208401_100253_pt1 | contig 23305 bp, 20 predicted proteins | sample LakWasM112_LOW13_2_FD_183928 | JGI IMG/M metagenome (GOLD analysis project Ga0208401, IMG submission 183928) | Freshwater sediment methanotrophic microbial communities from Lake Washington under simulated oxygen tension - Sediment Metagenome... | ecosystem: Environmental > Aquatic > Freshwater >...
GGCCAGGCGCAGCTCATCGCGGCCGAGGGCGAGCTGCCCAAGCTGCCGCCGCTCGGCCAACTGTTTGACCTGATCGAGCTGCGCAGCAGCGACGGCGAGGTGCTCTCCATCGACACCAGCCGCCAGCCGCCCGCGGTAGACCGGGGCCGCGCCGTGCTGCTCGACGACCTGAAGCTCCAGGGCCTCAAGGACGAATCGGTCAAGGAGGAAAAAGGCCGCCAGTTCAACTGCCCCCATTGCGGCTCGCCGGTGCAGGTGCAACTGAGCACCAGCAAGAGCATCACCTGCCCATCCTGCAAAAGCCTCATTTCGCTGGACAGCGGCGTCGGCGCCGAACTCAGCTTTGCCGAGCAGGACGAGCCCGTGCGCCCCATCATCCCGCTGGGCGCCAAGGGTCAGTTGCAAGGCGTGCACTGGCAGGTGGTGGGCTTTCAGCACCGCATGGGGCAGGAGCCGGGCGATGATGAACAGTTCGGCTGGAGCGAGTACCTGCTCTACAACCAGAAGCGCGGTTTCTCTTTTCTGGTGGACAGCAGCGACGGCTGGAGCCTGGTCAGCCCGACCACCGGCGCCCCGCAGATGGTGCAAAACGGCCGCAGCGCCAGTTACCTGGGCACCACCTACCAATTGCAGTCGGCCTACGAGGCCGAAACCACCTACGTGCTGGGCGAGTTCTATTGGAAAGTCGAGCGCGGCCAGCGCACCAGCAACCGCGATTTCGCCAGCAGCAAAGGCCTGTTGTCGCTGGAAAAAACGCCCAGCGAAGTGACCTGGTCGGCCGGCGACAAACTGGCAAGCGATACGGTGGCAGAAGCCTTTGGCCTCAAGGACAAGGCCGATCTGCTCCAGCGAGACGACCCCGGCCCGTTCGTGGCGGCCAAAAGCATAGGCTGCGGTACGCTGTTCATCATCGCCATCGTGGTCATCATCCTGCTCGTGCTGATGTCGAACTGCTCGGGTTCACCCAGCGGCGGCGGCTATCGCAGCTCAGGCGGCTCGTACGGCGGCTTTTCCACCGGCGGCGGACACAAATAATTCGGTTTCTCAATCCATCGAGTACGCGAAGGCGAAGCGCAGACAGTACAGGCGTACTGGCGAAGCAAAGCCGACAAAGTAATCGTTTGATTTAGAAATCGAACAACCCCAGCGAAGGAGATCACACCATGCCCGCAATCGAATGGCTTCGGCCCGCAGCCATCCTTGGCTCCATCCTCTACGCGCTGATTGGCGTCGTCATCTTCTGGCTGTGCTTCGTCATCGTCGACAAGATCACGCCCTACGACCTGTGGCGCGAAATCGTCGAAAAGCAGAACCGCGCACTGGGCATGGTGGTGGCGGCCATGTGCCTGGGCATCAGCATCATCGTGGCCGCTGCGATCCACTGATTCCATTTCTCAATCAAACGATTACTTTGTCGGCTTTGCTTCGCCAGTACGCTTGTACTGTCTGCGCTTCGCCTTCGCGTACTCGATTGATTGAGAAACCGAATGAGCGCCTGCGCCGCCCGCAGGCCCGTTGCGGCCTGGCCTGGGCCGACACCGGGCGATTGAACGGTGCCCGCGCCCACGCGGGAGAAAATACGGCCTCTTGCCAAACGACAGATCGGCCCTCTTCTCCATGCGCGTCAATTACATCGAACCCGCCATCATGCTGGCCACCATCTTGCGGTGGCTTCTCCTGGCCAGCATCACCGGGGCGATCGTGGGAACCGGGGTCAGCTTCTTTCTGCAGGCGCTTTTTTTCCTCTCGGAGCACACCGCCCACGTCTCGCTGTGGACACAGATGGCGCTGCTGCCGCTGGCGGGCCTCTTGAACGGGCTGCTCCTGCACTACGGCTACCGCGAACCCGGCAGCTACGCGCGCGATTCGGTCATCAGCGCCATCCACCTGCGCTCGGGCGCCATGTCGCACAAGACGATTCTCATCAAACCCCTGGCCGCGCTGATCACGCTGGCGCTGGGCGGATCGGCCGGCAAGGAGGGGCCGTGCTCGCACATCGGCGGCACGCTGGCCTCGTGGTTTGGCCAGCGGATGCGGCTCGACCCCGAGATGCAAAAACGCCTGGTCGCCTGCGGCGTGAGCGCCGGCTTTGCCGCCGTGTTCGGCACACCGCTGGCCGGCGCCATCTACGGCATTGAAATGCTGGTCATCGGGCGCGTGCGCCACGACTTCATCTTCCCGGCCGTGATCGCCGCCATCACGGCGTTCGAGGTGGGGAAGTATTGGGGCATGGCGTACGACTACTTCCCGGTCGTCACCTCGTCGGATTTCTCTTCTTTTCTGGCGATCCGCATCACGCTCATCGGCATCCTCTGCGGGCTGGTGTCCTGGTTGTTTATTGAGTTGCTGAACCGCACCCGCTACGGGTTCATCGCGCTGCAACGGCGCTTTCACATCTGGCAGCCCCTTATGCCGTTGATCGGCGGGCTGGTGCTGGCGGCGCTGATTCTGGTGATTCCCACCGACTACCTGGGCCTGAGCCTGCCGCTGATGAACGATGCGCTGCAGGGCAAGGACATCGCCTTCTGGGGCTTTCTGTGGAAGTCGCTGCTGGTCGCCATCACGCTGGGCTCAGGGTTTTACGGCGGCATCGTCACCCCGCAGTTCGTCATTGGCGCCATGGCGGGCAGCGCCTTTGCCCATCTGCTGGGCGTCCACCCGGCGCTCGGCGCCGCCGTGGGCATGGTGGCCGTGGTGGCCGCCGCGTCCAACACGCCCATCGCCGCCGTGCTGATGGGCTTCGAGCTGTTCGGCAACTCCGCCGGGCCGTACTTCGCCACCGCCTGCGTCACGGCTTACATCGTGGTCGGCCACCGCAGCGTGTACTCGGGCCAGTTGCTGGGTTACTCCAAATCGCTCTGGGTGCGCTCCACCCCGGACGCGCCGCTGGAGCCCGGGAAAATCCACATCTCCTACAGCCTGCTGCGCCGGCTGGGTTACTTCCGCAGCAACCGGTGGCGCAGGTAGGGCGCAGCCACTGCGCGCACGACCCGGCCTCGCCCCTCCCCCGACAATCAGCCCATGCCCACCCTCGACTGGCTCAACCGCGCCGCTGCCTTCACCACCGCCGCGCAGGTGCCCTACCGCCTGTTGGAGCCCGTCAGCACCCACGGCGAGGCGCAAAGCGCAGCCAACAACCTGCTCATCCAGGGCGACAACCTCGAAGCGCTCAAGGCGCTGCTGCCGTTTTATAGGGGGCAGGTGAAATGCATCTTCATCGACCCGCCCTACAACACCAAAAGCGCGTTCGAGCACTACGACGACAACCTGGAGCACAGCCAGTGGCTCAGCATGATGCTGCCGCGCCTGCAACTGCTGCGCGAGCTGCTGCGTGAGGACGGCTCGATCTGGGTGACGATTGACGACCACGAGGGGCATTACCTCAAGGTGCTGATGGATGAGGTGTTTGGGCGAAAGAACTTCGTGGCCAGTTGCGTCTGGCAGAAGCGCTACTCAAGGGAGAATAGGGAAGCAATTGGCGACGTACATGACTACCTGCATGTATATGCCCCTAATCCAGAGCTGTTCAAACGTGGGAGGAACTTAGTTCCCATGACACCGGAACAAGCGAAGGTGTATCGGAACCCCAACGATGATCCAAAAGGACGTTGGCGTCCCGTTCCCATGACCGCGCAAGCTGGGCACGCAACACCTGAGCAGTTTTACGAGGTGATCACGCCAAGCGGCAAAACATACCGGCCACCCGAAGGTCGTTGCTGGGGCATTGCGAGAGCGACATTTGAACGCTTGCTGAAGGAAGACCGAATTTACTTCGGGAAAAACGGGGACGCCCAACCAAACATCATTCGCTACTTGTCTGAAGTGCCGGGTCTTGCACCCTGGACATGGTGGCCCTCGGAAGAGGTCGGTCATACCGACGAAGCAAAAAAAGAAGTGAATATTCTTTTTGGCGGAGACGTCAGTTTTGGCACACCGAAACCTGAGCGACTTCTTCAACGCATTTTCCACATCGCCACCAACCCGGGCGACCTCCTCCTCGACAGCTTCCTAGGCTCCGGCACCACCGCCGCCGTCGCCCACAAGATGGGCCGGCGCTGGATCGGCATCGAAATGGGCGAGCACGCCGCCACGCACTGCCTGCCGCGCCTGCAAAAGGTGGTCGATGGCGAGCAGGGCGGCATCAGCCAGGCAGTGGGCTGGCAGGGCGGCGGCGGTTTTCGCTTTCTGGCCCTGGGCGCACCCATTTTTGATGCCAACGGCTGCATTCACCCCAGCGTGCGCTTTGCCACGCTGGCCGCCTTCATCTGGCAGCAGGAAACCGGCGCCGCCTTCGACGCCGCCCAGGGCCAGCGCGGCACGCCCTACCTGGGCACGGACTCTGTTTTTGATAGCTCCTTGCGCTTACCAGACGGGCGTGAGAGGCCAATTTCTTCTGAAATTTCAGACAAGCTTGAAGCGCCTCCCGCTCCGGTGCTGCAAAGCCGCACGGCGTATTACCTGCTGTTCAACGGCATCCTGGGCGACAAGCGGCCGGTCAGCGGCAATGTGCTGACCTCTGCCGTGCTCGAATCACTGCTGGCGCTGCACGCCGGCACAGCGCACCCCGAGGCGCCGCTGGTGGTCTACGGCGAGGCCTGCCGCCTGGGCCCCGCGCGGCTGGCGCAGGCGCGGGTGACGTTCAAGCACATTCCGTATGACGTGAAGGCACGGTGAGGATCGGTATGGCCAAAGCACCAACGGCGTCTCCTTCCGGCATTGCCCATTACTTCGTCGATGAATCGGGGGATGGCGTGCTCTTCAATGCGAAGGGGCAAGTACTGGTGGGACAGCCGGGGGGAGCCATGGGCCATTTCATCATGGGTTTGCTGGAGGCCGAAGATCCAGCGGCATTGTCTTTGGATCTGGAGCAACTGCGTGCCGATCTGAGAGCCGACCCGTACTTCAAGAACGTTCCCTCGTTTCAGCCAGAGCGGGGCAAAACGGCGGTGGCGTTTCACGCCAAGGACGATTTGCCGGAAGTGCGCCGTGAGGTGTTCAAGTTGCTGCTGCGGCACTCCGTCAAGTTTTATGCCGAAGTGCGCGACATGCGGGCGGTGCTGTCCTATGTGCGCGAACGCAACGCGCGCAATGCCTCCTATCGCTACCACCCCAACGAGCTTTACGACAGCAGCGTGGCACGGCTGTTCAAGAACCGGCTGCACCAGTACGAAAGCTGCCGTGTCTGCTACGCCGTGCGGGGCAGTTCAGATCGCACCAAATCATTTGCCGACTCGCTGGTACTGGCGCGTGATCGGTTTGCCAAGCAATGGGACAAGCAAGTGGTCACGTCCATTGAGGTGACCGCAGCGCAGCCGTTCCAGCAGGCGGGCCTGCAAGCGGTGGACTACATGCTGTGGGCACTGCAAAGACACTACGCCCGGCAAGAGAGCCGTTTCTTGGAAATGGTATGGAGCAAAGTCAGCCTCATCCACGCAGTAGACGAAACCGACACGGCGCCGTATGGCGTGTATTACTCAAAAACAAAGCCGCTCGTAGGAGCGGCTTTGAAAAACAAGGTGGGAATATAGGATCGCCTGACTGGGTTGCCCCGTAGTTCCAGCTCTCACACGGCATGGAGCCGAATTTTGTTCCCACCCCCCGATGTTAAACCAGCTGTGGATAAGTGTGTTGATTTCCTGTGTTCATTGACGCTTCCGCCTGATGCCCTCTCACCCCGGCAGCACCCAATCAAAGTGATTTTTTCCAAAGGATTTCAAAACACTTTTTACGAATCAATAACTTGCATTGGGAATTGCATTGCAGTTCATCCCAATTCTCCCAAATCCATCCCAATCCATGACCGCCCTCACCCTCAAGTCCTACCAGCAAACCGCCCTGGACGCGCTGACCGCCTTCGCCCGCGCCGCCCAGATCAAAGGCCCGGCGCTGGCGTTTGCCGAGCAGGCGGGCCGCCCCTACAACCCTGACGCCTTTGGTGCGCAGTTGCCCTGTGTGTGCTTGCGCATCCCCACGGGCGGCGGCAAGACGGTGCTGGCGGCGCACGCCGTGCCCCTGCTGGCGCGCGAGTGGTGCCAAGTGGACGCCCCGGTGGCGGTGTGGCTGGTGCCCAGCGACGCGATTCGCCAGCAAACCTTGAAGGCCCTGCAAACGCCCAGCCACCCGTACCGCGCGGCGCTGACCGAGGCTTATGGCGAGCAGCTCCAGGTCTGCACGCTCGACGACGTGGCGCAGATCGCCCCGCCCGACTGGGGGCGCACCGCCGTGGTGGTGGTGGCGACCATGCAGAGCTTTCGTATCGAGGACGCGGGCCAGCGCACGGTGTACAGCTTCTCGGAGCGGTTCGAGCCGCATTTCAAGAGCACGCAAGCGCAGGACGGTGGGCGCGCCCTGGACTGCCTGCGCACCCTGCCCGATGCGCTGGTGACGGCCGGCGACGCGGCGCAGGACACCACCGGCGTGCTGCAAGGCTTTGTCGGCCAGCCGCGCTGGAGCCTGGCCAACTGGCTGGCGCTGCAGCGGCCGGTGCTGATCGTGGACGAGGCACACAACACCAAGACGGACAAAAGCTTCACCGCGCTGCAGCGGCTGAACCCCGCTTTCATCCTGGAACTGACCGCCACGCCGCTGGCGCACAAGACCAATGTGCTCTACCACGTCAGCGCGCAGGAGCTGGCGGCCGAGGACATGATCAAGCTGCCCATCGTGCTGGCCGAGCACCCTGAGGGCTGGCCGCAGGCGGTGTTTGGCGCGGTGCAGACGCAGCGCAGGCTGGAGGCCGAAGCACTCAAAGACGAGGCCGACGGCCACGGTTATGTGCGCCCTATCGTGCTGTTCCAGGCGCAGAACCAGGGCGACGAGATGCCGCCCGAGGCGCTGCGCAGCTACCTCATTGAGGAACTCAAGCTGCCTGCGAACCAGATCGTCGTCGCCACCGGCACCACGCGCGGGCTCGACGACTTGGACCTGGCTGCGCGCAGCTGCCCGGTGCGCTATGTCATCACCGTGCAGGCGCTGCGCGAGGGCTGGGACTGCCCGTTTGCCTACGTGCTGTGCAGCCTGCAAAAAATGACCAGCGCCACGGCGGTGGAACAGTTGCTGGGCCGCGTGCTGCGCATGCCGCAGGCGCGGCGGCGCGGGCGCGAGGCGCTCAACCGCGCCTACGCCCATGTGTGCGCGGCAGAATTTTCCAGCGCCGCGCATGCGCTGGCGGACCGGCTGATCCACCACATGGGGTTTGAGGCGCTGGATGTGGCGTCAATGATTGCGGCGCCAGCGGCCTATCCTTTATTTGGTGATTCGTTTGGCGAAGATTATGAACAAAATAGCCCTCTAGCGCCTAACCCACAAGCGCTGATAGCTAGCAATTTTGAATTTATTGAAGCCACGCCCGAGCTCCTGGCGCTGCCCGGCGTGCAGGTGCACACCATTGCCGGGACGCCGCAGTTGGTGGTGGCTGGGCATATCGCCGACAGCACCGAGGCGCTGATGCTGGCCCAGGTGCGCGGCCCCAAAAAGCAGGAGCAGTTGCGCGAACAGGTGGCCCAGCACAACGCCCTGGTGGCCGCCAGCGTGGCTCCGGCAGCGCGCGGCGTGCCCTTTGCGCCGCTGCCTCCGCTGGCCTACCGCACGGCAGTGCAGGCACCGCTGTGGCCGCTGGAGCGGGAAGCCGTGCTGGAGACCGTGGAACTGGACCTGCTCAGCCCCCAGGCCGTGCAGTTGCCCGGTTTTCATTTCGCGCAAGAGTCCGATGTGTTCATGATCGACCTGCAGGGCGAGCGCGTCACGCTGCGCCATGCCGATGTGCAGCAAATGCCCATGGATTACGGCAGCAGCAGCATCACTGCCGAGACGCTGGTGCACTGGCTGGACCAGTTGCTGTTCAAAGCGCTGCACGAGCTGACCCAAAGCCAGCGCCGCGCCTACCTGACCGCCGTGGTGAACCACCTGTTGCATGCCTGCGGCATCCCGCTGGTCGCGCTGGCGCAGGCGCGTTTTCAACTGGCGCGCAGCATCGAGACGCATGTGGCCGACCTGCGCGATGCGGCTGCCCGGCGGCAGTTTCGCCAGTGCGTACTGCAGCAGGGTGAAGCCGGGGCCTGGCTGGTGGAGCCCGACTGGGCGCACCCGCATGTGTTCACGCCCAACCGATACCCTGTGCCGGAGGCTACGCGCTACAGCGGGCGCTACCAGTTCGCCAAACACTACTTTCCGGTGCTGGCCGACTTGAAGGACGGTGGGCAGGAGTTCCAGTGCGCCCAACTGATCGACGCCCACCCCAAGGTGCGCCAGTGGGTGCGCAACCTGGATACCGCGCCCTGCGGCTTTGCGCTGCCCACGTCGCGCGGCCGCTTTTTTGCCGATTTCGTGGCCGAGCTGGTCGATGGCCGGGTGGCACTGCTCGAATTCAAGGGCGCGCACCTTGTCAGCGACCCCTATGAAATTGAAAAGAGCCAGGTGGGCGCACTGTGGGCACGCACGAGTGGCGGCCGTGCGGTGTTCGGTTGGCTGACCATGGCGCAAGGTGGCAAAAACCTGGCGCAGCAACTCGATGCGGCACTCCTGACATGACCGATTCCCAGCGCTCCACCCCTGCCATGGCGGCACGGCGCAACCCCCGCCCGATCGACATCGCCCTGCTCGCCAGCGTCTTCATCGTCGCGGCCTGCGGGCTGCTCTACGAGCTGGCAGCGGGGGCACTCGCGTCGTACCTGCTGGGCGACTCGGTGCTGCAGTTTTCGACCATCATCGGCACCTATATGTTCGCCATGGGCGTGGGCTCGTGGCTGTCGCGCTATTTCGAGCGCCAGTTGCCGGCGCATTTCCTGCGCATTGAGTTGATGGTGGCGCTGGTGGGCGGCTCGCTGCCAGCGGCGCTGTTCCTGGCGAATGCGTACACACCGGGGTCATTCCACTTCCTGCTCTACGGCCTGGTGCTGGTGGTGGGGATGCTCGTCGGGCTGGAGATTCCGCTGGTCATGCGCATCCTGAAGCGCAACGTGGCGCTCAAGGATCTGGTCTCGCAGGTGCTGACCTTCGACTACCTGGGCGCGCTGGCGGTGTCGCTGGCGTTCCCTATTTTTCTGGTGCCCCATTTGGGGCTGATTCGCACCGGCCTGCTGTTTGGCCTGCTCAACGCGCTGGTGGCGGTGTGGGCGCTGTGGCTGTTTCGCTGGGAGCTGCGGCGCTTTCGCGCGCATGCCTTGGCCTGCGCCGGCGTGATCGCACTGCTGGCTGCGGGCCTGTGGGGGTCCGAGCAAATCACGCACTTTGCCGAGGACAAGTTCTACCAGGACCGCATTGTCTTTGCCGTGCAGTCGCCCTACCAGCGCATCGTGGTGACCAACGGCAAGCTGGGCCACCGATTGTTCCTGAACGGCAATTTGCAGTTCGCCGAGCACGACGAGTACCGCTACCACGAGGCCCTGGTGCACCCGGCCATGTCGGCGCAGGGCGCACCCAAACGCGTGGTGGTGCTGGGCGGGGGCGACGGCATGGCGGTGCGCGAGATCCTTAAATACCCATCGGTGGAATCGGTCACGCTGGTCGAGCTGGACCCGGCGATGACGAAGCTCTTCACCGACAACCCCACGCTGGCCGGGTTGAACCACCATTCGCTGTCGGACCCTCGCGTGCATATCGTCAACGAAGATGCTTTTCAGTGGCTGCAGCAGGATGTGGATTCGCCGCCGGGCCGCCCCAAGGCGAATCGCACCCCCTCGGGGGGCAGCGAACCACGCGCAGCGGGGAGCGTGGGGGCCGACAGTTTCTTCGACGTGATGGTGGTGGATTTCCCCGACCCGACCAACTTCGCCATCGGCAAGCTCTACACCAACAGCTTCTACGCCTTGCTGGAAAAGCACCTGTCGGCCAGCGGCTACGCCGTCATCCAGACCACCTCGCCGCTGGTGGCGCGGCAGAGTTTCTGGACGGTGGTGCAGACGGTGGAATCGGTCGGCCTCATCGCCACGCCGTACCACGTGCATGTGCCCAGTTTTGGCGAATGGGGCTTTACGCTGGCCAGCCACCGGCCCTGGCGCATGCCCACCACGCTGCCGCCCGGCATGCGGTTTTTGTCCATCCCCACGGTGCCGCTGATGTTTGACTTTCCGCTCGACATGGCGCGCGTGCCGGCCGAGGTGAATCGCCTGTCGAACCAGGTGCTGGTGAACACCTACGAGCGCGAGTGGGGCATGGTCGCCACGCATTGAGTCGCCATGCAACGCCGCACGTTTCTCACCGCTGCCGCCTCTGCGGCCACGGCCGTGCTGTCGCCCGGCTGCTCGCAGGCGCCTGCGCCGCTCGTCGGCGGCTTTGCCGGTATTGACATGGCGCGCGGCCATGCGCTGCGCGACCTGTTGGCGCGCGGCAGCCTGCCGCCCCCAGCCGTGCAGCGCCGCACCCGCGTGCTGATTGCCGGTGGCGGCATCGCCGGGCTGGCCGCCGCGCGCGCGCTGCGGCTGGCGGGGGTGAACGACTTTGCCCTGCTGGAGCTCGAAGACAGCGCCGGCGGCAACAGCCGCGCCGGCAGCGTGCTCGGGCGCGCCTGCCCGCACGGCGCGCACTACCTACCCGTGCCCGGCGACAGCGCGCCCGAGGTGCAAAACCTGCTCGAAGAACTCGGCCTGCGCCAGCGCGTCGCCGGGCGCTGGCGCTACGACGAATTCACGCTTTGCCACAGCCCGCAGGAGCGCCTGTACTGGCAGGGCCACTGGCACGCCGGCCTGCTGCCGGTGGACGGCGTGGCGCCGCGCACGCTGGCCCAGTACCGGCTGTTTGCACAGCGCATCCGCACGCTCTCGCGCGCTGCGGCGTTTGCCATGCCCACCTTTGCCGATTGGGGCAACAACAAGGCCGTGGCGCCCATTGCACTTGCGCTAGATGCTATTACTTTTGATACTTGGCTGGGGGGCGAGGGCCTGGACGACCCGCACCTGCGCTGGTACCTCAACTACTGCTGCCGCGACGACTACGGCGCCGGCAGCGCCAGCGTATCGGCCTGGGCCGGCATCCACTACTTCGCCAGCCGGCACGGCTTTGTGGCGCCGGGCGAGGGTGGCGAGGGCGCCGCGGACGACGACAGTGACGGCCTGCTCACCTGGCCCGAAGGCAATGGCTTCCTCGTGCGCAAGCTGGCCGAGCCCCTGGCGCCGGGCCAGCAACTGCGCACGGGCCACAGCGTGCTCCGCATCGCCGAGCAACGCCATGGCGTGCAGGTCGACGCGCTGGAGCATGCCAGCGGCCAGGTGGTGCGCTGGCAGGCCGACCAGTGCGTGGTGGCGCTGCCGGTGTTGATCGCGGCGCGCGTGGTGCAAAACCCGCCGCAGTTCCTGCGCGCCGCCGCCGCGCAACTGGCCTGGGCGCCCTGGGTGGTGACCAACATCGCCACCAACGCACCGCTCGCCGACCACCCCGGCGCGGCCCCGGCCTGGGACAACGTGCTTTACACCGAGGCCACGCCGGGCGGTCTCGGTTACGTGGACGCCGGCCACCAGCGGCTCGGCCTGGGCGCGCTGCTCACCGCGCCCACCGTGCTCACCTACTACCAGGCGCTGGGCGACGTGCCGGGCGCCCGCGCACAGCTGGCACGCTTGCCCTGGAAGCACTGGGCCGAGGCGGCCGTGGCGGGGCTCTGCGGCCCACACCCGGATTTGCGCGAGCGCGTGGAGCGCGTCGAAGTCACGCGCTACGGTCACGCGATGGCGATCCCACGCCCTGGCGGGCTCAAAACTTTAAGCAAAATTGGCACGCAGGGCAATGTGGACAAGCGCATGCAGCTATCGAATGGAGAGCGCCAGCGCCCCTTGCCGACGCCTGCCACCGCACGCCTGGCGTTTGCCCACGCAGATTGGTCGGGCTATTCGGTGTTCGAGGAAGCGTTCACCCGCGGGCACGGCGCGGGCCTGCGGGCGGCGGCCGGGTAAGCGGACGCACGAGCGGTTTATCCGCCCCACTCCCACCACACGCCGGCGCACAGCGCCACGCCCACCGCATACAGCACCCAGGTCTGCGAGACCGCATAGGGATACAGCATCAGCCCCCAACCCAGCCAGCGCAGGTTGCGCTGCTGCGAGCGCTTGCCATGCCAGTAGGCCGCCATGCCAATGGTGCCAAACAGGATCGCCCCCACGATGTAGGCGGGGCTGGGCAGTTCCAGACCCAGGGATTGCAGGGCAGAGAGGGTTTCCATGGCACAGAGGTCGAGCGGTAGCCGCGCACTATCCCACACTGCGGCCAGGCACACCCTGCGGCTCGACCGAGCGTGCGGTGGCTGTCGTGCAGGCGGCACGCCGCTGGCGTGCCGAGGGTTAGCATGGTCTCTTTTGCAGAGGCTTCCCATGTCCGACACTTTTACCGCCCTGGTCATCGAAGAGCACGAGGGCAAGGCGCGCAGCGCCTTCCAGCAACTCACCCTGGCCGACCTGCCCGATGACGACGTGCTGGTCGAGGTGCAGTACTCGGCCCTGAACTACAAGGACGGGCTGGCGCTGTCCGGCAACCGCAACAAGGTCGCGCGCAGCCTGCCCATGGTGGGCGGCATCGACCTGGCGGGCACGGTGGTCGAGTCGCGTTCGCCTCTGTGGAAGGCGGGCGACCGGGTGGTGCTCAACGGCTTTGGCCTGTCCGAGACGCACTGGGGTGGGTTCACACGCTTCCAACGCGTCAAGGCCGAATGGCTGGTGCGCTTGCCGGACGCCTTTACGCCGCTGCAGGCCATGGCCATCGGCACGGCCGGCTACACCGCCGCGCTGTGCGTGGACATGCTCGAACGCTGGGGCCACGCCCAGCCGGGCAAGGGTCAGGTGCTGGTGACGGGCGCCGCCGGCGGCGTGGGATCGGTGGCGGTCAGCCTGCTGGCCAAGCGCGGCTACCACGTCACGGCCTCTACCGGCCGGCCCGACACGCACGACTACCTTCGCGGCCTGGGTGCCAGCGCCTTCATCGACCGCGCCAGCCTGCAAGGCCCGGTGCGCCCGCTGCAGCGCGAGACCTGGGCCGGCGCGGTGGATTCGGTGGGCAGCACCACGCTGGCCAATGTGCTGGCGCAAATGGAATACGGCGCGGGGGCTGCCGCCTGCGGCCTGGCCGGCGGCATGGACCTGCCGGCCACGGTGCTGCCGCACATCCTGCGCAGCGTGGCGCTGCTGGGCGTCGATTCGGTGATGGCGCCCATGCCTGCGCGCCACTCGGCCTGGCAGCGTTTGGCGCGCGATCTGGACCTGAAGCATCTGGACGCCATCACCACCGTCGAGCCCATGAGCCGCTTGCCCGAATTGGCCGGCGCCATTCTGGCGGGGCAGGTACGCGGGCGCGTGGTGATCGACGTGGCGCGCTGAGCGCTGCTCAGCGCTGTGCCGCGGCGATCCAGCGCAAGCCCGTGCCGGAACTGTAGTAATAGTCCCCTTGCGGACTGATGGCGAGGGCGCGGGACGCTGCCGGATCAGTGAAATAGCGCCACCCATAGCCCGGCGCATCGCTGGGGGCGCTGTGGACGACCGCCTGCATGCCTTGGCCATCCCCGTCTGTTGTGCGCATGTCCGTGGCCGGCTGGCGGTCGTGTTTCCGGTGGTGTTGGTGATCTCCGGCCAGGAGCGGGGGGCTGATGGCGGCGGCCAGCAGAGCGATCGAGGCGAGAAGTGTGGTCCGTTGCATGGTGGTCTCCTTTGCGTAGGTGCCCAGTCCTTGGCGACTGTGAACCCAGTCTGCGCCGGCCCCCATGAATCGCTGCTGAACGGCCTGTTGTGCTGCCGTTCATGCAAATTTCTGCGGCGCTCATTCCGTTTCTCAATCAATCGAGTACGCGAAGGTGAAGCGCAGACAGTACATGCGTACGACAAGCGAAGCCGACAAAGTAATCGTTTGATTTAGAAATGGAATCAGGAGGCGGCGAACCGCCCCAGCCCCAGCTCCACCAAGCCTTCGGGGCGGCGCAGCAGAAACAGCGCTTCCAGCCCCCGGCGCTGCGCCAGGGCAAGGCCTTCCCCAGGGCCGGCCACCAGCAGGGCGGTGGCCCAGGCGTCCGCCTCCATGCAGGTGCGCGCCAGCACGGTGACCGAGGCGACGGCGTTGTTCACCGGCGCGGCGCGGCGTGCGTCCATGGTGTGCGCGAGGTGCGCGTCGCCGACTTTCAGGTAGTGCCGGTAGTCGCCCGAGGTGGCCACGGCCAGGTCTTCGAGCTCGATGACGCCGCGCGCCGCGCGGCGTCCAACGTCAGGAGATTCGAGCGCCACGGCCCAGGGCACGCCACTGGCCTGGCCGCCCACGGCGCGCAGCTCGCCATCGAGCGCCGCGAGCGCATGGCGCACGCCATGCTGCTGCAGCACGGCGGCCATGCGGTCCACCGCATAGCCCTTGGCAATGCCGCACAGATCGAGCTGCACGGGGGCACGCTTGCGGGCGCGGCCTGCGGGGCGGTCGAGCTCCAGGCCCTTGTGCATCGGGATGGGCACGGCCTGGCGCGCGGTGTGGATCGCCGCGGCGTCAGGCGCATCGCGTACCGCACCAAAACCCCAGGCATCGACCAGCGCGCCGACGCAGGGGTCAAACGCACCAGCGCTTTGGCGGTGGATGTCCATGGCGCAGGCCAGCACCTCCAGCATTTCAGGCGGCAGGTCCACCCAGGTGTCCACGGGTGCGCGGTTCAGGCGCACCAGATCGCTCTCCGGCTTCCAGGGCGACATCTGCATGTCCACCTGCTGCGCCGCAAAGGCCAGGTCTTGGCGCAGGGCTTCCTGGTTCACAGCACCCTCGGCGTCCACGCTGGCGGACCAGCGCGTCCCCATGGTCGGGCCGTGCAGCGCAATCCGCGTGCAGGGCACGGCAGTCTCAGAAGACGTCTTCGGCATAGCGCTCTTTGGCCTTGAGCTGCGCCACGCTCAGCTTCAGTGGCGCCAGGATGGCATCCAACGCCTCGGCCACGCCCTTGGCCATGGCGCGGCTGCCGCAGACGCGCACCAGGGCGCCCTGGGCCAGCAGTGCGCGCAGGCGCTCGGCGTCGCGGCGCAGGGCGTCCTGCACATAACCACCGCCCTCTGGGATGCGCGAGAACACCGTCTGCACACTCGCCAGCCGCCCTTCACCCAGCCATTGCCCGATCTCGGTGCCAAAGTAAAAGTCCCGAGCCGGGTCGCGCCCCCCAAAGTACAGGTGCATGGGGGTGTGCCGGTCGTTGCGGCGGATGAAGCCGGCCAGTGGCGCCACCCCCGTGCCCGCCCCGATCAACAGCACGGGCCGGCGCGTGCGCGGCAGCGCAAAGCCGGGGTTGGAGCGGATAAAGGCGGCAATGCTGTCCCCCCTCTGCAGGCCCAGCAAATGCGTGGAGCACAGCCCCCCCGGCAGCAGGCGCACGCAGATTTCCAGAAACCCGTCCTTCCAGCCCGACGCCAGCGAGTAAAAGCGCGGCACGGCCGAACCCGGCGGCACGATGCCCACCAGGTCGCCCGCCGCAAAGTGCGCCAGGCCATGGCCCCGAAGTGCCCCGCCGCCCTGCGCGGGCCAGGCAAAGCGCAGGATCGCCGTGGGTTCGTCGCTGTGCTCGCGGTAGTTCTGGCGCGCCACGAGCGTGAGCGCGGTGGTGGGCGGCACGCGCGGCACATAGTCGAGCACCAGGGGCTCGCCCAGTGCACGCGCCAGAGCGTCGCCCCAGCGCGCGAACTGCTGGGCAGACTGCTGGTGGATGCACTCCAGCGGCAGCAGCGCGGGCCAACCCTGTGCACGCAGTGTTTTCTCCAGCGCCTCGGCAAAGGCGCAGAAGGCCGGGTACTGGCGGTCGCCAAAGCCCAGCACCGTCACGGGCACGGCGCTGGCACTGAGCTTTGCCATGCGCTCCAGCGCGTCTTTGGCATGGGCCGGGGCCTGGCCCTCACCATAGGTGGCGGCGAGCACGAAGACCTGCCGCGTGGCGGGCGTGGTCTGGAAATGCTCCAGCGCGCTGGTGTGCACGCGGTGGCCGCTCTGGGCCAGCGCATCCTGCAGCGCCTGGGCAAATCCCCAGGTGCTGCCGCCTTCGCTGGCGACGAAGATCAGCACGTCGGCGTGCGCCAAGGGACTGCTGCCGGTGATGTGCGGCGCCTGGCGGCGTGCCTGCCACCACATGACCACGCCCGACCACCAGAACAGCAGCACGCTGGCGCCCACGAAGGCGAGCACCACGGCCCAGGGCCAGGCCCCTTCGCCGGTGTGCAGCACCAGCGCCCAGTCGTAGAGGCGCTGCGCCAGGGTAAGGTCTTGCCAGGCCAGCGTCTGCCCTGAATAGCGATCGATCCAGCCTTCGCCCTGACGGGTGGCGACCGTCCAAGTGTCTTGCGGGTCGGCTGCGTCCGGGAAATTCAGTTTGCGCAAATCTCGCACAGCGAGGCTTTGCAGCATAGGAAGCTGCGCCCCAGGCAGTGCTTGCAGAGCGGTCTGTCCGGTGGTGACAGAAATCACATCCGGCTCGGTCCCGGCATCCAGCGCCACCAATCCCAGGGTCGAGGCGCTCATCGTCAGCGCGGTAAGGGAGGTCAGGCACAGCACCGCCAGCACCACCCGGCCAGCCACTACGTGGATGCGCTGCGCCAGCGAGCCCCGCACCCGCGCGGCCAGGCGCCGCCAGCCGCCCATGCGGCGCAGCAGCAGCACCAGGGCCGAGACGCAGATCAAGGCCATGGCCAGTGCAATGCCCGCCGCGCCCCAGCGCCCGGCGTCGCCCAGGAGCAGCGAGCGGTGCAGGTTCTTCACCCAGCGCGGCAGCGCCGAAGGCTCCCAGGCGCCCAGCACCTTGCCATCTGCCGCATCCACGTAGTGCGCCTGCGCCTGGTCGCCGACAAAGCCGAACACCACGATGGCGCCCGAGGGCAGGTGGCGGATTTCTTCTGCGCCCGGGACGGTGCGTGCCACGCGCTCCACCAGCGTCGCTACCGACAGGTCGCCCGGTGCCGCAGGTGCCTGCCATGATTGCTGCACCGGGTCGAACGCCAGAAGGGCGCCGCTAAGGCCCAGCACCAGCGCCAGAGTACCCGCCGTCAAACCCAGCCAGCGGTGAATGGCTTTCCAACCCATGCGCACGCCCTTTACTGCAGTTGGAAGGTCAGCGACTGGAGGTACTGCTTGCCGGCCTGCGGCTTGCCGGCATTGCCGGTCGTCAGCGGTACGCGGATTTCCGACGGGCTGTCGCGCATGTCTTCCACGGCAGCATCGATGTGGATTTCATAGCCCGCGTCAATCAGGGCATCGGCCAGGTTGGCCGTCACCTTGAGCGTGCGCCCCGCGCCCACGCTGGCACCGGTGACGCCGTTCAGGCGCTTGGCGTCACCGCTGGAGAGCCGGTTCCAGTCGGACAGGTGCTTGTAGTACTTGGCCTTGCCGCCAGCCACCCACAGCGTGCCGGCATACGCCCCTTTGGCGTCGGTCAGGTAGGCGGCCAGGTAGGCACCGTCGCCGCCGTAGTTTTTGAGCTGGGCGGTCAGCGTGACCTGGCGGCTGTGCGCCAGGGCGGGAACGGCCAGCGCACAGGCGGCGGCCAAAGTGGTCAAAAGAGGTTTGGACATCGTGATGCTCCAGTGGGTGGTTACTCGATCTGGCCGCGCGGGGCGGTACCAGGGGTGAACAGTGGCGAAGGCGCCTCAGCGCCGCCCGATTGCGGCGCTGCATGGTCGCGATCGCGGTCGCGGTTGCGCTCGCGGGAACGCTGGCGATCCCCTTGCTTCATCTTCAACACCTTCAGGGTTTCCGGGTCGATCTTGGCCTTGAAGCTGCGGCCTTGGGCGTCCGTGCCGTGAATTTCGTAGCAGCCATCGTCGATCTTGAGTCGCTGAATCTGCCAGCCCTGCTGGGCCGCCATCTGGCGCACGGCCTCGCGCGACTGCCAGCGGTTGACCGGCGCATCGCAGTCGTCGTCGCTGGCATGCACCGGAGCCGCTGCCAAGCCCAGCCCCAGCAGGGCCAGGGCGGTGATGATTTTGAGTTTGTCTTTCATGGCGACGCTCCTTTCGGTGAATCTAGGGTATACCCTTGGCGCGGTCCCGCAAGCCCCGCCGCGCAAGGAAGGTGTTCATTCAACGCATGGCAAACGATTCGCGGTGCAGGCGCCAGGGCTTGGGGCCGCGCGCGTGCTGATGCAGCGTATCGCCCAGGCCCGGAGGACCGCAGAACCAGATGTCCAGCGGGCCGGGCACGGTCTGCAGATCCTGGGGCGTGAGGCGCTGCCCTTCGGCCTCGCTGTACACCGTGAGCTGCACCGGCGGCTGGGCCTGCGCGCAAAGCTTCTGCAGGCGAGGCAGCAGCGGGTCGCGCCGGGCGTCCCGGGTGCAGTAATGCATGTGGACGGCGGTGGCGCCAGATTTAGCGGCCACGCCCGGCTGGCGCGCCTCCAGCAGCGCCAGAAACGGCGTTACGCCCACGCCTGCGGCCACCCAGACCTGCTGGCGGCGGCGGGAGCCTTTGCCGTGAAAGCGACCATAGGGGCCTTCGATGTCCACGCGCTGCCCGGCGTGCAGACGCTGGTGCAGGGTGCGGGTGTAGTCGCCCAGCGGTTTGATCACCAGGCGCAGCAGGGGCTCACCCTCGGGGCTGTTGCCCAGCGCGTGCGGCGCGCTGGCAATGGTGAAGGGGTGGGCGCCTTCGGCAGCGTCAAAGCGCACAAAGACGAACTGCCCCGCGCGGTGCCCCCGCCAGCTCTTTGGCATGGCGCAAATCACCTCAATGGGTGCGCCCGTGGGCGTGTCGCCCAGCACCGCTACCGACTGAATACGCGCCACATGGTTGCGCGAACGCCCCACCCAGCCTGCCAGCGACCACAGCGCGGCCAGGCTGCCCAGTGCCAGCAGCGAGCCCATCAGCAGCCCCAGCGGCAGCGCCCAGAACGTGAGCGGCATCAGGGCCACCGCATGGAACACCAGCGCGAGGAACAGCACCGGCATCGCGCGGTGCAGGAGTCGCCAGTGCTTGTAGGGCAGCAAGCGCGAGAGCAGCGTGAGGGCCACCATGGCCAGCAGCAGGTAGAACGCCCACTCGCCCAGGTCCTTGGCAAAACCACGGGTATCGGTCAACCAAGGCAACACGGCGTCGTGCCCGGGTTTGCCGGCGCGGCCCCAGAGCGTCTTGATCCAGCCGCTCGATTCCTTGGCGCCCCAATGGACGATAGCGCTCAGGGCTGCGGCAATGCCCGTCCATTTGTGCAAGCGGTAGACCTGGTCCATGCCGCCCAGCACACGGTCGAACAGCGGCAGGCGCAGGGCCAGCAGCAGGGCCAGCGCCATCAGGCCGATGCTCCACAGCCCGCTCAAATAGAGGGCGTGCTGGCGCAACTGCCACCATCCCACGGCGGCGCCTTGGGCATCGACCAGGGGCGAGACCCCCAGATCGGCCGGCACGACCGCCATCCACGCCAGGGTGATGCCCAGCAACCAGATTCCCAGTGCTATTTTTGACCGCATGAGGTGCTTCCCTTTTTTCGTTCCATGGCATTGTGGAAAATGCCGCTTGAACGCATGCTGAAAGACGCATTCATCCTCCGTTCATCGCCCCAAGGGTAAAAACCGGCCCATGGCCTCCTGCACTGCGCAACCCTTTCGCCGCCTGATGCTGCACAGCCTGGCCCTGTGTCTGCTCGGCGCCGGGCCGGTGCTGCACGCCGATGAGCGTGAGCATGGTGACCATGAGCTGGCGCGCCAGGCGCTCGAACAAGGCCGGGTGCTGCCTTTGCGGGCCGTGTTGGAAAAAATCGAACGCGATTACCAGGGCCAGGCGCTCAAGGTAGAGTTCGAGCAGGACGGCGGCCGCTTCCTCTACGAAATCCGATTGCTGCAGAACGATGGCCGCATCGTCAAGCTCAAGGTCGATGCCGTCGATGGCAAGGTGCTGGAGATCCAGCGCAAGGACCACGAAAAGGACAGGGATGCGCATCCTCGTCGTTGAAGATGAACCCACGCTGTGCGACCAACTGGTGCGCGCCATCACGGCCGCAGGGCACACGGTGGAAAGTGCCAGCGACGGCGTCAACGCCCATTACCTGGGCGACGTAGAGGACTTCGACGCCGTGGTGCTGGACCTGGGCCTGCCCGCACTCGATGGCCTGTCGGTGCTGCGCCGCTGGCGTGCGGCGGGGCGCACCATGCCAGTCCTTATCCTCACGGCGCGCAGCGCCTGGCATGAAAAAGTGGCCGGCATGGATGCCGGCGCGGACGACTACCTGGCCAAACCTTTTCACATGGAGGAGTTGCTGGCGCGCCTGCGGGCCCTGCTGCGGCGACTGGGTGAGCACACCAGCGCGCAATGGCAATGCGGGGCCATCTTGCTCGACACACGCCAGGCCCGCGTGCTGGTGGACGGCCTGCCCCTGCAACTGACCAGCCATGAGTTCAAGCTGCTGTCGCTGCTCATGCAGCGCAAGGGCGAAGTGCTTTCGCGCACCGAACTGTCCGAGCACCTCTACCCGCAAGACGCCGACCGCGATTCCAACACCATCGAAGTCTTCGTCGGCCGCCTGCGCAAGAAGCTGCCCGCCGGCAGCATCGAAACCGTGCGGGGCCTGGGCTACCGCTTGGTTGACGTGGGCCACGCGGCGTGAGAACGGGGTCGCTGCGCCTGCGCCTGCTGGCCGGCACACTGGCCTGGATGCTGCTGGCCATTGTCCTGGTGGGCTGGGGCCTGCGCGGCTTGTTTCAGGACCACGTCACCCAACAATTGCAGGCGCAGTTGGTGATGCAGCTCGACCATTTGAGCGCTTCCGTCGATTGGGTCCCACCCGGCCACGTCACGATCAGCCCCATGGCGGCAGACCCGCGCCTGGCACAGCCCTTGTCGGGCCTGTACTGGCAGATTGACCGGCTGGGCGCGGCGCCCCAGGCGGGCGTGGCGCGCTCGCGCTCGCTGTGGGACCAGGTGCTGCGCTTGCCCGATGCGCCAGCGTCCTACCCGGCTGGCGGCTACAGCGTTCTGCCACTGCAGGACGCCCAGGGCCACGCCTTGCTGGCCGTGGCACGCACCCTGCAACTGCCCGAGGACGACGCGCCCCTGCTGCGCCTGGTGGTGGCGGGCGACAAAGCCCTGCTGGCCGAACCCCTGCAGCGCTTTACCCGCATGCTGCTCATCGCCCTGGGCCTGCTGGCGCTGGGCCTGGCGCTTGCCGTGGCCGTGCAATTGCAATTGGCACTGCGGCCGCTGCAGCTCCTGCGCGCGCGCTTGGCTGCCGTGCGCAGCGGCGGCGCCGGGCAACTCGAAGGCAGCTTCCCCCAGGAGCTGCAGCCGCTGGTCAACGAGTTCAACCACGTGCTGCGCGAGAACTCCGACATGGTGCAGCGCGCCCGGACCCAGGCCGGCAACCTGGCCCATGCCGTGCACACGCCGCTGTCCATCCTGGCCAATGCCGCCGCGCAAGAACGCAGCCCGCTGGCGCTGCTGGTGCAAGAGCAGGTGGCCAGCGCACGCCGCCAGGTCGATTACCACCTGGCCCGCGCACGCGCCGCCGCCGCCGTGCGCGCCACCGGCCTGCGCACCCCGGTGCTGCCGCCGCTGCGCGCACTGCTGCGCACCATGCAGCGCCTGCATGCAGAGCGGCATCTGGCGTTTGAACTCGCGCCCCAGGCGCAGGACAGGGCCTTTCGCGGCGAGGAGCAAGACCTCTACGAACTGCTGGGCAACCTGATCGACAACGCCGGCAAATCGGCGCGCCAGCGCGTGGTGGTCGATGTGCAATCGTCGCAGGGGCAGCTGTGCTTCACCGTCGATGACGACGGCCCTGGCATTCCCGAGGAAGAGCGCGAGCACATGTTCGAGCGCGGCGTGCAGCTCGATGAGCAGCGGCCCGGCTCCGGCCTGGGCCTGGACATCGTGCGCGCGCTGGCCGAGACCTACGGCGGCAGCGTGCAGGCCCTGGCCTCGCCCCTGGGCGGTGCCCGCCTGCGGCTGTGCCTGCCCATGGCCGCTGACGCGTAGGCGCGATGGCCAGGGTATGCAGAGCTTCGTCCGAATTGGTTTGAATTTTGAATAGAACCATGCTCCATGGCATGCCTGATAAGCGCTACAAGCTATCTATTTAATAGCATTCTCCAGCCAATGCCAGACCCGAAAGCGCTTACCGCGCCAGCCGCCAAACCCCTGCCACCCCACCGAGAATGACCGCCGTCCCCCGCCCTCTCACCCTGCAAGACCTGCCCGACCTGCTGGCGGTGCAGCGCGCCTGCTATGGCGCTGGCTATATCGAAAGTGCCTCGGTCTATGCACGCCGCCTCGCCAGCCCGGCGCAATGCTCATGGGTGATCGAGCAGGCAGGCCGCATCTGCGCCTACCTTGCCGCCTATGGCTCGGCCCAGGGCAAAGTGACACCGCTGCATGGCGATTTCGAGGCTGCGGATTCGCCCGACACGCTGTACCTGCACGACATGGCCGTCTTGCCTGAATTTTCCGGGCAGGGCCTGGCGCAGGCACTGCTGGCGCCGTTGTGGCGCAGCGCGGTGGCGCGTGGCCTCACCCGCTCGGCGCTGGTGGCGGTACAGGGCTCGCAAGGTTTCTGGGCGCGGCGCGGCTATGCCGTTGCCCCGTTGCAAGATCTGGAGCAACGCCGACGTCTCGCCGCTTATGGCCAAGGCGCTGTGTACATGTTGCGGACGCTCAATTGATCAGCGCGTCATCGGCAGCGCCACACCCATGGCCGCAAAGGCACCGCCACAGACACGGTTGAAGCGCTTGCCATAGCGCTCCAGCACCGGGCGAATGCGGTGCGCCATGCGGGCGAGCAGCACTTCCACCCCACACTCGATCACCGCAAACGTGCCGGCCATGACCACGAACTGCAGCCACAGACTGCGCGTCGGGTCAAGAAACTGGGGCAGAAAGGCGCCGTAGAACAGCAGCGCCTTGGGGTTGGACACCGCGGCGAACAGCCCCTGGCGAAACAACTGGCTGCGGCGCGGAAACGGTGTGTCCGCGCTGGGCTGGAGCTGCAGTGGCGGCGCGCGCCAGAGCTGGATGCCCAGCCATACCAGGTACGCGCCACCGACCCACTTGAGCACCAGCAGCGCGCTGGCCGAGGCCTGCAGCAACGCGCCAATGCCCAGCATGGAGAGCGCGATCACCGCCACAAAACCCACGGCGCCGCCCGCCACGCTCCAGCGCGTGCGGCGGTGGCCGTGCAGGGCGCCATTGGTCAGCGCCAGCAGGCTGTTGGGTCCGGGCGTGAGCGAGAGGCCCACCGCCGCGACGAGATAGATCAACCAGGTATGCCAGGCCACAAATCACCTCCTGCCACGCCGTGCAAGCGGGCGCGTGCTGTCAGTATAGAAAGCCCTGCAGCGGGTGGTCAAAAACGCGGGTTCAGCCAGTTCAGGATAATCCTGCCATGCCCAATCGCTGGAAACCCAACGTCACC
>Ga0208401_100258_pt1 | contig 22693 bp, 14 predicted proteins | sample LakWasM112_LOW13_2_FD_183928 | JGI IMG/M metagenome (GOLD analysis project Ga0208401, IMG submission 183928) | Freshwater sediment methanotrophic microbial communities from Lake Washington under simulated oxygen tension - Sediment Metagenome... | ecosystem: Environmental > Aquatic > Freshwater >...
CAATACCCAATAGTGTTGAAACTGCCGCCGCTGCTATTAAAGGTGGAGTAAATCTTGATTGCAGTAACCTGTTGCAGGATGATGTGATGAAAGCTATTCAGCAAAAATTACTAACTGAAACTGAAGTAGACAGTTCATTGATTGCTCTTTTGCGAACACAAATCAAGCTAGGATTTTATGATAATGTTTCATTGAACCCATATGCTAAATACGGAGCCGACAGTGTGGCAAATACTTATCATACAATGCTTGCAAGAAGAATGGCACAGCAAAGCATGGTATTGATGAAGAACGATAGAAACATTTTGCCGCTTAATAAAAACAAATACGCTGCTATCATGGTAGTTGGCCCGAATGCTGCTTCATCAGACGCATTGCTTGGAAATTATCATGGAGTAAGTAATAAAGCCGTGAATTTTGTTGAGGGCATAACATCTGCTGTAAGTGCAGGTACAAGAGTTGAGTATGATCAGGGGTGTGATTATACTGATACGGTTAATTTCGGTGGTATATGGGCTGCAGGTAATGCAGATATTACTGTTGCCGTAATTGGACTGACTCCTGTGTACGAAGGTGAAGAGGGCGATGCATTTCTTGCAGAAGGCAAAGGAGATAGAAAAAATTTAAGTCTGCCTGCTGCACATATTGCTTTTTTAAAGGCTTTACGAAAAGGAAATAAAAAGCCGGTCATCGCTGTCGTTACCGCAGGAAGTGCGGTGGATATTTCTGTAATTGAACCTTATGCTGATGCAATTATTTTAGCATGGTATCCCGGTGAACAGGGCGGAAATGCATTGGCTGATATTCTTTTTGGTGATGTTTCTCCTGCAGGGCGGCTGCCTGTTACTTTTTATGAATCATTCCAGGATCTTCCTGCGTATGACAGTTATAAAATGGAGGGCAGAACTTATCGTTACTATGCTGGCAAAGTACAATTCCCTTTTGGATTCGGATTATCCTATACCTCCTTTGCTTATTCATGGAAACAACAACCGGGTAAAGTAAATTCTTTGGCTGATACACTTACTTTTTCTGCAACAATAAAGAATACGGGTGATATGAATGGAGATGAAGTAGCGCAGGTATATATAAAATATCCTTCTCTTGAACGGATGCCATTGAAAGAACTAAAAGGATTTAAAAGAGTGTTTATTAAAAAAGGGTCGGTGCAAACAGTGGAATTTCATATACCTGTAAATGAATTACAGAAATGGGATCTTGCACAAAAGAAATGGATATTATATCCCGGCGAATACACAATTTCAATTGGCAGCAGTTCACAGGATATCAGGTTGAATTCGGTAATAAAAATAAAAACAGGTGTTCAATGAACCGGTTAAGTCTCTGTTCAAATCAGTACGTAAAGTTAACAAGCTGTGTTTTTTTCAGTTGTGTACTATTGCTTTCATGCAATATGGAAAATAAAAAAAACGGTTTGCTGAAAAATAATTTCAATTTAACAAGGTATGTTGATCCCTTTATTGGCACCGGTTCACACGGACATGTTTTCCTGGGAGCAAATGTTCCTTTCGGAGCCGTACAATTAGGTCCTGTTAATATTTCAGAAGGATGGGATTGGTGTTCGGGATATAATTATGCCGATTCAACAATTACGGGATTTGCTCATACACATCTCAGCGGTACTGGAATTGGTGATTTGGGTGATATATCGCTGATGCCTGTAACAGGAAATATTACATTAGCCAGAGGCGTGGCAGGTAATCCTCAAAGCGGTTACTATTCTCTCTTTTCGCATGAACAGGAAAAAGCAGTTCCGGGTTATTATTCTGTTTATCTGAAAAGATATCATATCAAAGCGGAGCTTACTGCAACAGAACGAGTGGGATTTCATCAATATACATTTCCGGCTTCTGATTCAGCTAAAATAATTATTGATTTGGAAAGGGGAATCGGATGGGACAGCCCGGTATCAGCCAGTATTAATATAGTGAATGATACGACCATTGCCGGTTTTCGTTTTTCAAAAGGCTGGGCGGCAGATCAACGAATTTATTTTACGGCAATTTTTTCAAAACCAATCAAAGAATTCCTGGTATATGACAGCACTGTTTTGAAACAAGGGAATTCACTCACAGGCAAAAAAATTAAAGGGATTGCTTTGTTTTCTACCAGCGGTAATGAAAAAATTAAGGTGAAAGTCGGTATATCACCTGTGAGTACAGATAATGCTTTGAAAAATATTATAGCTGAGATTCCGGAATGGAATTTTGATGACATAACTGCTAAAGCAGATATGGCGTGGAATGATGAATTGAATAAAATCAGAGTAGTAACGAAGGATCAAACACGCCTCCGCACTTTTTATACTGCTTTATATCACACCATGATCGCCCCTTCTGTTTATAATGATCATAACGGTGATTACCTCGGAACAGATAAGAACATTTATAGAAAAGCTCCCTTTACGAATCTCACTACTTTTTCACTTTGGGATACTTATCGTGCAGCTCACCCGCTTTTTACTCTTTTTCAATCAGAACGGGTGAACGATATGATCAATTCAATGCTGGCAATTTATAAACAGCAGGGTAAATTACCTGTATGGCATTTAATGGGAAATGAAACCAATACAATGCCAGGTTACAGCTCTGTTCAGGTTATAGCAGATGCATATCTGAAAGGTTTTCGTGGCTTCGATACTTCTCTTGCATGGGAAGCTGTAAAAACAACAGCCATGCGGGATGAAAGAGGATTGTATTTTGTAAAAAAATATGGGTATATACCTGCCGACAGTCTAGTAGAATCTGTAGCAATGGGTATGGAATATGCAATTGCTGATTGGGGAATTGCTCAAATGGCCGGGAAGATGGGGAAGACGGAAGATTATACATACTTCAGCAAGCGGGCAAATAATTACCGCAATTATTTTGATCCTGTAGCAAGATTTGTACGTGGAAGAGTAGGCGAAGAAAAATGGCGTGAACCATTCAGCCCGTTTATAGCACGACACATGAAAGATGATTTTTCAGAAGGAAATGCATGGCAATATACTTGGTTGGTACCTCAGGATGTAGAAGGGCTTATTAATTTAATGGGAGGTGTAAAACCGTTTACTGAAAAATTAGATTCTCTTTTTATTTTAAAAGTGGATATGGGTAAGGAAGCTTCCAATGATATTACCGGGCTGATTGGTCAATATGCACATGGCAATGAACCCGGCCATCATATCCCTTACCTGTATATGTATGCAGGACAACCATGGAAAACGGCTGATAAAGTGAGGTATATTCTTGACAGTCTTTATTTTGATAAGCCAAATGGTATATGCGGCAATGAAGATGTTGGACAAATGTCAGCATGGTATGTGCTTTCAGCATTAGGGTTTTACCAGGTTAATCCATCAAATGGTTTGTATGTATTAGGAAGTCCGGTTATGGATGAGGCAACGCTTACACTTAATAATGGAAAAACATTTCACATCATAGTAAAAAATAACAGTAAGCAGAATAAGTACATTCAGTCGGTCACTTACAATCGTGAAGTATATGAAAAATCATACATCCTTTACGGGGATTTTATGGCTGGCGGAGAGATGACGATAGAAATGGGATCAGAGCCTTCAAAAACATGGGGTATCAGTAAAGATGCCTGGCCGCATTCAGTTATGGAGAAAAAATAACAGCTTACTGTATTTAAAACAGGTTACATGCCCACACGTAAAAATTTTATAAAAGCAACCGGTATACTTACGGCCGGATTATTGTTTCAAAAAAATACGGCATTCGCAAACAATTTTTTTGAATTCGAAAGCAAGCGTCCACCTTTGGCAGAAAGACACTTTACAAGTGCCGCAGTAGAAACTGCCATCCGTGATATAAAAGCAGGGCTGAAAAACAAAGAACTTGCCTGGCTGTTTGAAAATTGTTTCCCCAATACGCTGGATACAACAGTTGACTTTTCCACGGTAAACGGCAAACCCGATACATATGTAATAACAGGCGATATTGATGCGATGTGGCTGCGTGACAGTACTGCACAGATTACACCTTACCTGCCTTTTATTCAACAGGATAAAAAATTGCAGCAGCTTGTTGCCGGGGTCATTAACAGGCAGGCAAAATGTATACACCTGGATCCATATGCAAATGCCTTTTATAAAGATGATACTAAAGAAAGTGAATGGAAGGCCACTGATAGAACTGATATGAAGCCGGGTATTCATGAAAGGAAATGGGAGATTGATTCGCTATGTTATCCAATAAGGCTTGCTTATAAATACTGGAAAGCAACAGGCGATATTACCCCTTTTGATCTGCAATGGAAGGAAGCAATACGATTAACCGTTCGCACTTTTAAAGAGCAACAGCGGAAAAACGGGAACGGGCCTTATCATTTTCAGCGAAAAACAGATTGGGCCACAGATGGTGTGCCATTGGCTGGATATGGTTATCCTGCAAAACCTGTCGGGCTTATTTGCTCCACATTCCGGCCCAGTGATGATGCAACATTATTCTCCTATTTGATTCCTTCTAACTTTTTTGCAGTATTATCCCTGCGGCAGGCAGCAGAAATGGTGAGTAAAATAAATCATGATACTGTTCTGGCAAATGAATGTATTCAACTGGCTGATGAAGTAAGCAGTGCACTGAAAAAGTATGCTGCTGCTATACATCCCCGATTTGGGAAAGTCTATGCATACGAAGTAAACGGGTTCGGAAGTTTTCATTTGATGGATGATGCGAATGTTCCTTCGTTGTTATCCATGACCTATCTCGGTGCAGTACCAGCTAATGATACAGTCTATCAAAATACAAGGAGGTATTTGCTTTCACCCGAAAATCCATTTTATTTTAAAGGAAAAGTTGCAGAAGGAGTTGGAAGCCCGCATACAGGTTTGGATCTTATCTGGCCGATGAGTTTTATTATACGGGCATTAACTAGTTCTGATGATGGAGAGATTCGAAAATGCATTCAATCTCTTTTGGCTACACATGCAGGCACAGGGTTTATGCATGAATCTTTTCATAAAGATAATCCCGGAAACTTTACACGGAAATGGTTTGCTTGGGCCAATACTATTTTCGGAGAATTAATCATGAATTTATATCAGCATAAACGAGGCTTACTGGCTTCTGTTTGATTTTTATTTTAATATTATATTTTATGTGCAAGAGAGATTTTCTTTTAAAATTAGTTACAATTATAGTTGTCGTTTTTAATGCTGCTGCATCTTCTGCACAGGCAAGTTTTGTAACTATTTCATCGGGATGGAAATTTCATGAGCAGGATGAAGCCAGGTGGTATCCCGCCAAAGTACCGGGCGAAGTACACACTGATCTGCTTGCTAATAAACTTATACCCGACCCTTTTTACAGGGACAATGAAAAAAAACTGCAATGGATTGAAAAGGAAAACTATGAATACAAAACCTCGTTTGCAGTTCCGGCAGCTGTTTTAAACAGGAAAAATATTGAATTGGTTTTTGATGGACTTGATACTTATGCAACAGTGTACTTAAATGGTCAGTTGATACTTACTGCAGATAATATGTTCAGGCAGTGGAAAGTTGATGTAAAAAAAATTGTAAAGCCCACTGGTAATACATTGGTTATTCTTTTCCGGTCGGCCCAGAACATTGTTGATTCTCTGGCAAAAAATGATTTACCGTTTGTTATTCCTGACAACCCCAGGTGTTATGTTCGAAAAGCGCAATATCATTTTGGCTGGGACTGGGGCCCCAAGTATACTACCTGTGGTATCTGGAAAGAAGTAAGAATTGAGGCGTATGATAGATTGATTGAAGAGAAACCTTATATACCTCCGGTTAAAGTGGAATTGGTGCAAAAGCCAGATGATAAAGGCACTTCGTTTTATTTTACCATCGATGGAAAAAAAGTTTACATGAAGGGTGCTAACTATATTCCATCGGATGCATTTGTAACGAGGATGACAAAAGATGGTTACCGGAAAATGCTTATGATGGCAAAAGATGCTAACATGAATATGCTGAGGGTTTGGGGAGGTGGAATTTATGAAAATGATTATTTCTATGATTTGTGTGATTCTTTGGGAATCTACATATGGCAGGATTTTATGTTTGCCGGAACAATGATTCCGGGCGATGATGCATTTTTTGCCAATGTAAGAGAAGAAGTAAAGTACCAGGTAAAGAGATTGCGTCATCACAAATCAATTATTCTATGGTGTGGGAACAATGAAATTGATGAAGCCTTTTTTAAATGGGGCTGGCACAGCTCTTTTCGCATAGCACCAAAAGACTCGGTAAAACTCTGGCATGATTACGAACGGCTTTTTAAAGACAGTATACCACTCTGGCTGAAGGAAGTTGATAGCAGTCGTCCTTATATTAATACATCGCCCCGGTATCACTGGTCGGTTGATAAAAGTATAACAGAAGGAGACAGCCATTACTGGGGAACATGGTGGGGCGGAGAAGATTTTGAAGTATTTGAAAATAAAACGGGCCGCTTTATCAGTGAATATGGCATGCAGGCTATGCCGAATTATTCAAGCATTCTTGCTATCACAGAACCACAAGACAGGTACTTATTTTCTGATGTGTTGCAAAATCATCAGCGGGCAGGTAATGGGTTTAAAAAGCTTGAGGGTTATTTAAAAAATTATATGATAGATTCTGCTAAAATTAGCAAACTGTCTGTTGAAGATTATGTGTACCTGACACAGTGTGTACAATATTATGGCTTTAAAAACATGATACTGATACACAGAAGCCATGAACCATACAATATGGGCACCCTCTTATGGCAACTGAATGATTGCTGGCCGGTAGCAAGCTGGAGTATTACTGATTATTATAACCGTGCCCCTAAAGCAGCATGGTATGCCGTTAAGGAAGCTTATAGAGATGATGTTCGGCCGTTAAGAGATAAGGTGAGGCCTAAGGATCTTGTATTAACAAATCCCGCTATAAAATGGCATATTGAGGGGAATAAAATTATCATGAAAGCTGATTCGTTTGCCAAATATGTATTTATTGAAATGGAAGGATACAAAGGAAAATTCAGTGATAACTATTTTGACCTTGAACCGGGAATAGAAAAACAAATTGAATTTGACAGGAAGAATTTGATAAATGAGAAGCCTGTTCTGAAGATAAAATCTCTTTATAGTGTTATCAGCCGGTAAATTATTGTAGAAGTAATTGTATTGCTGAGCAGAAACTGGTAACAGAATGGGTAGTGCTCCATTTGTCACCCATCGGCTCAATAAACTTCTAAGCCATTGATTTTAAATAGTCAATGGCTTTTTATAACCTCAAAGTTGTATTGCAAATATGTCAGCAAGGTTGGAGATTCGCTGAAAATAAGGCTGTCATTGGTTTGTGAAATCAGTTGTGGGCTATTTAGCTCCTATGGACTGTAACTATTGTAAAGCAATCTGTATTTGAAAGGCTGGTATAAAACAACTTAAAATATTATTGCAATGCATGTAAGAAGTATCAACGGGCTTCTTATTCTTATAGGTTGCTTACATGCATCAACGATCACCAGATAGCATGTTTAAATAAAGAATCCATGAGCATCAGTTCTATTTCAAGGATTCTGCAAACTCCTAAAGCTATGGTAAGACGGAGGCTATTATGTTTCAGTAAAAAAATTACAGTACCTGAGATAAATGAAACAAATCAGGTGTATAAGGTAGATGAAATGCAAACCTTTATTCGTTGTAAACAACCATCAAATCGTGTCTATATTACTTAGCAATCAACAGACACACCTGCAAAGTGATTTATTTTGTCAATCAGGCGAGGTACTTATTAAAAAAAGAGACCGGCACAGGTTGGCGGTTTTACTTATTTCAGGTCGGCCCTGGCAGATGCTATTTTCCCATCTTTGAAAGTAAAATCAAACAGGCCCCCGATTTTCGCTTCGGGAAATTCACCTGTGAATTCCACTTCAATATGAGCCGTTTCGTCATTGATTATTTCTAATTTAATCAGTCTGGTTTGTGTCTTGTAGCCAATGAAGTAATCTTCAAAATATTTTTGTATACCTGAATGTCCTTTGAAAACCTGACCAACAGAAGGGTCACTAAGGACTGCGTTTTTATGCCACTTTTTTAAATAACCAGTTGTGTCGTAAGCATTGCCTGCTGCAAGCAATTCGTTTACAAATGCATTGATGTCCATTTACCGTTAATTGAAAGATTGTTTAAATGCTATCGGTGTGAGATTGGTTTTTTTCTTAAATAGTTTGTTGAATGATTGCGGATGTTCAAAGCCTAATTGATAGGCAATTTCCGCTACTGATAAATTACCGGAAGTCAAATACTCTTTTGCTTTTTCGATCAGCTTTTCGTGAATGTGCTGTTGTGCATTTTGTCCAGTGAGCGAACGAAGCAAATCACCTAAATACCTGGGCGAAAGATTGAGTTGAGCTGCTAAATATTCAACTGTTGGAAGACCATTCTGCAGTGCCTGGTTTTGTTCAAAATAACTGTTTAGCAGAAGTTCTAATCCTGTAAGTATATCGTGGCTGACAGCTTTTCGGGTAATGAACTGACGTTTGTAAAAACGGTTACTGTAATTGAGTAAAACCACAATGAGTGATATGACTACATCCTGACTGAAATCGTCAATGGTATTGTTGAGTTCCTCTTTGATATTTTCGAAAATAGAAAGGATAACCTGCTTTTCCTTGTCTGACAAATACAAGGCTTCATTTGCAGAATATGAAAAAAAACCAAAGGTTTTTATCTTATTATCCAAAGGATACCCCCTGATAAAATCAGGATGAATAAGCAGAGTGTAGCCTGAATAATCCTGTTCATCATCAGCACATGAAATAACCTGATTAGGTGAAATAAACGACAAGCCTCCTTCATCAAAATCATAATAACCCTGACCGTATTTTATTTTCCCTGTAACACTTTTCTTAAAAGAGATTTTATAAAAGTTGGGAATAATGGATTTGGGCCACTCTTCGTAAGGTGTTTTAATATCAGCATAATTTACCAGGCTGATCAACGGATGCAATGGTTTTGGAAATCCCAAAATTTTATGCATTTCAGAAATAGAGTTTACCTTAAGTGCTGTGCTTTTGTCTTTTTCCATCTGTTAAAATTATGAAACCCTGTTTACTTATTGCCCGGGAAGTGCAAAGGTCAGGTCATGGTAAATACGTTGTGTTGTTACTTTCCATTCTCCGTTTACCTGTTTCAAAGATGGTTTGTAATAACCCGATTCCGTTGCTGATACATGACCCATTAAACCAACTGTGCCGGATGGCCAGCCAGCTAACGGGCGCAGTTCCCCTACAGAGTCGAACCTGATGAACTGGGCATCCATTTCGGCTGTGTTACCCTTAATCGAAATGATATGATCATGTGTGGTATGATGGCTCCAGCCCTTTACGGGGTGAGGCTTCATTAAATTAGAAATGGCATTTGCTATCTGTTCTTTTCCATACAGGACGAACAGGAGTGATGGTTTTCCGGCATTAAAATCATAGATCTCCACCTTGCCTTCATCAGTAAACAGGCTGCTCAATGCGTTGCCATCAAGTGCATCTGCAGCTCTTACATATTTTGCAAGCACCTGTTGCACTGACCTTTCCGGACTCATTTGATATTCAACTTCGTTTTTATTTTGTTGTTCCATTTGATTAAATTTTGATGTTTGGAGATATTTATTATACCCGTATTTTTTAAGTGACTATCCAAACATTGGTTTAAGAACCGTTACTGCAAAATCCTCTAAAGAAGCAGGAGTTGTGGATATTTTATCACGGACACCGTTATTGAAATATCCATCATTTATAGCCCGGTAACGTTCCGTTATCATATCTGCCCTGCTTTCTGACATCCCGGTTTTTAACAGTGCTTTTTTATACTCAGCGTAAGAATATTGTTCATATTTCAGTTCTGTTCTGTCAATTGCTTTCCCGACTATTTCTGCAATTTCAGTTTGTGTGTAATCTCTGTCGCCCAATAAATCCTGATATGTTTTGCCATTAAAATTCAGATTTGCTAATTTTTCTGCTGCAAAACCGGCTATGTCATTGGTTGCAATTAAACCCATACTTACCCCAGGCAGGAGAGGGGATGCGATTGTATTAAACAACATTAGTGATTCAATACAATTTTCCATAAAAGCAGCCGGACGCAAACTCAAAACATTACTATCAGCAGGCAAGGTGTTTAACCGTATCTCCTGTCTGCCTAAACCTTTTACAGTACCGGTATGTATTATATCGTGTGCACCCTGTGATGAGATAAAAACTACATTTCTCACATTTACGTTTTGCAGCGCCTGTACTTGTGCTATTCCAATTTCATCCTGGAAAGCCTCAAAATTTAAAGCGTTTTTATCGGGTGGTATCATTAAAAGTACAGCCTCCGCATTTGCAAAAGTTTCAGACAGAAAATCTATATCGTTCATATTTCCCTCAGCGATTTCTGCACCTGCATTTCTTAATGTCTTTAACGCTTCAGCATTTCTTCCTACGACTTTCACTTTTTTACCTTTCTCCAGTAACCGGGTAGCTGTTTTAGAACCGATTTTTCCTGTTGCTCCTGTAATGACGATCATATGCTTAATTTTTTATTTTAGAAACTGAACATTTTCTTCATGCTGCGATATTGTCCTTCCGCCCCCAGTTTTAACCTTTCGTTATACAAACTATTAGCATCGGTACCGGCGATATACCGAAGCTGATTTTTGTTACCGGTAGCGGCTTCAAAAATTACCGATGCAATTTGACCGGCTGTAGAAAATTGCTGTATTCTTTCTTCACTGTAGCCTTCACTTACTTTATCAACTAAGTTTTGATAAGCATCATGCATACTGCCATCCATTGACCTGCCTGCAAAGTCTGTTTGTATACCACCGGGAGCAATTATTTTTACCTCAATACCAAATTGAGCAAGTTCATAAGCCAGGCTTTCTGAAAAACCATCCAGAGCAAATTTGGTGGCTGCATAAATTGAACAGGTTGGATAACCAATGAGTCCAAACATGGACGTAATGTTGATGAACATTCCACTTCTTTTTTCACGGAAATAAGGCGCAAATGCTTTTGTTACCCTGATGGTTCCTAATAGGTTTGTGTTGATTTGACGGGTAATTTGTTCATCGCTCAAAGCTTCCAGTGCACCTATTAAACCATAGCCGGCATTGTTTAACACAGTATCTACTGAATACTTTTGTAAAACTTCCCTTACAGTGGCTTCAATTTGTGTTTTGTCAGTTACATCCAGTTTTAAGACAGTAATATTTTTAAGCGCCGTCAATTCTTTTTCCTTTTCAGGACTTCTCATGGTGGCGATTACCTGCCAGCCTTTCGATTGAAATAATTTTGCGGTTTCTTTTCCTAAACCGGAAGAAGCACCCGTTATAAAAATTGTTTTTTTCATACTTACTTATTGAACTATTGTAATGCAAAGTTGCACACCTGTTTTAAGTTCCATGTTGCCAAATTGAGCCATGTTGTAGCCAAAATGACGATATTCCTTTATTTCTTTACTGGTATGTTTTTTAAAGTCAACAAACCTTTACCTGCTACCTGAACGTGAAAAAGCACTGGTGATATTTAGTAAAGGATATGCATTGAGACAGCTTTTTGACATTCCTTCATTGGTGAAAACTAACTTGTTCTATTGGGGTGACCTTGATGAGGATGGGTTTGTTATGTTGAATGCTGTTAAAAAGCACTACAAACATGCAGTTAGTGTATTCATGGATATAAAAACAGTGGAGTTTCATCGTAATGAAATGCTTAAACAACCGGCCAGTTATAAGATCAATTCTTTTGAATATTTAACAGAACATGAAAATGATGCTTTTCAGATTCTCCGGCTGGCAAATGGTCGAATTGAACAAGAAAAGTTAAATCAGGAATTTCTGTTCAAAGTGCTTGCTGATTTAAAATAGAAGGTGATTCGGGGTTGAAAATATTCCTGAAAGGAAGCGATCTCTGGAAATTAATATTTTTATCGTTTGGTGTACGCACTTATAGATTTAAGGCAGCATGACTAAGTGAGTGCTCAAAGCAAAGTAAATTTTCTATAGCAAGTGTCATTTTATTTCAAATTTATTTCCTCAAGGTTACTGACCAGATTAGTAATAGAAAACGTTAATGATCTTTACGTACCGGAATTTATCAGGAATAGGTTAAGGTCAGCAGATTTTTTTCTATAAAACGTTTTTATTTTCCATTTCTCTATTCCGAGCTATAAAGATGTACTGTTTTTGCAATATGTAATCCTGCATGCCGGAAAGTGCATACTTCAACAGTTGTATCTGCATGAAAAAGAAAAAAGAGGAGGCAAATATTTTACTTTATTTAGCAAATTTTGGAGTTGATACGCCATTTAATAGATTCTATTTTTGAAAAATCAATTATTAAATGATTAATTGCCATAACCTAAGACTATTGAGATCTGATTAAATAAAGAATGAAGTGTATGTAGACGATATTCTTATTTACGCAAGACGTTGAAGAAGTTTATATGCATTTTTTGTACTGACATAAAATGTAAGGAAGCGGTTTGTATAAATGCAGACAATTTGTTTATGTTTTATGGTTGGGAAAGAACCCCTTTTATCAGCCAAATACACTTATTTATTTGTTGACTATGACAAAGAATGAAACCATTCTGTAAGATAGTGTGTACGTGATTATTTTTAACTAACGAGGCTTCAGCATTTTCTTAAACATATAAATTATAAAAAAGGCCATGATGCAAAATCAATTTTTAAAAAAATTACTGCTTTTGTTTTGCGGGTTTTTCCTGTATGTTACTTCCTATTCACAGACGATTGGAGGTAAGGTAACAGATGAAAATGATGCTCCAATGGCTGGGGTATCCGTACGTGTTGCAAATACAACAAAAGGAGTTGTTACAAATTCAAACGGAGAGTTTACACTGGAGGCTCAACAAGGAGTAACAATTGAATTTTCTTTTGTTGGCTACCTTACTGTAACCAGAAAGGTGAGTGGAAACTATTTAACAATTAAAATGGCCAAAAGCACCGATAATGTTTTATCTGATGTTGTGGTGGTGGGATATGCAACACAGAAAAAAGTGAACCTGTCCGGGTCTGTGTCAACCATTGGAAGGAAGTCGCTGGAAAACAGACCTGTTACCAATGCTGTACAGGCTTTGCAGGGACTTTCTCCGGGTTTGGTTGTTACACGCTCTAGTGGTCAGCCGGGTTATGAGGGATGGAATATGAATGTAAGAGGTATTTCCTCTTTGAATGGCACTAATAATCCGTTACTGATTGTTGATGGTGTAGAATATGCTAATCTTACATTGATCAATCCGGATGATATTGAATCTATTTCTGTTTTGAAAGACGCATCTGCGGCGGCCATTTATGGAGCAAAGGCTTCAAATGGCGTATTGCTGATCACCACAAAAAGCGGTAAGTCGGGAAAATTGACGGTTAGTTATACAGGCATGTATCAGGTAAAGCAGCCGCTAAGTCTTCCGCAAACAGTGCCTTTTCATATCAGTGCTGCCTTACAAAACCTGGCAAATATAAATAACGGAGGGTCCCCATCTTGGACTGATGCTCAAATAGAAATGTTCAGAGATCCTGCTATTGAGTTTGTACCTGATGATGCCAGAAATACGTTTTATTACAGTGAGATGGATTATGTGAAAATGACAGTAAAGAAAAACTTCGGCGCTGCATCGCATAATCTTAATCTTACCGGAGGGAATGAGCATTCAAGATATTTTATAGGACTTGGATTTAATGATAACAAAGGGATGTTGAAGGTAGGCCCGGATGGGAATAAGCGTTACAATGCGAGAATAAACCTTACAACAAAGTTTAATAAAACGTTCAGCCTGGATTCACGACTGTCATTTACACAAAATAAAGTAGAAGCAGCAGCCGGAACTCTGGATGGGGATTATAACCTGTTGTATAATATATATAACCTGCGGCCTATAACTCCTGTGTTTGTTCCGGGCAGTAATGAAACGAAATATCTTTCCGGCGTAAATACCTATGCAACTTTAAAAGATGGAGGCTACAATAATACGACGCAAAGTCTGTTGGATGCCGTATTTACTCTTAAAGCTGACAACATCATAGTTAAAGGATTGCAGCTGAGTGCCAACTACAGCCCCCATTTTGAACAGGATAATCAGGATATGTTTTTTAAAACTGTACCGATGTACAGCTTTGTGAAAGCCTCCGGAACATTTGTTCAGAATGCCTGGGTTAATAAATCCAATTCAATTAATAAATACCGTACTACTCAAACCTCATTTACTTCCAATGTGCTGGCCGATTATGGATTTGCAGTGAAGGAAAATCATTTCCATGTACTGGGGGGATATCAGTATCAGTATTATAATTACAGCAGATTGAATGCTGCACTGAGTAATCTGGTTAATAATAACCTGGGGACATTGAATTATACAACTAATGCCACTTTGCCGGTAACAGCAATTTCCGATAACCTGCAGGCAAATGCTTGGGAGTCTTATTTCGGAAGAATCAATTATGATTTTGATAATAAGTATTTTCTGGAAGCAACGGTGAGGAATGATGCTAGTTCACGTTTAGCACCTGGTCACAGAAATCAGTCATTCCCTGCATTTTCTGCAGCCTGGCGCTTGTCGCAGGAAAATTGGATGCGAGATGTAAAATTTGTAAACGAATTAAAGCTGAGAGCATCCTGGGGTAAGCTTGGTAATGCGCAGTTAGGTCAGTTATATCAAAACAATTATATGTCTGTTCCTACTCTCGTAAATGGTGTATATCCGTTTAATAATGCAGCAACCACCTACATTTATCAACGTGCCCTGCCTTCTGATGCATTAGGTTGGGAAATTGTAACTACCAAAAACCTTGGTCTCGATTTCAGCCTTTTGAAAAGCCGGTTAAGCGGAAGTGTGGATATTTATGAAAGGGTAAATGATAACATGCTGATCCCTGTAAACCTGCCTGCAGTGTTAGGTGTTACTCCAAGCACGTCAAATGCTGCATCAATGGAAACAAAAGGCTGGGATCTTGACCTGAACTGGAAAGATAAAATCGGGAATTTTTCTTATTCAATTGGATTTAACTTAAGTGATAACAGGAATGAGATTACTAAATACAACGGGAATGTAGTGTATAGTGAGGGTTTGAATCAAGCCTTACCGGGCATGCCAATCAATTCTATTTTCGGGTATAAATCCATCGGTTATTTTCAATCTGCTGATGAAGTAACCCAAAGCCCAAAGCAGTTTGGCACAACCAATCAGGGACCCGGTGATATCAAATACCTGGATGTAAATGGTGATGGTGTTATCAATGGCGGCACAGGAACACCCGATAATCATGGAGATCTTGTTTACCTTGGAAATACATCGCCAAGATATAATTACGGTATAAGTTTAAGCGGACAATGGAAAGGACTTGATCTCACTGTCTTTCTACAAGGAACAGGTAAAAGAAGTATCATCATCTATCCTTATCAGGTTATTCCGTTTATGCAAAGCTGGCGCTATCCGCTGGATAATTATATCGGCAACTACTGGACTACGGAGAATAGAAGTCCAAGATTTCCAAGACCAATTGCAGGTGGCGGAACGAATAACCATATTAACAGCGCATTTGTTCAGAATGGTTCTTACCTGAGATTGAAAAACGTTCAACTGGGTTATACAATTCCCAGTCAATTGCTGAGTAGAGTTAAGATACAGAAATTAAGAGTGTTTTTCAGTGGGCAGGATATAATGACGTTTACAAAAATGTGGTATAAATATTTTGATCCGGAAAGTCCTAATAACGTTTCTTATTCTTACCCGTATTTCAGTACTTATGCTTTTGGCCTGAATGTTACATTTTAATTCAATGGATAAATAAAGAGAGTGCCGGTATATTGAATTTCCTGCACGTATTTTCAGATTAAGTGTTTAAAATAAAAATCTAAATCATGATAAGGACATATCGTTTCAATCACATTTTGTGGATTTTGCCGGCAGCAATGATTTGGTTGTCGGGCTGTACCAAGAACCTGGACCAGTTGCCTGAATCACAGCTTGCAGATGCTAATTTCTGGAAAACCCCTTCTGATCTTAGTCAGGCCTGTAACTACCTGTACACTTTTTTAAATGGGCTCAGTACCGATGACCCCTCCGGTTTTCCTACTCCACTTCAAGATAACTATTCAGATAAAACCTTTGGTGCCAGATCTGTTGGTTTTGGCGATGGTTCGAGTGTAGCTCAGGCTACTTCAAATGAATGGACCAACTATTACCGATTAATCAGAGCTGCCAATAATATTATGGAAAAATCTTCCGGAGTTAGTGGTGATGCAGCTACCATTAACAGGTATATAGGAGAAGCCCGTTTTTTCAGAGGGCTGGCTTACTATGAACTGGTAAAAAGATTTGGTGATGTGCCTTATATTAATCGCATTCTTTCCCCAAATGATTCTATGCTTTATGCGGGACGTACAGCCCGGCAAACCGTTATTGACAGTGTGTATGCAGATCTTGATTTTGCGGCAACTAATTGTCCGCAACCGGATGCATTACCAGCAGCAGAATACGGACGTATAACACGCCCGGCTGCACTTGCCTACAAATCACGGGTAGCATTATTTGAAGGAACATGGGATAAATCAAGAAATATCAGTACTGCAAATTCTAATTTGCAAATTGCTGTAAATGCCAGTAACACAGTGATGACTGAAGGTAAACACAATTTGTATACTGCACAGGGTGCAGAAAGTTATTTTTATGAATTCCAATATGATGGTGGTGCTAACGGCAACCCAATACAGACAGTTCCAGGCCCACAGGTGAACTATACCTATACAACTAATAAAGAAAATATTCTTGTGAGGTTGTATGGTCAAAATCAAAGTAACAATATTGCTTCTCATTCTTTTGGAAGAACTTACCTTGACCAGGCTAACATTGCCCCCACAAGAGTAATTATGGATACTTACCTTTATAAGGATGGTTTACCACAGGGTAAATCAGCATTTGATTCATCAGCAAACCAAACAAGCTCATTAACTGAATTTCAGAACAGGGATCCAAGGATGGCAATGTCTGTTTATAACAGAACATTAATCACACCTTCTGTTGGCGGACTTATTTCTTATATTCCCGGTATAACCTACAGATACAGAAAGTACTGGATAGTAAGTGACTGGACGGCAAATGTAAGCTTCATAAACTTTAATGTGTTAAGATATGCAGAAGTACTTCTGAACAATGCAGAAGCAAAGTTTGAGTTAAATGGGTCAATCAGTGATGCTGATTTAAATCTGACTATTAACGTAATCAGGAACAGAGCTACCGGAAATGATGTAAGCAAGCTGCCAATACTCAATAATGCGTTTGTAATCAGTAACGGCTTAGATATGCAAACTGAGATCAGAAGAGAAAGAACAATTGAGCTTTCATTTGAAGGTCATGCTTACTGGGATATGTTAAGATGGAAGACAGCTGAAACTGCATTACCTGCGGCTATTTTAGGGAGAAAGTATTTCGCTGCAGAAAATCCGGGAGGTACAACTCCAAATCTTTTGAATGGTTATGTTGTTCTGGAAGCAGCTTCTTTCCGTAAATTTAATTCAGCCAGAGATTATTTATGGTCTTTACCTACGCAGGAGTTAGCTTTAAATAACAAATTGATTCAAAATCCAAATTGGTAAAAGGCTTATAACAATGAATTGTTTGAGGATATGGTAAGGGCATGATTGCTTAAGTTAAACGGCGAGAAAGAAGAGAGCGCATAGATTTTAAGCCTGTAGTACCAGTTATTTGCTTTATGATTCAGGAAATTATTATCTAATGTTGAAGAATATATCCGTTCGTTGTTTGATTATAAGTAAAGTTATCTTTTGTAAAACATGGAATAGTACAGCAAAGAGAAATTGTGCTTGTACTTATTTCTTCAATTTGTTGTTATATCTAATATTAATCAACTTTAGCGCCATAGGTCAACCGGGTATTTATGAAAGAAATTATCTTTCATTGAAATTGAAGAGTTCAAACTTCCGTCTGTCTCAGCATGAGTTGCTTGATTGGAAGACCAGACAAAAGGAAAGATATTCATTAAAGATTGAGGGGTTACCAGATTCAATAAAAGTGTCCTGTATTGCCAAAGCCGATCAGGCACTTTTATTCGACTGGCCTTCCATGCCGGCCAGCATTTACCTGGAATACAAACAAACCGGTAACAGGACCGGGTATGAAAAAAAATTAAATGAAAGAAGGGATGCCTTAAACAGCTTGCTGATTGGAGAATTGGTAGCCCGAAATAAAAAATATCTTCCGCAAATTATAAATGGTTTGTGGGCAACCCTTGAAGAAAGTACATGGGAGATTCCGGCGATAACAGCTCAGCAAAAAATTGGCGCTGATTTGCCTGATCCATTTGAAGAAGTTATAGGGTTGATCAGTGCGGAGACAGCCGTTATGATGGCTGCTGCACAGTATATGTTGTATGAGGAACTAGAAAAGTATTCCCCGGTTATTAATAAAAGAATATCAGTTGAAATACATAAAAGAATACTTGATCCTTATTTACAACGTGATGATTACTGGTGGATGGGTTTTCAGGGGCATGCGGTAAATAACTGGAATGCATGGATCAATACCAATATTTTCCAGACTGCATTATTGATTGAAACAAACACAGAAACACTTTCGCAGCTTATTGCTAAAGTATTCAACAGTACGGATTACTTTATCAATCAGTATCCAAACGATGGAGGCTGCGATGAAGGGGCCTCTTACTGGAGTATTGCAGGGGGAAAAATGATCAGATTGCTGCAATTGGCTAATAGCGTTTCAAATGGAAAATTAAGCTGGTCATCAGATAAGTTACTGCACAGCATCGGCAGTTATATTTATAAAATGCACATCGCAGGAGATTACTTTGTAAATTTTGCAGATGCCAGTTTTAAAACTGTACCGAACCCTGAAAGTGTTTACCGCTTTGGAGAAATGTTCAATGATAATTCACTGAAACAGTTTGGGGCTTATCTTTTTTCGATGAACAAAGATGGAATGGCTGGCAATAGTATTGTTGATTTTTTAGAAACAGCAGATGTTTTTGATCAATTGACTGTTCTTGCTCCTAAAGCTGTACTTCCTTCTTACTCATTTCTGCCCGATTTGCAGGTTTTAACAGCAAGATCCAATGCTGAATCGGAATCCGGTTTGTTTTTGGCTGTACAGGGTGGAAATAACGGAGAAAGTCATAATCATAATGACGTAGGTAATTTTATTGTTTATGCAAATGGCAAACCGGTAATAATTGATGCCGGAGTAGGAACATATACTGCTCAAACATTCAGCAGTACAAGGTATGAGATTTGGAATATGCAATCTCAATGGCACAATTGCCCCGTTATTAACGGAGTAATGCAAATGAATGGAAAAGAGTTCAGCGCATCACATGTTTTGTTTGAAAAGAAAAATAACGAAGTAATCGTCAGCATGGATGTATCTAAAGCTTATCCTTCAGAAGCTTTCGTAAAGAAGTGGGAGAGACGGTTTTTGTTTAATCAGAGTAAAAAAAACATTGTTCTTTCAGAGAAGTATCTGTTTGGGAAAAGGGTGGGGAAAACAAGCATTAATTTTTTGAGCTGTTGTGAAGTGAGAGTTAATAAAAAAGGGGAGATTACTTTCTTTAATGCAAAACGGGAGAAAGTACTACTTCTGAAATATACCCCTGAAACAATGCATGTTCAGATAGAAGAAAAAATACTTGATGATGAAAAAATGCTAAAAGCCTGGGGTGAAAAAATATACCGATTGTCTTTTGTAATGGACGATCAAATACTAAAGGGTGAGAGCAGATTTGAGTTTAGCATTCCCAAATGAATAACGAAATAATACAGATTGGTGATCAAATGAAAAGTGTGACTTGAATTATCTATATCTAATAGTGTTTTGATTATTAAATCATGAAAAAATATTTTATTTTATTTTATTTAATACTGTCTTTTTTAGGTAAGAGCCAGGGCATTATTGAAATCACAAATCCTGCAAATTATAACCGGTTAGATGAAGTAGTCTCCATACCGTGGAAAGAAATAAGCTCAGCCTGTTCCGATATTGACATTTCAGATTTTATTGTCATTAATACTTTAAACAAGCAACAGGTGCCCTACCAGTTGGAATATTGCGGAGAATTTAAAGTGCAAAACCTGCTCATTCAGATCTCTGTTGAAGCAAATGCTGTTTTAGTTCTGAAAATCATAAAAGGGAAGCCACATAAAGTAGCAGCAAAAACTTATTGTCGGTATGTGCCTGAAAGGAAAGACGATTTTGCATGGGAAAATGATAAAATTGCTTTCAGAGCTTATGGAAAAGCATTAGAAAATACAACCGAAGATGCTTATGGATTTGACGTATGGGTAAAGAAAACTGACAGATTGGTGATAGAGGAACGTTACATAAAAGGAGACTATCACACAGACCATGGCGATGGATTGGATTACTATCATGTTGGATTTTCTTTGGGAGCAGGAAATATTGCGCCGTTTAGGGATGATTCAATCTGGTATTCAAAAAATTATCACTATTGGAAAATCCTTGACAATGGCCCACTCCGGTCTACTTTTCAACTTGAGTACGATGAGTGGAATGTAGGATCAGAAAAAGTAAAGGTTGTTAAAACCATAACAATTGATGCAGGGGAACAGTTACATAAAATTGAAGCAAGATTTTCTTTTAGTGAATCTCGGGTTCTGCCGGTAGTGGTTGGCATCATTAAAAGAGAACAGGCCGGTTTTGAATTGTTTGATGAACAAAATGGTATTATGGGTTATTGGGAACCTAGGGATACTCTGAACGGTACAACCGGGGTTGGGTGTGTTTTTATGCAACCTGTGAAAAATGTACTGATACGAAAGGGGCAATTGCTTTCGTTGCTGGATGTTTATTCCGGAACGCCGGTCATCTATTACCGAGGGGCAGCATGGGATAAGGCAGGACGTATTACATCGGCAAAGGATTGGTTTGGGTATCTTCAAGAGTATCAGCAGAAATTAAAATCACCTATGAAGGTTGCAGTACATAAGTCATCCTGAAGTCAGCATCTGAATTTTAGCGGGAGTAAGAATTTATAATTCGTGAATATTTAAAGTTTAACAAAAAATCAGTGATGAGAAAAATCTCGTTAGTTATCTGTATGGTTTGCTCAATATATGTAAACGCTCAGGTATTTAATTATCAGGAATGGGAGAACCCGGGAGTGGTTGATATTCATAAAGAGCAGGCGCATGCTACCTTCATGTCTTATGAAACTGTGGAACAAGCCATTAAAGATGATTATAATTTATCTCCGTGGTATAAACTATTAAATGGGAACTGGAAATTTTATTACACCGATAAACCCGACTCCCATACAACAGAATATCATGAACCTTTATTTAATGATTCAGGTTGGTCAACGATACCTGTTCCGGGAAATTGGGAACTAAATGGGTTCGGAATACCCATTTATACAAACATCATTTACCCTTTCCCCAAAAATCCTCCGTTTATTAGTCATTCTTTTGCCCCTGAAGGTACTTATAGAATGAGTTTTGATATCCCGTCGAACTGGAATGACAAAGAGGTGATTTTGCATTTTGGTTCAATTACAGGGGCCATGTATTTATATATTAATGGCAAGCCTGCAGGGTTTAGCAAAGCCAGCAAAACTCCGGCAGAGTTCAACATAACTGCATACCTGGTAAAAGGAAAAAATGTCTTAAGTGCCAGTGTTTTCAGATGGCATGATGGAAGTTATCTGGAAGATCAGGATTTTTGGAGGCTTACCGGAATTGAAAGAGATGTTTACCTGACCGCCAAAAAGAAAACACGCATTCTTGATTTTACTGCGAAAGGTGATCTGGATAAAACCTATTCCAATGGTCTGTTCACACTTGACCTGCAGGTACAAAATCCAGACAATCATCAAGTAAGCGCTACAGTGGAATTGTATGACAGGAATAATAGAAAAATTGCTGAATCAACGAAGAATTTACAAAGAGGGGTTCAGAATATTTTATTTAATAAAGAGATTAAAAAAGTAAGGAAATGGAATGCTGAGTTTCCTGAATTATATCAGCTTGTAATTATTTTAAAAAATGAAAGGGGAGTTGTTCTGGAGGCTACTTCGCACAGAATGGGATTTAGAAAAGTAGAAATAAAAAATGCACAACTATTAGTAAATGGGAAAAAAATAATGGTACATGGCGTTAACAGACATGAACATGATGAAGTATTCGGGCATATACCTTCTGTTGCTCTGATGCTTAAAGATATCCAACTGATGAAACTGAATAACATTAATGCCGTCCGAACTTCTCATTATCCTAATGATCCACTATGGTTAAAGTTGTGTGATCAATATGGGTTGTATGTTGTAGATGAAGCAAACGTTGAAATTCATGGTATGGGAGTTGCTTTTCAGGGTGATTTTGACACAACGGTGCATCCCGCTTATCTGCCAGCTTGGGCACCTTCTATCAAAGACCGCATAGAACGGATGTATGAAGTTGATAAGAACCACACCAGCGTTATTATCTGGAGTATGGGAAATGAATGTGGTAATGGTAAAGTATTTCATGAAGCTTATCAATGGTTAAAGCAAAAGGATAAAACACGCTTAGTTCAGTTTGAACAGGCTGGTGAAGATTGGAATACGGATATAGTTTGTCCTATGTATCCAAGTGTCATCAGTATGAAAGCATATGCAGAAGACAGCACTAAAAGGAGACCTTATGTA
>Ga0208401_100260_pt1 | contig 22372 bp, 15 predicted proteins | sample LakWasM112_LOW13_2_FD_183928 | JGI IMG/M metagenome (GOLD analysis project Ga0208401, IMG submission 183928) | Freshwater sediment methanotrophic microbial communities from Lake Washington under simulated oxygen tension - Sediment Metagenome... | ecosystem: Environmental > Aquatic > Freshwater >...
GGGGCAACTGTACCCGATGCCGGTAATAAAATAATTTTCAGCATTGAAGGACCCGGGGAGATCGTTGCAACTGATAATGGGGACCCGGCAAATCTTGTTTCATTGGCATCAAAAGAACGGGAAGCCTATTTTGGCTTACTGCTGGCAATTGTGCGTTCGGAAACGGGAAAACCGGGAGTGATTAAAGTAAGAGCATCTTCTCCGGGAATGAAGTCAGCGGTTATTGAACTGATCAGTAAATAAAGATAATGAACGGATTTTTCAACGCAGTTTGTTTAGGGTCATAATCAATCAAGAACAGGGAGAATGTTTCTCATTCTCCCTCTCTTAAAACAATCTAAACCGTAATTTCGCAATTATGTTATTACTTGGAATTGATATCGGGACGTCATCGGTGAAAGTGTCTGTTGTAGATGCAGATTCACAGCAGTGCATTGTTTCCACTTCGTATCCTGAAACAGAATCAGAAATTAGCTCAAAGCAGGCAGGCTGGGCCGAACAATCACCCTCCATGTGGTGGGAACATACTCAGCAGGCCATTCTGAAAGCGAATGCAATAAAGAAATACAATCCTGCAGATATTGGAGCAATCGGTATTTCTTACCAGATGCATGGGCTGGTAACAGTTGATAAAGAAGGAAACGTTTTAAGAGACAGCATCATCTGGTGCGACAGCCGGGCTGTTGAAATCGGTAATAAAGCATTTGATGAAATTGGTCCATCAACCTGTTTACAGCATCTGCTAAACTCTCCCGGAAATTTTACGGCAAGCAAACTTGCATGGGTAAAAGAAAACGAACCGGATTTATATGAAAAGATTGATAAGATCATGTTGCCGGGTGATTATATAGCATTACAGTTTACAGGCACGGCAACAACAAGCATTTCATCTTTATCGGAAGGTGTGTTCTGGGATTTTGTGAAGAATGAATTATCAGAGGATGTGTTTGATTATTTCGGATTCAGTAAATCTGTGATTCCTGAAATCAGAGATGTTTTTTCTGAGCATGGAAAACTCAGTTCATCTGTTGCTGCATCCTTATCATTAACAGCAGGGATTCCTGTAACGTATAAGGCAGGTGATCAACCAAACAATGCATTATCACTGAATGTGCTTGAAGCTGGAGAAGTGGCTGCAACAGCAGGAACAAGCGGCGTAATTTATGGTGTAAGTGATCAGCTGACATTTGACCCGAAATCCAGGATCAATACATTTGCACATGTGAATCATACGCAAACACAAAAACGGTTAGGTGTTTTGTTATGTATCAATGGAACAGGTATTCTGAACCGCTGGATGAAAAATGCAACAGGCAATCCAACCTATCAGCAAATGAATGAAGCAGCGCAGAAAATAGCTGTTGGAAGCAACGGTTTATTTATCCTTCCATTTGGAAACGGTGCCGAACGAATGCTGGAAAATAAAATAGCCGGGGCACATGTTCATAATCTTGATCTCAATATTCATACAAGTGCACATTTGTACAGGGCTTCGCAGGAAGGAATTGCCTTTGCCTTCCGTTACGGACTTGATATCATGAAAGAAAATAAAATGAACCCATCCATCATTCGTGCAGGAAGGGCTAATATGTTTTTAAGCGATGTGTTTACAAACAGTTTTGTGAATACATTGAATATTCCTGTTGATCTTTATAACTGTGATGGAAGTGTTGGTGCCGCCATTGGTGCGGGAATTGGTGCAAAGGTGTACGCAACAGCCAGGGAAGCATTTGTTCATACAAAACCATTGGCCACTATTGAACCGGGCGCATCAGCAAAACAGTATAATGAATTGTATGGGCAATGGAAGGTATTGCTTGAAAAAAGTTTGAGTTAATCATCTTAGTCATAAACAATCATGCAGTAATTTCTTACTATTGCTGCTTATAAATGAAGAAAACCATGAACGTAATTACAGGACAAACAGAGTTTTTCAAAGGCATTCCGCAAATCAAATTTGAAGGAACAGGATCAGATAATCCCTTAGCCTTTCGCTGGTATGATGAAAACAGGATAGTAGCAGGAAAAAGTATGAAAGAGTGGCTTCGTTTTGCATGTGCCTACTGGCACAGCTTTGTGGGAAGCGGTGCTGATCCGTTTGGAGAACCTACCCATATTTTTCCGTGGGACAAAAAATCAGATGCAGTTGAGAAAGCAAAAGATAAAGCTGACGCTGCATTTGAATTTATGACCAAACTCGGATTACCTTTTTATTGTTTTCATGATGTAGATGCAGTTGAATACGGAAATGATATTAAAGAAAACGACCGCAGACTGCAGGCAATCACAGCCTATTTTGCAGAAAAGCAAAAAGCCAGTGGCATTAAGTTGCTGTGGGCAACGGCCAATTTGTTTTCTCACCGCCGTTATATGAATGGTGCTTCCACCAATCCTGATTTTCATGTATTAACGCATGGTGCCGCACAGGTAAAAGCGGCATTGGATGCAACCATTGCTTTGGGTGGAGAGAATTATGTGTTCTGGGGTGGAAGAGAAGGATATATGAGTCTGCTTAACACAAACATGAAAAGAGAGAAGGAACATTTGGCCGGCTTCCTCCATGCTGCAAAAGATTATGCAAGGAAGAATGGCTTCAAAGGAACGTTCTTCATTGAGCCAAAGCCATGTGAACCAAGCAAGCATCAGTATGATTATGACTGTGAAACAGTGATTGGTTTCTTGCGACAGTATGATTTACTGAATGATTTCAAGATTAATATTGAAGTAAACCATGCAACACTTGCAGGTCATACATTTCAACATGAATTGCAGGTTGCTGCTGATGCAGGTATGCTCGGATCAATGGATGCCAACCGTGGCGATTATCAAAACGGATGGGATACCGATCAGTTCCCCAATAATATTAATGAACTGGCTGAAGCCATGCTGGTAATTATCGAAGCAGGTGGTTTTGCAGGTGGTGGTATCAACTTCGATGCAAAGATTCGTCGTAACAGTACCGATCCGGCTGATCTGTTCTATGCACATATCGGCGGAATGGATGCATTTGCCCGTTCACTGATTGTTGCAGATGATATTTTACAGAAATCTGATTACAAAAAAATCAGAGCGGAACGTTATGCATCGTTTGACAGTGGTAAAGGGAAAGAATTTGAAAATGGTAAATTATCACTCGAAGATCTGAGAGCATATGCTGTTGAAAACGGAGAACCTGCAGTAACAAGTGGCAAACAGGAATACCTGGAAAATATTGTCAACCGCTATATCTGATCAGCAGTTTATTGAGTATACAATAGTTAAAGCAACAGGCGGGTTCGGTTCAGAAATGTACAGAACAGCCTGTTGTTTCATTTCAGGTATCTTTGCCTGGTCAATGATTCACAGAATAAATATAAACGGACGATTATGTTGATGCATCAAACCATGAGATGGTACGGGCCGAATGACCCTGTAAGCTTATCTGATATCCGCCAGGCAGGATGTGCCGGTGTTGTTACTGCCCTGCACCAAATACCTGTTGGTGATATATGGACAGTTGATGAAATTCTCATCCGTAAACAAATGATTGAAGATGCGGGAATGACATGGACGGTGATTGAAAGCCTTCCGGTGAGTGATGATATCAAACGGCAGTCGGGCAATTACCTGTATCATATTGAAAATTATAAAGCAAGTCTGCGTAATGTAGCTGCATGTGGCTTAAAAGTAGTAACGTATAATTTTATGCCTGTGCTGGACTGGCTTCGTACTGATATTGCATACCCGATGGTTGACGGAAGTACGGCTTTATATTTCAACCGGATTGATTATGTAATCTTTGATCTGTTTTTATTGCAACGGCCGGGCGCTGCTGATGATTATTCAGCTGAAGAAACAGGAAGAGCAAAGGAGCGTTTTACTGCAATGTCGAAGGAGCAAAGGACAAAGCTTTTCAGCAATATGATGCTGGGTTTGCCGGGAAGTGATGATGCCTTTACTCCTGAGCAGGTATTAACTGAGTTAACAAAGTACCAGGGTATTGATGCAGCAAAACTTAAGGAGCATTTATTTTATTTTTTGAAGCAGGTTATTCCGGTAGTAGAGGAATGCGGATTGAAGATGGCAATTCATCCCGATGATCCTCCATATTCAGTATTAGGTTTGCCAAGAATCATGAGTACGGAAAAGGATGCAGCTGATTTGATTGAAGCAGTTCCATCACCTGCAAATGGTTTTTGTTTTTGCACCGGTTCATTTGGCGCCAGGGCAGATAATAATATTCCAAAAATGCTGAAACGTTTTGGTGATCATATTCACTTCCTTCATTTACGCAATACCAAACGTGATGCCGAAGGGAATTTTTATGAAGCTGACCACTTAGCCGGGGATACAGAAATGTATGAGGTGATTAAAGAAGTAGTGTTGCTGCAACGCAGGAGAAACATTTCTATTCCTATGCGCCCGGATCATGGACACCAGATGCTCGATGATCTCCACAAGAAAACCTATCCCGGTTATTCAGCTATTGGAAGATTGCGTGGCCTGGCTGAATTGCGTGGTGTTGAATATGCATTGGATAAAAGTTTGAGTTAAAAAAAGGGAACATGGATACAACTGATTTGCCGGATTAAAGCAGATGAATCAGTTGTATCAGTTATAACTGTTTTCGCCTGCGTTTCTATTTAATAAGCCGGCAATAAAGCATTGCCTGAAAGTTTTTCTTTCAGCACATTCCTTCATTGATCATTCACTTCGCTCAAAGTCATTTAATTATTGGCAGTTGATATCCTGTTCCAACGGCATTGTATGCTGATTTGGTTTGCCCCGCATGGTAAATGATAAGCTATACCTCTTGTAACTATTTCCGCAAAGTAATAAGCGGTAATCTCAACTGCGAAAAGTCACTGTAATTGGGTTAAAAACAGGGGGAATGAAGGTTCCCGATAATTTAGCCGGGCTCAAAGCTCTCAAAGGTTCAAATTTTTTCGTTTATTTTCGTTTATTTTCTTTTAATTTCGTATACTTGTGAATAAATTCGGATATGCTCGCCAATCACCGCAGGGAAAAAATCATAGAATTGCTTCGGGAAGACGGCTCGGCCAAAGTGCTGAACCTTGCTAAACTTTTCAAAGTAACGGAAGTAACCATCCGTCAGGATCTGGAAAAACTGGAGAAAGACGGGCTCATCATCCGTGAACACGGAGGTGCCTATCTCAAAAATGTAAAAGACCAGGTACAGGCCTTTTCACTTGCTCACCAGGAACATCTTGACAAGAAAGGAATGATTGCTGAAAAATGCCTCGACTTTATTGAAAGCGGCGATACCATTATTCTTGATTCAGGTTCTACCACTACAGAAGTAGCCAAGAAACTGAAGGGCATGAAAAATCTCACTGTTATCACGAATGCATTAAACATTGCGTTAATGCTGGGAGCAGAACCGGGGATTGAAGTAATTGTAACCGGCGGTGAATTTAAACCACCCACCTTATCATTAACTGGTCAAAAAGCAGCCGATTTTTTTAAAGGACTTCATGTGCAGAAACTCTTTCTCGCAACAGCAGGCATTTCTTTAAAAGCAGGATTAACTTATCCAAGCATCAGCGACCTGGTGGTGAAGAAAGCAATGATTGAAGCAGCTGAAACAACTTACCTCGTTGCTGATTCTACAAAAATGGGTAAGGCAGCTTTTGCAAGTCTTGGGGCATTGTCACTCATTGATTACATTATTACTGATGGCGAAATAGATGAGAAACACAAGCAGGTTTTTAAAGACAACGATATTGAATTAATCATAGCAAGCTAAAAAAAATGAGTACAACTAATTACAACACATCAACACTGGGAGTGATCATTGGTAACCGTGATTTTTTTCCTGATAAACTCGTTGCGGAAGCAAGAACAGAAATTATTGAGCTGTTTAAAAAATTAAACATTACAGCAGTAATGCTCAGTGATGCTGATTCAAAGCTGGGAGGTGTGGAAACCTTTGCTGAAGCACAGAAATGTGCAAATCTGTTTAAACAGCATGCTGATGCCATTGATGGTATTCTTGTGGTGCTTCCCAACTTTGGTGATGAGAAAGGTGTTGCAGAAACCATCAAATGGTCGGGTTTAAATGTTCCGGTTTTAATACAGGCTTACCCGGATGATTTGGGCAAACTGGATGTGGTGAACAGGAGAGATGCATGGTGCGGAAAAATTTCTGTCAGCAATAACCTCTACCAGTTTGGTATTAAATATTCATTAACAACAAAGCATGTGGTTCGTCCAACAGATGAATCATTTATTAAAGACCTGAAAGAATTTGTAGCTGTTTGCCGTGTGGTAAAAGGTATGCGTAAAGTTCGTATTGGTGCCGTTGGTGCAAGACCCGGAGCTTTCAATACAGTACGTTACAGCGAAAAAATTCTGCAGCGAAATGGTATTTCAGTTACAACAGTTGACTTAAGTGAAATTCTCGGCAATGCAAATAAGTTAACTGCTGATGATAAAGCAGTAAAAGAAAAGCTGGAAAAAATTCATGCATATGCCAACACTGGTTTAACACCCAATGACCGGTTGGTGCAGATTGCAAAATTAGATGTGGTACTGGCTGATTTTATGGCAGCTAATTCACTCGATGCAACTGCTATTCAATGCTGGACTTCTCTGCAGCAAAACTATGGTTGTAATGTTTGTACAAGCATGAGCATGATGAGTGAAAACATGTTGCCTTCTGCATGCGAAGTGGATGTAACCGGTACATTGAGTATGTATGCCATGCAGTTAGCAAGTGGCTCACCTTCTGCACTGGTTGACTGGAATAATAACTATGCTGATGATGATACAAAATGCGTGTTGTTCCATTGCGGTAACTGGGCCAAATCTTTTTTACCTGATATTACTATCAGCACCGCACCGATTCTTGGCACATCAGTAGGTACAGAAAATACCTATGGTGCACTGGATGGCCGTACACCGGCTATGCCATTAACCTATGGCCGCATCAGTACAGATGACTGCAAAGGAAACATCAAAGTATATATCGGTGAAGGAGAATTAACCAATGATGCATTAAACACATTTGGTAACAGGGCTGTTGCACAGATCGGTAACCTGCAGGGATTAATGCAGTATGTATGCCGCAATGGGTTTGAACATCATGTGGTGATGAATGCAAGTAAAACAGCCGGCATTCTGAAAGAATCATTTGAGAATTACCTTGGCTGGGAAACTTATCTGCATAATTAATATTCTTTCTTTTTTGAGTAATAAAACTGGACAGTGAAATGACAACGAAAGAACTAAAGCAAAAATCAACGATATACCGTAAAAAGATTTTACAGTATATCGTAAAAGCAAAGGCAGGCCATACTGGTGGAAGTTTGTCGAGTACAGATATTCTGAATGTATTGTATAATGAAGTGATGAATGTATCGCCGCAAAACTTTACATCGACCGATCGTGACCGCTATGTACAAAGCAAGGGACATTGTGTGGAAGCTTTATATGTTGTGCTGGCCGATAAAGGTTTTTTCCCGGAAGAAGATCTGGATACGCTTTGCAAATACCAATCGAAATACATCGGTCACCCGACACGAAAGGTAAATGGTATTGAGCAGAACACGGGAGCATTGGGACATGGGTTGCCCATTTGTGTTGGTACTGCACTTGCTGCCAAACTTGATCAGAAAGATTACCGTGTGTTTACATTGATGGGTGATGGTGAGTTGCCCGAAGGAAGTAACTGGGAAGCTGCATTATCAGCTGCGCATTACAAGCTCGACAATTTATGCGCCATTGTTGATAAGAATACTTTGCAGATAACAGGGCCTACCGCTGATGTGTGCAATACTGATCCGTTGGATGAAAAATGGAAAGCTTTTGGCTGGGCAGTGCGGGAAGTTGATGGTAATGATGTGGAAGCATTGACGGCAACATTTGCAGCACTACCGTTTGAAAAAGGAAAACCATCTATGATAATTGCGCATACAACCAAAGGAAAAGGAGTGAGCTTCATGGAAAATGAAGTCAAGTGGCATCATGGAGTTCCCAACAAAGAACAATATGACCAGGCAATCAACGAACTGGACGAAATACTTACAAGCTTATCTGATTAAAAATATATGTCCGTGTTAATTGTGTAACAGTGAGAGAAAATTTAAATAATGGCAGAACAAATAAATATTATTCCGGGAGGAGATAAACCAAACCAGGATGTGTTTTCAGAAACACTTCAACGTTTGGCAGAAACTGATCAAAACATCATTGCTGTAACAAGCGATTCAAGAGGTTCAGGAAAACTTGTTCCGTTTGGGAAAAAGTTTCCGAAGCAAATTGTTGAAGTAGGTATTGCAGAACAGAACCTTGTTGGTGTAGCCGCAGGACTTGGTTCATGCGATAAAAAAGTATTTGCTGTATCACCTGCATGTTTTTTAACTGCAAGATCATTAGAGCAAATCAAAAATGATATTTGTTACAGCGATCATCCTGTTACTGTAGTTGGTATCAGCGCCGGTGTTAGTTATGGTGCTTTGGGAAGTACACATCACAGCCTGCACGATTTTGCAGCATTACGTGCAATCAATAATATCATCATTGTTGCCCCTGCTGATAATTATGAAACAGAGCAGGCAACATTAATTGCTGCAGAAAGCAAACAACCCGTTTATCTCCGCTTCGGTAAAAAAGTAATGCCCTTGCTGAAAGAAAACAGCAAGGAAGTTTTTGCTTTTGGTAAAGGAAGAGTGATTACTGAAGGAGATGATATAGCTATCATCGCCAATGGTGAAACAGTTGATCCGGCAGTAAAGGCAGCAGCATTGCTGAAAGAAAGCGGAATTAATGCCACAGTGGTAAGTATGCATACAATTAAACCACTTGATACGGAATTGCTTTCTGCACTTGCAGGAAAAGTAAAAGCAATCATTACTGTAGAAGAGCATAGTGTAAATGGCGGACTTGGGGAAGCATGTGCTTCTTACCTGTTGCAGAATGGTTATTACAAGCCTTTTAAAATTATGGGTATTCCGGATGAATACACGGTGAGTGGTTCACAGGTTGAAATATTTAAACATTACGGAATAAGTGCTGAAGGAATTTCAAACCAGGCAAAAAGATTGTTGACATAATAAAAAATTAAAAAAATGATTGCTGCACGTTTTAACATCATCTGCCTTTTATTATTGCTGTCTTTTTATTCTGTTGCTCAAACCAAAACAGAACAATGGGGACGCTTCGAAGTTGTGTTGAATAGTGAAGTAAAGGGCAATCCTTTCAGCGATGTAAAGTTATCAGCTGTTTTCAGCAATGATGATACAGTTCTTACAGTAAATGGTTTTTATGATGGAGGTACAACATTCCGCATCCGGTTTATGCCGGGCAAAACCGGCAACTGGAAATATAAAACCAGCAGCAACATCAAATCTCTGAATAACAAGCAGGGAAGTTTCGAATGTGTAAGCCCGTCTTCAGCAAATCATGGCCCTGTTGCTGTCAGCAATATGTATCATTTCAGTTATACTGATGGCAAAACATTTTATCCTGTTGGTACAACTGCTTATGCATGGAATCACATGAATGAAGGTTTGCAGCAAATGACATTACAGGCATTTGCAAAAAGTGGTTTCAATAAAGTAAGAATGTGTGTGTTCCCTAAGAATTATGACCTGGTTGTGGAAGAGCCATCCATCTATCCGTTCCAATCAAAAACTGCATCTGCTTCAACAAAAGATAAATGGGATTTCACACAATTCAATCCTGCATTTTTTACAAAACTTGAACAGCAGATTGATGCTTTGCAGAAACAGGGTATTGAAGTTGACCTGATTCTTTTTCATCCATACGACAAAGGCAGATGGGGCTTTGATGCAATGCCAATGGATGTAAACCTTCAATATATTCATTACATCACTGCACGACTTTCATCGTTCAGAAATGTGTGGTGGTCGGTTGCTAATGAGTGGGATCTGGTGAAAACAAAAACACATGATGAATGGATTAAGTTAACCAAAGAAATCAATCACGCAGATCCGTATCATCACCTGTTATCTATTCATGGAAGTACTGCAAAATATATTGAATACTGGATGCCTGAATTTACGCATGTAAGCATACAGGATGAAGCACCGGTCATGAATTGGGGAGCTGCATCTATTCTTCGTAATGCATATTACAAGCCGGTTATTTATGATGAAGTGGGTTATGAAGGAAATTTAAAACAACGCTGGGGACGATACAGTGCAGAAGAAATGACTTATCTCATGTGGATGGGAGTGATTGGCGGTACTTACGTAACACATGGCGAAGCATACATGTATCATGGAAATACTGATACTATTTTCTGGGCTAAGGGTGGATATTTCAGAGGTGAGAGCTGGAAGCGTGCTGCTTTTCTCCGTAAAATACTGGAAGAAAATCCTGCACCACTTGAACCTGCTGATGTAAGCAGGGATATGCATACTGCAACAACAGGCAAAGGCGTGTACCTTATTTATTTTGGAAAAGAAATCAATGATAGCTGGTTGTTTAATCTGCCGGCAAAAAATGCACAGTTTGAAAAACCAAAAGCAGGAATGAAATTCAAACTGGAGATTATTGATACATGGGAAATGACGGTGCAACCGGTGAACCAGGAATTTACATTGGGCGAATTAACTGATTACAGGTTTTATGATAACAAGATGCAGCGGGTGAGATTGCCATTAAAACCTTACCTCGCATTACGCATCACACAACTAAAATAAAAACGATTAAACAGGACGCCATCAATGAAAAAATATTCTTACAAATTTCTTCTTCTGGTTGCAGTGCTGTCATCTTTTGTAATGGGCTGTACAAATAATTCCGGTCAGAATAAAAAGAAGAAAATAGCCGTTGTTGTTTCCACGCTTAATAATCCATGGTTTGTTTTCCTTGCAGAAACAGCTGCAGCCAAAGCAAAGGCATTGGGTTATGATGCACAGATTTTTGATTCGCAAAACAACACTGCATTAGAAAGCGATCATTTTGAAAATATCATTGTTGCCGGGTTTGATGCCATCCTTTTTAACTCAACTGATGCAGATGGTTCTGTTGCTAATGTTCAGAAAGCTAAAGATGCAGGTATTCCTGTTTTTTGTATGGACAGGGAAATCAATTCACTTAATACAGCTACATCACAAATTTTAAGCGACAGTTATTCTGGTGCAGTTTCGATTGGGAAATATTTTACACAACAGCTCAATAAAAAAGGAGTGTATGTTGAGTTGCTTGGATTAGTGGGCGATAACAATACATGGGCTAGAAGTAAAGGATTTCACAGTGTGGTTGATCAGTACAAAGAATTTAAAATGGTTGCACAGCAAAGTGCCGACTTTGATCAGAACAAAGCAATGGAAGTGATGGAATCCATTTTACAGGCGCACCCGAATATTGATGGAGTGTTTTGCGGAAATGATGCTATGGCGCTTGGTGCTTACCAGGCATTGCTTTCAGCAGGTAAAGCCGGTAAAGTAAAAGTGTTTGGTTTTGATGGGGCAGAAGATGTGATCACTTCAATCAAAGACAATAAAGTTGCAGCAACGGGTATGCAGTTTCCAAAAGTGATGGCAGAAACAGCAGCAGAATACGCCGATGAATATATAAAAGGCAGAAGATATTTTCCACAGAAAGTTCCTGTAGCAGTTGAACTGGTTACTGCTAAAAATATCGGCGATTATATTGCTTACGGTAAAAAATAATGACAGTGAACAAATACATAAAATATAGTTTGTTGTTGATTGCTGTTGCATTGCTTGCATACAAATCAGTGTACTTCCAGAAACTGAGCGACAAAAAAAATATTACTGTATCAACATTTAATGCGGCTGAATTCAGTAAGAAATTATGGAATGAAAAAATGCCTGCAAAAATCGACAGCGCAGTTGATCTGCTGGTGTTGATTGATGCTGTTTCTAAAAACCCGGATGCGGCCATCAGTAAACAAACCAATGCACTGGCAATTGGTAATTACCGTTACGCATTGGTAAAACTAAACGCAACTGTAAGTGAAGTGAAAGAAGATGAGATATCGCTCAGTACACCAAGTGCTGATTCTGTATTGAATGTACTGCTGGCAACTGAATTTATTTATGGTAATGCTGTTCGTGATGCATCGGGTTTGGTACAGGTGAAAGACTTTCCAAACACATCCGACCTGAACGGTATTTCAGAAGAGTTAAATAAAATCATCCGGACAACAATTATTCCTTCATTTAAAACATCCATTAAAAAAGGTGATAAAGTAAATGTGGTGGCAGCAATTGAACTGAATAAAGAACATCTTCACTGGCAGGGATTGGAACTGCAGCCTGTACGTCTTCAAATTGTACACTAATGCTCGAAGCAAAACATATTACCAAACAGTTTTCAGGAGTTACGGCTTTGTCGGATATAAATATGCAGTTGCATCCCGGCAAAGTAAATGCCATCATTGGAGAAAATGGTGCAGGCAAATCAACGCTCATGAAAATCTTTTCCGGTGTTCATACACAGTATGAAGGAGAGATTTGGCTAAACGGAAAGAAAGTTCAGTTTGCAAACACAAAAGAAGCAGAGGCTGCTGGTATTGCAATCATACACCAGGAATTAAACCTTGTTCCATATTTATCTGTTGCTGAGAATATTTTTTTGGGACGTGAAATCACCAATATGCTGGGCATGGTGGATAAAAAGCAGATGAATAAACAAACTTCTGTTTTACTTGACCGCCTGAATCTTCATATTGATCCTGATACAAAAATTGCTGAACTGAAAGTTGGTCAGCAGCAGCTGGTTGAAATTGCAAAAGCATTACACACAAATGCTGAAGTGATTATTATGGATGAACCAACCTCTGCTATCAGCGATAAAGAAGTGGAGAATCTTTTTTCAATCATCGGTCAGCTGAAAGCAGAAGGGAAAACCATAGCATACATTTCGCACAAGCTGAAAGAGTTGTTTATGATTGCTGATCGTTTTGTTGTGCTGCGTGATGGTGCTTCGATTGACGAAGGAAATATAGCTGATGTAACACAAGATGACCTCATTCAGAAAATGACCGGCCGCAAATTGAATCTTGAAAAAAGCGGGAAGACGATTAAGCATACGGAAGAAATTCTCACCTTAAAAAAAGTAAGCCTTAAACATCCGTTACTTCGCTTTTCTTATATACTGAAAGATGTTTCTCTTTCATTGCACAAAGGCGAAATACTTGGTGTGTATGGTTTGATGGGTGCAGGCAGAACAGAGCTTATGGAATGCATTTTTGGGCTTCATCCAAAAAACTCTTCGGGTGAAGTGATGGTGAGGGGCAAATGTTGTAAAATCAAAACGCCGTCCGATGCAATTGCATCAGGTATTGCACTGGTGCCGGAAGACAGGAAATTACATGGTCTCATACTCAACCAGAATATTCAATCGAACATCAGTCTTACTGTGTTGAAGCAAATTGAAAACTGGGGATTCTTACTGAGTAAGAAAAAAGAAAAAGCACTCTCAACAAATTATATCAGCAGGTTGGCAATTAAAACTTCTTCCGATAAGAATCTTGCAAAAAATCTCAGTGGCGGTAACCAGCAAAAAATTGTTCTTGCAAAATGGCTGGCTACCAATCCGCAGATATTATTACTCGATGAACCAACAAGAGGAATTGATATCAACGCAAAAGCAGAAATCTACAAACTCATGAAAACATTGGCAAATGAAGGAATGAGCATCATCATGGTTTCATCTGAGTTGCCTGAAATACTTGCTGTGTCTGATCGTGTACTGGTGATGTGTGAAGGAGAAATTACAGCCTCTATTCCTATTGAAGAAGCTACCGAAGCCGGAATATTAACTCATGCCATTCATAAAAAAGAAACAGTACAATGACAGCAAAACTTTCGGTCGGGTCAACTTCATTAAAAAGATTTCAGTCGCTGATTGCACTGGTAATTCTTTGCATAGTACTCAGTTTACTGACGGATAAATTCTTTACAGCTGATAATGGATTGAATGTACTGCGGCAGATTGCTGTCAATATTTGTATTGCCACTGGTATGACGCTGGTAGTACTTACATCCGGTATTGATCTGTCGGTTGGTTCTGTACTTGCCTTGTGCGGTGCCGTTACTGCAGGCTTACTCAAAAACGGAATTGAAGTTCCGGCAGGCAATCTTTTTATCGGTTTTACTTTGCTTGGTGCAATTATCGGCGGCTTGGTTTTAGGATGGTTACTTGGTTGGTTCAACGGATTCACTATTACAAAATTTAACGTACCTCCCTTTGTGGCAACCCTTGCTATGTTAACCATTGCTAGAGGTTTCACGATGTTATATACAAAAGGTCATCCCATCAGTAATCTTGGTAAATCGTTTGCGTTTATTGGTTCAGGTTCATGGCTGGGCATTCCTGTTCCGGTCTGGATTGCAGCAATGGTTGTGTTGATTGCAGTGTTTGTTACACAAAAAACAAAAATGGGAAGGTACATCTATGCAATTGGAGGAAATGAGCAGGCTGCAAAACTATCCGGGATCAATATCAATAAAGTTAAGATCACTGTTTATTCCATTGCAGGGGCACTTGCTGCATTGGGTGGTATTATTGTTACTGCACGACTTGATTCTGCACAACCTAATGCCGGTATCAGTTATGAGCTGGATGCCATTGCAGCTGTTGTTATTGGTGGCACATCTTTAAGCGGTGGTAAAGGCAGTGTGTGGGGAACCGTTATGGGTGCAGTGATCATTGGTGTGCTGAACAATGGTTTAGTGCTGCTGAATGTTTCGCCTTTCTGGCAGCAGGTAGTGAAAGGTGCTGTAATTTTGCTTGCTGTTATTATTGATAAGATGGGAGAGAAGAAGGAGTGATTTTTTTTGTGCGACCGGCATTTGTATTTTAATATTGCTTCTGTTGCGTCGCACACTTGTACGTTTAGTAATTCTATTGAAGAAATTCAGTAAATGATTACAGAAATAAATTGATGTTCATCATTAAATCTGTGAGAAAAAAATAAAACAATGTCTGAGAAATATATTTTAGCAATCGATCAGGGAACCAGCTCCACTAAGTCATTACTTTTTGATAAAAACGGGCAGGCTGTTGCCAAAGGTTCTGAACCTTTGTTTACTCATTATACCGATAATGGTTTTGTTGAACAGGAACCTGAAGTGATTTATGAAAATGTACTTACTTCAGTGCAAAAATGCCTGCAGCAGTTTGCTGAAAAAGGGTTTGATAAAAGTAAAATTGCAGGTATTGGTATTTCCAACCAGCGTGAAACGTTTGTGCTGTGGGATAAAAATGGTAAGCCTTTGCACAATGCTGTTGTATGGCAGTGTAAACGTTCTGTGCAGATCTGCGAGGAATTAAAACAACAGGGACTTGTAGAAACGATTCAGCTAAAAACCGGGTTGGTGATTGATCCCTATTTCTCAGCAACAAAACTTATCTGGTTAGCCAGGAATAATGATGCAGTAAAAGCAGCTCTTGAAAAAGGGGAAGCATTTTTTGGAACAGTTGATGCCTGGTTGTTGTACAAATTCACTAATGGTCAATCCTATGCAACAGATTATACCAATGCATCACGTACCATGTTTTTTAATCTTCATTCACTGCAGTGGGATGAAGAGCTGATTAAAGTATTTGGCTTAACTGGCATTCAACTACCACAGGTAAAACCATCTTCGTCTTTCTTTGGAGAAACAACATTGAACGGCATGTTTTCAACAGCAGTACCAGTAACAGGAATGATTGGCGATTCGCATGCTGCTGCATTTGGAGAAGGTTGTTTTGAAACAGGAACTGCAAAAGCAACATTGGGAACCGGCTGCAGTATTTTAATGAATATCGGCAACAAACCTGTACAATCCACTAATGGAATGGTAACGACTATTTGCTGGAGTACAGAAGACAGGGTTGATTATGCATTGGAAGGTGTGATTGTTTCTTGCGGTGCAACAATTGAATGGCTGAAGAACGAACTCAATCTTTTCAGTGACAGCAAGGAAACGGAAGCAATGGCAACTGCTGTAACTGATAACGGAGGCGTGTATCTTGTTCCTGCCTTCAGCGGACTTGGTTCGCCGCATTGGCAAATGGACAGGAGAGCTTCCATTACCGGTATGAGTTTCGGTACAACAAAAAATCATATTGTAAGAGCTGCACTTGAATCAATTCCTTACCAGATCAAAGATGTTATTACGGCTATGGAAAAGGATGCTGCCCTGCAGCTGAAAGAATTAAATGCAGATGGAGGGATCACTTCCAATAAGTTTATAATACAACTGATTGCTGATTTGCTGCAGAAAAAAGTTGCAGGTATTGGTATGCCTGATGTTTCGGCGTTGGGTGCTGCCTTCATGGCCGGATTAAAAACCGATGTGTATGAAAGTATTGATGCTTTGAGACAATTAAACCTGCATAAGAAATATATGCACCCTCAATCAGATGTGATTGCATTAGCCGGTTACCGGGGATGGTTGGAGACGATCAGAAAATAAGAATCCTCTGCCTGGAAAACGGCAGCTTTATAACTTTAATGAAGACCCCCTTATTTGCAGTTCAGGTGTCAATACCCTTTTTTCAAATTCCTTTACGGGACGTTTGCTTTCTACCAGCTGCAATAATAATTCTGTTGCAGCCCTTCCCATTTCTTCTGCAGGTTGACGGATAATTGTCAGAGGGGGGTCAACCAGGTCAGCGATATCTGAATTGGAAAAACCAACGAGGGCTATGTCTTTGGGAACGTGAAGTCCTCTGCGTTTCAACGTACTTAAACAACCTGTAGTAAGTTTATCGCTTGTGCTTAAAATGGCATCTGGTTTTTGTTTTAATGTCAGCAGCTTATTAACAGCTTCTTCAATTTCAGAAAAAACCATGCCACCGTAAAAGCAATGCTGTATGTATTGTTTGTTGGGTATAAGGTTATGAGCACCCAAAGCATCCTGGTAGCCGGCAAGCCGTTCAGCTGTGATGGATAAAAATTCTGATCCTGCTAAAGCTGCAATTTTAGTGAACCCGTTTTTGATCAGGTGTTCTGTTGCTTCATAGGCACCTTTATAATTGTCAACAATCACTTTGTGTGTGTCAATTTCATCATGTACACGATCGAACAAAACAATGGGCATACCTCTGTCATGCAATGCCATCAGGTGCGAAAGGTCACTGGTTTCTGTTGAAAGGGAAATCAGCACTCCATCAACCGATCTGGAAGCCAGGTATTGCAGGTCAATCACTTCCCGTTCGTAAGATTCCCTGCTTTGTGATACGATGACATTATAGCCCCTGTCATAGGCTATTGATTCAATGCCATTAATAATCTGTGAAAAGAAGTTATTGGCAATTTCACAAACAATAACACCGATTGACCGGCTTCTTTTCTCTTTCAGGCTGAGGGCAATGGGGTTGGGCTTGTAATTCAGTTTTTCTGCACATTCCAGTACCAGCTGCTTGGTTTCTGTACTAATCTCGTAACTGTCACGAAGTGCACGTGAAACAGTTGATGTTGAAAGGCCCAGTGCCTTGGCAATGTCTTTAATTGTGACGGCTTCAAACTTCATGAGCAGTTAATATTCAGTGTTAAAGATACTTGTTTCGGCTGTGTTCCCCATATCCCTTTTAAGGAAGGTTTTTTACAGCTGAACGGGCCTTTTTGATAGCACAACTAAGGGGCTTTTTATTTAAAATTGCTTGCCCGATTCTTTGTTTATTGTGACATCGTTATCGGGAACGATTGCGTAAATAAATGGTTTCAAACTCTTTTGTAGTAATGAAATAGTGCATAGTCTTGTTATGTAAACCGGACGGATTTGCTTGTAATAACGATTCAATTACTCAACTCTTTTGCCAAAACACACAACGATTCATTTTTACTCTTATTATTTAAATCTTATTTCACCCGCTCAGCGTGATTGAAGGAAAGATTTTAAAACCAAAGTACATTAATATGAAACATTTTTTCTCTCTGCTTTTGCTTGTTGTCAGCTGTGTTTCTCTTTTTGCCCAGGGAAGGCAGATAAAAGGCACTGTAAAAGATGAAACAGATGCACCACTTAAGGGGGTAACAGTATTACTGAAGGGGTCTAAAACTGGAACACAAACAGATGCCGACGGAAATTTTAAAATCAATGTTCCTTCAACCGGTACCATAACGCTTGTTTTTACATTTACCAGTTATAAGGCAGTTACCGTTATTGCAGAAGCGGGAAAAGATGTTACAGTTAAAATGGAGAAGGAAGTTACTGCCATGGACGAGGTTGTAGTTGTAGGTTATCAGACAATTAAAAGAAAAGAACTTACTTCTTCCGTTTCGTCGATTACGGCAAAAGATTTAAAAGATGTTCCTGCTAACTCTGCTGCAGAAGCTTTGGCAGGAAAGCTTGCAGGCGTATTTGTAAATGTTTCTGAAGGTGCACCGGGTGCAGATGTAGATATTAATATCAGGGGTAGAAGTTCGATTACACAGAGCGGGGCTCCTTTGTATATTGTAGATGGAATGCAGGTAGAAAATGCACTGGCTGTTTTATCGCCGCAGGATATACAGTCGATTGATGTGTTAAAAGACGCTGCTGCCACAGCCATTTACGGCGCCCGGGGTTCAAATGGTGTTATCATTATTACCACCAAAGGCGGAAGAAATACCGGAGGTAAAACAACCGTTACCTATAATGCTTTCTGGGGATACAACCAGATTTCCCGTAAAATGGATATGATGGATCCGTATAATTTTATTCTTTATAATTATGAACGGGCAAAATATACTGAAAACGCTACCGATACAGGTGTTGCGGCCCAGTATATCAAACGAATGAGTAATTACGATACTATCGCAAACACATATAAGTATTATTATCCGGGTGAGTTTGACTGGCAGGATAAAATGATTGGCCGGAAAGCTTATCAATCAACCCAGAATATCAGTGTAAGCGGCGGTACAAATGCTACTCAGTATAACTTAAGCGTTACATTAAATAAACAGGAAGGTTTATTGCTTAATTCAGATTATGACAGAAAACTGGCAAGTTTTAAGTTTGATCATAAAGTAAATGACAAATTAAAGGTTGGCCTGAACGTACGTTATAATAATCAGAAAATTCTTGGTGCCGGTACATCAGATGTTGGCGGGGCAGGATCAAACAGGTTGCGTCAATTTGTACGTTACCGGCCTCTAATTCTTCCGGGACAAACGGAAGAATATTATGATGCAGATCTTGATGCAAGAAATCCCGGTAACGGCTTAAATGAGCTGAATCCGATTTTAGTTGCCAATGCAGAATACAGGTCACGGGCTATTACAGCTTATAATTTTGGCGGGTATTTTAATATAAATTTTACCAAACGAATTTCACTCAGATCAACATTAGGATATAATGTAAATGATGTTGAATCCAGGGCCTTTGATGACACCTTAACCGCAACGTCCAGGTCAAACAGCCGATTGCCGTTAATTAACTGGAATTTTGTAAAAACACAAACACTGAATAACTCAAATGTTTTAACTTATTCAAACTCTTCGATAAACGACTCGAAACATGGATTGGATGTGTTGGTGGGGCAGGAAATATATCAAACAAGTAATGGAGCAAGAAACCAGCAGCTTCTGTACTTTCCTCTCGGAACAAAGCCTGATGTTGCATTTGCCAACCTGGGACTTGCCACTCCTCCGGTAGGTTTAGCACAACCCAAGCCCTCTTCAAGCCAGATTAATACAACCCTCTTGTCTTTCTTCTCAAGGGTGTCATATAGATATAATGATAAGTATTACCTGACATTGAATTTAAGGGCTGATGGTTCTTCTTTGTTCGGACCTGATTACAGCAGCCCGATTGCTCCTTCAGATCCAACAAATCATAAATGGGGATATTTTCCATCTGCTTCAGTTGCATGGATTTTTTCAAGGGAAAAATTCATGGAGAATATTGAATTTATCAACAATGCGAAATTCAGGGTAAGTTATGGCGCAGCCGGGAATAACAGGCTGGCAGCGTATGGATATACAACAGGATATGCTCCGCCTTCCAATGCAGGTTATGGTTTAAATGATGTATTGAATTATACATTAACATTACCAACAAGATTAGGAAATCCCGGTATTACCTGGGAAACGCTGAACTCAAAAAACTTAGGACTCGATATCACATTTTTGAAAAACCGTATATCACTTACAGCTGATGTGTATTCAAATGTTACCAAGAACCTTCTGATTGATAATAAAATTCCTCCTACATCCGGTTATACTACACAATACCAGAACCTCGGTAAAGTAAGAAACCGCGGGGTTGAACTTCAGCTCTCAGCTGCTATCATCAATAAGCAGAATTTTAAATGGAATACCAATTTCAATATTTCGTTTAACAGAAACAAGATCCTCAGCTTAGGACAGCAAACACAGTTTACTGCCAATTCAGGCTGGTTCAGTACCACAAACAATCCTGATGATTATATCTTAAAAGTAGGGGATGAAATAGGTACCATGTACGGACTTGTTAATGAAGGCTACTATTCCGTAAACGATTTTACAACCACACGCATATATAATGCAAGCTATCCTGCTCTTTCATGGCAATATATTTTAAAGACCGGTTTACCCAATCCCGGTGGTTTATTAAATGATCTGGTAGCACCCGGCCAAATGAAATTCAAAGATGTGAATGGTGATGGTAATTTAACCTTAGATGGAGACAGAACTGTAATCGGCCATGCCCTTCCCAAGTTTACGGGAGGTATAAGCCAGCAATTCAGTTACAAGGGATTTGATCTCAGTATTTTCCTGAACTTCTCTTACGGGAATGATATTTTCAATGCCAATAAGCTTGAGTTTGGAAACGCCTATGGCGTAGATGTAAATATGCTTTCCATAATGAACGACAGATGGAAGTATATTGATGCCAGTGGTAACCTGATTCAGAAACAGGTAAATTCAACTACTGTAATCGGTATTTCTCCCGATTCTCTTACATCTGTCAACTCTAAAGCTACCATCTGGTCGCCAAGCAGAAGCACCAACGGCTTTGCGCCAATGTCTTTTGCCGTTGAAGACGGGTCTTACATAAAGATTAATAATATAACCCTGGGATATACTTTTACAGGTAGTTTTCTGAAGAAAGCAAAAATTTCAAACTTCAGGCTTTATGCTACACTGTATAACGTAGCAACCATTACAGGTTATTCAGGATATGATCCTGATGTGAATTCCAGGAGAAATACAACATTAACTCCCGGAGTAGATTATTCTGCTTATCCACGTGGAAGATCGTTCATTGCAGGTATTAACTTATCATTCTAATCTTATAAAGCTATCAATTATGAACTATAAATTATCATTCAATAAAACGGTTGGGTTGATACTCATTGTCTGCAGTATACTGCTCGGAGTTTCCTGTAAAAAATATCTTTCACCTGAACCTCTTTCAACAATCGACCCAAGTGTTGCATTCAGTAACATTCCTAATGCAAAAGCAACCGTTAACGGCGCTTATCTTGCAATGGCAGGAGACTTTGGATACGGAATAAGGGTAAGTTATTACTATGCTTATGATGATGATTGTATCATGGGCGGAGGTTCAACGCTGAGCGTTGCACGTGGGGAAGAAGCACACTATACACTGAATGCCGGAAACACAGATATCAATAATACGTTTAATCAGTTTTACGCAGGTATTGAACGGGCGAATAATTGTATATACTTTATACCTAAAATGCCCCAGTTTGCAAGCGGAACTGCTGCTGAACAAACTGAACTTAAAAGGCTTTTGGGCGAATCACTTGTTATCCGTGCTCAGTATCTTTTCGATTTAACCAGGATTTGGGGTGATGTTCCTGCGCATTGGGTTCCATCGCAATTTGTAACTGATCTTTTCGAAAAAAGAACAAACAGGGATACCATCTATGCTCATCTTCTTGACGATCTTGCTTATGCAAAAACATTGATGCCGTGGAGAACTGCTGTTACACAGGACGAACGTTTCACAAAAGGTACAGCAATGGCACTCAGGGCCAAGATCGCTTTGTTTGCAGGCGGATATTCTCTGCGCCAGACAGGCGGTATGCAACGCAGAGCTGACTATTTAGAAATGTATAAAATTGTACGTGCAGAATGTGATACTTTAATGCAAAACAGAAGCCAGCACACGTTATACCCTTCTTATAAGGGATTCTGGAAAGATATTGTTGATGCACATAAAGCCGTTGACCCGCAAGGAGAATTGATTATGCAGGTTGCTATGGCAAACGGTACAAACTCCGACAGTAAAATTGGTGCTCAAAGCGGAACTAAAATTAATGGTGTGGGGGGCTCTTTGGGAAATATGCTTCCGACCTATTTTTACCAGTTCGATTCAAATGACGTAAGGAGAGATGTAACAGTTGTGCCTTTCGAAGTTGTAAGAGATGTGTATGGACGTGGTCATGCAAGTAACAGTATCTATGATGGTAAATTCAGGAGAGATTGGATTACAAGTCCGAGTTATTA
>Ga0208401_100275_pt1 | contig 20605 bp, 15 predicted proteins | sample LakWasM112_LOW13_2_FD_183928 | JGI IMG/M metagenome (GOLD analysis project Ga0208401, IMG submission 183928) | Freshwater sediment methanotrophic microbial communities from Lake Washington under simulated oxygen tension - Sediment Metagenome... | ecosystem: Environmental > Aquatic > Freshwater >...
TACTTCAGTATCCCGCTTGCTGTTGAATCGGGTTCCATGCTGCTGCTCATCGTTCTGTTTTCACTGGCCTGCATTTTCACCGGGATTCTTTTTTCAATCCTGATTCCGAATCAGCTCCGTGCAACAGAGTTTTTAATGATCATCGCAACACCCAGTTTCGTACTGAGTGGGTTCACCTGGCCACAGGTTGTGATGCCTGACGCATTGAAAGCAATTGCATCATCTATACCACTTACAAATTTCCTGGCAGGATTCCGAAAGCTGGCGATCTACGGCGGTTCTGCTGATGATGTAACAAACCAGGTAAAAGGATTACTGACACATACACTCATTACACTTACAGCTTCCGTTCTTTTATTGCAGATAAAGATCAACAGGCAAAAACGAAAACATCCGGCATTACAAAAAAAGCAGGCCTGATGCCTGCTTTTGCTTTCGACTGTATTGATTATTGACTACTTTTTCAACTCGTTGATTTCAGCTTTTGGAACAAGCACTTTAAAACATTTTTCCACTACCAGTTCTTTGGCAAGATTAAATGTTGCCGCTTGTTTGATATTCAGTGATGAAGCACCAATCTTAACTGTGTACTTCCCTGCTTCTGCAATCCATGAAGTGCTGTTTGTATCGAATGATGCAAGCTCTTTTGCTCCAATTACAAAACTGATCGTTTGCTTTTGCCCGGGCTGAAGTAATGAAGTTTTAGCAAACGCTTTCAACTCTTCATTCGGTTTCGTCAACTTTACTGAAGGCGCACTGAGATATAACTGAACAACTTCTTTACCGGCAACTTTACCTGTATTAATTACATCAACCGTTACAGTTACCCTTCCGTTAAAAGAAGTGGAGCTCAATTTCAAATTACTGTAAGCAAAGTTTGTATAGCTCAACCCAAAACCGAATTCATACGCTGGTTTTACATTGAATGAATTGTAATACCGGTAACCAACAAATATGCCCTCTTCATACGTTACTTCAGCAGGAATTGCTTTCATCCCAAACATTCCCGTGTTGGTAGCTCTTTCAGGAAACTCCTTACCGGGAAAATTTTTTGCTGATACTTCATCTTCATATTTTACAGGGAAAGTAGTTGCCAGCTTACCCGATGGATTTACTTTGCCGCTTAAAATATCAGCCACTGCATTCCCTGCTTCCAGGCCCGGCTGCCATGCCAGAAGTATTGCATCCACTTTGTCTCTCCAGCTGGCTACTTCAACTACACCACCTGCATTAATGATTACCACTACTTTTTTTCCTTTTGCATGGAAAGCAGTACTCACATCATTGATCAGTTTTATTTCTGCTTCTTTTAAATTGAAATCGTTTTCTATTTTCCTATCAGCACCTTCACCTGCATTTCTTCCAATGGTAATAATGGCGATATCTGCAGCAGCTGCTTTGTTGTTAAATACATTTTGATCAACCGTAAGTTCAGGAGCATACGGTGTTGGATTCATAAACTCTTCAAAAAAAGATTTTTTCGGATGCTTTGCCTTATAGTCAGTTAAATAAGCTGAATACAAATTTTTCACTTCCTCTTCGACTGTATACCCGGCATTACTTAAACCCTGTACGAGAGAAATAGTATACTCTTCGTTTACATCACCACTACCGGTGCCACCTGATATAAAATCATAAGAAGTATTTCCAAAAGCGGCAATGATTTTACTGTTTTTTGCAAATGGGAGAGCGCTGTTATTCTTGAGCAATATCATCCCCCCGGCAGCTGCAGCACGGGCAATAACAGCATGTGCTTTTAAATCGGGTTTATTACTGAATGCATAATTTTTATAAGCCGGTGTACCCAAGATATAGTTAACGATTCTCTCCGCATTTTCATTCAGCACTTTTACATCTAAGGTTCCGTTATTGATTGCTTCCGTGATTGCTTTCTTTTGTTTTTCAGTTCCCGGCATCAGTAAATCATTTCCTGCTTTCATTTGCCCAACGGCATCTTTTCCACCAAACCAGTCAGTCATTACCATTCCCTTAAAACCCCATTCCTTTCTTAAGATGGTACTGAGCAATTCAGGCGACTCAGATGTATATGTTCCATTCAGGTAATTGTAGGAGCTCATTACTGTCCATGGATTTGATTCTTTTACTGCAATTTCAAACCCTCTTAAATAAATTTCTCTTAGTGCCCTTTCACTAACAATAGCATCAACGGTATTCCTGTTTCTTTCTTCATTGTTAACGGCAAAATGTTTAATGGAAGTACCTACCCCATTTGACTGTATACCGTTCACAATTGCTGCTGCTATTTTACCGGAGATCAGCGGATCTTCAGAATAATATTCAAAATTTCTTCCGCCTAACGGGTTGCGGTGAATATTCATGCCCGGGCCCAGCAACACATCCACTCCATATTCTTTTACTTCATTGCCAAAAGCTACGCCTACCTGCTGTACTAATTTTGTATCCCAGGTTGATGCCAATAATGTTGCCACCGGCCATGCTGTTGCATAATAAGTATTCTTATCTTCTTTGCGTGTTGGTTCAATACGCAAACCCGCAGGTCCGTCGGCCACAACCGTTGTTGGCAAACCCAAACGGGGTATTGCAAACGTAGTTCCTGCAGCTCCGGGCACTTTATCCATTGTTTGACCTACACCTGTACCGCCACCCTGAGAAACACCCGGAATATTCATGCCCATACCTACAACAAGATTCACTTTTTCTTCAAGCGTCATTTTACTCACGATCTCTTTTGATTTGATCTTATTGTTGGCCTGTGAACGGAGAAGCGAAGGAATAACAAGCAGCATCGCTGAAAAGAAGAGAATAGATTTCATGTACAATCGTTTTTAAGATTGTAAAACTCACTCAAAACAAAACGGATTGATTTGACAATTGTCAAATAATCAGCTTACTTCCCTGAGCGTATCCTGCTCAATGTTTCCAGCGTAACCCCCAGGAAAGAAGCAATATAAGATAAGGGTACACGCTGAATAATACCCGGAGTTTCCTTTATCAGTTTCTCATACCGTTGATGTGCCGTTTCAAACTGAATAGAATCCATGCGTTGCTGTGAAAGAATTAATGAACCCGTCATCATTTTACGGAACAGTGTTTCAATTTCATGATACTGCCCGGCAAGCTGAATAAGGTTGTTGTAATGAATACCCATTACTTCCGATGGTTCAAGTACCTGTACAATCAAATGGCTGGGTGTTCGTTTAAAGAAACTGGTAATCGACAAAAAGAACTGCTCATCCATGGCAATCCATTCAGTGATCTCTTTCCCGTTTTTGTAATAATAAATACGGGCAACCCCCTTTTTAATAAAGAAGATATAGTCGGCCACTTCTTTTTCTCTCACAAGGAAATGATCCTTTGGCACAGTCCATTGCTCCCATGCAGACAGAAAAGCCAGATTACTTTCGGGTGAAAGATGCGAAAACTGGCTGATGGCTTTTTGTAATATCTCCACATGCAGGAATTGAAAAAGGAAGGTAAGAAATTCAAGCTGAGTTCACATGAAGTAATCACCAAACATACCTTACTTAATATGAGAGATATTCCTGATATACCGTTTGCAGATAAGCCTGGCCGCAGCGGATAAGCAAACTGTCAGGTTTATTTAAAACACCTCTATAGTTCACTTTTTTACTGTTATTATCATAACCAATCTGCTGTTCTTTTCCCATCCATACAAAGCCGTTATTATAACTGTTGAATGCAAACTCTTTCGAAAACGGGTTCATCAAATTTTTACTCCAGTAAAATTCATTGTGTTTAATCCCTAACTGTGCAAGTACCGTTGCAGGCAAATCAGTTTGCGAGCCAACCCTGTTTATTACTTTACCCCTGAAAGATGGCTGTAATACATTTCCAAAAAAAAGTAACGGTATATGTGAGCGCTGCGGCATATATATTTCATTCTCCTCCTTTGGCAAGCGATGGCCATGATCTGCCACTACAACAAATAATGTACTGTCGTACCACTTTTCCCCTGAAGCTGCTGCAAAGAAATCCTTCAGGCTCTGGTCAGTATAAAAAGCTGCGCTTCTGAACTTATTCGGCAGGTCGTTTCCGGGAAATTTACTTGCAATGGGTAATTCAAAAGGCTCATGTGTACTTAAGGTCATGATCGTTGAGAAGAAAGGCTGAGGTTCGTTGCTTAAATCTTTAACGGCCCGGTTAAGAACAACACCATCATGCGCCCCCCATTTTGAATTGCGTTCACTTTTATCGAAATCACGTATATCTGTTAAACGTTGATAATCCTTACTGAGTATAAAAGCACGAAAGTTGAAAAATTCTGATTCGCCACCATAGTATAATGAAGTATGATATCCATTTTGATAAAGGGCTGATGAAAGAGAAGGAAGCTTAGCTGCTTTTTCCGGAATGGCCAGTATGCTCTGTAATGGCTGCGAAGGAAATCCTGTATGCAGGCTTACAAAACCAATATCTGTTCTGAAACCGGTTGCAAAAAAATTCGAGAACAAAAGCCCTCCGTCAATCAGGCTATCCAGAAAAGGTGTTACGTTCTTTTCTCCACCCAACTTCGAAACAATATCTGCTGTAAAACTTTCCAGAATTATGAGAACGATATTTGGACGTTTTACAGTAAGAATTTGCTGTGTAGAATCAGGAACAACCAACAAGCTGTCACACACTTTTTTTGCTTCCCGTTCACTCATATACTCATATGGATTGTCAACAGTATTCCTGCTATCAAGGAAATCCCTGAACAGATTCCATTCAGTGTTGATTGCTGCATGATTGAGCGCCTGGTTCTGCGAATAATAGGCTGAAGAAACGGTTAAAGGTGAGGTAGATATCCCTCCCCTGAGAATAAGCATTTCTGCAGCTAACACAAACAGTACAAATAAAATTCTTGTGACTACACCGGGGTAATTTGTTTGCTGAAATTTTGGTCTGAACTTTTTATACAGCAGAATTCCTGCAACCATCAATACCAATCCGGAAAACAAAGACAGCAGAAGCGGCGAAGATCCTGAGCTGATCATGACCTCATAGGGTGAATTAAAAAATACATGAATGGCCCTGTAATTGAGTTTTGTACCCCATTCACGGTAAATATTGTAGTCAACCACCGTTAAAACACTTACTGCACATATAAGCAGGATGCTGTAAATCCGGAAAAGAGAGGATGAGAATGGATTTTTTTTAATCAAAAACAATACGCTCCAGATGACCAGGGGAATCATTCCGAAATAGGCTGCTGCTGACAAATCCATTGGAAGCCCGTAAAAAAAAGAATAGAGGATTGATAAAACCCCTTGTTCCTTCCATTTGGAGATGATGGATAAAATAAACACAACCCTGCAGACTGCAAAAAAAAGGACCCAGAACAGGATAAAAAAAATAAAAATCTTTAATGACTCTTTCATAACTTTTCAAAAAAACCGACGCTATTGGAAAACCAGGGCCCGGATAAAAAACTCAAAATTACTTTTTTGAAAACGAATTCTGCATGAAGCGCAAGCATTTTATACAATCCTTTTTACCAGCGGGAATGCTGCTTCATACAAATGCAATTGATTTGGCATTTGAACGGGAAGAAGAACCGGCAGTACCGCTTATAATTCCGCATTATCTGAAAGATGGAGATACGGTTGGCATTACTTCCCCCGCAGGTTATATTACAGAAAAAGATATTCAACCGGCTGTTCAGCAACTGCAGAGCTGGGGGTTTACTGTAAAAATCGGAACTGCAATCGGCAAACGGGACTTCACTTTTGGCGGTACGGATGCTGAGCGTGCTGCTGATTTTCAGCAAATGATTAATGACCCCGCCATTAAAGCCATCATGTGTGCAAGGGGCGGTTATGGTTTTGTACGGATTATTGACCGTCTTAATTTTACAAGCCTGAAGCAGCACCCCAAATGGATTATCGGTTTCAGCGATATTACCGTACTGCATAACCATCTCAGCAAAATCACCGGCATTGCTTCTATCCATTCAAAAATGTGTAACAGTTTTCCTGAAGACTGGAGTAAAGCAGAGCCCATCCAGGTTGAAACAATCCTTTCTATCCGTGATGCATTGAAAGGAGTTAAGATGAAATATACCGTTATTCCCAACGAAAAAAACAGGACAGGTAAGTCAGAAGGCATACTGATTGGCGGTAACCTGAAAACAATTGAATCAATGGCAGGGAGTAAAAGCGATATTAAAACAGCGGGGAAGATCCTGTTTGTGGAAGATACCGGTGAATACCTGTACAGTATTGACCGCATGTTCTGGAATTTAAAACGAAGCGGCAAGCTCGATCACCTGGCTGGCTTAATCATCGGTGGTTTTAAAATCAAACAAAGCGAAGACCCCAATGAAGAGTTTGGAAAAAACTTATCCGAAATTGTTCTGGAGAAAATAAAAGACTGCAACTACCCGGTTTGTTTTGATTTTCCTGTAGGTCACCAGAAAAATAATTATGCCCTGAAGTGCGGGGTAAAACACCGGTTAACCGTTAACAGCCAGCAATGTTCATTGATTGAGCTATGAAAATACAAGCCGGATCAGAATAAGCCAGGTAAAAAGAAACAGCCCGATTGTTAACAGATCATTGCTGATTTCTTTTATCTTTTTTCTTTTAAACACTAACTGATATATAATCCATCCGGCGAAAGCCAGTGGAATTGCTCCAAGTCGTAAAAAAGTATAAATCATAGATTTGTATTTCTATAAAAGTAAATAGTCATGATTAAAGTTCCTCCGTATTTAAAAAAAGGCGATACAATCGGCATTACACTTCCGGCCGGGTATATGGCAAAAGAAAAAGCCCAAACCTGTATTGATGTATTACAGCAATGGGGATATGAAGTGCTCGTTGGAAAAACGTTGGGCAGTAAATCAAAAACGTATTTCAGCGGAACTGACGAGGAACGCTTAATTGAATTCCAGGCTATGCTTGACGCACCGGAAGTAAAAGCCATCCTCTGCGGCCGCGGCGGGTATGGTGTGGGTAGAATCATTGATCAGCTCGATTTCACTGCTTTTAAAAAGAATCCGAAGTGGATCATCGGCTTCAGTGATATTACCGTATTGCATGCACACATTAACCGCAACTGTAAAACTGCAACACTCCATTCCCCGATGGCGGCTGCATTTAATGATGGTGGTTATAAAAATAAATATGTACAGTCGCTGAGAGATGCGCTTGAAGGAAGAAAAGCCGTTTATTCCTGCAAACCGCATCGTTATAATCACAAAGGGAAAGTAACTGCTGAATTAATAGGTGGCAATCTTGCCCTTATTGCTCACCTTATTGGAACAAAAAGTGATTTTCAGGTAAAAGGAAAAATCCTGTTTCTTGAAGATGTGGGCGAACAGCATTATAATATTGACCGCATGATGTACCAGCTGAAACGCAGCGGCAGGTTTAACGACCTTGCAGGCTTAATCATTGGTGGCTTTACAGATATGCAGGATACCGAAAGACCTTTTGGAAAAAAAGTGTACGATATAATCCACGAGTTAGTAAAAGAATACAATTACCCCATCTGCTTTGATTTTCCTGTAAGTCATAACAAAGAAAACTATGCAATAAAAGAAGGTTGCCTGTACCAGCTTAGCGTTACAGACAACCTGTGTATTTTAAAAGAGTAACAATACTGAAGAACTGCTTTTAGCAAACAGTTGTTTCTTAAACATCAGCATATGCCTCTTCATCCGTTTTTTCAAGCACCTTAACAACGATTGTTGTTTTTTCTTCTTTTAAATCATAAACATTTTCCTGTGATATCCGCATTTTGTAAAAAGAACGCCATACAAATACCAGAGCAATTGCCAGGAATGCCAAACCTGCGAAAGGAGCCACATCTCTGAACGATTCAGAAATAGCAATTTCCATTGCAAGCAATCCAAACAATGTTGTGAATTTAATAATGGGATTCAGTGCAACTGAGGAAGTATCTTTAAACGGATCACCAACGGTATCACCGATCACCGTTGCATCGTGCAGTGCCGTTCCTTTCATTTTCAATTCTACTTCCACCACTTTCTTGGCATTATCCCATGCACCTCCTGCATTGGCCATAAATACCGCCTGGAACAATCCGAATACAGCAATTGCAATAAGGTAACTTACAAATAAAGCTACGGCGTTATTCCCCCCGATTCCGGATGGAGATGATAAACTGGCAAATGCAAGAGCAAAGAAAAAGACAGCAACGAAAATATTAAACATCCCTTTCTGTGCATATTGAGTACATATTTTTACTACTTCACTTGAAGATTCGGGGTTTGCTTTCTTAGGAGCATCAGGATCAAGATTAATATTATCCTTGATGTATTTCACTGCCCTGTATGCACCTGATGTAACGGCCTGAGTGGAAGCACCGGTAAACCAGTAAACAACGGCCCCGCCTAAAATAAATCCGAGAATAGTATATGGATTAAGCAGGTTTAAAATAAGTTCAGGTTGAACACCGAGTGTTTTCTGAATCATCAGGATCAATGAAAAAATCATTGTAGTAGCACCTACTACTGCCGTACCTATTAATACCGGTTTCGCTGTAGCTTTAAACGTATTTCCGGCACTGTCGTTTGCTTCAAGGTAATATTTACTTTTCTCCCAGTCGGGTTTAAATCCAAAATCCTTTTTGATTTCAGCATTGATACCGGGCGTTTCTTCTATTAATGAAAGCTCATAAATTGATTGGGCATTATCAGTAACGGGACCGTAACTGTCAACGGCAATTGTAACAGGACCCATACCAAGCAAACCAAATGCCACCAGGCCAAATGCAAATACGGAAGGATAGATCATGATTGAATCAAGTCCGAATGTGCTTGCGAAATAGGCAGCAAACATGAGCAGAAAGAAAACCAATCCGTTCCAGAATGCGCTGAAATTACCGCCTACAAATCCTGATAATATAATTAAAGAAGCTCCTCCTTCTTTTCCTGAGTTGACGATTTCACTTACATGCCCTGACTTGGGCGATGTGAATATTTTTGTGAACTCGGGAATCAGTGCACCGCCTAAAGTACCGCAACTGATGATGGTTGATAATATCCACCAGAGATTTGTATTTCCGTTAAGATCATAAATCAGGAAATAGCTTGCAACGAATGTTACTATAATTGATAATCCTGAAGTAATCCAAACTAAAGAAGTTAATGGAGTTTCAAAATCGAAGTCAACTGAATGTCCGAATCTTGCCTGGCTAATAAGGCTGTTAACCCAGAAAGCAACCAATGAAGTGGCAATCATCAAAATCCTCATCATAAAGATCCATACTAAAAGCTCTGTTTGAATTCCTTCACCGCCCGTTACAGCCAGAAGAATAAATGAAATAAGTGCAACACCTGTTACACCGTATGTTTCAAAACCATCAGCAGTAGGTCCTACACTGTCACCGGCATTATCTCCGGTACAATCAGCAATAACACCGGGGTTTCTCGGATCATCTTCTCCGATTTTAAATACAACCTTCATTAAGTCAGATCCGATGTCGGCTATCTTCGTAAAGATACCGCCTGCAATACGCAGAGCAGATGCACCTAATGACTCACCAATGGCAAAGCCGATAAAACAGGCTCCTGCAAGCTTACCGGGCATAAACAATAAAATCACCAGCATTAATAATAATTCAACGCAGATGAGAACCACTCCGATACTCATTCCTGCATTCAATGGAATTTTTAATAAGTTAAACGGCTTTCGCTGTAATGAAGCAAATGCCATTCTTGAATTGGCCAGTGTATTCATTCTTATTCCGAATGCTGCAACGGCATATGAACCGATAATACCAACCACTGTCCATCCCAATATCAATAACACACCACTTATACCGAACAATGATTGACCATCTTCGCCTTTTGCAAGGAATCCGAAATATCCTGCAACAGCTGCTCCGATAAACAGAAACAGAATGGCTAAAAATTTTCCCTGTTGTTTTAAATAAGTAACACAGGTTTTAAAAATCACATCCGAAATTTCGAGCATTGATCTGTGTGATGGAAGTTTTTTCACACGAAAGAACTGATACAATCCGAATGCCAAGCCGAATGCGATAATAAAAAAGCCCCAATACAATCTGGTTTCATTTTTAATTGCATCGGGGATTTTTAAATCTGCCTCACCGGCACGAAGTAAAAAGGGCGCAACAAGGGTTGCGGCTAAAATGCCTGTCTTTTTCATTTTGTGTAAAGTTTATTGCGAGAGAGAGAAATTATGGCAACAGATAGGAGCACTGTATCTCGTTTATGCTGAATAGGATTTATTACAGCAATATCAAAATTAAGAACTAATGCAATAACATGTTTAACTATTTACGCAAACGTTCTCCGTTGTAATTTTTTTTTATTAAAAACAACATGATCATAAATTTTTATTACAAATAAATGCAATTGTCATTTTTGTCATTTTTTTATGACTGACCTGAAACCCTTTACAGCAAAGGGTTTCAACGGCGGGCATGCTTCTTCATGATTGCGGTCATTTTAATTTGTGATTAATATCATTAAAAATTATGTGTTTGATCATTTCGTACCTATCTCAATGTTCCAACTTTTGTGGTATCAAATTATCAATAAACAATCAAAATAAATTTTATGTTTTACAAACTTTCAATCGCACTTCTTCTTCCCGTTCTCCTGGTATCAGGTGTACTGAACGCACAGACAAAATTTTCAACAAGATCTTATCAGATAATGGTAGCAGGTACCTCCACCATGCACGACTGGACATCAAAAGCAACAGCAGTAACGGTAACAGGTGATTTTGCCATTAACAACGGCACACTCGAAAAAATAAATTCTGCTTCAGTAAAAATTGATGCTGTATCATTAAAGAGTACAAAAAATTCTGACCTGATGGATGAACGTACACACAGTACCATCAAAGCTGATAAATTTCCGAGCATCACTTATGTATTTACAAAAGTGGTTTCTACACAGCAAAGCGGAGGCGAAACAACAGTAACCGTAAACGGGAACCTTACAATTGCAGGTGTTACAAAGCCAACTGACCTTGTATTGAAATTCAAGGCACTTCCAAACGGAGATGTAGAAATAAAAGGAAGCCGCAAGATTCTGATGTCAAATCATGGAATTAAACCTCCAAGCTTTATGCTGGGTGCCATGAAAGTAGCAGATGAAATCACCATCTCTTACGATGTAATTCTTAAAAAGATATAAATCACAATAAGTAAACAACTTTTAAAATTGAAAAATTCATAAATCATGAAACAGTTAACAAACTATCTGAAAAAAACAGTACTGACCGCACTTGTGTTATCTCCTGTTGCATTATTTGCACAGCAACCAAAAATCCAGAATCTGAGAGCTTATGATCAGAGCGGAATTAATGTATTTGAAACTCCTAAAGAAACCAATGTACAGTTCGAAGGTCTGAAAATCCGCTTCGGTGCAGGTTTCACCCAGCAATTCCAAGCTATTAAAAGCGAAAATCCAGGTGCTTTAAACAACGGTGGTACAACTGCTGCAACCGCAGGTGCCAACAAATTATATCCCTTGAAACCCGGCTTCATGACAGCTCAGGCAAACTTATTTACAGATGTTCAGCTGGCTGATGGTATCCGTTTAAACTTAACTACTTATTTATCAGCCCGTCACCACAACGAAGCTTGGGTAAAAGGTGGATACATTCAGTTTGACAAACTTCCTTTTAAAGGCCAATTCTGGAGCAACCTGATGAATGTAACTACCATTAAGGTTGGCCATATGGAAGTGAACTATGGTGATGCACACTTCCGCAGACCTGATGGCGGACATACATTATACAGTCCTTTCATGGAAGGAAATATTATGGATGAATTTGCTACCGAAATCGGCGGTGAAGTATATGTACAGAAAAATGGTCTTTTCGGAATGTTGGGTGTTACCAATGGTATGATTAAAGGAAGCATCGATACAGTTATTGCTGCTGTAGTGGATAATAAAACAACTAAAAAACCTTCTATCTATCTGAAAGCCGGTATCGACAAACAAATTACTGATAAAGTACGTCTTCGTTTAAGCGGTAGCTATTATCACAATGGCGGAACTTACGGAAGTGGTCTTACACTGTTTGGCGGCGACCGTACAGGCTCCAACTATCAGAATGCCTTTGACAAATGGGCAACAGGTGGTGTAGCTCAGGCAACAACTGCTGCAGCTTTCTCCGGCCGCTTTAACCCTGGTTTCAGCAATAAAGTTGATGCAGCTATGTTGAATGCATTTGCAAAAGTTTATGGTTTTGAATTCTTCGGTACTTATGAAGCTGCAAACGGCAGAAGCAAAAATGAATCTGCTGTTCGCCACGTATCACAATACGCAGCTGAAGGAATTTACAGATTCGGAAGTTCAGAAAATCTGTTCCTTGGCTTACGTTATAATGCAGTGAAAGCTGATCTTACTACAACCAACAAAGTTGACATTAACCGTTTCTGCGTAGCAGGTGGTTGGTTTGTAAGCAAAAACGTTTTAATGAAAATGGAAATTGTTAATCAACAATACAAAAACTTCCTGAACACAGACTACCGTTACAACGGTAAATTCAATGGTTTTGTAATGGAAGCCATTGTAGGATTCTAATCACTATAAACGAGAAACCGATAAATAAAGCAAAGCCCTGCATCAACTGCGGGGCTTTGTTTAACTTTGGATTTCATGCTCAGACTTTTATTCATATTGTCACTGTTCTTTCTTCATTCTGACAGCGGAACTCCCATCAGACTGAATTACCAGATTGATGAAAAAAGTGAACTGTACCTCTTAGGCTCAACCAACGTTAACAACTTCAAATGCTCCTGTACAGATAAATTCCCGGCAGCTACACTGGAAGGCGAAGTAAATGAATCTTCCCGCCAGATACATTTTAAGAACGCAAACCTCCGCATTAAAACAACTTTACTCAACTGCAGGAACAATGTAATGAACAGGGATATGCACAAGGCCCTGAAAGCAGAAAAATATCCTTATATCAACGTTGAATTACAAAACGCCCTGCCCCTGCACGACGAAAAAACACTTCAGAACAACAAGGTTTATAAATACAATGTAAATGCCGTTATTACCATTGCCGGCATCAGCAAGCAGCAACAAATGACAGTTCAAATGCTGAAACTCAGCAACCACCTTTACAGGCTTAATGCAAGCAAAGACCTGCTCATGAGCGACTTTGAAATAAAACCCCGCACTCCGTTTAATATTATTAAAATCGATGATCTTGTTACCATCCACTTCGACATGGTAGTTGTGGCGGCTAATTAATTTTCAGTAAAGAATCCAGCTTCTGATGGAAGAACGGGAAGTCGTTGAGGTTATTATGCTTCCCTTTTTCAATTACAATATATTCATCTCCCTTTTTTAATACCCCTTTTAATTTCAAGCTGTTTCTGTAAGGAATAATTTCATCTTTCGTGCCGTGAAAAACTGTAACGGGTGCTTTTACCATCGGTATATATTCAAATACCGGGAACCTGAAATGCATCATCCTCTCTGTAGGATAAATGGGGAAATGCGAAGCTGCCAGTGAGGGAAAGCTGTAATAAGGCGTTTCAAGTATTAAACGCTTACACGCTGCATGCGTTGCCAGTTCACTTGCAACTCCTGTACCCAGCGATCTGCCGTAAAGTATAATACTGTCTGCAGAAAAACGTTTACTCACCATTTTATACAGCAGGCCGGCATCATTGTATAAACGCTCTTCCGTAAATATGCCCGTTGTTTTACCAAACCCGGGATAATCGGGCATCCATACTTCATAGCCGTGTTTGGTAAAATTATCTGCATAGGAAGCATAGCGGTTTATGTTATCCCTGTTGCCGTGAAAATAAAGTACAACACCCCTTGTAGTATTTGTATCAGCCGGGAAAAATTTAATGAAATGCAGCTGGTCATTTTCATTCAGCTGAATTGATACTCCTTCATGGGGAACCGCTATCGGGAATACATATCCTGCAGGTAAGGCTTTAGGGTGAAGAAGAATTTTATCCTGCAGCTCCCACAGGGCAATACCCCCCAGGCAATAAACAGCGACAACAATCTTCAGTATATTAAAAATCCTTTTTTTGGTTTTTACTTGCATGTTACAGTTTCAGAATGTCTCGTATAAAATTATGATACTCGGGAAAAGAAGGAAGATTATTATGGCCGCCGCCATGAATGCGGATCAGGGTGATGCGGTTTGGGTTGATCTTTTGCAGCTTCTCACTATGACGGATCGGAATCAGTTTGTCTCTTGTGCCGTGCAAAATATACGTATGGCATTTTACATTGCCGATCCATTTGTCGGTACGTAAATGAAACCGCAACACAAAACGCATGGGAAGAAAAGGTAAAAACCGTTCAACTACTTTTCGAAAACTGTAATAAGGCGCATCTAAAATTAAATAGCGTGGATAATTTTCTGCAGCAAGCTTGCTGGCAAAGCCGCTGCCCATACTGCGGCCGTAAACAATGATATGATCTTCAGGAAACTGAATACGCAGTTCATCGTAAACAAACTGCATATCCCTGGTCATGGCCGTTTCACTTCGTTTGCCGATGCTTTTTCCAAATCCCCGGTAATCAACCAGTATCACATCATAACCAAAGCGGTAAAAATCTTTTGCATACTTACCCCAGCCTTTTATGCTGCGTGTATTACCATGAAAGTAAAGAATAAGTCCGTGCGGGTTTTTTACGTAAAAATGAATACCGCTGATTGTTACTCCCGGTTCGGGCAGGAAACTGATTTCCTTAAACGGAGCGTCGTATTTAAATTCAAAATCAGCAGCCAGTTTTTCCGGCTTAAAGATGAGCCGCTCCTGGATGAAGTAAGCAATAAACATTACCAGCAGGTAACCGATAATGATATAAATAATGGTTGGAGACAAAGCTGATTGTTGTTTACTGTTTGTAGCTAATACCTGCGGCAAGCCGTTTCAAATTATAAAGAAAAACTGAAACAACAACAGATAACTGTAAATCGTCGGTTATGCTTCCTCCTCTTCCTGATAAATACGTTTGAGTTTTAAACTGCTGATGGGCGCCACAATAAGCGGAAATAACTCAACAGAGACATTGCTCTGATCGAGACCAAAACCCTTCTCTTCACTTAAAGCCATTTTCTTAATGCTGAAATATAAACGCATAATTACTCTTTCAAAGAAAGGCAGTTCATTGTCCTGGCTGAGGAATTTTTCAAGTACAACGAACTGGAAATCGCCTACTACATTGTTGCGTTGCAGGCTTTCATAGCGGCTGGTAATGTTCACTTCCTTATTTGACACCATATCTTCCACTACCTTACGAAACATGAGATTGATACGTGGCTGCATGCGGAAGCCCAGTCTGAATTCAACACGAATTACTTCATTGGGAATAATAGTGGTTACTTCAAATTCGCAGGTGTAGGGATCATCCAGCGTATCAACATGCACAAACCAGTAAATATCGGCCCGTTTCGGTTTGCGGTTGAGAATGGAGTAAATGATTTTATGTTCAATTTCATTCGGGTTATTGGCACTGGTAAGGTATACCAGGTGTGTGGCATGTTTGGTAACAGTCATATCATTACTCAGCTCCTGCAGCATTGGCAAATAGTGTTCGAGCCGCACAAACTCAACATAACGATTTTTGATTTTGCGTGAACGGTACCACACATACATTACTACAAACAAAGCACCTCCAACAATCAAAGCTATATAACCACCGTGTGTAAACTTCATGAGGTTGGCAGCAAGAAAACTTACTTCAATGGTAGTATAAACAGCAAGGAAAATATAAATGAATACTGATTTTACACGATGTGCAACAAGATAGTTGGCAAACAAAATAGTGGTGGCCAGCATACATAATGTAATGGCCAAACCGTATGCGGCTTCCATATGTGCTGCCGACTGAAAATAAACCGTAATACCTACGCAACCAATAAAGAGCATGAGGTTAACAGCCGGGATAAACAACTGGCCTCTTTCTTCAGATGGATAATTTATTTTTAAACGTGGCCATAAATTTAATCGCATGGCTTCGCTGATAAGGGTAAAGGATCCGCTGATCAATGCCTGGCTGGCAATGATAGCAGCTGTTGTTGCAATAACAAGCCCGATTAAACGGAACCAATGCGGCATCACACCATAAAAAGAATTAAACCCGTTACTGATCATATCGGCACTGATAATCTCGCCCCTGTGGTTTGCAAGTAACCAGGCACCCTGACCGAAATAGTTTAAGATTAAACAGGTTTTTACAAAAAGCCAGGAGATGCGGATATTGTCCCTTCCGCAATGTCCAAGATCGCTGTACAATGCTTCAGCACCCGTTGTACATAGAAACACACCGCCCAGTAACCAGAAGCCATTGGGATAATTCACCAGCAGGTTAATGGCATAATAGGGATTCAATGCTTTAAATACACGCAGTTCGTCTGCAAAATGTATTACACCCATCAATGCCAGCATCACAAACCAGATCATCATAATAGGACCAAATGCCTTACCAATGTAATTACTGCCAAACTGCTGAATGAGAAATAACAACACCAATATACCAATAACGATATAAACAATTGTTTGCTGTTGTATATGCTTGAAAGCTTCAATCTGCTTTAAACCTTCAATTGCAGATGTTACTGAGATTGGAGGAGTAATCATACCATCGGCCAGCAGAGCGGCGCCACCTAACATGGCGGGAAGCACCAGCCATTTTCTCCTTCTTCTTACCAGTGTGTATAATGCAAAAATTCCACCCTCACCCCTGTTATCTGCACGAAGTGTAAGCCATACATATTTAAATGTTGTTTGCAATGTAAGTGTCCAGATAACGCAGGATAAAGCACCTACAATTAAGAACTCTGAAATTTCCTTTCCCGTTATAATAGCATTTAATACGTACAACGGTGATGTTCCGATGTCGCCATAAATGATCCCTAATGCAATTAATAAGCCGGCAGCTGTTGCTTTTGAAGTGTGCTTTCCCACAAATAGTATTTAAGTGAGGATACGAACCAATGTTGAAACTGGTTTTGTCATAACGGTGTCAAAGGTAAGTTTTGAGCAGAAATGCGCAATAAAATGTTGATTTTGGAAAACACTCGTTAGCTGCAAGCTGCTGCTCAATAGCTCATACAGGGCCGATATACTGCATAACAGCACACTGCCATCAGCTACCCGCTTGTTTCACCCATAACAAACTACCATCACCATAACTCAAAAACCGGAAATCGTTTTGCAAAGCATACTCGTAAATCTTTCGCCAGTCCTCACCTACAAGTGCCGCCACGAGTAAGAGCAGTGTAGAATCAGGCTGATGAAAATTAGTAATGAGTGCAGCTGCAATTCTTGGCTGATAACCCGGCGCAAGCAGGATTTGTGTATGACAGATCAGTTCATTCTGCCCATGTACCTGCATGCAGTGAAGAAGTGCCTGCAATGCGGTTTCAACCGAAACTGACTGCTGCAGTAAATCATACACATCCCACTGCTGTATTTCAAGTTCATAAATGGCTGCCGAAGGATTCATGTATGCCTTCACCCCCATCCAGTATAATGTTTCCAGTGTTCGCAAAGAAGTAGTACCAACGGGAATGATTGTTCTTGACTGATAGTTGAGTATGTTTTCAATGGTTGACCGCTTTACCTGTATCCATTCCTTATGCATATCATGTTGCTGCATGGTATCCGCTTTCACGGGTCTGAAAGTTCCTGCGCCAACATGCAGGGTAACATATTCTTCAGCTATTCCTTTTTGCTGCAATTCGTTCAGCAATGCATCCGTAAAGTGTAATCCTGCAGTTGGTGCGGCCACACTTCCTTCCTGTTTGGCATATACGGTTTGGTAGCGTTCATAATCCGCTTCTTCTGTTTTGCGTTGCAGGTAGGGCGGTAAGGGAAGTACACCTGCCAAATGCAGCACTTCAGCAAAACTCAGTTCCTTATCGGTCCATGAAAATTCAATTAGAAAATTATCGGGTCTTCGTTCAATCATCTCTGCATAAAGTGAAAGATCCCCGCTTTTTGTCCGCAGTTTTTTTTCAAGTAAAGACTGTTTCCATTTAGCTGCCCCTCCCACCAGGCAGTTCCAGCGGACCTTTCCCGTTGCAGACATGGCCGTTGTAAGTTCAAGGTCAGCAGCAGGTTCTAAACAAAACAGTTCAATGATACTGCCGCTTGCTTTTTCAAACAGCATTCTCGCTTCTATTACCCGGGTATTGTTAAAAAGCAGTAATGTATCCTTGGGCAGGTGCTGAGCTATGTTACGATAAACATCCTCACGAATGCTTCCATTTTTATAAATAAGCAGTTTGCTTTGATCTCTTTCTGCCAATGGATAACGGGCAATCCGTTCATCGGGAAGATGGTAGGTAAAATCTTTGATTTGTAGCTGCGATGGATGCATGCTGCGAAGATCGGTGATTGGAGTATTTATAAAAGTGAGATAGGCAGCTTATTTCTACCTGATGGCAGCAGTAGGTATACCAAAGAAACATATCCCAATTGCGGTTTGAGCGCTTTTAATACGGGTAAGAGTACAGGTATCTATGAAATAAAGTGCCTGTTGCTTTGGGGAAAAGTCAGGGCCAGGAGTTAAAAGATGGAAAAGAGATGAAAGAGGAAGACACCGGTAGGCGGCAGCCGAAAGCCGTGAGGAGGAAAAAACAGAGGAGGTGTCGTATAAATCCTATTGACATTCTGTATTGGATTTTCTTTTTTGTGAAAAAAGTTAGTAGTGGCCAAACAAGCCGGACCATATAAGATTACGGGAACTATCGACAATATCTGCTTTTATCAAATGGAGGGGCAGTATTATGCCAGGCAGAAAAGTTCGCTGACGGGAAAACGTGTAAAGAAAGACCCGGCATTCGCCAGAACTATGGTAAAGGCACATTTGCTAGGTAAGGCCTCGAAACTTGCGTCATTGATCAAGCAAAGTTTTCCGAAGGAGGAACAAGGCAGGGAGTTGTTTCAGTTGCGGACGGGTAAGGTGATGCGGTTAATGAAGGAGGGTTTTGGAGAGGAAGAAATAAAAGCGATGCTTTCATTTGTATTGAAGAAGAAAGAAAATAAAGTTCGTTCGAGTTATATTGTGAAGACTGTTGTAAAGAAGGGGACTATTGACAGTTACAGGACTGTTTTTGGGCTACCAGTTTTGCATTTGGGTTATCAACGAAAGAGACTATTTTTTAACTCCTCTGCTGATTTACTACAAAGTGTAACATTGGATTATGCGCCACCGTGACCTGTTTTTTAGAAACAGGATTCCGACTTTTTAGATTTGCTTTTAAAAACCAGGCTCCTTACTAATTTAATTCGAATATGTATTACTGGTTTTGACTCAGTATAATCCATTTCACTACATTTGATAGCAAATAGCAACGGCTTGTGGTGATATGGAACGCAACTTAGTTGTAAAAGAATTAAGCTGCTTACTAAGCAAATTGCTCTAAAGTTTTAGCGAACAAGGTTTGTAGGTAAATTAAACCTCGTTCGCTATCTCCAAAACATAGTGAAACAGAATTTCCTCTTTTCGTTGTGAGTAACAGAGTGCCTATAACAAGACCCATGCCTTTACTTCGTGAGCGTTAATTCTGATTATTTCTCAGCTGTGCTGCCTGCGCTTTCTAAACCCTTATTAAGCTCAAACCACCAATTCACTGCCCTAACTCACTATATTTACATTTCAAATTCCGCTTATTTGACTAAAATTCTGATCATAGATGATGAAGAAAAACTGAGAAGCCTCCTTGCAAGAATAATAAGCCTGGAAGGTTTTGAAGCACTTGAAGCAGGCGACTGTAAATCGGGGTTGAAGAAATTAGATTCGCAGGATATCGATGTTGTACTCTGCGATGTAAAACTTCCCGATGGCAACGGTGTAGAACTGACTCAACAGATAAAAGCTAAATATCCCCTCACTGAAGTAATTCTTTTAACTGCTTATGGTAATATCCCCGATGGTGTACAGGCAATTAAAAACGGAGCTTTTGATTATATTATTAAAGGAGATGATAATAACAGGATCATTCCTTTGCTGAACCGTGCAATAGAAAAAGCTTCTCTTGCAAAACGGGTGAAAACTCTGGAACAGCAGCTTTCAAAAAAATATTCGTTCGACAATATCATTGGCAAATCAAAATCACTTTTGGCAGCCATTGAGCTTGCCAAAAAAGTAGCCGCAACTGATACCACTGTTATACTGACTGGTGAAACAGGAACTGGTAAAGAAGTTTTTGCCCAGGCCATTCATCAAAACAGCAACAGGAGTAATAAAAATTTTGTAGCCATTAATTGTTCTGCTTTCAGTAAAGAATTACTGGAAAGTGAAATGTTTGGTCATAAAGCAGGTGCTTTTACCGGAGCTGTAAAGGACAAGAAAGGCTTGTTTGAAGAAGCAAACGGAGGAACCATTTTTTTAGATGAGCTGGGAGAAATGAGTCTTGAATTACAGGCCAAGCTGCTTCGTGTTTTAGAAACCGGTGAATTTATTAAAGTGGGTGAAACAAAAGCAACCAAGGTAAATGTGCGGATCATTGCAGCCACCAACCGTGATCTGCAGCAGGAAATTGAAGCCGGGCATTTTCGCCAGGATCTGTTTTACCGTATTTCTGTTTTCCAGATTCAACTGCCTGCTCTGCGTGAACGTATTGCCGATATTGAACTGTTAGCCCGTCATTTTGCCACAGCATTTGCCATCAAAACA
>Ga0208401_100276_pt1 | contig 20579 bp, 12 predicted proteins | sample LakWasM112_LOW13_2_FD_183928 | JGI IMG/M metagenome (GOLD analysis project Ga0208401, IMG submission 183928) | Freshwater sediment methanotrophic microbial communities from Lake Washington under simulated oxygen tension - Sediment Metagenome... | ecosystem: Environmental > Aquatic > Freshwater >...
ATCCAAAACGGCTGATATTGAACAATCATTGGTAATTGGTGCACATGGTGCAAGAAGCTTAATTGTGTATATCATTTGATTGAATAGAATTGCTGATGCTGCTGATTTAGAAGGATTAGCAAGAGTAGGATGAAAATAAATGTGTAATGGTTTGTTGGAATTTTAATGATCTTTAGTCCAAATCATCTGCATGCATAAACTTCTCAAGCGATTTCTGTTTGCCTTACTGATCATTCTCTCCGTTTATTTGATATTGCTGATTCCTTTTTCTTCAAAGCAACACACAATCCAGTCTCATCAATTCCCTTTCAGCTGGAACAGTGATTCATTGTGGAATAAGCTGGAGGCAGATTTTGCAGCAGGGAAGCAATCCGATACAGCCGTTGTTCAGGCAAAAATTGATTCTTTTTTTCTTTTAGAAGAAATACTCTGCCATGAAATAGAAAGCAGAAATATCCCTTTAAACGATTCCGTTTATGATGCCACTCTGTTTCACTTTTTTTCATTAGCGGCCCTGGTTGCAGCACAGCCTCAATACATGCATCAGCTGAATGTTTTTTACAGCAGAATCAGAACGGCCGTAAAAAATCAATCACGGCAATGGGATATGACCTGTACAGATACACGAAACGGTTTGTACAAAATGCTCTATGGTTTAAGGGCCGCAGTTGAAGAAGCGGCATTACAGAACAATTCAACGGAGAATATTTTATCGGGGAAAGAGGAATATTCATCCACTCCATCCGCCAATATACTCGGTATAACAGTGCATAGTGGCGATCTGCTGGTTTCACGTGGTGGTGCAGAAGTATCGGCTTTTATTTCACGGGGGAATGATTATCCCGGTAATTTCTCACATGTAGCATTGGTCTATATCGATGAAGCATCAAATACTCCTTATTTGATTGAGGCGCATATTGAAAAAGGTGTCGCCGTAACTTCTGTAGCCGGTTATGTGAAGGATAAAAAACTTCGGTTCATGGTACTGCGTCCACGGTTTGATCTGCAACAGATGAAAGCTGACTCAATGTTGCCCCAGAAGGTGTCCGGGTATGCATTTGAAGAGGCTGCAAAGCGCCATATCCCTTATGATTTTAAAATGAACTATGATGATTCAACAGCCATGTTCTGTTCAGAAGTTGGGTCCTATGCATACCGGAAAAACGGATTGCAGTTATGGAAAGCGATTTCAACCATTTCGTCGCCCGGCGTGGAAAACTGGCTGCAATCATTTGGTGTAGAACATTTCGTTACACAAATGCCTGCCGACCTGGAATATGATCCGCAACTTACCGTTGTTGCTGAATGGAAAGATGGAGAAACGCTGTTTAAAGATCATCTTGATAATGCAGTTATGGATGCATTACTGGCGGAAGCGGATAAAGGGAAGGAGATTGGTTACAATGCCTGGAAACTTCCTGTAGCAAGAATGTTGAAAGCTTATTGTGTTATATTAAACATGTTTGGGAAAGTAGGAAAGATCCCCGAAGGCATGTCGGCTATACAGGCTATGAAGAATGTAGAATTTGTAAACATGTTTCAACAGGTAAAGAAAGCAGTGCTGCAGCGTGCAAACCGTTTTACTGTGGAAAAAAAATACAAGCCCCCTTACTGGCAACTGGTAAAAATGGCAAATACCGAAGCCGAAAACTATTTTGGCAAATAGCCTGTAAATCTTTGCTGCTCAATCAATTCTTTCTGCCGTTTTAACGGGGCCTACTTCCTGCATTGTAAGATATTCCATCATTTCAGTAAAACCTTCCATTGAATGCCATGCCATCCTGTGCTACTTTCAACTTCTGAATTTCCGGTATTGTCAGCATGAAAACAGTTGGGACATAACGATTGTAAAAGGGAATATCATTGGTGAGCAGTCACTGCTTTCCTGCACATGCTCAGCCTTCTCAATCTTCCTGTACTGATGTTTCAGTTTTATCCGGTTCTGTCAGCTGGTTTGAACAACAAAACTGATTGAGCGCCATGTTTATAAAAAAATACTTTGAAGAATTTGAACTGAACGACGTTCGTATAACAAAGGGCCGAACCATTACGGAAACAGATATTGTTCTTCATGCCGGCCAGTCAGGCGATTTTTTCCCCCATCACATGGACGAAGAATGGTGCAAAACACAACCATTCAAACAAAGAATTGCACATGGTACACTCATCTTTACTGTGGCTATTGGTTTAACTGCCGATTTTGTGAACGAGGTTTCGATGACTTATGGTTACGAACGCCTGCGTTTTATAAAACCGGTTTTCATCAACGATACCATTAAAGTAAATATTACAATAAAAGACAAGAAGGATCATAAGAAACCGGAATACGGGTTGGTAACCGAACTGGTGGAATGTTTCAATCAGCACAATGAACTGGTGATGATTTGTGAACACATATTAATGGTTAAAAAAAGTTTGATTTAAATGGCAGCAATCGTTTTGAACGGCATCACATGGGGACACAGCAGGGGTATTACTCCCTTGCTGGCCGTTTCCCAGCGTTACAACGAGCTGCATCCGGATGTTGAAATCAGGTGGAAGAAAAGATCCCTGCAGGAGTTTGCTGATTTTCCGATTGAGAAACTCACCGGCGAATATGATCTGCTCATCATTGATCATCCCTGGGTGGGCCGTGCAGCTGCTACCAACTCTGTACTGCCATTGAACAAATACCTGCCCGCAGGTTATTTAAATGATCAACTGACCAACACCGTTGGTCTTTCTCATATCAGTTATAATTACATTCATCAGCAATGGGCGCTGGCTATTGATGCTGCAACACCGGCTGCCAGTTACAGAAAAGATTTATTAAAACAAGTTCCGCAAACATGGAATGATGTACTTGAACTTGCAAAAAGAGGGAAGGTTGCCGTACCTGCAATACCCATTGATCTGCTGATGAATTTTTATACATTTTGTATTGCCTTTGGAAACGAACCTTTTCAATCAGATGAAGAAGTGATTGATGAAGCAACGGGTATCCTGGCCATTAATACAATGAAGCAACTGTACAGCGTGGTTGATCGTAAAATGTTTACCTGTAATCCAATTGCAGTAGCTGAACTCATGAGTTCAACCAACGATTACTGGTATTGTCCCTTTGCCTATTGTTACAGTAATTATTCAAGAGCAGGGTATGCGGAACATTTACTGCATTATACAGATGTGGTATTGTTCAATAACCGCAAGCTGAGAACAACAATCGGCGGAACGGGGCTGGCGGTTTCTGCTTTCAGCAAACATAAACAAACAGCTGTTGATTTTGCAGCCATGATCGCATCGGGTGAATGTCAACGTACCATGTATGTGCAGCATGGCGGGCAACCCGGGCACCTTTCTGCATGGACGGATGAAACTGCGAACCGGCTGACAAATGATTTCTTTTCACAGGTATTACCGGTTATGGAAAATGGTTATATGCGGCCACGTTATAACGGCTACCTGCATTTCCAGGATCATGCAGGAAATCCTTTACAGAAATGCCTGATGAATGATGGTGATGCTGCAGTTGCATTGAGTGAAATGAATACAATTTATCAGCAGAGTATGAGCAAACAATTAACAGGCAGCTTATGATGGAATTACCTTTACATGGTTTAGTGGTGCTTGAGTTCAGTCAGTATTTATCCGGCCCTTCAGCCGGGTTGCGGTTGGCCGATCTTGGTGCAAGAGTGATTAAAATTGAACGGCCGAAAGTTGGTGATGCAGGAAGAAAATTAGCCATCAAAGATTTATGGGTAGATGATAATTCCCTGCTGTTTCATACCATCAACCGCAATAAAGAAAGCTTTACCGCCGATCTGAAAAATAAAGAAGACCTCGATACAATTAAGAAACTGATTGCGAAGGCCGATGTACTCATTCATAATTTTCGCCCTGAAGTAATGGGGAAGAACGGATTGGATTACGCAACGGTGCAGGAAATTAATCCACGTATTGTCTATGCAGCAATTTCAGGTTATGGAACAAAGGGACCATGGAAGGATAAACCCGGGCAGGATTTATTGGTACAATCTTTAACAGGCCTTGCATTTACTACGGGTAATGGAACAAACGGTCCGGTGCCTTTTGGTATTTCCGTTGCAGATATTTTATGCGGTGCTCAATTGGTACAGGGAATACTGGGTGCATTGATCCGCCGTCAGAAAACAGGAGCCGGTGCTTTAATTGAAGTAAGCCTGATGGAATCACTTCTCGATTTTCAGTTTGAATTACTGACGACCTATTATGCAACCCATCAGCAACCGAAACGGAGTAAAGTAGCCAATGGGCAGCCATTGCTGAGCGCTCCTTATGGCATTTATGCAACGGCGGATGGTTTTATTGCGTTGGCCATGATGGATATTCATCTGCTTGCAAATGCAGTTCATTGCGACGAGTTAAAACGTTTTTCAAAAGAGCAGGCTTTTTCTGCAAGGGATGAAATCAAAACAATCCTGGCTGAACACCTCATCAAACAGAATACAGACATATGGTTAACTGATTTGCAGAAGCAGGGACTTTGGGCCATGGAAGTATTTGATTGGGAAATGATGACCAACCATAAAGCTTACCAAAGCCTGGAAATGGAGCAGGTGATAAAAGCCGGTAAAAAGGAAATGATTACAACACGATGCCCGATCAGGATCAATGGACAAAAGCTGGTATCGGAAAAGCCGGCACCGCAGTTAGGGGAGCATAACGAACAGCTGCATCATGATTTCATAAATTAGAAACAGTACAATGAATTTATTACAGGATATCATCGTTGTTGATTTCAGCCAGTTTTTATCCGGTCCGTCAGCAGCTTTACGTTTGGCCGATATGGGTGCGCAGGTGATCAAAGTGGAGCGGCCGGGCACCGGTGATATTTGCCGCCAGTTATATGTTTCGGATGTGATGATTGAAGGCGAATCAACTATTTTTCATGCCATCAACCGAAATAAACAAAGCTATGCAGCTGATTTAAAGAACCCTGATGACCTGGTTAAAGTAAAACTGCTGTTGGCAAAGGCTGATGTGATGATGCATAATTTCAGACCCGGCGTTATGGAACGGATCGGATTGGATTATGAAACCGTTAAGCAAATCAATCCCGGTATTATATATGCCGAAGTCAGCGGTTATGGAACAGAAGGGCCATGGAAAGACCTCCCCGGCCAGGATCTTTTATTACAGGCCGCTTCCGGTCTTACCTGGTTAAGCAATAACAATAATGAAAACCCTACACCAATGGGTGTTGCAGTTGTTGATATTATGGCGGGAACCCATGTTACGCAGGGAATTCTTGCTGCATTATACAAAAAAGGGATCAACGGGGAAGGTGCATTGATACAGGTGAGTATGTTTGAAAGTATTCTTGATTTCCAGTTTGAAGTGCTTACCAGTTATTACAACGATGGCAGACAATTGCCCGTAAGAGGGGCTGTTAACAGTGCCCATGCCTATATTGCTGCTCCTTACGGTATTTATAAAACAAATGATAGTTACATTGCATTGGCAATGACGAATATTCCCGCCATGGCGGAATTGCTGCAATGTGAGCCATTAAAGCAATTCATTGACTGGAACGATTGGTTCAGTAAACGGGATCAGATAAAAAGAATACTGGCTGATCATTTAATAACAAGATCAACTGCCTGCTGGCTGGAAATTTTAGAAAAAGCAGATATCTGGTGTGCGGCCGTGCTGGATTATGACAGCCTTGGAAAAAAAGAAGCGTATAAGATGCTGCATATGGAGATTACGGTGAAAACAAGTAATGGTTTGTCCGTTACCACCACCAGATGCCCGATAAGGGTGGATGGCGAATTACTGATCTCAGATAAAGGAGCTCCTTTGCTGGGCGAACATAATAAAGAGATAGAACAGCAGTTTGGATTAGTAAAACAATTGGAAGGAAGTAATTAATTTGCTTTCTTAAGACGTATATGATGATTGCCGATACACATGTTCATATCTGGGATTTTAGCCGTGCTGAATACGCATGGCTGAAGGATAATACATCTATACTCAATCGTACTTACAGTATTGGCGAACTGGAAACTGAAAGAAGGGAAGTCGGCATAACAGCCGGGATACTGGTGCAGGCAGCCAATAATTTTGAAGATACTGACTGGATGCTGCATGTGGCAGAGAATACAGATTGGATTACAGGTATTGTCGGATGGTTGCCGTTAACTGATCCGGATGCAGTACTGAAAGCATTGGAACGGAAATACGGTAAAGAGAAATATTTTAAGGGAGTACGTCATCTCATCCACGACGAAGCTGATTCAAAATGGTTACTGCAACCATCAGTGATTGACAGTTTGAAGATCCTGGCCGAACATGATATTCCTTATAATGTAGTGGGTGTATTACCGGCACATATTGAAACAGCTCTTGCAGTGGCAGAAAAAGTTCCGGGCTTACGTATGGTGTTTGATCATTTGAATCAACCGCCCATAGCAACGAAGGAAAGATTCGGTAATTGGGGTGAGTTGATGAAGAACGCTGCAAAACATAAAAATTTTTATGCAAAAATTTCAGGGTTAGGTACAGCCTCCGGCAATTTTGAAAACTGGAAAGCTGCAGACATCAAGCCGTATATTGAATTTGTCATCGATCAGTTTGGAACAAGCCGTTGTTTCTGCGGCGGCGATTGGCCGGTAGCATTATTAGCCGGCAGTTATATTAAAACGTGGACATCCTATAAAGACATTATTAACGAACTGGCAAACGAAAGCGACAGAGAAAAAATATTTTATACCAACGCAAAGAGTTTTTATTCTTTTTAAATAACAACAAAGTAAATGGAAGTTATCAATGGAGTTTTATTTCATGCAGTTGGCGCTTCCAGTGCTTCGCTTTGTTATACGCCGCAGAAAAAAGTAAAAGGCTGGAGCTGGCAAACCTACTGGTTAACGCAGGCATCTGTTTGCTGGCTGATTCTTCCGGTGGTCGTTGCTTATTTTACCGTACCGCAACTGCTCACTGTTTTAAAAGAAGCACCCGCTGCTTCCATGCAGAAATCATTTTTGCTGGGGATGGCTTATGGTGTGGGAGGTACAGCTTTTGGTATTGCAATCCGTTATGTAGGGTTCTCGTTAACCTATGCCATTGCCGTAGGCATCAGTTGTGTGTTGGGTACAATTCTGCCACCCATTGTTGATGGTACAATTGATGCGATTTTATTAAGTAATGGTGTTTCTTATCTTGTAAGCGGCATATCAATGGGAGTTGTTGGAATTGCAGTATGCGGTATGGCAGGCAGAAGCAAAGAAAAAGATATAGAACGGAGAGAAAACAGTAAAACGACTTTTTCCTTACGTATCGGATTACCGATTTGTTTACTGGCAGGTGTCTTATCTGCATTCTATGGTTTTTCATTAAGCCAGGGTCAGCCCATTGCAGACGTGGCGGCTAAATATGGTGCAGGAAATTACCAGGGGAATGTGATCTATATTTTTTCTAACTCAGGTGCGTTTGTGGTTACTCTTCTTTATACGTTGTTCCTGCATAAAAAAGAAAAAACATTTCAGCAATTCACTTCAGCAACAGGCGGAAGTTTGGGTATGAATTATTTGATGTCAATACTCACCGGGTTGCTTTGGTATGGTCAATTCTTTTTTTACGGATTAGGTCATGTGCGGATGGGAACATATCAATTCACCAGCTGGGCCATTCACATGATCATGTTGGTATTATTGAGTTCAGTTGCAGGGTTGGTCATGAAAGAATGGAAAAACAGCAGTAACGGAACAATACGCTTACTGGTCATTGCGATTGTTATTCTTATTACAGCTGTTTTACTTTTAACGTATGGAAATAAGTTAGGCGGCTCAGTGTAAATATTTTAATAAAATGATGTCAGGCTCAGTATCATCTTCACAAACTTCTTTGCCCGTTTATATTATCGGTGCCGGAGGTATCGTGAACACGGCTCATTTACCCGCTTATCAAATGGCAGGGTTCAGTGTGCAGGGTATCGTTGACCTGGATCATGCAAAAGCTGTTGAAACAGCTGCGAAATTTCAGATCCCGAACGTATTTGTGAACCTGGATGAAATGCTGAAGCAGTTGCCTCAAAACGTTGTATTTGATGTTGCTGTTCCCGGAAAAGCAGTGATGGGTATTCTTGAACAATTACCCGATGGTGCTGCAGTATTGATGCAGAAGCCGATGGGTGAGGATATTGCATCAGCAAAAGCTATACTGGAACTTACACGAAAAAAGAAAATGACTGCTGCCGTTAATTTTCAATTACGGTATGCACCGTTTATCCTTGAAGCAAAAAAGATGATGGATGATGGGGCTCTTGGTACAATCAATGATATTGAAATAAACGTAAACGTCTTTACTCCCTGGCATTTGTGGGATTTTCTGTTTACATCACCAAGACTGGAGATTCTGTATCACAGTATTCACTACATTGACCTTGTAAGAAATCTTCTCGGAAATCCTGTATCCGTTTTTGCCAAATCAACGAAGCACCCTTCCATGCAGGAACTGTCTTCCGTTCGAAGCAACATCATTTTGGATTATGGAGAACTCATCAGGGCAAATATTCTCACCAATCATTGTCATAATTACGGAACGCCCAAACAGCAATCATATATTAAAATTGAAGGAAGCAAAGGAGCTGTGATCATCAATTTCGGTGCACTCATCAATTACCCGAGAGGTGCTGCTGACAGTTTTGAATATGTATTGACGGAAGATGGGAAAGAATCGGTATGGAAGAAAAAGGAAATAGAGGGCAGCTGGTTTCCACATGCATTTATGGGAAGTATGGAGCAATTAATGCTGGCTGCTGAAGGAAAAATTACCAGACCTGATAATTCTGTTGAAGATTGTATTGATACAATGGTTTGCGTGGAAGCAGCTTATGAAAGCAATAAAAACGGAGGAGTGAAGTTGAGTGATATTAATAAGTGAGTGATAAAAAAGGGTTTTAATGAACAAAAGCAAGTATTTTTTCAAGCGCATAAAGAAAGTAATCTTGATTCTGTTGTTTTCTGTTTCAGTACAGAAAATAGTTTCTCAGCAAATTGCTTTTCCGGGTGCGGAAGGTTTTGGTAAATATGCAACAGGCGGAAGAGGCGGACAGGTTGTTGCAGTAACTAATCTCAACGATAGTGGTGAAGGAAGTTTCCGTTGGGCATTGGAACAATATCCCGGCGAACCGTTAACAGTTGTATTTGCAGTTTCAGGCATCATTGAATTAGAATCGAAGATCCAGATCAAACGTTCCAACTTAACCATTGCCGGACAAACAGCTCCCGGCGATGGCATCTGTTTAAAAAATCAATCATTTATTTTAAATGGTGCTTTTTCAAAAGGTAATCATGGCAATATCATAATCCGTTTTGTCCGTTCACGCCCCGGCGGTACGTTGAAAACAGGATTGTATGGTTTTGATATGGAGAACTGTCATGATGTAATTGTTGATCATTGCAGTTTCAGTTGGGCCAACGAAGAGTGTGCAGCCATGTATGATACAAAGAACACAACGGTGCAATGGTGTATTGTAAGTGAAGGTTTGTATGAAGCTGGTCACATGAAAGGTCATCGTTCATACGGTGGTGTGTGGGGCGGACAATATGCTTCTTATCATCACAACTTATTGGCGCATCTTAACAGTCGGGCAATACGTTTCAATGGTGCAAGGGCACATGATACATTTGCGCTGATCGATTATCGCAACAATATTATTTACAACTGGGGCAATGCCAACGCAGCTTACGGCGGTGAAGTAAATATTGCAGGCGGTGTATCGCAGGTGAATATTGTGAACAATTATTACAAACCCGGTCCGGCAACTGCTGCTGAATTAAAATTTGTCAACGCTTCTTATCAAAAAGAAGTGAGCAAAGGAACAGGTGAATGGTTTGTTGATGGCAACATCATGGAAGGAGATAAAGCGTTGACGAAAAAGAATAAGAACGGAGTTGATCTGCAAGCGCAGGGTTACCCTTCAGGAGCGATTTCTGAAAAAGCATTTGCTGTAAACATTGCATTGCCTGTTGAAGCAGCAAAAGAATCGTACGAAAAAGTGTTGCGTTATGCCGGCGCTATTTTTCCAAAGCGTGACGCAACCGATGAACGTGTGGTAAATGAAACAAGAACAGGTTCGGCTATTGGTAAAGGTGCATTTGGTAAGCCGGGAATTATTGATAGCCCTTTAGCAGTTGGTGGTTGGGCTGAATATAAATCTGCAACAGCACCTGTTGATACAGATAAGGATGGTATGCCCGATGCATGGGAAACCAAAAAAGGATTGAACCCCAACGATGCTTCTGACAGAAACAAGACAGATGCCAGCGGTTATACGATGTTGGAAATTTATTTAAACGAATTAGTGCAGACTAAATAATATGAAACAGGTTCTATTCATCATATCAATAGTTGTTTGTTCTGTAGCGAGTGCCCAGGTGAAGATCGAGAACAAACAGGTTTCTGCAAGAACAACATTTGCCGAGCAGCGCTTAAAAACAACAATAGCTCAGTTAAAACTGAATACTGTAAAGCATGTAATTGTTTTAAGTAAACTGGAAAACGGAAAGAAAGAAGGCTTTACCATTGAAACGAAGAATAACCGCACAACTATTACTGGTAATGATGAAACAGGAATTTTGTATGGCTGCCTGGCGTTTGCAGATCAGTTAAAAGCAACAAAGAATTTTCCTGCAACATTTTCATTGAGCGATGCACCGGAAATGGTGTTGCGTGGTGCATGTATCGGTGTACAGAAACCTTACTACCTGCCCGGCAGAAATGTGTACGAATATCCTTACACCCCTGAAACCTTCCCTTGGTTCTACGATAAAAAATTATGGATACAGTATCTCGATTCAATGGTGGCAAACCGCATAAATTCATTGTACCTGTGGAATGGTCATCCGTTTGCTTCGTTGGTTAAGCTGAAAGATTATCCCTATGCCGTGGAAGTAGATGATGCAACCTTTAAAAAGAATGAAGAGATCTATCGCTTCTTAACTACTGAAGCTGATAAGCGTGGTATCTGGGTGATCCAGATGTTTTATAATATTATTGTTTCCAAACCTTTTGCTGAGTATCATCATATCAAAACACAGGAACGTGAGCGACCAATCATTCCGTTGATCGCTGACTACACAAGAAAATCCATTGCGGCATTTGTAGAAAAATATCCAAATGTTGGTTTGATGGTTTGTTTGGGTGAAGCGATGGAAGGAGTGGGTAATGATGATATTGAATGGTTTACCAAAACAATTATTCCCGGTGTAAAAGATGGATTGAAAGCATTGAACAAAACAGAAGAGCCGCCGATTGTATTGCGTGCACATGATACCGATGCACCTGCGGTGATGAAAGCAGCATTGCCGCTTTATCATAATTTATATACCGAAGCAAAGTTTAACGGTGAAGCGTTGACTTATGCACGGCCAAGAGGATCCTGGGCAGAACTGCACCAGACATTAAGCAAACTCGGCAGTGTGCAGATTGAGAACGTACACATTCTTGCGAACCTTGAACCGTTCCGTTATGGCTCGCCTGATTTTATTCAGCAGAGTGTGATCGGTATGCATGAAGTGATGGGAGGAAATGGGTTGCATTTATATCCGCAAGCTTCTTATTGGGATTGGCCTTACAGTGCAGACAGTGTAAAAGGCAAACGATTATTACAGATTGAACGTGACTGGATCTGGTACAGCGCATGGAGCCGTTATGCATGGAAAGCAAAACGTAACCGGGAAGAAGAGATTGTTTACTGGAGCAAGCAACTGGCGTCGAAGTTTGGTTGCAGTGAAGCCGATGGAAGAAGAATATTGACAGCGTATGAAGAAAGCGGAGAGATTGCACCCAAATTGTTACGTCGTTTTGGAATTACGGATGGTAACCGTCAAACGTTGACGTTGGGTATGCTAATGACACAACTCATTAATCCTTTCCGCTATGGTTTGTTTACGTTGTTGTATGATGCAGAAGCACCCGAAGGTGAAATGATTTTGGATTATGCTGATAAAGAAAACAAAGGAATCAAACATATTGGTGAAACACCGCCGCAGGTATCAAGAGAAGTTGTATTGCATGGTGATAAAGCTGCTGCATTGATCACTGAAGTGTCGAAGCGGGTTACAAAAAATAAAGACGAGTTCAGCCGTATTGCGAATGATATGTATTGTTACAAAGCAATGGCGCATCATTTCAGTAATAAAGTAAATGCGGCTGTTCAACTATTGAAGTATAAATACAGCAACAATGTCGCTGATCTTGAGTTGGCTGTGCCAATGCTGCAAAAAAGCATAAACGATTACAAAGAACTTGCAAGGCTTACTTCCGGCTCATACCTATACGCCAACAGCATGCAAACGCAGCAACGGAAGATCCCGATGCGTGGTGTAAACGGTACGTTCAAACATTGGAACGAAATGGTACCTGTGTTTGATACAGAGTTAAAGACCTTCCAATACAAAATTGATTCATTGAAGAATGTATCCGGTGCATCAATTAAAGAACGCAAACCGTTTCTCCAGGTTGACGTTAAATTAAATCACTCAACTGTTGCATTGAATGAAGGCGCTCTGATCTTTGGTGATACATCAATACACATCAAACAACTGGCAGCAGAGTTGAAGGGTTTGAAGGCTCTGCAGTTTTCTTACAAACAGCAGGTGCAGCAGTCAACGGAAATTACATTTACTGCCGATAAGCCGGTGAAGATATTGGTTGGATATTTCAAAACACAACGTGCTGCATTCACCACCGATACCATATTTGCAAAAGCACCTGAACTGGAAACCAATGCCAGTGCAGATGATTATGGACAGGCAGAGATCAGGATTTCTAATGCAATCGCTATTGAAGGCATGCCGCCGTTAAATATTCATACCTATTCATTCAAAGCAGGAATTCATACATTGAAATTGCCCAAAGGTGTTTGTTTGGTAGCGGGTTTCGTAGATGGCACACAGGTAATACCTGTATATGATGCAATGCTGATGAGTGATGCGAAGAATAAAAATATTGACTGGTTATTCGAATAAGATTAAACAAAATTAAACGATGAAAAGAAGTATTCTCATAATTGCAGTCTCCTTTATTTGCTTTGCAGCAAAGGCTCAGCGTTTTTATGATGTAACCAAATATGGTGCAAAGAACGACAGCAGCAAGCTGGCAACGAAATCCATTGCTGATGCCATTGCTGCTGCATCAAAAGCGGGTGGTGGCACCGTTTATTTTCCTGCGGGAAAATATGTAACAGGGCCTATTCATCTCAAGAGTAACATCACTATTTTAATTGATGCAGGTGCTGAACTGCACTTCTCTGACAATTTTGATGATTACCTGCCAATGCTGCAAAGCAGGTACGAAGGTGTGGATGTAATGAGTTTTTCGCCGTTGTTCTATGCATACAAAGCTGAGAACATAGCTATCACAGGCAGGGGTTTAATTAATGGTCACGGGAAGAAGTGGTGGGATTATGCACTCAATTTTTATAAAAATCAAACCACAAGAAATAAATATCAATTGCTGTTCGACAGCTTGAATAAAGATATTCTGTTGCCCGATGATCCAACGCAAATGAAGCGTGGATTTTTGCGTCCGCCGTTTATTCAGCCTTTGTATTGTAAGAATGTATTGATCGAAGGAATTACGATCACCAATTCTCCATTCTGGACGGTAACACCTGAGTTTTGCGAAAACGTAACCGTAAAAGGCGTAACGATTAATAATCCGCCTTCACCAAATACGGATGGTATCAATCCATCCAGTTGTAAGTATGTGCATATTTCCGATTGTCATATCAGCGTGGGTGATGATTGCATCACCATCAAATCAGGAAAGGATCTGCCGGGCAGAACAAAGGCAACACCTGCTGAAAATTATACCATCACCAATTGCACCATGCTCAGCGGACATGGCGGGGTGGTGATTGGCAGTGAAATGAGTGGCGATGTAAAGAAGATCACCATCAGCAATTGCATTTTTGATGGAACGGATCGTGGCATCCGTATAAAAACCACAAGAGGAAGAGGTGGAGTAGTGGAAGATATTCGTGTTGACAATATTGTGATGAAGAATATCAAGGCACAGGCGATTGTGCTGGATATGGAATATTCAAAAACACAACCGGAGCCTGTGAGTGAACGTACACCCAGGTTCCGCAATATCCGCTTGAGCAATATTACTGCTTACACCAAGCAGGCGATGTACATTAATGGGCTGGATGAAATGCCTGTAACAGAAATCAGCTTAAATGATGTGGTGTTTGAAACAGAAACAGGCATCACTATCCGTAATGCAAAGGATATTGAACTGCACAATGTGCGGGTGAATGCAAAAACAGGTGCTTCGCTTTCTGTTGAAAAAACTGAGAGGTTACTGGTTGATGGTTTTGTTTCAGCGAAACCTTTAGCTGCTGTTCCTTTAATCCGGTTAAATAATGTAAAAGACGTGTTGCTGACAAACAACTGGCCTTTCAACGGAACAAAAACGTTTGCTGAAATAAAAGGAGCTGAAACAAAAAATATTTTATTCAGGAATAATACACTTGCTGATGCAGCAGTGACAGTTGCAGATGAAGTAAAGAAAGAAGAAGTGAAGCAGTAAAGAATGATGAGTAATGAGTAATGAGTGATGAATGATGAACGGAATTGTTGCAGTACAAGAGTGCGATGCAACGAAAGCATAAAAAGAAATACTGAAGATGATACACAAAAAAAATACAATCACACTTGCGTTAATGTTGCTATGCAGTGTAATGCTGACAGCACAGGATTTAAAACTCTGGTACAAGCAGCCAGCTGTAAAATGGACAGAAGCCTTGCCAATCGGCAACGGCCGTATTGGAGCCATGTTATTTGGTGGTGTGGAGAAGGACCACATCCAGTTTAATGAAGAAACATTGTGGAGCGGCGCACCAAGAAACTACAGCAGACCGGGTGCGTACAAGTATTTAGATTCTATCAGGCAGTTGTTGTTTGCAGGCAAACAAAAAGAGGCAGAAGCTCTGGCTGAAAAAGAATTCATGGGTTTGAAAAGTTTTGAAGCGGAACGCAGCGGATGGATTACAACTGTTACTGCTGATAAAAAATATGCAGCCGCAGGTTTCGACGACAGTCAATGGAAAATGATGACAGTTCCGCATTGGGATGGTTGGGAAACGGTTGGCTTTGAAGCACTGGACGGTGCCGTTTGGCTGCGTACAAGTTTTGTATTGCCCGACGACTGGAAAGAAGAAGATATGGTAGTTGATCTCAACCGCATACGTGATAATGACTATACGTACGTGAATGGTCAACTCATCGGTTCGCAGCAAAATGCAGAAGGACGAAAATATACCGTTGCAAAAAATATTCTGCACAAAGGAAAAAATACAATTGCTATTCTTGTGCTTAATTTTTCCAACAAAGGTGGCGTGTATGGTTACAAGGATACGGTGATTCATACAGGTGTTTACCCTGTGAACAAAGAGCAGGAAAAAATATCATTGAATGGGCAGTGGAAATATTTTGTAGTAAATGATAATCCGCCGCCGGTAGGAACTTACCAGGCCGATTATCAACCATTCGGCGATCTGAGTTTACAGTTTGCCAATACAACAGGTTTTACCAATTACAAACGTGAACTGGATATTGCCAATGCCATTGCTGCAACATCTTATACATTGAATGGAGTTGATTACAAACGTGAATACTTTGTATCGGCGCCCAACGAGGCGTTGGTGACGAGGCTGACAGCTACTAAAAAAGCAAGCATCAGTTTTACAGCATTGCTTTCAAGCCCGCACAGAAGTTATACTGTTGAAAAATTAAATGGTAATACCGTTATACTTTCCGTAAAAGTGCGTGTTGGCGAATTGAATGGTAAAAGTTATTTGCAAATAAAGACAGTTGGAGGAACTGTGTCAATTGATAATGGAAAATTGATAGTTGCCAATGTTGATGAGGCTGTTGTTTACCTGACAGCAGGAACCAACTATAAAAACTATAAAGACATTACAGCTGATCCATCGCAACCATGTGTTGCTGCATTGAAATCGCTGGAAGGAAAAACGTATCCACAGATAAAGGCAGCGCATGTTGCGGAGTATAAAAAATGGTTCAACACGTTTTCCATTACAATGGGCGACAGTAAGAAAGCTGCGCTGTCAACTGATGAACGTTTGAACAATTTTGCGAATGGTGATGACCCTTCCTTTGCTGCCTTGTATATGCAATACGGACGATATTTATTGATCTCTTCATCACGCCTCGGTACAAGACCAGCAAACCTGCAAGGCATCTGGAACGATTTAACCAATCCGCCGTGGGGAAGTAAATACACCACCAACATCAATGCTGAAATGAATTACTGGCCTGCAGAATTGCTGAACTTATCACCTCTGCATCAGCCCTTGTTTGATATGATCAGTGAACTGGCTGTAACCGGAAAACAAACGGCAAAAGATCATTACAATGCGCCGGGTTGGGTATTGCATCACAATACTGATCTGTGGAGAGGCACTGCACCAATCAATGCGGCCAATCATGGTATCTGGGTAACAGGTGGTGCATGGTTGTGTCATCATTTATGGGAGCATTACCAGTTTACAAAGGACAGAGATTTTTTAAAGAACAAAGCTTATCCGATTATGAAAGAAGCTGCGTTGTTTTTTAACGCCTTCCTCGTAAAGGATCCGGTAACAGGTTATCTCATCAGCTCACCATCCAATTCTCCTGAGCAAGGTGGATTGGTGGCAGGGCCAACAATGGATCACCAGATCATCCGTGATTTATTTAAGAATGTGATTGCTGCCAGTGAAGTGTTGAATGAGGATGCAGCTTTGCGGACTGTATTAAAAGAAAAATATAAACAGATTGCACCGAACATGATTGGTAAATACGGTCAGCTGCAGGAATGGATGCAGGATGTTGACAATCCGAATAACAAGCATCGTCATGTTTCACATCTGTGGGGTTTGTATCCCGGTAATGAAATCAATTGGGATGAAACACCTGAAATCACGAAAGCTGCAAAACAATCACTCATCTTCCGTGGTGATGAAGCAACAGGCTGGAGCCTTGGTTGGAAAATTAATTTCTGGGCCAGATTCAAAGATGGTGATCATGCATTTCATATGATTCAGATGTTGATGAGTCCTGCCAACAGCGGAGCTGGCAGTTACCCGAATTTATTTGATGCACATCCGCCTTTCCAGATTGATGGCAATTTTGGTGGTGCTGCGGGCATTGGTGAAATGCTGATCCAGAGCCATACAAAATTCATTGATATTTTACCGGCATTGCCATCGGCTTTACCTGAAGGGGAAGTAAAAGGTATTTGTGCAAGAGGTGGTTTTGTTGCTGAGATGAAATGGAGCGGAGGGAAATTGCTGCAGCTGAAAATTCTGTCAAAAGCAGGAAGTGTTTTGAATCTTCGGTACAATAGCAAAGTTGTTACGATGAAAACGAAAGCAAACACAGTTTATACATTTAATGGAGAGCTTAAGCAATTATAAGAAACCCCTCCCGACCTCCCCTGAAGAGGGAGGCCAACTACTGCACAGCCCCCGCTATGCAGATGTGCTGATTTCTTTTTTGCATCATGTTATTCACAAAATGGTTCATCTGAAAAATACGTTTAAACAGGATAGGGCTGTGCGCATGAACTCCCCCTTCAGGGGGCTTGGGGGGCTGCTTCTTTTTATCTTCGTGTCTTTGTGGCAAAATGTTTTTTCCCAGCGAAAAGATATTCTGCTCAACAATGATTGGTACAGCATTGCTACAAGTAATGAGCAGCTGCTACCTGCAAATACATACCAGCAAACTATTGATAACAACTGGAAGAAAGTAAACGTTCCGCACAACTGGGATCAGTACGAAGGTTACAGAAGATTATTACACGGCAACCGTCACGGCGATTCATGGTATCGCAAAACATTTGCAACACGGCAAGCGAAGCCAGGCAAACGTTTCTTTTTGTTTTTTGAAGGAGTTGGATCTTATGCAACTGTTTATCTCAATAATAAAAAAGTAGGTGAGCATGCCGGTGGCAGAACAACATTTACGATTGATGTTACAGATGTCATTAAAACAGATGGAACTATCAATCAATTGGCAGTACGGGCATATCATCCATCCAACATTAAGAATTTGCCATGGGTTTGCGGTGGCTGCAGTGATGAACGAGGATTTTCAGAAGGCTCACAGCCGATGGGCATTTTTCGCCCCGTGCATTTACTTGTTACAAATGATGTGCGTATTGAACCGTTCGGTGTGCACGTATGGGCTGATATTTCAGCAGATAAGATTCAGCTGAATATTACTGCAACAGTTAAAAACTATTCACAAAAAAACAGGAACGCTGTTGTTGAACACAGATTAATTGAAGCAACAGGAAAAGTAATTGCTGTGGTTACAGGAAAAAGTTTGACTGTTGGAAAGAATGAAACAATTGAACAGCAATCTGAAATCGAAAACCTGAAATCGAAAATAAAACTCTGGGCAATTGAACATCCAAATCTCTATAAAATCATTACAACAGTTAAAGAAGATAATATTCTTCTTGATCAGGCCGAAACTGAATTTGGTTTCCGAACAATCAACTGGAAGAATCCATCTCACCAGTTTACATTAAACGGTCAACCGGTTTTCATTAATGGCATTGCTGAGTATGAACATTTGCTTGGGCAAAGTCATGCATTCAGCAATGAACAGATCAGGTCAAGATTTAAATGGTTGCAGTCTGCAGGGTTCAATGCTTTCCGTGATGGTCATCAGCCGCATAATTTATTGTATGGACAGTTGTGTGATGAAAAAGGAATTTTATGGTGGACACAATTATCGGCGCATGTTTGGTATGATTCGCCAGAGTTCAGGAAAAATTTTAAACAGTTATTGAAGGAATGGGTGATTGAACGGCGCAACAGTCCTTCAATTATTCTTTGGGGTTTGCAGAATGAAAGCAAACTGCCCGAAGATTTTGCCAAAGAATGTACAGAGCTGATCCGCTCGCTTGATCCAACAGCATCAACACAACGTTTGGTTACTACCTGCAACGGTGGAACAGGAACTGATTGGGATGTGCCGCAAAACTGGACAGGTACTTATGGTGGCGATCCAAATACGTATGCGGATGATGTAAAGAAACAGGTGCTCATTGGTGAATATGGTGCATGGCGTGCAATTGATTTACATACCGAGGGAGGATTTGTGCAGAACGGCCCGTTAAGTGAAGATCGTTTTACACAGCTGATGGAACAAAAAATCCGTTTGGCTGAATCTGTGAAAGACAGCAGTGCCGGACAATTTTTCTGGTTGCTCACATCGCATGATAATCCCGGTCGTGTACAGGGTGGTGAAGGATTGAGAGAACTTGATCGTATTGGCCCTGTAAATTACAAAGGATTACTAACGCCTTGGGAAGAACCAACCGATGCGTATTACATGTTCCGCAGTAATTATGCGCCGAAGGAAACAGGACCGATGGTTTATATTGTTTCGCATACATGGCCCAACCGTTGGATGAAGCCCGGTATTAAAGACAGTATTTCGGTGTACAGCAATTGCGATGAAGTGGAATTGTTTAATGATGTTGATGCTTCATCACTCGGACGGAAAAAGAAGGATGGAATTGGTACACATTTTCAGTGGGACAATGTGAATATTCAATACAACATTTTGTATGCAATTGGTTACGTGAATGGAAAAGCTGTTGCGAAAGATGTGATTGTGTTGAATCATTTGCAACAATCACCCAATTATAAAAAGTTATTATTTAGGAGTACTCCAATCACAAAACCTGCAACAGGTTATGAGTATGTTTACCGGGTTAATTGCGGAGGAAGTGATTCTAAAGATGCGCTTGGAAATAGTTGGCAGGCTGATAAAGGTTTTGCGACATCATGGGCAAAAGATTTTACAAATGTGCCACAGAATTTTGTAAGTCAGCGAAGAACGTTCTCGCCAATAGCCAATACAAACGACTGGAAACTGTTTCAGACATTCCGTTATGGAAAAGATAAACTGCAGTATGAGTTTCCTCTGCCTGACGGAGAATACTTAGTTGAATTGTATTTTATCGAACCATGGCTTGGCATAGGTGGTGGCATCAATGCAAAAGGAATGCGTTTGTTTGATGTAGCGATTAATGGAAAGACAGTCATCAATGATCTCGATATCTGGAATGAAGCCGGAACAAATGCAGCCTTAAAGAAAACAGTCAAAGCAATAATCAGCGGTGGAAAGATGGTCATTTCTTTTCCGGAATCAAAAGTTGGTGAAGCTGTTATTTCAGCCATTGCCATTGCTTCAACTAAAACCGGAATTAAACCGGCTCAGCCTTCTTCTCTCATCAAAAATCTTGTTTGTGAAAACTGTGCAGAGAAAAACTGGCTCGACATTGGCGATAAAGTTTATGCAAATGAGGAAATCCTGTTTAATACGCTTCCTTCAAATTTGTTTGGTGCAGACTGGATACAGTTAAAAAGTAAAACAGAATCAACATTAGTACAGTTTACTCCTTTGATTGATCTGGATGTTTTTGTTGCTGGAAAGAAATCAGGAAAGCAGGTGGTTTTTGGCGAATCAACCCAAACCGAAATGATTACCGATGAAGCTGGTGGTACTTTGTATAATGTGTATAAAAAGCAA
>Ga0208401_100281_pt1 | contig 19744 bp, 13 predicted proteins | sample LakWasM112_LOW13_2_FD_183928 | JGI IMG/M metagenome (GOLD analysis project Ga0208401, IMG submission 183928) | Freshwater sediment methanotrophic microbial communities from Lake Washington under simulated oxygen tension - Sediment Metagenome... | ecosystem: Environmental > Aquatic > Freshwater >...
TTTCTTCCGGAACATCAACAGGACTTTGTTCTGTTGCAGGAACTGATGTCGGCATGGCACTGCTGTCCGGTGCCGGTTGCACATAATTAAATGTATAAACATAACGGCTCCAGCTGAGCGGCATGGGCGCCGTATTTTTATTCGAACGGGAATTACTGTATGTATCGTAGCGGTACATTAAAAAATCGTAACGCAGCATGGCTTTGAGAATGTCATGATAACGCTCCGGCACATCACTGCTTTTCCTTACATCAACGTTTTCATCATGACTGAAGCTGACAGCATTCAGCAGGTTGATCAGGTTTATATTCTGCCTGGAGAAATAGGCTGAATCAATTTTATCGCCGAAACTGCCGGTATAACGGTTTATCTGAACGGCCATCTCCTTTAATGAAATGGAAATAGCTATATGCACTTCTTCATTTAAGGGAAACACATGATGACCGGGAAGTGCGTCATTATTTTTACGGTAGATATATTCATTTTTTAAGTAAGCCTGGATATGTTCGTTTGCTTTGCGCAGTGCCAGAATACCGGCTTCATAATTTTCTTCATTATTGGCCGTAAAATATTGATTCAGAAAAATGGTAATCTGCAGTAACGATTCAACTGCCTGTGTATAAACGGAGAACGGATATTTTTTTTCCTTCTGTTTATTTTCGTAAAACAACAGGGCTGTTGAAGTAATACTGTCTCTTATTCTCTTTAATGCCTCTATCTGATCATGATAACGTTTAATGTATGCATGAATTCTGTCTACACTCTTTTTTTCATAAGCGGGCATCAGGTTGTATTGCACAATCAATGTGAGTAAGTCATTTGCAATCCTGTTCTGCGATGCAGTTATTGTATCAGCTCTTTTTATCCAGCCGGCAAATAATTTCTTTAAAGAATCAGGAATAGCGTTTGCCTTTTTGTTATACTTTTCAAAAAAACCGGCATCATAATTATTCAACCGGGCTTCAGTTACTTTGTTCTGCCGGTATAAATCAACATCAAACTTTTTATAGTCTGTCCAGCTTTTGTGATTCGTTGAAGTGCTCTCATTTTTTTGATAATTAACACTGATATCCTTCATCATGAGTGTTGTTTGCTCATTGTAAGATAACAAGTGATCAAGATAGATAAGGTAGTAATTCAACTCCCTGACAGTACGGTTATAATTGCTGAACTGAGCATTTACGTTTAAAGGGATAAGATAAAGCGTACATATAAACATTATCCCGGCTACAGAAATCTTCCGGCAATTTGAGTTCGCTTTATACATAGAAAGGGTTTAGAAATTCATCAATCTTCACATATCAGACAGGGAATCCTGTCCGTAATTATTTGCATAAGAGGCTGGTATATGTTCTCTTGAGGAAATTGAAGATGCTATTACGAACGGGATCCTGCCAACTCTAACAAGTTTTGTGCCGATGTTCTCTTCCCTTTTAGTTTTGAAGTTGAGTATGGAGCTGCTGTAAAATATAATCCTGTATTTGAGTAGTATTTGCAGGATGAAACCATTGCATTTCTGCATCCCGTTTAAACCAGGTTAACTGCCGTTTTGCATAGTGCCGGGAATTCTGTTTGATCTTGTTAATTGCCTGTTCAAGTGTACTGTGTCCGTCAAAAAAATTAAACAACTCCCGGTAGCCTACTGTTTGCAAAGCATTGAGATGACGCAACGGATACACTGATTCTGCTTCTTCCAATAAACCATTCTCCATCATGATATCTACCCGGTGATTGATGCGTTGATACAATTCTTCTCTTGGTAAATCCAACCCTATTTTTATGATATTAAATTCTCTTTTCTTCTTCTCCCCTTTTCTGAACTGAAGAATAGATTGTCCGGTCGACAATATAACTTCCAGTGCCCGCAGCATCCGTTGAGGATTTTGCATTTCACCTTCTTTTGCAAATAACGGATCATGCGTTTGAACTTGTTGCCGCAACCATTCTATTCCCTGTTGCTGATAGTCCGTCTGAAGCTGTTTTCTGATTACTTCATCGACAGCAGGAATTTCATCCATGCCTTCGCAAAAGGCTTTGATGTACAAACCAGTGCCGCCAACCATTACCGCAATATCATGCTCTTGAAAAATTTCGTCAGCAGCCTTTAATGCATATTCTTCAAATGAAGCAGCATTGAGGTTTTCGTGAATGGAATGTGAGTTGATGAAATGATGCTTTCTTTCCTGCAGTTCTTCAGCAGAAGGTTTAGCAACACCAATGGTAATTTCCTTATAACATTGACGGGAATCGGCTGAAATAATTTCTGTTTGGAATTGCTTTGCCAGTTGAATGGCCAGTGCCGTTTTGCCAACAGCCGTAGGCCCGGCCAGTAAGAGAATGGTTTTCTTCATATAGTATGATGAGTTTGTAGAGAACTCAACAAACGGTTTATTTTCTCATGTTGTTATACAACCACGGTTGTACCGGTATATCAATCAGCTTAAAATACAGTATCTTCTTCATCCGTTTGTGCAGCCTCTTCATCATTCACGCTATCTGCATCTTCATCTCCTTCTTCACCAAACCCTTCAGCACCTGCAGTGAGATCGTATTTTTCTTCCATCTCAGCCAGTTTATCACCTACCAGGCCTTTGGTTCCGTACTGGCTGGGTGCAATACCTTCCGTTCTTACAACAGCCGGGTAAGTAAGCTTCGGATTTTCTTCCTTGCTTACATTGATCAATTCAACAAGAAACGTCCAGTTTTTATTAAAATCATACACAAAGATGAACTTCTGGTTAGGTTCTTTTATTTCACTTCCCACAGTGGTTTCTTCCATCAGCAATGGCTCAGCCTTGTACTCTTTTTCATATTTCTCCAGTGTAATTTCACGGCCTTTCTGCCAGTGATCATTACTGCGATGAAAGGTAGCCTTGTGCTTCGTATCAAACTCATAGGCCTTCAATATAATTTCATACAGATCTTTAAAGTTCTGTACATGCTTTATTGCAATGTCACGGTAAACAGCGTCATCCTCCTCCCAATAAGCCCTGAAACGTAATACAGCCATAGTTTAATTTGAAAATGATTCAATTTGAAAATTTGGAAATGAAGGATCAACCCTGATACATTCATTCCAGTTTCATTGACAAAAATAGTTTTATTCGCCCACAGGAACAAGATTTACTTCTTTTGCTTTTTGCAGCATAAAAGTGTAGGCCGATTCATAATTATTCTCTATATCACCATCCAGGATGGCATCCTTTATCGCATCTTTCAAAATACCCACAATTTTAGAAGGAGGTACATTAAACGTCTGCATGATAATTTCACCGGTAATCGGCGGCTGCCAGTTGCGCAGGTGGTCTTTTTCCTCCACTTCCTTACAGCGCTGACGTACCATTTCAAAATTCTGCAGGTAACGCTGTACTTTTTGCTGATTTTTTGACGTGATATCTGCACTGCACAAGGTCATCAGTGCATCAAAATCTTCACCCGCATCAAACAATAAACGACGGATGGCGCTATCAGTAATATTTTCTTTGGTTAAACTGATAGGACGCAGATGCAGTTCCACCAGCTTCCGTACAAATTTCATTTTTTCATTGGCAGGAAGTTTCAGCTGTGCAAAGATCTTCGGCACCATTCTGCCACCAACAACTTCATGTCCGTGAAAAGTCCAGCCATGTCCCTGTTCAAAACGTTTGGTTGCCGGCTTTGCAATATCATGCAGAATTGCAGCCCAGCGTAACCACAAATCATTCGTATGAACAGAAATATTATCCAGCACCTGCAGTGTATGGTAAAAATTATCCTTGTGCCCTTTACCATCAATGTATTCCGCTCCGGCAAGGTCAACCATCTGCGGAAAAAACAATTTCAGCAATCCGCTTTTATATAATAATTCAAACCCAACGGATGGTTTTTCGCTCAGCACAATTTTATTCAGTTCATCTGCAATGCGTTCTTTTGAAATGATATGAATCCGTTCAGCATTCTCAATAATGCCCAGCCATGTTTCAGGAAGAATACTGAACCCCAGTTGCGATGCGAAACGAATGGCCCTCATCATTCGAAGAGGATCATCACTGAACGTAGCTCCCGGTTCTAACGGAGTACGGATGATTTTTGCTTCAAGATCTTTTACCCCATCAAACGGATCAATCAACTGCCCGAAATCATCTTTATTTAAACTGATGGCAAGTGCGTTAATGGTAAAATCCCTGCGCTTCTGATCATCTTCCAGTGAGCCCGGCTCCACTTCTGGCTTTCGTGAATGTGAAGCATAACTTTCCTTTCTTGCGCCAACAAATTCTATTTCAAAATCGTTATGCTTAATATTTGCAGTACCAAAATTTTTGAAATAAGAAACCGGTGGTTGAGGTTTAAATTGTTTTGCAACTTCATGTGCCAGTGCAATACCATCGCCCACACAAACAAAATCAAGATCTTTACAGTTACGTTGCAACAGTTTGTCCCGTACAAATCCTCCAACAAGATAACAGGGCACATTTAATTTCTGTGCACAACTGCCGATAACCTGCAGTAACTCTAACTCCTTATCAGAACAATCGATCATCATGTCTGCAAAAATAAGAAAGGAAAAATGAAAGGCTTCATTTGAAATGAATTACATCAACTGTTGATAGACCTTCATCACTTCAGCAGCGGTGTTGGTATTAGTAAACCTCTGTGCATGCTGCCAGCCTTTTTCCACCTGCTGCTGTACAAATAACTGATCAGATAAAATCAAATTCATCTGTTCTGCAATTTCTTCGGGTTTGGTTGGATCAACATAAAAAGCGCCCTCTCCTCCTGCTTCAGGTAAACAGGAAACATTCGACGTAATTACAGGGATGCGGCTCCACAAAGCTTCCAGTACAGGAATGCCGAATCCTTCAAATACGGACGGATAAATCATGGCAATTGCCTGCTGATAAATAGCCGGAAAATCAACAGCCGATTGAAAGCTTGGTGAAAACCTGGCTGTTGGCTGTTCAGACAGGAAAATAACCTGGTTGCTTAATCCATTTAACTGTATATAATCTTTTACTTTTTGCTTGTACTCTTTTCCATTCCCAATTACTACCAATGGAATGTTCATCTCTTCACCCATCAGCAACATGGCTTTGCAGATATTCAGCAGGTTCTTCCGTTCAATGACTGAACCAACATATAAAAAATAACGGTCGGGAAGATTGTAATGCTGTTTGATGCGTTGTTTTACATCTGCTGAAACTTCTGTACCGAAAGCGGGATTACAACTTTGGTAACAGATACTGATTTTATCAGCCGGTATTTGATAGAATTCAATAATATCCTGTTTGGTTTGATTGCTGATGGCAATAATTCTATCGGCATGTTCACAAGCATAGCGAAACTTCTTTGTATAGATTTTCCGGTCAATCACTTTGTATTGTTCAGGATACCGTTCATGAATTAAATCATGCATGGTTACAACTGATTTGATTCCCGTTTGCTGAATACCCGTTGGTATTTCATGGCTCAGTCCATGATACAGATCAATCTTAAGTTGTTGCAGATCTTTTTTTACCCAGTTACTCCTCCACGCAGATGATAATTTTCGTGAAAGAAAAGATTGCGGCAATACTTCTTTCACATTTTTCAGATCATCGAAATTAAAAAGAGTGGATGGCTTGGGATTGAATAAAAAATACTGATGCTGTTGAAAACCTGTTGCCAGTGAACGGATCAATGTGCGGCTGTAATGCCCCAGCCCTGTTTGATTATGATAAGCCCTTTTTGCATCAAACCCGATATTCATAGCTGCAAATATAAGCCGGCAAAATGGGAGAAGGAAAGAGAGAAGGATGATTGTTATAACAGAAACCTTTATCTGTCATCCAAACTTTCCCCGTTAACTGTTAATTTCGCAGCAAAATTGATACAAGATGAAAGAATTGATCCTCGAGGCATGGGCGAACCGTGACCTGTTGAAAGAAAATAAATATACAGAAGCAGTAAGAGCAGTGATTGAAGAAGTTGATAAAGGACGTTTACGTACGGCCTCTCCTGCAGAACATGGTTGGGAAGTAAATGAGTGGGTAAAGCAGGCCATTCTGATGTATTTCGGTATTCAGCAAATGCAGACCTGGGATGTAGCTCCTTTTGAATTCTACGATAAAATGCTGTTGAAAAAGAATTATAAAGAACTCGGCGTACGTGCCGTACCGCATGCTGTGGCAAGATATGGTGCTTACCTGGCCAAAAATGTGGTGCTGATGCCAAGCTATGTAAATATTGGTGCCTATGTTGATGAAGGAACCATGGTTGATACCTGGGCTACTGTTGGAAGTTGTGCACAGATTGGCAAAGGCGTTCATTTAAGCGGCGGTGTTGGTATTGGCGGTGTGCTGGAACCGTTACAGGCAAGCCCTGTTATTATTGAAGATGGTTGTTTTATCGGCAGCCGTTGTATTGTTGTGGAAGGTGTAATTGTAGAAAAAGAAGCTGTACTGGGTGCCAATGTGGTATTAACGCAGTCAACCAAAATCATTGATGTAAGCGGGCCGATTCCTTTTGAAATGAAAGGGCGTGTTCCTGCCCGCAGTGTGGTGATTCCCGGTTCTTATAACAAAAAATTCCCTGCCGGTGAGTATGGAGTTGGTTGCGCATTGATTATCGGACAGCGTAAAGCCAGTACCGATTTAAAAACAAGTTTAAATGATGCATTAAGAGATTTTAATGTTTCTGGATAGTCCCTTATATTTGCAGCCCTGAATCCCTTTAAAGAGGGAAAAGCTGCCCAAGTGGCGAAATTGGTAGACGCACTGTGTTCAGGTCGCAGCGTTCGCAAGGATGTGCTGGTTCGAATCCAGTCTTGGGCACGATAAAAAGTAAAAGCCCTGACAGCATTAGCTTTCAGGGCTTTTTTAATTTCAGATCCCTGCATTATCTTCTTACCTGGTGAGTTGATTCATTAATTTTTTCAACAGGATTCATTATATAAGTAAGGATAGAACCATCATTCATTAATTCCACAACCCGGAAGCCTTTATAGCCGGTACCCCAGTTGCCTCCAAAATGGCTATCGAACAAATAAGGGATATCGTTGTGCATCTTCACTCCATCCTGGTCATGTTCATGCCCGTGAAATACAGCTTTCACATTGGTATACTGTTTCAGCAATTCTGGAAAAGCCGGGGTGTCTATTGCATTGGCTGTCCATTTTATTTGCGGGATATGAAGAACGAGGAAAACATTCTTTTTCTTCTTTGATAATTCCAGTTGGTCTTTTAACCAAGCCAGGTCAGGCGACAGATAGTCCCCTTTTTCGTTGGATGTATTGGCGATAATAATATGACAATCTTTTTCTTTTATGATTAAATCCGGCCATTCACCCCAAACTTCTTTCCAGTATTCACTACTCACCATGTCGTGATTACCTTTACCGGTTTTATACGGCATTGAAAGACGATCAAGATGCTGCTTTGCTTTTACAAGCAACTCCTTTTCATTATGAATAACATCTCCGTTGATAATGCAGTAATTCAGCGGCTGTTCCTTATGAAACCCATTTATTTTTTCAACAATCGTCCGGTAAAAATCATCAGAAGCAGTTCCCGGCTGACCATAATGACCATCTGAGGCAATTGCAAAACGATAAATCACTTTTTTTCGCCATGTTCCAGCTTCAGCTTCAGACAAAAACTTTATGCCTCCTCCTGCCAGTAACACAGCAGTTAAAGAAATATCCTTCAAAAACGATCTTCTTGAATTATTCATACAGTTTATTTAAGTTACAATTCACTTCAACCTCATCTGCAAATATCCGGCGTTTTCTATCAAGGCCCGCATGCGACAAAGACAGATGAGTAAAGCGGTAAATTGAAGTTAAACGAAAAAACTGAAGCCGCCATTACCGGAAAGCCGGCGACTAAAAAATGAAATGAGCGGCTTAAAAAATTATTTCCCCTGGTAAAAGTCGAGCAACTTTGTTCTGAAAGCATATTCATACTTTCCCTGCACCAAGTTAAGCCTGGTACGGTCAAGGTTATTCTTTGCAATTAAAAATTCTGCAGCATTAATCACACCATTTTCAAATCTTACCTCAGCAGCACGAAATGATTCTTCAAAATTGGCAAGCTGCTCCTGTAATACATTGTAACGGTTAAATGAAGCGTTCATGTTCAACCATGCCTGTTCAATATTCTGCTTCAATTGATAATTCAGGTTATCAGCTTCAAGCTTCACGGTTTGCCTGTTGATCTTAGCCAGCCTCACCCTGTTCCTTACCTGGAGGTTGTTAAACAGGGGAACCTGCATACTTACACCTGCAAAAAAACCAAGGTTATTATTCATCTGTTTACCATAACCGACTTTGGCAGAATTGTAATTCTGCACTTCTGTAAATACAGGTGTGCGAACGGTTCCATTTTTTATATAATTACCTGTTTGCACTTCTGAAACAGTTGTAGGAATTGACCGTGCAAATAAACTCGAATAACTGCTGCCTGTACTTCCGTTAAAGCTGATGGTTGGATAATAACTCCCTTTGGCAATATTGATACTTTTTTCAGCACTTTTGATTTTATACTCATTTGATTTAACAACAGGCATTTGCCGCATGGCTGACTCAATTACCTGTGCAGACGACTGAGGATATAAATCTGTACTGAGCAGAATCTCTCCCCTGTCTAATTCCATACCGGGTAAATAAGATACATTCATCAACTGGCATAAATTCAGCTTTGCCTGCTGAAAACTGTTTTCTAGATTAATGATTCCTATTTCCTCATTTGCCATCTGCCCCTTCATATCCGTTAACTGGTAAACACCAACGGTGCCTTCTTTTACCAGTACTTCCATCCGTTCGATCTGCTTTTTGGTTACCAGTAACTGAGCTTTTGAAACACCTAATACATCTTCATTACCCAGTACCTGCATATATGCAAGAATAACATTCAGTGTGAGATTGTCTTTTTCCTGCTGATAGTCTGACTCAGCAACCCGGTAATTATAATTTGTTTGCTGAATAATATTCTGCAGCCTCATGCCATTAAATAATACTACGCTTGTACCCAGCCCGGCATTGGATGATGACAATTGATTATTGGTAAATGTATTGGTAATGGGATCAACGTTTCTGCCAAAGTTGAAACCATAGTCTGCTCTGCCGTTCAGATTCGGCAACAGGTTGGCCTTTGCCTGCTTCATATTTACTTCAGCAACCTGCAGTTGCAACCCGGTTTGGTTTACACGGAAATTATTCTTTATAGCAGTGTCAATACATTGCTTCAGGTTAAACTTATTTGTTTGTGCAGAAACAAAGCTGCCAAGAAAGAATAAGATGACGGTTATAGTGATCGTTCGCATAAAATAATAATTAGTTAGCCAGGATATTTTCAACTCTTCCATCAAGCAGGTGAATGGTACGTGAAGCATAGGCTGCATTTTTTTCACTGTGAGTAACCTGGATAATTGTGACTCCTTCTTTGTTCAACTGCTTAAATAATTCCATAATTTCCTCACCTTGTTTAGAATTGAGGTTACCAGTAGGCTCATCAGCCAGCAACAGTTTAGGCTTTGCAATCAGCGCCCTTGCAACGCCAACAAGTTGCTGTTGCCCGCCTGATAATTGTGCAGGGAACAGATCTTTCTTCCCAACAATATTGAACCTGTCAAGCATATCTGCCACCAACGCTTTCCGTTCGGTGGCTTTTACATCCTGGTATAGCAAAGGGGTTTCGATGTTTTCATATACAGTAAGTTCATCAATCAAATGATACTGCTGAAATACAAACCCGATGTATTGTTTGTACAGTTGCGATTTCTGTTTGTCTTTGAGCTTATGCACGCTTTCATGCAGGAAATGATATTCACCTTCATCAAATCCATCCAGCATACCAATTACATTCAACAGTGTGGATTTACCGGATCCCGATGGCCCCATAATGGAAATAAACTCACCTTCCTTTACTTCAAGGTTAATGTCCTTTAATAAAAAGGTTCTGTTTCCGCCTACTGTAACCCATTTAAAAATGTTCTTAAGATTTAATAACATACTTTATATTTTTTATTCGCTCCTTAAATTTTCAACCGGGTTCGCCACTGCTGCCTGCATCGACTTGTACATAATCGTAACAAGGGCTAATGCAAAAATTGTACAGAAAAGTAAACACAGTACGAACATGTTTACTCCATTATTGTATGCAAACAAACTGATGAACACATAACCAGCCGTATATCCAAGCGGCAAGGCGATACCTGCGGCAATTACAATCAATTTGATAAAACTCTTTGATAGTTCCTTTATGATTGCCGGTACTGATGCACCCATTACTTTCCGTATACCGATTTCTTTTACACGTTTTTCTGTATGATAGGTTACAATACCCAGCAACCCCATGATAGCGATCACCAGCACAACAACACAAAACATTCCCATAAACCGCATATCCCTGCCGGGAAAGTAACGGTCGTACAGGTCTTTTTGATAATTAGAAAATGCCAGTTCTTCATGCGGGTGATAATTCTTCCATATGTTGTTGATCTCACTTTTAAACAGGCCATCCTCTACTGCCGTTTTGGTTTTAATGCTCAGCACATGAAACTGTGCCGGGTTGTACTGCAGCACCAATGGCTTTGTTGTAAACTGGTATACATAATAACAAAAATCCTTTATTACCCCCTGAATAGTCACCTGCCGGTTATTGTTCAATACAATTGTTTTTCCAACAGCTTCCTGTGCCGTACCCAAGCCAAGTGTTCTGAGTGCCTGTTCATTCACCAATACAAAATCAGAAACAGAATCGCTGACAGATGGGGAAAGATTTTTACCGGCGATAACCTGCAGCTTCATGTTTGAAACAAAATCAGCATTGGCTGCATAATAACTTGCTTCGGCATTTTGCTCCCTGTTATCTTTTTTAATAGCGCATTGTGCTGAAACACCTCCAAAAGGAGTTGATACTAATCCAATTCGCTCAACAGACTTATTCTTTACAAGATCGTTTTGCAGCAAACGATAATCCCCATTGAAAGAGATATTGTAGATATTTTCCCGGTTAAAATTTTCATTATCCGTAGCCATGTATGTAAACTGGCCATACAAAGTTGCCGTAAGGAAAATAAAAATGGAAGATGCTACAAACTGTATAACCACAAGGCTGTTGCGTAAACCCATTTTTCCAAAAGAAGACGGACTGATGGTTCCCTTCAGCACTTTCACCGGTTGAAAACGGGACAGGATTCTTGCAGGAATAAATCCCGCCAGCATACCAATCAGCACCGCAAACACAATAAAAATGATCCAGATAACAAACTTGTTATCAACTTCCCATGTAAACCAGTTTACATAACTGAATTGTTCCATCAATTTTAATATGACAAAACCAAGAACCAAAGAAAGCAATGCAACAAGAATAGCCTCGAAAATAAACTGCCATAATACCTGGTAGCGTAATGCCCCGGCTACCTTGCGCACTCCCACTTCTTTTGAACGGCTGAGCGAACGGGCCAGCGTAAGATTTACATAGTTGAACCCGGCTAATAAAAGCAGGCCCAGTGCAAACCCAAAATTTACGGCAAGATCAGACAGCGACTCGATATATGAATTACCACGCAGGTCTTCAAAATCGGGAGCAAGCTTTGTGATGTTTTGTTTATGAAACAGGAACCTTTCTTTGAGTGAAAGTGTCGCCGCCTGTTTATTCAGTTTTGATGCAACAGCCATTAATGCTGCATCAAGGTTCTTTTCTTTAACTCCCGGTTTAAGCAGTACGTAGGTAAAACCACTCAGCGATGAAAGCAATGAATCCTTTGAATTTTTTTTATACGTAGCCATTGATATCATTACATCGCTCCGTAAATGTGTGTTACGTTTAAAGGGTTTCAACACTCCTGTTACAGTAAAGTCACCATAATCCGGGTGACTGAGCACCATACCAACAGGATCAGCTGTTCCAAAAAACACTTCTGCTTTTTCTTTGGTCAGCGCTAATGTATTCGGTTCAACAGGCCGTGATCCCTTTTCAAACTGAAACCCGAATATGTCGAAGAAAGCAGGTTCAACATAAATACTGTTTACATCAATTGTTTTTAAACGGTTATTTAACTGCCATCCGAAATCACGCACAACAAAGGTTGATTTTTCAATATAAGGATAGCCCTGCTGCAATTGATCAGCTGCTGCAACAGGCGACAATGCATATCTTGTTTTTGTACCAACGTTATCAGTAACATCAGTAATAATTCTGAATGTACGTTCAGGATAAGGATGAAAATTATCAAACTCATAAGCACTTTGCACCTGCATTAAGCTCAGTAATGCAAACGGAATGGCCAGGCCAAGCCCCACAATATTGATAAAGGAGAACAATTTGTTTTTCCAGAGATTACGCCATGCTACTTTTAAAAAATTGCTGAACATAGATTTTATTTACTCGCTTCTTAAACTTTTTACCGGGTTAACTTGTGAGGCTTTAACAGTATGGAAACTGACTGCAGCAACGGCGCTTACAATACCAATGGCACCGGCTGCCAGAAAAATGCTCCAATGCAGATCAATTCTGTAAGCAAAACTTTCCAGCCAGTCTTTTGAAATATAAACAGCAACAGGGATTGCTATGACAATTGATAGCAGCACGATCAGGAATGTTCCTTTGTTAAGAGAATAAAACAACTCCATGATGCCGGCACCGAGTACTTTACGGATACCGATCTCTTTTGTTTTATTAACTGCTGTTACAGCACTTAATCCAAACAGACCTAGACAGGCGATAAAAATGGCAAGCCAGGATGCACAGCGTTCCATTGATTCATACAAAATTTTTACATCAGCATCAAGAAAGCTGTAACTGAAAGATTCGTTGTTGGTGGCTTTGTTCCATTCGGTTTTTAATTTTTCCAGTACAGTAGCAACATTCTGCCCCTTCCCTATTTTGAGCATAAAAAAACCAACCCGCTTTGGCCGGCATACATGGTAAGCCGGGCCAACTTTCTGTGTGGCCCCCATATAATAGTAATCACGGCAAACGCCAACTATAATACTTCCCATAGCCCGGTTTATTTCTCCGAGAGGAGGATTTCCGAGCATTTTGTAAAGAGTTTCGTTTACAATAATATTCGCCCCGGTGCGTGAGCTCATCGTATCGAGCTTTTCTTTTGGAAACTCCTGACGGCTTGTATCAATTTTAAAGTCGGGAGAAAAATCCCTTCCCTTTACAATCGGAATTTTATTAAAGCCGAAGTAATTATAATCAACATTCATCTCGGCAACATATTCTCTCTTGCCGTCTATTACATGCCCGTTCATATTAAACCCCTGTGCAAAACGATGACCGACTCCGGTAAAGTTGGTAAAAGAAGACTGGCTGCCAATATAGTTTTTGATCTGTTCTCTGAGTGAAACCGATTTATCAACATCCATGCGGAACGGGTTCTCTACAAACAATACCTGGTCCTTATCAAAGCCAAGATCCCTGTTGTAAATGAAGTTCATTTGTTTTGCAATAACAATTGCAAAAACAATCAGTACTATGCAGGCTGTATACTGAAGCGTTAAAAATACTTTTGATAAAGAAGGATTGAGTTTATAGGTAGAAAACTTTCTCATCATATTCAAAGGACTGATACCTGCCATTTTAAAGGCAGGATACATACCGGCTATGATTGAAAGTAATAGAGATAACACAATAATAATGACCAGGATATCCCATTGAAACAATTCAGCTGGAAGAATGGTAACATTCGTAAGCGAATTAAAATAAGGGAGGGCAATTACTGAAATAAGAAACCCCGTCAGTAAAGAAACTGAAACAAGGACCTGTGTTTCTGTTAAAAACAACTTCACAATCTGTTTCCATCCGGCACCCATTGTTTTACGGACACCTGCCTCCTGGCTCCTTGCAGCTACACGGCTTAAGGAAAGAAGAACATAATTTAAACAGGCAATAGCCAGTGCAATAAGTGCCAGTAAACTTAATTGAATCACACTTTTCAGATCGGTGAAGTAGGGCCATGGCCAGCTTGTATTGTAATGCACTTCAGTATATGGTCGTATTGATAACTGAAAGCCGACGCCCTTTGCCTGTTCAGAATAGGTTTGCATATCCTTTACAAAATCTTTGAAATAGGCAACACCAAAAGAGTTGATCCTTTTTTGAAAAGTAGCCAGGTCTGTTCCATCAGCAAGTTCAATCAATGTAATATGCGACATGCTGTTCGTACCGTTTTTTACCTGCCTTTCGTAATACGGGCTTCCTTCAACGGGTGTCATAATATCAAACTGTAAACTGCTGTTGGCCGGAAAATCTTTTGCAACAGCTGATACGGTAAAAAGTTTTCCTTCTTCTTCATTGGAAGTAAAGGTTTGGCCAATTGGGTTTGAATTGCCAAAGTATTTCTTTGCAGCCCGTTCAGAAATGACTGCACTGTTATTATTTTCAAATGGCTTTGCAGCATTTCCCTGTACAAGCGGAAGCCCCATAAAAGAGAAAAAATTTGCATCGATTTCTGCTACCTTATTTCCATCCTCTTTAAAACTTTGATTATTTACTCTGATCACAGGTGCATACCCATATCCAAACCTGGTGACAGCCTTTATTTCAGTAAAATTCTTTTTTAGATCCCCAGCAAGAATAACAGGCGTTGTTATTTGATTTTTTTCAGAAGCCCTTTTTAGAAGCTTATTCAAAAAACCCTGCTGCGGTTTATTTACAGAAGCATTGAACAAGTCCGTCATTTCAACACGGTACATATTTTTTGTTTCGCTCGAAAACCGATCCATTCCTGCAGCATGGCGCACATACAGTGCAACAAGAATGATAAATGCTGATGATACCCCCAATCCAATCACATTTATGATTGTGTAGATTTTATTCCGTTTCAGGTTTCTGAAAGCTTGTTTAACAGCAGGTATCAGCATAAATTAATAGTTTTAAATGATACAAAAAGGATACAACCAATTCTCTTTTACTTACTCAGTCCGTAAACTTTTTACCGGGTTAGCAATTGCTGCTTTTATTGACTGGAAACTTACCGTTAGTACTGCAACCAGCAGTACACAAGCAGCTGTTACAGCAAACAATCCAATTCCTATGTCAGTGCGGTAAGGGTAAAATTGCAACCATTTATAAGACGCAACCCATCCAATTGGTATTGCAACAGCTAAAGAAATAAGAACAAGTTTTAAAAAATCTTTCGATAGTGTGCCTGCAACGGTTACAACTGATGCTCCCAGTACCTTTCTTACACCAATTTCTTTCCGTCTTTTTTCTGCCGACAACACAGACAAGCCAAACAAACCAATACATGAAATTAAAATGGTAAGAAAAGCTCCAAACAACATCATCTTTTTCCATTTTGATTCGCTTTCATACTGTTGTTTATTACTTACATCTTTAAACACAAATGAATAGGGGTTTACAGGAAATATCCGCTTATATGTTTGTTCTATAAATGGCAGTACCGATGCGGCTGAACCTTCTTTCAGCTTAATGGCAAAAAGTTCAAATCTTTTTGGGTCACATCTGAAAAGTTGTGGTTTAATTACTTCTGCCAACGAAGAATAATGATAATCCTTTACTACACCTATTACAGAGAACTTCTCATTTTTATACCAGAAATCAACAGTTTGCCCAACAGGATCTTTCCATCCTGCTGCTTTTACAAATGCTTCATTCACTAATACAGACGCTGAAGAGTCAGATGGGAAATCAGGTGAAAAATTTCTTCCTTTAATAACAGGAATTTTAAATAACGGTAAATAAGCATCGTCAATCCAATCATAGGTAAACTCAAGTTCTTTGGTACCGTTTACCTTTGCAATAGTACTGTTGAACCCATTATTCCGCAAAGCAATTGTTTCAATTCCCGGGTTCTTTAATAATTCCTGCTTGAAATAATTGATATCCTTATGCTGTGTTCCCCATCTGCCCAGCATTACAACATTACTGTCGTCATATCCAAGATCAGTTGATACCATGTAATTAAACTGCTTGTAAATAGTAACAGTGGCTATAATTAAAAGTGTAGCGAGGCTGAACTGAAGAACAACCAATCCTTTTTGCAGATAATTTTTACCGCTTAATCTAAAACGATTGTATAAAGTCTGAACAGGATTAAAGCCGGAAAGAACAAGAGCCGGGTAAAATCCTGCTAAAAAACCAGTTACTGCAAAAAGAAGTAAATACCCTGCAATCAGTTTTAGATCCAGCAGGTATGTTAGAGATAGTGCTTTGTTTGAAAGCTGGTTGAAAAAAGGCAACAGTAATTGCGCAATGATAAATGCTGAAAGAAAAGCTATGAAACAAATCATATAAGATTCGCCCAGGAATTGAATAACCAGCTGTTTTCTGTCGCTACCCACAACCTTACGTACACCTATTTCCCTTGCACGCTTCATTGACCGGGCAATGGTTAAATTCACAAAATTGATGCAGGCAATCATCAGTATAAACAAAGCTATCCCGGATAGAATATAAGAATAGATGGGGTTACTGGCATCGGAAAGACCATTGTCAGCCCTGAAATCTTTACTCAGGTGCATATCAGTAAACGGTTGCAGCATATAAACTGCAGTAGCTTTGTAATTATATTGTTTTAAAACATCCAGGATTACCTGTTTTGCATCTGTTTCGTATACCCTTTTCATCTTTGCTTCAACAGCTTTTGCATCAGCACCGGGAGACAATACAACAAATGTGTTAAGATAATAATTGAACCAGTTATTCTTATCAGCAACTTCGCCTGCATCCAGTTTTAAAGGCATCAGCATCTGAAACTTAATCGATGAGTTTTGCGGACAGTTTTTTGCAACTGCTGTTACCGTAAATGGTTTAAATTCCTGCCCATCCTGCAACAGCAAGGTTTTGCCGACAGCATCGGTCGTTCCAAAATATTTTTTTGCTGTTTCTTCAGTAAGCACTACAGCATCAGGACTCAGTAAAGCAGTTCCGGCGTTACCACTTACCAGCGGAAATTTAAATACAGAAAAGAAATTACTGTCAACATTATGCAGGTCCTGTCCGAGTATTTCGGTTCCCTTCTTAATATTTTTGTAACCTCCCTGAAAACGAACTACCGATACTATTTCAGGAACACCTGCCGCAAATGCAAGACCATGATAAGCACTGCTGTTGCCGCCCATTCCCAAAATGCTTCCATCGGGATTAATTTGTTTATTGGTTATACGGTAGATCTGTTTAACACCTGGAAGAAACCGATCGTAACTCACCTCGTCTTTTGTGTATAACAAAATAAGCATTGCACAGGCAAGCCCCATACTTAACCCGGCAATATTGATGACTGAATAAACTTTGTTCTTAGCCAGGTTGCGCAAAGCAATTTTGAAATAATTTTTAAACATGAGTCAGATTTATTCAGTTCGTAATGATTTTACCGGGTTAGCCAACGCAGCCCTGATTGCCTGGAAGCTTACTGTAATTAATGCGATAATTAAAACTGTAACAACAGCTACAGCAAAAACCCAGTAACTGATATCGATACGGTACGCAAAATCCTGCAGCCATACGTTTCCGGCATACCATGCAAAAGGCACCGCAATGCATGCTGAAATGCCAACAAGCAATAAAAAGTTTTTTGAAATCAAGAATAAGATACCAGTGATATCAGCTCCCAATACTCTTCGTATTCCAATTTCTTTCATTCGCTGTATTACGGTAAAGGCGGATAAACCAAACAGTCCTAAACATGCCAATAATATAGCGAGAGCTGCTGCTACAGTAAATAATGCGGCGCTGCGTTGTTCAGCGATATACAACCTGTTATAATCTTCGTCAAGAAAATGATATTCAAACGAGCGATGTGCCACACGCTGTTTCCAAAGAACTTCAAGACGATTCAATACTGACTGCATTTCGCTGCCGTTAATACGAACTATAAATGTCCTTGCAAGATCCTTATCCAGAAAAAGCACCAATGGTGATACAGGCTCATGCAAACTCTGAAAATTAAAATCTTTCACAACCCCCACAACAGGTCCCTTCGCATTTTTTTCAATGATTTTCCCAATTGCCTGCTGCGGAGTCCACCCTAATTTTTTTGCCAGTGATTCATTAATAACAAATGGCTGACGAAAGCCGGCATAATTATCAGCAGTATCCATTATTGAAAAATCACTTTGCTGAAAATCACGGCCTGCAATCATTTCCATTTTTAATGTTTTGGCAAAATTCAAATCCACGGGCATGGCCCTCAGTGAAACTTCATGAACACCTTTCTCATCCGTGGCCGTAATACCATCACCCCATTCAACAAACTCCGGTGTTTCATAAGCAGCAGTAATTCCTTCCACACCAGGCACTGCTGCAAGAGCATCTTTAATACTTTCATAATTCTCCAGCATCTTTGCATCTACCGGCAGAACGAGTAAATGATCTTTATTATAACCCAAATTCTTATGCTGCAAAAAATCCATTTGCTGCAATACAATCACCGTATATATAATCAGGAACACAGAAATACTGAACTGAATAATGATTAAGGATTTCCGCAGCAGGTTATTCGTTCCGGTAAAATTGAAACCCTTTTTAAGTATTCCCATGATCTGTGTGCCCGATAAAACCAGTGCGGGATATGCACCGGCTAACAGGCTTACTATGATTGTAAAAACAACCATCATCATTATTGACTGCGGCTGTAACATATCTGCAACGGAAAATTCAATACCTGTAATGCTGTTAAAGTAGGGAATAAGAAATAAGCCCAGTAAAAATGCCAGTATCGCTGCAATCAAACTTATGGCCGATGATTCGCCGATGAACTGCATGAATACCTGCTTTCTGGAAGCACCCATCACTTTACGAACTCCAATTTCACCGCTTCGTCCTGCAGACTGTGCGGTTGCAAGATTCGTATAATTCGCACAGGCGATGAGCAGAATCAATAAAGCAATAATGACAAACAAGTAAATATAACTTATACGTCCATTCGGTTCAAAACCAGCCAGTGGTGAATAAAGATGAACTCTTGTTAACGGTTCAAAATGGTAACGCAGGAAATCATCGCCTTCCAAACCTGCTTCAGCCCTTACCATTTCTGTTTTCATATAATCATTAGCCTGTTGTTGAAACTTCGGAATACTTTCAGCATCTTTTAACAGGAAATAAGTAACCCAGTTAGCAGTCCACCATTGTTCCTCTTTTACATTGTTACCGATATTTAAAAAATTAGTTACAAAGTCAAACTTAATCTGAGATGTTTGAGGAACATCTTTACAAATACCTGAAACGATATAATCTTTCGTTCCCAACTGTAATGTTTTATGAAAGGCATCTTCCGTTCCAAAATATTTCCTGGCTACAGATTCCGTTATAACAACCTTATCAGGCCCATCCAGTACTGCAGCTGCATCACCCTTAACAAGTTGAAAAGAAAATATCCTGAAGAATGCTTCATCTGCATAGAGAAATCTTTTTTCCTCAAACATTTTATCACCCAACTTTACCGAACGTGTTCCCATATAAGTTCTTGCATACTCTTCTACCGCAGGGAATGTGCGCTTAAATTCAGGCCCTGTTTTTGTTCCACTGGTGGCTGCTGTGTTTACTGTACCTGCCTTTTTATATTCCATTGTGGCACGCACAATCCTGTCTGCATTTTTGTTAAACCTGTCATAATTCAGCTCATGTGATATATATATTCCGATCAGCAGGCATGCGGCCAGTCCAACCATCAATCCGAAAATATTGATGAGTGAATAGAGTTTGTTCTTCCGGAGGTTTCGAAATGCAATTTTGAAATAATTTTTAAACATGGATAAGGTTTATTCGGTTCTTAATGATTTAACCGGATTTGCTACAGCTGCTTTCACTGCATGAAA
>Ga0208401_100286_pt1 | contig 19298 bp, 16 predicted proteins | sample LakWasM112_LOW13_2_FD_183928 | JGI IMG/M metagenome (GOLD analysis project Ga0208401, IMG submission 183928) | Freshwater sediment methanotrophic microbial communities from Lake Washington under simulated oxygen tension - Sediment Metagenome... | ecosystem: Environmental > Aquatic > Freshwater >...
GCCAGCAGTTCGGAATTGAGCATCGACTGACCCGGCCCAGGACGCCCAAGACCAATGGGATGGTGGAGCGCTTTAACGGACGCATTGCCGATGTGCTCAAGACCCACCGGTTCAGCGGCAGCGAAGACCTGGAGCAGACTCTGCTGCGCTATGTGGCCCTGTACAACCACCAGTTGCCGCAGTCAGCCTTGAAGAGCAAGACGCCGATGCAAGCCATGAAAGAATGGCACCAATCGCACCCGCATTTGTTTAACAAGCGTCCTTATGATCGTCCGGGATGCGACACGTAGGCATCAGCCCGTCCAGACGCCCGCAAGTCCGACATTACTGCCATTGTGCCCTTGACGTCCCTACCGATGCGTTCCTCCACTCATTCTTTATCGCATCCAAAATATCGCGCGGATATTGATGGCCTCCGGGCAATTGCTGTGCTGTCGGTGGTTGTCTTTCATGCTGCGCCGAGCTGGTTACCGGGTGGATTCATCGGAGTCGATATTTTTTTTGTGATATCGGGCTTCCTGATTTCTACCATCATTTTCAACAACCTGGAAACAGAATCCTTCAGCTTGCTGGAGTTCTACGCCCGCCGCGTCAAACGCATATTCCCCGCACTGCTCATCGTGCTAGCGACCTGCTATGCGGTAGGCTGGTTTGTCTTATTTTCCGACGAGTTCGCCCAACTTGGCAGGCATACCACCGCAGGCGCCCTTTTTGTCTCCAACCTTGTGTTGTGGAGCGAGGCAGGATATTTCGATACCGCTACCGCATTCAAACCACTGTTTCATTTGTGGAGCCTCGGAGTTGAAGAGCAGTTCTATATCGTGTGGCCCGCGCTGCTGGTACTTGCCTGGAAAAGAAAATACAACCTATTGACGCTGACCTTGGCGTTCGCCGCCGCATCTCTGGCATTGAATCTCTACGAAAGCCACAGGCACCCCACGGCAGCCTTCTTTTCACCTCAGACCCGGTTTTGGGAACTTCTGTGTGGCGGCCTTCTGGCTTGGGCTTCCCTCCATCAGCACCCCAATGTTGCAATACTGAAAAGCAAGTTTGACCGAGGTATTCACCGCACGCTGTACCGCAGCAAGCCGGCGGGAGATGGTCTTGCATGGGCCAACGCTCTCGCTCTGGCCGGCGCCGCGTTGTTGGCATTCGGCTTCCTGAAACTCCAACCGGCGCTCGGGTTCCCGGGCAAGTGGGCCATCGTCCCGGTTCTGGGTGCCGTGCTGATTCTCTCAGCCGGCCCTCAGGCTTGGTTCAATCGGGTCGTACTCTCCAATCGCTTGGCGGTATGGTTTGGTTTAATCAGTTTTCCGCTTTACTTGTGGCATTCGCCACTGCTGTCATACGCGCACATCATGGAAGGGGGGAACCCGCGCGCAGACATCCGCCTCGGCGCGGTGGTGCTGTCCACTTTGTTCGCGTGGCTCACCTATCGCCTTGTCGAGCGGCGCATCCGCTTTGGCAAGCACCGGCTGATAGTCCCGGTGCTGTGCACGCTCATGGGTGCCATCGGCGCTTTGGGTTGGTACACCAACAGCCAAAACGGCTTCGCATTCAGGCTGGAGTCCAAAGTGGACCTCGCTTTGCTGAGCCAGACCATTGAGCCATCGAACACGCGGCTGTCCGATGGCTCCTGCGAAAAGCTGCTCAATTTCTCATTAGGATCTGGCGCGGTCTGCCTTGCCAATACCCCAGTTCCAGAAGTGCTGTTCGTGGGGGACAGCCACGCCATGTCCCTGAACAGCGCTGCTGTTTTAGGCAAAGTGCCGATCAAGTTTCTGCTGATCGGAAACCACGGCTGCCCTCCTCTCGTGAGCTACTCCGTCATGGAGGGCAACGTGAATAAAGGCTGCAATGCCCTGCCGGAGGAGGCGCTGAAGGTACTCGCGCGATACCCGACCATACAAACAGTAGTCCTTGAATCACGAGGCCCTATGTACTTCTCAGGGTCAGGCTACGGGGTCGAGGGCCCCAGCAACTATTCGATTTTTGCGTTGGATGGGTCCGCCGCAACACAATCGCAAATGTTCCAAAAAGGCTATTCGCAGTTCGTGAAGGCGCTGCTGTTGCGACAGAAAAAGGTCGTTTTCGTCATCGACCCGCCAGAATTGGGAGAGGAGCCCAAAGGTTGCATCGTCACGCGCCCCGTGTCCATTCTGAAAAAAACCATCTCAAGCTGCAGCCAGAACAGATCCAAAATCGATGACAGGCAGGCGGTGTATCGGCAACTGGTGGAGCAAATCCAGACGGACAACCCGGGCCTTGACGTGTACGACCCTATTGATCTCTTCTGCGACGGTGCGCAGTGTTACGGCTTGCACAACGGAAAACTGCTCTATTGGGACGACGATCACATATCAACCTGGGCCAGCGAACTGGTTTTGAATGACATGCGCAGGCGCAAGCTCCTGCCTTGATCGCATAGTTGCGCCCCCCGAAGGGACCGCGCCCCTCACGCAAGGCCATGCACTCCAACAGCAGCGGCAATCGTTCGAACGGCCTGAACTCCCAGCGCCAGAATTGCGGCAGACCCCATCATCCTGAAGCCGCGACGCGTGCGCCCCCAGGCCACTGCGGGCGTCGGCTGACAGCGCGGCATCTGGGCGGGCCCTATGCTTGCGGCCGGATGCCCTGTTTGCTCCGCGTACCCGCACACCTTCATGTCCACACCAGCATCCTCTGCAGACCGTCCTGACGCATCCCCTGATAGCCCAGGTGAGGGCGCACCATTGAAGCCCAAAAAGACCCGGCGCCGGCGCCCCCCCACCTTGTCGCTTTCCGCCTGGAAGCAGTTCATGAGCGTTGCCAAGCCGTATTGGCAGGGCGACAAGAAGCGCACAGCCTGGGGGCTCATGGCACTGCTGATTGGGCTCATGGTCTTCGAGACGCAGTTGGCGGTCATGCTGGTCGACAAGAGCGGTGAAATGACGTCGGCGCTGGCGGGCAAAGATGCGCAGCGCTTCTGGGCCGCAGTGCGCACCACGCTCTACGTGCTCGCCTTCGCAGTGCCGGTATATGCGTTCTATTACTACATGCGCGACGCCTTCTCCAACTATTGGCGGCGCTGGCTGACGGCCCGCTTTCTGGATGGCTACCTGAGCGAGCGCAAGTACTACGAGATCGGCGCGCGCGGTGAAATCGACAACCCGGATCAGCGCATCAGCGAAGACATCAACACCTTTACCGGGCGTTCCACCCACTTTCTGTTGATTTTTATGGGCTCCCTGATGCAGCTCGTCGCCTTCAGCGCGGTGCTGTGGTCCATTTCGCACACCCTGGTCGCCATCTTGGCTGTTTACGCCTTTCTCGGAACGTTCGGCGCCCTGTACTTGTTCGGTACGCCCCTGATACGCATGAACTTCTGGCAGTTGCGTCGTGAGGCCGATTTCCGCTTTGGCCTGATGCGGCTGCGCGAGAACGCCGAGTCGATTGCGTTCTACCGTGGCGAAGCGCAAGAGCGCGCGCAGCTCAACCAACGCTTTGACGCCGCGTTCAGCAACTTCGCCCGCCTGATCAAGACGCAGCGCTCGCTCAACCTGTTCCAGCGGGCCTTCAGCCAACTCACCCTGGTGGTGCCCAGCGTCGTGCTGGCAGGCGCCGTGCTGGCGGGCGAGATGGAAGTCGGTCGCGCGGTGCAGGCGGCGGGGGCGTTCACCGCAGTGCTGGCAGCTGTCTCGCTGATCGTGGAAAACTTCGAAAGCCTGAGCCGCTTTGTCGCGGGCATTGACCGGCTACACGCACTCTCCCAAGTGGTGCTGAAAACGCCGGCGGCGCCCGCTCCCTGGGCCGATCCGCCCGCGATCGACGGTGTTGTAGCCATCGCAAAGTCCGATCTTTCGCCGACGATAGAGATGCGCGCCGGCGACACCTTGACCATCCAGGGACTGACCCTGTACACACCAGACTATCGCCGCATGCTGGTGCAGGACTTGTCGCTGCAGCTCGCACCGGGCGAGGCACTGCTCATCACGGGTCCGAGCGGCTGCGGCAAGAGTTCGCTGCTGCGAGCCATTGCCGGCTTGTGGGACAGTGGCAGCGGGGTGGTGCAGCACCCGCCGATCGAAGACATGTTCTTCCTGCCGCAACGCCCCTACATGCAAAGCGGCACGCTGCGCAGCCAGATCATCTACCCGTCCACCACGACCGATCTCGCAGATGAGCGGCTGCTGGAACTGCTCCAGGAGGTGCACCTAGAGACGCTGGCGGAGCAGGTCGGAGGGTTGGAGGCGACACACGATTGGGAAAAGCTCCTCTCCACCGGTGAGCAGCAGCGCCTGGCGTTTGCGCGGGTGCTGGCGCGCCAGCCTGGCATGGTGATTCTGGACGAAGCCACCAGCGCGCTCGACAGTGCCAACGAGACTTCGCTCTACCAGCGGCTGCGCGAGAGTGGTGTCACCTTGGTCAGCATTGCGCACCGGCATTCGGTGCTGGAGCACCACACCCATGTACTGGAGTTCAAAAGCGACGGTGCCTGGGCGCTGCACGACGCCGCCGCGTTCAGCTTTCCAGGCTAAAGCGTCGCTGTGTGGTCCGGGGCACTCACGCTGCGCAAATGCACGCTGGCTCGGAATGACCAAGGAACGATAGGGAAGTGGCAGTTTCGGCACCGCAAGCGCTCAAACGCTTGCGCAGACGCAGCACCGCCTTGTCTTTGGACAGCAGGATCGCGCCATGCGCTGCAGCCAGGTCAATGAAGGGTTGGTCGTCGGCGTCCTTGCAGACCGCGCTGGCACGCGGCGCGGGTTCCACGGTCTGCACTGTGGCATCAAAGCGCGCCAGCACGCCTTCTGGCGTGAGGCCGTAGAACGCGACGCGCGGCGCGATTTGCGGGTAGCTGAGCACGCGGGAGAGCTCACTGCGCATACCAACCGTCGCGATCCAGTGCAACGCCCCCGAAGCCATCAGCCCGGGCAGCAGCGCAGTGGCCGGATCGGCGAATACCAGCAGGTCGAGCACGATGTTGGTGTCCAGCACCAGCGCGCGGCGGCTGCCGGCGGCTGGCAGCGCAACCGTCAGCTCACGCGCCATCGGCAGCTGCGGGAGCATCACCGGGCCGGCTGCGCAGGCTGCCGCGAATCAGGTCAAAGCGGAACAAGCGGCATTCGATGGGGCCGTTCCACATCGGCACGCGGCGCGACTCCTTGAGGCGCATCTTGCCGGGGAGCTTCAAGTCGGGCGTGAGCATCCACGCCTGCCAGCCGATGTAGTTTTTCTTCCAATGGCTGGCGAGCTGCTGGAAGAATTCGCTGCCATCGCCAGCCCCACCGCTCACTTCAGCAGCCTCGCGCCCCACGGCCTCGCCGTGCGCGCGCTGCTGGGCACGCTCGCGCGCATTCTGGCCGGCGGCGCCCGCGGCGGCAATGCGCTCGCCGTACGGCGGGTTGAGCAGCATCACACCCGGCTGCTCGCAGGGCGGCATGCGCTGCAGGGCGTCGCCACCGCGCAGTTGCACGGCCTGGGCGACACCGGCGCGCTCGGCATTGCGCTCGGCGAAATCGACCATGCGGTGTGAAATATCACTGCCAAATATGCCCGTAGCGCAGGTGGTTATTGCGCTATTAGCTTCTTCTTTGATAGCACTCCAGACATGCGCCTGAAACGGCAGCAATTTTTCAAAGGCAAAGTGCCGCTGCAAGCCCGGTGGTATGCGGCAGGCCATTTGTGCCGCTTCGATCAGCACCGTGCCACTGCCGCAGCAGGGGTCGTAGAGCGGCAGGGGCGCTTCACCCTGCGGGTCCCAGCCGGTGGCGGCGATCATGGCGGCGGCCAGGGTTTCCTTGAGCGGGGCGTCGCCCTTGGCTCCGCCTTCCTTGACATTCCTCCAGCCGCGCTTGAACAGCGGCTCGCCCGAGGTGTCGATGTAGACCGTGGCCTCGTCGGTGGTCAGGTGCAGGTGCACACGCACGTCGGGCCACTGGGTGTCCACGTCGGGGCGCACGCCGGCCTTGGCACGAAAGCGGTCGGCCACGGCGTCCTTGGTGCGCAGCGCGGCAAAGTTCAGGCTGGTCAGCGGGCTGTGCTGGGCCGTGACTTCCACCTTGAAGCTCTGGCGCGGGGTGAACCAGATCTCCCAGGCAATGCCGGACGCCAGAGCGTAAATATCGTTCTCGTTGCGGTACAGGCCCTGGGCCAACTGCACCAGCACGCGCTGCGCCAGGCGACTGTGCAGGTTGAGCAAAAGTGCCTCACGCCATGAGGCCCGCAGCAGCACGCCGCCGCGGCCCACCAGGAGGTCGTTCCCGGTGAGCCCCGTGATCTGGTGCACCTCGTCGGCCAGAAAACCCTCGACGCCGGCGGCGCAGGGCAGGAAAAGTTGCAGCTGATTCATAGCGCCTTGCGCAGGGTGACAGTGGGGATTTTGAGGGCATCGCGGTACTTGGCCACGGTGCGGCGCGCGCATTCAATGCCCTGCTCTTTGAGCATGTCGGCGATCTGGCTGTCCGACAAGGGCTTGGCCGGGTTCTCGGCGGCGACGAACTGTTTGATCAGCGCCCGCACCGCCGTGCTCGACGCGTTGCCGCCGGTGTCGGTACCCAGGCCCGAACCAAAGAAATATTTGAGCTCGTAGGTTCCCTGGGGTGTCGCCATGTACTTGGCGGTAGTGACGCGGGAGATGGTCGATTCGTGCAGGCCCAGCTCGTCGGCAATGTCGCGCAGCACCAGTGGGCGCATGGCGAGTTCGCCGTGCACGAAGAAGTTTTTCTGTCGCTCGACGATGGCCTTGGAGACGCGCAGGATGGTGTCGAAGCGCTGCTGGATGTTTTTGATGAACCAGCGCGCTTCCTGCAGGCGCTGCTGCAGCGCCTGGTGGCCGTCGCTGCCGCGGTGGCCGCGCAGGGCGCCCGCGTAAATGTCGTGCACACGCAGGCGCGGCATGACGTCGGGGTTGAGCTGCACGACGAACTGGGCCGAGCCGGTGCCGGCGCGGCGCACCAGCACGTCGGGCACGATGGCATTGCGCTCGACATTGGCAAAGCGCCGCCCGGGCCGGGGTTCAAGCTGCGCAATCAAGGCCATGGCTGCGCGCGTGGCCTCTTCGCTGGCACCGCAAAGCGGCGCCAGGCGCCGCAGGTCGCGCCGGGCGAGCAAGTCGAGCGGCTGCTGGCAGATGCAGAGCGCCGTGGCCACCAGGGCGGCGTCGTGCGCGCCGTCCGCCTGCAGTTCGCGCAACTGCAAGCTCAGGCATTCGGCGAGATGGCGCGCGCCCACCCCCGTGGGTTCCAGGCTTTGCAACAAACGCAGCGCCACGGTGAAACGGTGCACGATTTCTTCGGCTTCCTCCGCGTCGCCCTGGGCCAGACCCGCAGCCAACTCCTCGATAGGGTCTTCAAGGTAGCCGTTGTCGTTCAACGATTCAATCAGGAAGGAGAGCGCTGCACGGTCAATCTCGGAGAGCCGCAGCGCGAGCGCCTGGCGGTGCAGGAAGTCGGTGAGCGAGCCGTGTTCGTGCGCGCGGTCCAGCGCATCGCCCGTACCATCGCCTGAATCGCCTGTCTGGCGCGCGGGGGCTTCGCCGCCCCACTCGGCGTCGTCCGGCGCCATCTCGTGCGTGCCGTCGCCGGACCAGTCGAGCAACTCGTCTGCGGTGGAGGATTCGGCATCATTTTGGCTCTCAGCGCTTGTAATGCTTACGCCGTCAGCTCCTGAATACGTAGCAAACTCGATACTTGCGTCTGCTCCCTCTGCCGGGGTATCGGCCTGCACCAGGCCAAACTCTTCCCTCGGTGCCTCTTCGCTTTCGCGCTCCAGAAAAGGGTTTTCGTCCAGCATCTGCTCGACTTCCTGGGCGATTTCCAGCGTGGAGAGCTGCAGCAAGCGGATGGACTGCTGCAGCTGCGGCGTGAGCGCCAGATGCTGCGAGACGCGCAGCGACAGGCCGGGTTTCACGGCTACATCCGAAAGTGCTCGCCCAGGTACACCCGGCGCACTTCGGCGTTGTCGACGATTTCTGTCGGCGTGCCTTCGGCCAGCACCTCGCCCTCGCTGATGATGAAAGCGTGATCGCAGATCCCCAAAGTTTCGCGCACGTTGTGGTCCGTAATCAGCACGCCGATGCCGCGCGCCTTCAGAAAACCGATGATGCGCTGGATCTCGATCACGGCAATCGGGTCGATGCCGGCAAAAGGTTCGTCGAGCAGAATGAAACGCGGCTGCGTCGCCAGCGCCCGGGCAATCTCGACGCGGCGGCGCTCGCCGCCCGAAAGCGAAAGCGCCGACGAGTCACGCAGGTGCTCCACACGCAGCTCCTGCAGCAGCGAGGTCAGGCGCTCCTCGATCACCGCCTTGGGCAGGGGTTTACCGTCTTCGCCGTGCTGCAGCTCCAACACGGCGCGGACATTTTCCTGCACCGTGAGTTTTCGGAAGATCGAGGCCTCCTGCGGCAGATACGACATGCCAAGCCGCGAGCGCCGGTGGATCGGCATGTGGCCCACCGAGCGGCCATCAATGAAGATGTCGCCCGCGTCGCTGCGCACCAGGCCAACGATCATGTAGAACGACGTGGTTTTGCCGGCGCCGTTGGGGCCGAGCAAGCCCACGACTTCGCCCTTGCGCACATTGAGCGAGACATCCTTGACCACCTTGCGCCCACCGTAGGCCTTGGCCAGGTGCCGCACCTCGAGCAAGCTTGACTCGCCGGCCATGTCTTTGGCCAGTGCGCTGACCATTTCCTCCGGCGCACTCACCGGGGGGCGCCTTCAAGGCGGTTGCTGGGTTTGAGCTGCGGGCTGGGGCCGGGTACAGGTGCGACGGGTGTGGCCGGCGCCGCGTCGCGCGGGGCCAGTATGGCGCGCACGCGCCCGCCCGAATTCCCGGCCTCGCCCGCCGGTTTGCCGGCGTTGCGGCCATCGACGGTGAACACATCGGTCAGATTGTTGTAGACGATGACGTCCCCGGTGATTTCATCGCTCAAATCACCTCCCCGGTAGCGCCGCAGTTCCCCGCGCGTGACAAAGCGCACGGTGTCGGCCTTGCCGCTGTATTCAATGATTTCGCCTTCGCCTTCGATGAACTCCTCGGGGGCGCCGGCGACGGTATCTCGCTTTTGGCGGAAAAAGGCGCGTTTGCCGCCCCCGCCCGTCACCACCGCCGACTGATAGCCCTCTGCGTCCTGGCGCACTTCCAGGCGCGCTCCGCGCAGTACGATGCTGCCCTTGGTGACCACGACGCGTCCCGTAAACACGCTGGTCTGCTGCAGCTCATCGTGCTTAAGCTGGTCGGCCTCGATGTTCATGGATTGGCTGCGATCGGATTTTTCTGCGGCGGCGGGCGGCGCAGCCAGCGCGCAGAGTGCCGCAGCCAGCGCCCAGGGGAGCGCAGCAGCACGGGCACGCCGCACGAGGTTTTTATTCAACAAAGAGAAAATGGGGAGCATGCAAAGGTCCGAAGTGGGCGCGCACCGCCGCCCGGCGAGGGCGCGCACAGCGAACTGGTGGCGGCACGAATCTTGCAATCATTGTGCCACGCGCAAGCAAAAAAAAGCCCGCATCAGCGGGCTGCGGCCTGTAGGGGGCTCGGCGCCAGAGGCTATGCGCCCTTAGCGACCAGGGCTTCCACCACCTTCAACATGGCGTTCAAGCTGCCTGCCATGGTTCCATCGACGTAGTAGCGACCTGCCACGCCCATGGACGGAACGCCTTCGACACCATAGGCGTCTTGCAACTGAGCCGCCTTGCGGACCTGGTTGGAGACGGTGAAAGAGGCGTACATCTCCTTGAACTTGGCCAAATCCATGCCCGGCTGCTTGCCGATCCAGGCAAAAATCCCATCGTCCTTGGACAAATTTTGCTTCTCGACATGGATGGCTCGAAACAGCTTGGCGTGCAGTTCATCGACCTTGCCCAAGCCTTCCAAAGCGTAATACAGCTTTTGCTGCGGTGCGAAACTGGCATTGAACGCGATGGGAACCCGGCGGAACGCCATATTTTTGGGCGGTGTTTTGAGCCAGGCTTCCAGCGTGGGCTCAAACTCGTTGCAGTGTGGGCAGTTGTACCAAAAGAACTCGATCACCTCGACCTTACCGGCCGGCGCTTCAGTGGGCACGGGTTTGGAAAGCCGGGTGTACTCCTTGCCTTCCTTGGGCGCAGCGCTCTGGGCGAAAACGGGCAGCGAAAAGCTCGACGCTGCGACCACGGCCGCCGCAGTGGCGGAAAAATCTCGACGATTCATTCAACAGGCTCCTGTGAGGGTTCGGCAGTGGGAGTGGGTCAGGGTGGAAAAGTTCAGCGCTGCACGCGCACCAGGGCAGACTCCACCCCGGCGCCGTCGAGTTTTTCCTTGAGCTGCTCGGCATCAATGCGCTTGACGAAGGGGCCGATGCGCACGCGAAACACCGTGCGGCCATTCTGCTCGCGCTCATTCACGCGCGCTTCCCAGCCCAGCATAGCCAGTTTGGCACGCTGTGCATCGGCATCCTGCTGGGTGCGGAAGGCCCCAGCCTGCACGAAGTAGTCAAAGGGATCAATCGCGGCTGTGGCTGTGGCGGCGGTCGCCGCAGTGGGCGGCGGCGCTGCGCTGCGGGCCTTGGCCAGGTCGCCCAAAGGATCGTCGGGCACCTTCGCTGGCGTTGCTGGCGGCGTCGCAGCCGGTGCAGACGCTGGCGCTGCCGCGACCCCTGCGGCCGGGCCCGCAGAACCCACAGGCGCCGGCCGGGCGCCGCTCTTGCCATACAGCGGCGAATTCGGGTCCCAATTCTTGTTCTTTTGCGCCTCGGCGCTGTCCTGGTCGCTGCTGCGCGTCGCGCCCTTGTTCAAAAAGGGTACCGGCAACTTGGTGACATAGACGGCAACACCCAGTGCCACGCCCAGGCCAATCAGCAAGCCGACGATCAAGCCAACGATGGTCCCACCCGTTTGTTTTTTGTTCATATGCTTGCCGTGTTTCACATTCTGCGCGGCGCCGAGACGCCCAGCACCGCCAGCCCATTGTGCAATACCTGGGCCGTGGCGGCGACGAGCGCCAGGCGCGCTGTTTTGACACGTTCGTCGTCCACCAGGATGCGCTCGGCATCGTAGTAGCTGTGGTAACTCGCAGCCAGGTCACGCAGGTAGAAGGTGACGTCGTGCGGCGCTTCGCCCTCGGTAGCTGCAGTCAGCATCTCGGGGTATCTGGCCAGTTGCAGCATCAGGGCCTGGGCCTGCGGGCCGTCCAATGGCGAGAGGTCAGCGCCCTCCAGGCTCGCTACCTGGCCGCCCCAGGCCGCCAGCACCGAGCAGATGCGCGCATGCGCGTACTGCACGTAGTACACCGGGTTTTCGTTGTTCTGCGCCACGGCCAGGTCGACATCGAAGGTGTATTCGGTATCGGGCTTTCGGCTGAGCAGAAAGAAACGCACCGCGTCCTTGCTGGTCCACTCGATCAGGTCGCGCAGCGTGACGTAGCTGCCAGCGCGCTTGCTGATCTTGACCTCTTCGCCGCCCTTGACCACGCGCACCATGGTGTGCAGCACGTAGTCGGGATAGCCCTGCGGAATGCCCACATCGGCCGCCTGCAGCCCAGCGCGCACACGGGCGATGGTGCCATGGTGGTCGGTGCCCTGGATGTTGACGACTTTGGTGTAGCCACGCTCCCACTTGGCGATGTGATAGGCCACGTCGGGCACGAAATAGGTGTAAGTGCCGTCTTGCTTGCGCATGACGCGGTCCTTGTCGTCGCCGTAGTCGGTGCTCTTGAGCCACAGCGCACCGTCCTGCTCGTAGGTCTTGCCGTTGGCAATGAGCAGGTTGACCGTGGCCTCTACGCGACCGCTGGTGTAGAGGCTCGATTCGAGGTAGTACTCATCGAACTGCAGGTTGAAAGCGTGCAGGTCCTTGTCCTGTTCGTTGCGCAGATAGGCCACAGCGAACTGGCGAATCGACTCGAGATCGTCGACATCGCCGCTGGCGGCAAACGCCCGATCGTCGGCCTTCACGGTCTTTTTTGCCAGAAAATCGTCGGCGATGTCCTGGATGTAGGCGCCGTTGTAGAAGGCTTTGCTCGCCGGGTTCTCAGGGTCGATGGGCCAGCAATCGTCACCCGGCTTGAAGCCCTTGGCGCGCAACTGGGTGCTGTGGGCCAGCGTCTGGATCTGCACGCCAGCGTCGTTGTAATAGAACTCGCGGTGTACGCCAAAGCCCTGGCTGGCAAACAAGTTGCAAATGGCGTCGCCCAGCGCCGCCTGGCGGCCGTGGCCCACATGCAGTGGCCCCGTGGGGTTGGCCGAAACAAACTCCACCAGCACCTTGTGCCCAGTAGGCGGCTGCATGCCGAAACGCTCACCCGACTCCAGCACCTCCTGCACCACCTGCTGTTTGGCGGCGGGCTTCAGACGCACGTTGAGAAAGCCCGGGCCCGCAATGTCCAGCCCATCCACCCAGCGCGCGAAAGCGGGCGTGGCCTGCAGCGCGGTGCGCAAGCGCTCGCCCAGCTCGCGCGGGTTCGCTTTGAGGGGCTTGGCCAGTTGCATGGCGGCGGTGCAGGCATAGTCGCCATGGGCGGCCACTTTGGGCGATTCAAACGCAGCACGCGCGCCAGCGCCGGGCGAAAAGTCCTCAAGCACGTCGGCCAGGGCCGCGAGCAGTTGTTTTTTGGCAGTAAGCATCCGTGGATTTTACGGGGCGCGCCGCCGTGCTTCGCTCAGGCGTATATTGCGCTCGCGGGGTGCTTTGGCCCCGTTTCCCCTCCAACGGAGCCCCAATGAAAAAGCTTCTTGCCCTGACCACTCTTGGATTTGCCTGCGCTTTCGGTACCGCCTGGGCCGCCGACGCACCCGCGTCTGCGGGCGCGGCACCTGCCGCCGCCAAAGCGCCCACCAAGCAGCAGTCGAAAATGAAGGCCTGCAATGCCGACGCCAAAGACATGAAAGGCGACGAGCGCAAGGCCTTTATGAAAACCTGCCTGAGCAACAAGCCTGAGGCCCAGGCCACCCAGCAAAGCAAGATGAAGAGCTGCAACGCCGAAGCCGCCGGCAAGAAGGGCGCAGAGCGCAAAACCTTCATGAGCGAATGCCTGAAAAAGTAAGCCCCGCTCCGCACACAGCAAAAACCCCGCGACGCGGGGTTTTTTTTGTATGGGGTGCGATGCCTCATCCGCGCGTCAGCACCCCGCGCGCCAGCAGCACGGCCGCAAGCAGCAGCAAGCCAAGCAAGTGGGTCTCAATCATCACCCAGCGGCGCGCGGCGCGCACCTCTTGCGGCGGCGGAAGCTCGCCCGTCGCGATCAGCTTGCGGCGCCAGCGAAGAAAGGAGAACGTGGGTTTGAGCGACATCAGCCCGATCACGATGAAAACCGCGATCTTGAAATGCAGCAGCGGCTGACTCCAGTACCAGCCGGCTCCCTTGAAGCCCCAAAAGGTGCGCGCCAGACCCGCCAGCAGCACGCACAGCGCGGCAATGCCGTAGATCAGATCGAGCCGCACGAGGCGGTGCACCACAGCGGCGTTCATCCATTCGCTGCGACACATCGCAGCCTCGCTGGCCATGAAGACCACCATGGTGAAGATGGCCACGAGGTGGAAGTAGGCCAAGAACGATTCAAGAATCACGCGGCGACTCCGATTTGCCAGAACTGAGCCTGGCCATAGTGGTGTTTGAGAAATTCGATCCACAGACGCACCCGCAGTGGCAGGTGCTTGCGCTGGGGAAAGACAACGTAGATGCCGTTGGGTGGCGCGGCATAGTCTTCCAGCACGGCCACCAGCTGGCCCGAGGCGATCTCACGCTCGACTTCCCAGGTGCTGCGCCAGGCAATGCCGTGGCCGGCGAGGCACCAGTCGAACAGCACCTGGCCATCCGAACAATCAAGCGGGCCACGCGGACGCAGGTGCGTCACCTCGCTGCCGCCACCCGGCAAGGGCATACAAAACGCCCAGCCACGTGTTTGCGAGGCCTCGCTCGACAGGGTCAGGCAGGCGTGCTGCGCCAGATCGGCCGGCTCAGCGGGCGTGCCGTGCTGGTCCAGGTACTGCGGCGTCGCCACACACAGGCGCCGGTTGTCGGCTACGCGCACGCTGACCAGCGAAGAATCGGGCAGATCGCCCACGCGCACGGCGCAGTCAAAGCCCTCGCCGGCCAGATCGACCACGCGGTCACTCAGGTTGAGCGAGATTGTGACTTCGGGGTGCTGGGCGTGAAAGCTTGGTACCAGCGGCGCCACATGGCGGCGGCCAAAACCTGCCGGCGCCGTGATGCGCAAATGCCCACTGGCCCTGATGCCGCCTGCCGAGACGCTGGCCTCGGAATTGGCCACATCGGAGAGCACGCGCTGGCAGTCTTCCAGAAAGGCGCTGCCTTCGTGCGTCAGGCTGATGCGGCGCGTGGTGCGCACCAGCAGCTTGACGCCCAGGTGCTCTTCCAGGGCGTCGAGCCGCCGCCCCATGATGGCGGGCGCCACGCCCTCCGCTCGCGCCGCCGCAGTCAGGCTCCCGCGCGTGGCGACCGATACGAAAGACTCGAAAGCCTTGAGTTTGTCCATGGATGCCGATTATGGAGACAAGGGGTTTTGGTCGGGGCATGTCGGCCGCAAGGCCAGAGTAATTACTAAAAATTCTTATGAAAAGAGCCCTCTAACGCTTATTCAGAAAGCGTCTAAAGCTACTGTAACAATAGCATCTGAGTATTTGGTGGGCCCAGGCCTGTGCGTGAACCCGTCGATACGCACACCTGATTTTTGCAAATAAGTCACTGGTTTTCAACTTTTAAGGCTGTTTATAGTTCAATTGATTTCGAATAAAGTCTCTGCCAGAGGCAGTGGCCGCCCCTCGCCAGATATTCGACCTCCAGGGCGTCCTGCCATCTTCCGATTCTTACCGAGCCCCCTATGACCGATCGCACCACCCTCCACGGCCTGCAAGTAGCCCCCGTCCTCCAGCGCTTCATCGATGAACAGGTGCTTCCCGGTACCGGCGTCGAAAGCGCTGCTTTCTGGAGGGGGTTTGATGCCATCGTCACCGACTTGGCCCCACGCAACATCGCCTTGCTGGCCGAGCGCGAGCGCCTGCAGGCTGAGCTGGACACTTGGCACAAGGCCAACCCAGGTCCGATTAAGGACATGCTCGCCTACCGCACCTTTCTTGAGCGCATCGGCTACCTCGTGCCCCAGCCGGCCGACGTGAAGGCCACCACCACCAACGTCGACGACGAGCTCGCGCTCCAAGCCGGCCCGCAGCTTGTGGTGCCCATCCTGAATGCCCGCTACGCGCTCAACGCCGCCAATGCCCGCTGGGGAAGCCTGTACGACGCGCTCTATGGAACCGACGCGATTCCCGAGACCGATGGCTGTGAAAAGGGCCCCGGCTACAACGAAAAGCGCGGCGCCAAGGTCATTGCCTTCGCCCGCCGTGTGCTCGATGAATCGACCCCGCTGGCCCAGGGCTCGCATGCCGATGCCACGGCTTACCGCATCGAAAGCGGCGCACTTGTCGTTGAAATGCAGGGCGGTGCCAGCACCGGCCTCAAGGACCCGGCACAGTTCACCGGCTACCAGGGCAACGCGGCGAACCCGTCTTCCGTGCTGCTGCAACACAACGGCCTGCATCTCGATATCCGCATCGACCGCAGTACCGCCATCGGCAAAACCGATGCCGCCGGTGTGAGCGACCTGGTGCTGGAAGCCGCGCTTTCGACCATTCTCGATCTGGAAGACTCGGTGGCCGCCGTGGACGCCGAAGACAAGGTGCTGGGCTACAGCAATTGGCTGGGCATCCTCAAAGCAACGCTGACCGAAGAGGTCGCCAAGGGCGGTAAAACCATCACGCGCGGTCTGAACCCCGACCGCGTCTACACGGCGCCGGCCGGCAGCGGCGAGGTGCGCCTGCACGGCCGCTCGCTGATGTTCTTGCGCAATGTCGGCCACCTGATGACCAATCCGGCCATCCTGTGGACGGACAAGCAGGGGCAGGTGCGCGAGATTCCCGAGGGCATTCTGGACGCCGTGGTCACCACCACCATCGCCCTGCACGATCTGCAGGGGCACGGCAAGGGCGGCATCCGCAACTCGCGCAAGGGCAGCGTCTACATCGTCAAGCCCAAGATGCACGGCCCCGTCGAAGTGGGCTTTGCCAGCGAACTGTTCCGCCGCGTCGAACAGTTGCTGGGCCTGCCGGAGAACACCGTCAAGCTCGGCATCATGGACGAAGAGCGTCGCACCAGCGTCAACCTCAAGGCGTGCATTGCCGCAGCTAGCGCGCGCGTGGCCTTCATCAATACGGGCTTCCTGGACCGGACCGGTGACGAGATGCACAGCGCCATGTACGCCGGCCCCATGATCCGCAAGGGCGACATGAAGACCAGCGCCTGGATCCAGGCCTACGAGAAGAACAATGTACTCGTCGGCCTCTCGTGCGGTCTGCGCGGCAAGGCACAGATCGGCAAGGGCATGTGGGCCATGCCCGACCTGATGGCCGCCATGCTGGAGCAGAAGATTGCCCACCCCAAGGCGGGCGCCAACACCGCCTGGGTGCCCAGCCCCACGGGCGCGACGCTGCACGCCCTGCACTACCACCAGGTGCGGGTCAGCGAGGTGCAAATGGAGATGGAGAAGATCGACGCCAACGTGGAGCGCGACAACCTGCTGACCGGCCTCTTGACCATTCCGGTCAGCGCCAACCCGAACTGGAGCGACGCCGAAATCCAGCAGGAACTCGACAACAACGCCCAGGGCATCCTGGGCTACGTGGTGCGCTGGGTGGACCAGGGCGTGGGCTGCTCCAAAGTGCCCGACATCCACAACATCGGCCTGATGGAAGACCGCGCCACGCTGCGCATCAGCAGCCAGCACATGGCCAACTGGCTTCTGCATGGCGTGGTGAGCGAAGGGCGCATTCAGGCGACCTTCCAGCGCATGGCCGCCGTGGTGGATCAGCAAAATGGCGGTGACCCGCTCTACAAGCGCATGGCTGGCAATTTCGACACCAGCATGGCCTACCAAGCGGCGTGCGAACTGGTCTTCAAGGGCAAGGATCAGCCCAGCGGCTACACCGAACCGCTGCTGCACGCCTGGCGGCTCAAAGTGAAAGCCGCGGCCTGAATCTCGCTGGTCACATGGCTGTAGAAAAGCGCTATAAATTTAATTGCTGAAACCCCTTTATACGTAAGCGCTAGAGGCTATTTTGTCGAAATAATGGCGTGGTGCTGTCTCGGCACCACGCCATTTTGCGTATAGCTCTACACTCACAGACGACGCCCACATACCGGCCTGAATCTTCTTCCAGCAGCACGCCCCACTTCATCATGACGACACCGCTGCAAGAATCTGCCTCCAGGTCTGCTGCGCGTTGCCCACTGTGCGAGCAGGACAACCACTGCAATATCGCGGCCGGAGAGGAAGCGGCCCGGTGCTGGTGCATGCACACGCCGGTGTCCCCGCTCGCTTTGGCCCGCGTTGCGGCCAACGACCGGCATCAGCGTTGTGTTTGCGCCGCTTGCGCGCAGGCAGCTTTGACCGGCCCCTGATTGTTTTCAAAGGAATCCCATGCCCACCTACCACGTCGAAATGCTGGAAGGCCGCACCGTCGAGCAAAAGCGCCGCCTGGTCGAGGAGATCACGCGCATCTCTGTCGAGATCCTGGGCGGAGCAGCCGAGTCCGTGGATATCTTGATTACCGACGTCCAGCGGGAAAACTGGGCCACGGGGGGCAAGCTCTGGTCCGATCGCAGCTAAGCGAGGTCTGATTGGGCCGCGATTCGAGCAGTCTCCAGGTGCTCAGGGAGCGCCATGGCGAGCGCTACCGCTGGCTTCTTTTGCTGTCCGTGATGGTCGGAACGATGGCGTCGATCATGTCATCCACGGTGGTCAACGTGGCCATCCCGGATATGAGCCAGCATTTCTCGCTGGGCCAGGGCCGTGCGCAGTGGGTAGCGTCGGGCTTCATGGTGGCAATGACCGCCTCCATGCTCACTACCCCATGGCTGCTGGCGCGCTTTGGTTACCGGATGACCTATGTCGGTTCGATGCTGCTGCTGCTGACGGGTGGCATTACCGGGGGGACCGCTGGCAATTTTCCCATGGTTTTGGTAGGGCGAGTCGCTGAGGGACTTGCGGCGGGCATCGTGCAGCCCATTCCGGCGGTCATCATCCTCTACGCCTTCCAGCCGCACGAGCAAGGGCGTGCCAGCGGTGTCTTCGGCATGGGCGTAGTGCTGGCCCCAGCGCTGGGACCCAGCATCGGTGGCCTGCTGGTGGACTGGTTTGGCTGGCGCTCGATTTTTTTCATGGTCGTGCCGTTTTGCCTGGCCTCGCTCTGGCTGGCGTTCAAATATGTGCCTAGCACGGGGCCGGGCGGTGTAGCGGCGGGGCACGAAGGGGAAAGCTTGGACTGGCGAGGTCTCTTGTTGGGAAGCGTGGGCACGCTCTGCCTGCTCAATGGCTTGGTGGAACTGCACCAAGGCCCGCCAGCGCGTGCGCTCGTACTGCTGGGTGGCGCTGCAGCATGCACTGCGTTGTTTATATGGTGGCAGGCGCGGCTGGCCCGCACAGGTCGCCAACCGTTGATGGATCTGCGATTGTTTAGCTACCGCCAGTTCAGCATGGGAAGCATCGTGGCCTTCATCTACGGGACGGCCTTGTTCGGCTCCACCTACTTGTTGCCGGTTTTCATGCAACTGGGGTTGCAGCTCTCTGCTTCCTTGGTCGGAACGATCTTGCTGCCGGCAGGTATCGTGCTTGCCATCACCATTCCCATCGTGGGCAGACTCGCGGACCGGCGACCCACGCATGCGCTGGTTTCTATCGGTCTTTTCCTGCTGGCGCTGTCGTTTGCCATGATGATGCTGGTGCGGCTCGATTCCGGTTTGTGGATGCTGGTGGTTTTTGCCATATTGGGGCGCATTGGACTCGGGTTCATCCTGCCTTCGCTCAACCTCGGAGCCATGCGGCCGCTGGACAAGGCACTGATTGCTCAGGGCTCCAGTGCGATTGGCTTTCTTCGCATGCTGGGCGGTGCAGCCGGTGTGAGCCTGTGCGGCATCGTGCTTGAATGGCGCGTGGCAGCGCATGGCGCTTCTTTGGCAGCGGGAACATCTAGCCCAGCACGCATTTCTGCTTTTGGCGAAACGTTTCTGATGCTCGCAGTGCTTTGCGCCGTTGCGATGCTGGCGGCTTGGCGCTTGCGTGCCGCTACCCCAAAGGTTTAGTACTTGTCGCATCCCGGACGATTGCATAGACTCTAAGCGCTACCCGTTGTTCATAGCCAGGGCTGTTCTGCGGGAGTTGATAGAGTCGCTTGAACCTACCGGGAGTGTCAAGCCATGATGATCGCTCTGCACAAGAATGCCCGCACCACCCCTGCGATTCGCGCAGAGATTGCTGCCAGCTCAGATACC
>Ga0208401_100288_pt1 | contig 19141 bp, 17 predicted proteins | sample LakWasM112_LOW13_2_FD_183928 | JGI IMG/M metagenome (GOLD analysis project Ga0208401, IMG submission 183928) | Freshwater sediment methanotrophic microbial communities from Lake Washington under simulated oxygen tension - Sediment Metagenome... | ecosystem: Environmental > Aquatic > Freshwater >...
GAGGAAGTGGAGAAATACATCAACCAGGTTGCTTTTTCAGGAGCAGAAGAATTTGTAGAGAAATACAAAGGACAAAACGAAAATGCCATCATCGGTAAGTTTGGCCTTGGTTTTTACTCTTCCTTCATGGTGAGTAAGAAGGTAGAAATCTTCACCAAAAGTTTTAAAGATGGTTCAGCTGTAAGATGGGAATGTGATGGAAGCCCCGAATATCAACTGGAAGAAACCACTCAGAGAACCGAACGTGGTACCGATATCATACTTTATGTGGATGAAGAAAGCAAGGAATTTTTAGATGAGGAACGCTTAAAAGGAATCCTGAAACGTTTCTGTAAATTTTTACCGGTTCCCATTTTCTTTGAAGAAGAACAGATCAACAATACGCATCCTCTCTGGATCAGGAAACCGACTGAACTGACTGCAGAAGATTACCAGAATTTTTATAAAGAATTATATCCCTTCAGTGAACCGCCGATTTTCTGGATTCATTTGAATGTGGATTATCCGTTTAACCTTACAGGAATTTTATACTTCCCCAGGATCAAACAGAGTTATGAAATTCAGAAAGATAAAATTCAGCTTTACTGCAACCAGGTATTTGTAACCGATGAGGTAAAAGATATTGTTCCTGAATTTTTAATGCTGTTGCATGGTGTTATTGACAGTCCGGATATTCCGTTGAACGTTAGCCGCAGTTATCTGCAGGGCGATCCGAACGTAAGAAAGATCAATGCACACATCACAAAAAAAGTAGCTGATAAATTAGAAGAGATCTTTAAAACTGACCGTAAGGGTTTTGAAGAAAAATGGGAAAGCCTCGGGCTGTTTGTGAAATACGGTATGATGACGGATGATAAGTTTTTAGAAAAAGCCGGGAAGTTTCATATTATGAAAACGGTCAATACAGATACTTTTTATACCCTGGAAGAATACCGTACGGCAACAGAAGCATTGCAGAAAAACAAAGAGGGCAAATTGGTATTGCTTTATTCAACACAGCCTGAACAGCAAAATACATTTATCAAAGCAGCTGAAAATAAAGGGTACAAAGTGTTACAGTTTGATACAATGGTTGATGCAGCGTTCATCAGTCATATGGAAATGAAATGGGAGAATGTACAGTTCAAACGTGTTGATGCAGATATTGCAGATAACCTGATTGACAAGCAGGATGAAATTAAAAGTGTATTAACTGAAGATGAAGTAACCCAACTGAAAGAATTATTCAACATACAGGCTGCGGATCTGCATCTGAATGTGGAAGTGAAAGGTTTGAGTCTGGACTCACCACCAGTGATTGCAACAAGACCGGAAATGATGCGCCGGATGAAAGAGATGGGGCAAATGGGCGGACCAATGGGCAGTTTTTATGCATCCATGCCGGATGAAGTTGAATTAACCGTGAACGGCAATCATCCGCTGTACAGGAAAATTTTAGCGAATAAAGAAACAGGCAAAGAAATGGTGCATAATCTTGCTGATCTTGCTTTACTCTCACAGGGAATGCTGAAGGGAAATCAACTTACTGAGTTTATTAACCGGAGTGTTTTGCTGATGCAAGACGAAACGAAGAACTAAAGAAATATTTCCTGTTGGTCAGCGACCAACAGGGGCATAGTGTAAACTAAAAGAGGGCCGGTGTACGCCGGCCCTCTTTATTATTATTGTAATGATTACAACTTCTTAATCTTAATATTCCTGAACCATATATTATTACCATGGTCCTGTAATCCGATTCTTCCTTTCTTGTATGTTCCGAAATCTTTCATTGATTTAAACTTGCTGCCTGCAATCATTTTTCTCCAATTCTCATCCCACATGGTAGTGGTTACAATTTTCGTTCCGTTGAGATATAATTCCAGGGTTCCGTTCAAACTTTTAATTTCTGCCAGGTTCCATTCCAATGCCGGTTTTACCGTTTCAGGAACCCCTGTAATCAGATCATATAAATCACCTGCACGGTGTTTGATGATCTTTGCATCGGGGTGGCATTTATTATCAAGCACCTGCATTTCAGGTCCGGTCATCCATGGCCACTGGTATTTCACTGTATCTTCCTTTATATAAAAGATTACACCGCTGTTACCACAGCTGTCAATTTTCCACTCCAGCTTCAGGTGAAAATTTTCATACTCTTCGTCTGTTACAATATCACCGCCATCCCTGATCTGCCATTGGTCTTTTTGCGATGCGTCCAGGTGCAGGATTCCATTATCAGCTTTCCATGATTGACCAACAGGTTTACCGCCGTACTTGTGCCATCCTTTCATTGTTTTACCATCGAACAATGATACCCAGCCATCTTTGGCTTCTTCTTCAGATAAAGTTGATGCAGTTGCAACTGTTACCGTATCTGTCTGTTCTTCTGTTTTCGCCACCTGATTATTGCAGGCAGAAAATATACCGGCAACAGAAGCAATCATTAAAAGTGAACGGAGCATGCTTATTTATTTTTAAGTAAGAGAATATATTTTACCATTTGCTCTGCATTAGCCTGTGTAACGGCAGGATGCGGAGTCATGGCTACCTGGCCCCAAACACCGGTACCGCCCTTGATAATTTTTTCAGCCAGCATTTTTACATTGGCTTCTGTATTTTCATATTTATTGGCTACTTCTCTGTAAGGAGGGCCTACCAGTTTTTCATCTATCTTATGACAGGTAAGACAATCGCTTTGAGCAACCAGTACTAATCCGTTTTCGTAATCAGGATTTGCTGTTGGATCTGCTGCAGGAGCAGGAGTTGTTGCTGCTTCCTTTGATTGTTCTTTTGCTGCTTCTTTGTTTTCTGTACCTGAGCCGCCGCATGCAATTAATGTAAGTGCAATTGCCGCTGTCAAAAAAATCTGTTTCATCTGTTTTATTTTAAAGTGTAAAAATTTTCTGCAAGGTAGTTAATCAAGTCCCAGAATTTTTCTGTTTGTTACAGAATTACTTTCACCTCCTGCAAAATCATCAAAGGCTTTTTCCGTTACCCGGATGATATGGTTCCTGATAAACTCTGCTCCCTCTCTTGCACCATCTTCCGGGTGTTTTAAACAGCATTCCCATTCCATAACAGCCCATCCTTTGTAACCATACTGTGTCAGTTTACTGAAGATGGTTTTAAAATCAACCTGTCCATCACCGGGTGAACGGTATCGTCCGGCACGGTTGAGCCAGCTTTGATAACCGCCAAAGGTTCCCTGTTTGCCCGTTGGATTAAACTCTGAATCCTTTACATGAAATGCTTTGATGCGTTCATGATAAAAATCAATGTACTGCAAATAATCTAACTGCTGCAATACGAAGTGCGAAGGATCATATAATAAGCAGGCCCGTTGATGATTATTCACTTTTTCTAAAAACATTTCATAGGTAATACCATCAAACAGGTCTTCCCCGGGATGAATTTCATAACATACATCCACACCGCATTCATCAAATTGATTTAAGATGGGCAACCATCGTTTTGCCAATTCCTTAAAGCCTTCTTCCACCAAGCCCTCGGGTCGTTGCGGCCAAGGATGAAAGGCATGCCATAACAAGGATCCGCTGAAAGTTGCGTGAGCATTTAATCCTAAGTTCTGCGATGCTTTTGCCCCATACATCAACTGCTTTACGGCCCACTCCTGTCTTGCTTTGGGGTTTCCTTTCATTTCATCAGGAGCAAATCCATCAAACATAATATCATAAGCAGGGTGTACTGCCACCAACTGCCCCTGCAGGTGAGTGCTTAATTCAGAAATCTCTAATCCGTAGCCATTGATCTTTCCTTTCAGTTCATCTGCATACGTTTTACTTTCTGCCGCAAGTTTCAGATCAATCAACCTGCTTTCCCAGGTAGGAATCTGGATAGCTTTAAACCCTAACGATTCTGACCATTTGCAGATATCTTCAAGATTGTTGAAGGGTGGCTGATCGCCCATGAACTGTGCAAGAAATATTGCAGGACCTTTAATTGTATTCATACCCTAAATCCCTAAAGGGACTTTTTGCTTTTAGTTATATAATGAACTGCTGAATAAAATTTTCATCAGTTGAATGTCAATGAATCATTTGAAAAGAGTTACAACCGTTTAAGTCCCTTTAGGGATTTAGGGTAAACTCTCTCCACTTCACATCACTCTTTCCACTTTCAATCACATTATCAACAAAAGCCATTCCTCTTACTCCTTCGTTCACGCCGGGGAAATCGAGCCATTCTTCTTTTGGCTGTTCACCATCTATTCTTGCTTTCACTGTGAGTATAAAGTTTCTGTACAGATTGGCAAAAGCTTCAAGATAACCTTCGGGATGACCGGCAGGTGTTCTTGTATTATGTGCAGCAAAGGAGCTGTTATAACCACCGCCGGTCCTGTACACTTCGGTTGGTTTACTGAGCCACTTCACCAGTAATGTATTTGCATCTTCCTGTTTCCATTCTATTCCCCCTTTTTCACCATATACACGAATCTTAATGTTATTTTCTTCACCTGCTGCAATCTGTGTTGCCATCAGTACGCCTGTTGCACCATTGCTGAATTTTAAAAAAGCAGCGCCATCATCATCAAGCATTCTTCCTTCAACCACCACATTAATATCTGAACAGAGATGTGTTACCTCTAAGCCCGTTATATACTCAGCTAAATTAAATGCATGTGTTCCTATATCGCCCATACATCCTGCTTTACCGCTTTTTTTCGGATCTGTTCTCCAGCTTGCCTGTGCATTGCCTGCATTTTCCAACAATGTGCTTAGCCATCCCTGCGGATATTCAACATATACCTTACGGATCTTACCTAACACACCGCTTTTAAGAAGTTGCTTTGCCTGCTTCACCATCGGGTAACCGGTATATGTATGACAAAGCAGCAAACTTAATCCCGTTTCATCCAGCTTTGCCTTGAGTTGTTTGGCTTCATCCAGTGTAAAGGTGATGGGCTTTTCAATTACTACATTAAACCCTTTTTCTAAAGCCATCATGGCCGGAGGAAAGTGTACAAAGTTGGGAGTAACAATACTTACAAAATCAATACGCTTATCAGCAGGCATAGCTGCCTCTCTTTCAAGCATGACTTTATAATCAGTATAAATTCTGTCTTCTTCAAGAAACAATAGTTTTCCGGATTCAACGGCAATTTCAGGGTTAATACTTAACGCTCCGGCAACAAGCTCTACCTGTCCGTCCATATTCATTGCCAAACGATGAACGGCACCGATGAATGCATCCTTACCGCCACCAATCATGGCCATGCGAAGTTTTCTATTCATGTTTTTATTTTTCTGCTTTCAAAATTATATACCCAATGACCATCCGTTTCTGTATTCTCTTTTTACAAACTGGTTGGCTTCATCAAAATTGGTGATCTTCATGCTGGCTGCATCCCATAATAATTTTTTGCGGCCGAGGTATTTATCTTCCCATCCTTTCAGGTTCGGGTTTTTCATCATCCAGCTGCGGATGGCGAGATTCCCCATTAATATACTTTCTGTAAACGGACCTGCATATTCAAAAGGAGAACTCAGTTCTGCTTTTCCATATCCTGCAATACATGCATTTACCCATTGCAGATAATGACCTTCCGGTACACGTTTCAATGTTGGTTTTGGAAGATTTACTTCTTTCATTCGCTTTGATGGTAACAGAATGGGATTGGCACCGTAACAGCTGGCCATCATTTTTCCTTTTGTTCCCTCAAAGATGACGCCTCCATCCCAGTTACCCATTGGTTCATCAGGTAATAATTCTTCCGGACGCTGCGGTAACAATCCACCATCCATCCAGGTTACTTTTATATTTCCTTTTTTATCGTTTCTCGGATAATTCAGATGAATGATGGATGCAGGCGGACAACTGTCAATATATCCTGCTTCCGTCCATGCTGCCGTAAACTGATTGGGTACACTGCATTCCACTTCATTGGGATAAAGAATCGGAAGGATGCGGTAGATAGGATCCATGATATGACAGGCCATATCGCCCAAAGCACCTGTACCATAAGCCCACCAACCACGCCAGTTAAACGGATGATAGGCCGGATTGTATTCTTCATATTTAGAAGTACCTAACCATAAATCCCATTTGAATTTATCGGGCACATTAAAATTTCCTGCCGGCTTGGCTAAGCCTTGCGGCCATACCGGACGGTTGGTCCAGGCCTCCACTTTTTTTACATCTCCAATCAACCCTGCGTTGTACCATTCTTTCATTAAGCGAACACCATCGCCACTACCACCCTGGTTACCCATCTGCGTTACAACCTTATATCTTTTAGCAGCTTCCGTTAACATCCTTGCTTCATAAATATCATGTGTTAATGGCTTTTGTACATATACATGTTTACCCAGCTGCATGGCAGCCATTGTTGCAATGGCATGTGTATGATCGGGAGTGGAAACAGAAACGGCATCAATGTTATTTTTTTCTTTCTCCAGCATTTCCCGGTAATCATAATAGAATCTTGCATTGGGGAAACGTTTCACTGAACCGGCAGCCTGCGCTTCATCCACATCACAGAACGCAACGATGTTTACGTTCGGACTTTTTGCAAATTCGGCCAAATCACTGGCACCCTTCCCGCCGGCACCAATACCGGCAATATTCAGTTTGTCACTCGGTGCAACAAATCCTTTTCCAAGTACATGTCTCGGAACAATAAAAAAACCTGCCGCAGCAAGCGAGGAGGTACGTAAAAAATCCCTTCTTGTTTTTTTGTTACTCATTGGTTGGTTATTTATCAAATGAAATACATTCTTTTAATTCCTTTTCTGAGTAAGATAACCCGTACTGCTTCAGTACGTCATCCGGCACACCATTCCATTGGTTAGGTGTATTGCCTGCATAGCCAATATCTTTTACACCAATCTGCGAGGTATAAAATCCTGATGCCGTTAAGTTGCGCATCATATTAAAGAAAGCGACCCCTCTCTGCATTTCCGGTTTTGCTTTTTCGGGATAAGCAATTTCATCCACAAGTTCTATTTGTTCTTTACTATCGCAATCTTTAAATGCTTTTTGAAAACGCTCATAGCTTTCCATGTCGAGCCAGCGCAGACCACCACGCATGGGTGTTTTAAAATCGGGCATATCTTTTACAATGAACTCAATAAAATCAGGAACACCTGCTTCAGTTGCACTGCCGCTCACTTCATCTTTCGGAATAATAATATCGCTTAACACGGCAATGGTTGCCATTTCATGTGCTGTAAAGAATTTTTCAGCTTCAAGTTTTGCTTCATACTCCGCTTCTTCTTTCATCCTGTCGATGGTACTACCTGCTGCAGGCTGTTCAACAGCTTTTGTTTTTTCATCAGCTGATTTACAGGCATCCACCAATACGGATGATGCAACCGTACCAACAAGAATAGCTTTAATGGAATCTCTTCTTTTCATATGATCAGATTAAAGATTATTTTTTTTCATTTCATCCATGATATATTCACTGGCACGCATGCTTAATGCAAGAATCGTCCAGGTAATATTCTTATCAGCCTGTGAAACAAAGGCACCTCCGTCAACCACAAATAAATTTTTACAATCATGTGCCTGGTTGTGTTTATTCAATGCGCTTTTTTTCGGGTCGTTACCCATGCGTACCGTTCCTGCTTCATGAATAATTTTTCCTGGTGTTTCCAATCCATAATTATTTTTCGGACCATCATCATTACCCCATGTAATGACAGCACCCATATTATGCATGATTTCACGAAAGGTTTCTTTCATGTGTTTGGCCTGATTGATTTCATGGTCGCTCCATTTTACATTGAAACGTAAGACAGGAATACCATATTTATCTACTACAGTGGGATCAATTTCACAGAAGTTGGTTTCCACCGGAATCGCTTCACCCCTTCCTGCCATACCAACCCCGGCACCAAAGAAAAACCGATAGTCTTCTTTTAAGGAAGCGCCATAACCACCTGCTTCTTTCTGTTTACCTGCTACTGCATACTTCCCGTTATAGGTTTGAATATCCGATCCGAAACCATAAGAGGGTTGTGTCATTCCTCCCCAATATTCTACATGGTAGCCTCTTGGAAAGTCGAGCTTTTTATTATCCAACCACCAGGGTGAATAGATATGCATGCCGCCTACACCATCTTCATTATACTTCTTCCGGCCAAACAATTGCGGTAACACGCCTCCCATTGCAGCCCCTGTACTGTCGTGTAAATATTTACCAATAACATTACTGCTGTTGGCTAACCCATTGGGATGCCGTTGTGATTTTGAATTGAGTAATAACCTTGCACTTTCGCAGGCACTTGCTGCTACAATCACCACTTTACCTTTTACCTGGTATTCCTGCAGATCGTCTTTACTTACATAACTTACTCCCGTTGCAAGCCCTTCTTTATCCGTAAGCACTTCTCTTGCCATGGCATTGGCAATTACATCCACATTTCCGGTTTGCATCGCCGGATAGATTAAAACATTGGTTGAAGAGAAATCAGCTTTGGCAATACTGCAGTTTCGTCCGCACTGATGACAGTAAAAACAAACGCCTCTTTCTGTTGTGCTTTCTATTTTTTTAGTGAGAATGGATAATCTTGACGGAATAACTCTTACACCTGCAGCAACGGCACCTTTCTTAATCATCAATTCATGCAGCCTTGGCTTGGGTGGAGGCAGGAAAAATCCATCCGGGTCATTTTCAAGCCCTTCGTTTGTACCGAATATGCCGATAAGTTTATCAATACGATCGTAATACGGTTTTACATCTTCGTAACCAATAGGCCAGTCATCACCCAGTCCATCAATGCTTCTGCGTTTAAAATCCTTCGGCCCGAAACGGAGTGAGATTCTTCCCCAGTGATTGGTTCTTCCACCCAGCATACGTGCTCGCCACCAATCCCATTGCGTACCCTCTGCTTTGGTATAAGGCTCGCCTTCTATTTCCCATCCGTGGTAGCAGGCATCGAAATCGCCAAAGGGGCGAAACTTAGTACTGGCACCACGCCGTTTACTTTCCCAGGGATTTTTTAACTGCGTAATATTTTTCTGCGGATCATACATAGCACCTGCTTCCAGCAAACAAACTTTTAAACCTGCTTTGCTGAGCATGTATGCTGCCATGCCTCCGCCTGCCCCTGAGCCTACAATAACTACATCATAATTCTTTGGCTGAACTTTTACCTGGAAATCTCCCATAACAAGCAATTGATTTGAAGGTCTTAAAGATAACGGTTAAATCAAAAAACAAAAATTGATTTTACACGAAGAATACAAACGTTTGCATTCAACTCTTATCATTTTTATGCATTGATGAATTGATAAAACCCCTAAATTTAGTTTTCGCTTAAACCAACCACTAAACGATTGCAATATGAATTCTGATAAACGTAACCAGTTATTTATTGCCAGCTGTCTCGCCCTTTTGGTAACTTCTTTATCTTTTGGCATAAGAGCCGGTATCTTAAATGAGTTAGGTAGCAAGTTCAGCTTAGACGGATCAGAACTGGCAACCATTGCCGGCACTGCTTTCTGGGGTTTTCCTTTAGCCGTTATTATCGGCGGTATGATTGTAGATACAATCGGTATGAAAAAATTACTGGTGATGGCTTTTCTTTTTCACATGGCCGGTATACTCTTAACCGTTTTTGCAACAGGCTTCTGGTCGCTGTTTATTTCTACCTTATTAATAGGTATTGCCAACGGAACGGTAGAAGCTGCCTGCAATCCGCTTGTTACTTCTTTGTTTCCTGAAAACAAAACAACCAAGCTTAATCATTTTCATCTTTGGTTCCCCGGTGGAATCGTGATTGGCACATTGATCGTTTTCCTGTTTACTAAAATCGGACTTAACTGGCAGGTACAGGTAGGTGTAATGCTCATACCTGCATTGCTGTATGGTTATTTATTTTCAAAGCTGGAGTTTCCCGTTACAGAACGTGTGGCAAGTGGTGTATCAACCGGTACCATGTACAAATCGCTTGGTAACCCACTGTTTATTTTTATGATCCTCTGTATGTTCGGAACAGCCATTACTGAATTATTTACCGGACAGTGGATTGATGTATTGTTGAGAAACGTAACAGATAATGCCATTTTAGTGTTAACTGTTTCAACAGGCGTAATGGTTGTTGGCAGAGCATTTGCAGGACCGATCGTACATCGTCTTGCACCGCAGGGAGTATTGTTTATTTCAGCCTGTCTTTCCGTTGCGGGATTGTATTTACTGGGGCACTCAGGTGGTAACATGATTTTTTTCGGGGCAATTATATTTGGAATGGGTGTATGTTATTTCTGGCCTACCATGCTTGGTTTTGTATCAGAATACTTACCCAAAACAGGTGCCGTTGGTTTAAACTTAATGGGCGGAGCCGGTATGCTGGCGGTGTGGATCTATACACAGTTCATGGGCAGTTTTTATGATCGCCTATTAGAAAAGAAACTGCCGGCAGGGGCATCATTGAAAGAATATATTTCAGCTGCTCCCGATACGGAAATGGCGAAGAGTTTAGCTGCAGCAAAAGTTACTGCCGGACCTGAAATCATCAATGCAACATTAGTAATACCCATCATTCTTGTTGTTGCATTTACCGGATTGTATTTTTATATGCGTGGTAAAAGCAAACCAAGCTTAACAACAGCTTAATTATAATCAATCTGAAATATTGCTTTTATGCCGCAACAGTCATCAAGGAGAACATTATTAAAAAACCTGGCAGCAACTTCAGTTGCCTTAACTACGGGAAACGTGTTTGCAGGAATTGAACATATACAGGAAGAGAATTTTAAACTCAAAGGAAATATCAATCATTCCGTTTGCAGCTGGACCTATAATTTCATTTCATTAGATGAACTATGTGAGGTAGTAAAAAAATTAAAATTTTCTGCCATTGACCTGCTTGCTCCAAAAGACTGGCCCACATTACAAAAGCATGGCATTACCTGTTCCATGTGTTATACAGCAGGTAAAATCAGCTTAACAGAAGGCTGGAACAATAAAAAATTTCATCCGCAGCTGATTAAAGATTATACGGAAGCTATTCCCCTTGTTGCTGCTGCAGGTTATAAAAACCTCATCTGTTTCAGCGGAAATAAAAACGGGATGGATGATGAGACCGGGTTGCAGAATTGTGTGGAAGGGTTGAAGCAAATTATGCCTTTGGCTGAAAAACACAATGTCATTATTCAGATAGAGGTATTCAACAGTAAAGTGAATCACCCGGATTATATGGCTGATAATACCAAATGGACTATTGAACTGTGCAAACGTCTTGGGTCTCCCAACTTTAAAATTCTTTATGATATCTATCATATGCAGATCAGTGAAGGGGATATTATTCATACCATCAAAGACAATCATCAGTATTTTGGTCATTACCATACAGCAGGTGTTCCCGGCCGTCATGAGATTAATGAAACACAGGAATTATATTATCCTGCCATTATGAAAGCCATTGTTGATACGGGATACAAAGGTTATGTGGCACAGGAATACCTTCCTACAGGAAAAACAAATGAAGAAAAAATTGCTGCATTGAAAGATGCAGTGAAGAGATGTGACGTATAAGACAGGCCGTCAGCCATGAGTGGTGAGTCGTGAGTTGTCTTAATAAATGCAGTATCACAATTCATGAAAAGTAAAATAGAAATCACGAACGAAGACCTGAGTGACACAACGTATGCTGCTATGAAAACAAAAAGCCGGAAACAATAAATCAAACCATAAATTTTCAACATGCCAGAGATTAACGAATATGATGCCATTGTGATCGGTTCTGGAATCAGCGGAGGCTGGGCTGCCAAAGAACTCACGGAAAAAGGCCTGAAAGTAATTATGCTGGAACGTGGACAGGATGTAAAACATATTACCGATTACAGCAGCACTACCAAAGATGCCTGGGAATTCCCTCATCGTGGCGGACGTACACAACAGATGATTAAAGATTATCCCAAACTGAAAAGGGATTACCCGTTGAATGAAATGAACCTTGACTGGTGGTGCAGTGATAAAGACAATCCTTATACAGAAGAAAAACGTTTCGACTGGTACCGTGGCTACCATGTGGGCGGGCGTTCGTTGATGTGGGGCAGGCAGAGTTACCGTTTCAACAAATGGGACTTTGAAGCCAATGCTAAAGAAGGAATTGCCGTTGACTGGCCCATCCGTTATGATGATATTGCACCATGGTACAGTTATGCAGAAAATTTTGCAGGGATTCAGGGAAGCAAAGACGGGTTGGATGTATTACCCGATGGAGATTTTATGCCGGCCATGGAATTAAACTGTGCAGAAAAGGAAGTAAAGAAAAGACTTGAAGCACATTATAAAGGCAAGCGTCATCTTATTATTGGCCGCAGTGCAAACATTACACAACCGCATCATAACAGAACAAATTGCCAATACCGTAACCGTTGCTGGAGAGGTTGTCCGTTTGGCGGCTATTTCAGTACACAATCAGCAACCTTACCTGCTGCAATGGCAACGGGTAAACTTACGCTCCGCCCTTTTTCCATTGTTACAAAAATTTTGTACGATAAAGACAAAAAGAAAGCAACCGGTGTTGAGATCATTGATGCAGAAACAAACAAAACCTATGAGTATAAAGCAAAGATTGTGTTTGTCTGTGCATCTGCCTTAAACTCAGCATGGGTGTTAATGAACTCAGCAACCGATGTATGGGAAGGTGGTTTGGGCAGCAGCAGCGGTGAGCTGGGTCATAATGTAATGGATCATCATTTCCGTTGCGGTGCCGGTGGTAAAGTAGAAGGCTTCAGTGACAAGTATCTCTATGGCCGCAGGCCAACAGGCATTTATATTCCACGTTTCAGAAATATTTATGATGATAAGAGAGATTATCTCCGTGGCTTCGGTTACCAGGGTGGCGCAGGCCGTGGAAGAGGATCGCATGTGGCAGAGTTAACAATCGGTGCTTCGTTAAAAGAAGTCATGAGTGAGCCAAACGAAGACTGGTCGATCAATATTACCGGGTTTGGTGAAATGCTTCCTTATCATGATAACAAAATCACCCTTGATAAAAATGTAAAAGATAAATGGGGCTTACCGGTTCTTTCATTCAGTGCAGAGATTAAAGAAAATGAAAAGAAGATGCGTATTGATATGATGAACGATGCAAAAGAAATGCTGGAAGCTGCTGGTGTAAAGGATGTAAAAACGCATGATGACGGATATGCAGTTGGTATGGGTATTCATGAAATGGGAACAGCACGTATGGGCCGTGATCCCAAAACATCTGTTCTGAATGGTAACAACCAGGTATGGGATGCCCCGAATGTTTTTGTAACAGACGGTGCCTGTATGACCAGCGCTTCCTGTGTAAATCCATCATTAACCTATATGGCATTAACAGCAAGAGCAGCTGATTTTGCCGTAAAGGAATTAAAGAAAGGAAATCTTTAACTGAAACACTACTCTTCTTTATGGCAGATAATACGTACGATGCAATTGTAATTGGGTCTGGTATCAGTGGTGGCTGGGCAGCAAAAGAACTTTGTGAAAAAGGACTCAAGGTGCTTATGCTGGAGCGTGGCGCTGAACATAAACACATCGAAGATTACAACACTGCCAAAAAAATGCCATGGGAATTTGAGCATCGTGGTAATACAACACTGCAGCAAAAAAAGGATTATCCCGTTATTCATCGTGGATGGGCTGCCAGTGAACGGGTAATGGATGCATGGGCTAATGAAAAAGATGCGCCTTATACCGAAGTAAAGCCATTTACATGGTGGAGGGTTTACCGCATGGGAGGCCGTTCAGTTTTATGGGGCAGGCATAGTTATCGCTGGAGCGATCTTGATTTCGAAGCTAATGCAAAAGACGGGTTTGGTGTTGATTGGCCCATCCGCTATAAAAACATTGCACCCTGGTATGATCATGTAGAAAAATTTGCAGGTATCAGCGGCTCGCTGGAAGGTTTGCCCTATTTACCCGACGGGCAGTTTCTTCCACCTGTTCCATTAAACCTTGTAGAAAAAGACGTAGCAGCAAAAATTAAAAAATTTTATAAAGGCGAACGGCATCTCATCAACAGCCGTGTTGCGAATCTTACCGTGCCGCATAACGAAAGAACGAATTGCCAGTTCCGCAACCGTTGTTGGGAAGGCTGCCCGTTTGGAGGATATTTCAGTACACAATCTTCCACACTGCCCGCAGCAATGAAAACAAATAACCTTACCGTAAGGCCTTTGTCACTGGTTACAAAAATTCTTTACGATAAAGACAAAAAGAAAGCAACAGGTGTTGAGGTAATGGATACAATCGATCATAAAACCTATGAGTATAAAGCCAAAATTGTTTTTGTTTGTGCATCTGCATTAAACTCTACCTGGCTACTGTTTAATTCAGCAACTGATATATGGCCGGGTGGTTTAGGCAGCAGCAGTGGAGAGTTGGGGCATAATGTAATGGATCATCATTATAACCTGGGTGCCAGCGGCGATATTGAAGGTTATGAAGACAAAACAGAGTATGGCCGCCGTCCTGCAGGGTTTTATATTACACGTTTTGCCAATATCCCAGGCGATAAAAAAAGAAATTTTGTACGAGGCTTCGGATACCAGGGTGGCGCCGGCAGACAGGGATGGGGACGGACGGTTGCCGAACTGAATATTGGCAGTGCGTTTAAAGAAGCATTAACCGAACCGGGCAGCTGGAGAATAGGTGCAGGTGGGTTTGGCGAAATACTTCCCTATCATGAAAATAAAATTTCATTAGATCATACAGTAAAAGATAAATGGGGGTTGCCTGTTCTTTCAATGGATGCAGAGCTGAAAGAGAATGAGCTGAAAATGAGAAAAGATATCAAAGAAGAATTGGCAGCGATGTTAGATGCAGGGGGTGCAAAGAATATCCAAACACATGATTCAGGTCATGCAATGGGACATGGGATTCATGAAATGGGTACAGCCCGTATGGGCCTTGATCCAAAGACTTCCGTTTTAAATGGTAATAACCAGGTGTGGGATGCTCTTAATGTGTTTGTTACTGATGGAGCCTGTATGACCAGTTCGTCCTGTGTAAATCCATCACTGACATATATGGCATTAACAGCAAGGGCGGCCGACTTTGCAGTAAGTGAATTAAAAAAAGGAAATATCTAAATACTATTCTATAAACTTTTTAAACAAAATACTATGGATCGCAGAGAGCTTTTAAAAATGGTGGCTGTTCTTACAGGCGGTGCCGTAATTGGCGGTGAGTTATTCCTCAGTGGCTGTAAAACAGGTGCAAAAGCTGACGCCGGTTTTAGTGCTTCCACTGTTTCATTGCTTGATGAGGTAAGTGAAACAATCATTCCCGCTACAACCACACCCGGTGCAAAAGCAGCACAGGTTGGTGAGTTTATGAAAGTAATGGTAACAGATTGTTATACAGAAAAACAACAGGCCGCTTTTATGAAAGGTATTGAAGCCCTGGATGAAGCATGTAATAAAATGCACGGCAAATCATTTATGGAATGCAGTGCAGATCAACGGCATGATTTGCTGATCAGTCTTGAGAAAGAAGCGAAAGAATTCAATGAAAAACGTAATGAAACGGACAAGCCCCTGCGTGAAGAGCATGAAAAGAAAAACAGTACACTGGCATGGAAAGATCAGACAGAGTTTGAAGGATCACCCAATCATTATTATACCATGATGAAGCAGTTAACGCTGCTGGGTTTCTTTACTTCAAAAACCGGGATGACAGAAACCTTACGGCATATTGCTGTACCGGGTAAATATGACGGAGCTTTCCCTTACGCTAAGGGCGATAAAGCATGGGCTGAATAAACAGTTATGCAGTAATATTTTAAAACAACGATTATGTCTTACAACCGCAAAGATTTTTTAAGAACATCAGCAGCATTAACTGCCGGTTTTTCACTGGCAGGCTTACCATTTATTTCCGGTGCCACCCCTGAAGGAAAAAAGAAATACGGCATTCAGCTTTACACTGTACGCAATGATGTAAACAAAAACCTTGCTTCAACAATTGAATATGTATCAAAAGCCGGATACAGCCAGGTTGAACTGTACGGTTTTGACGGGAAAACTTTTTTCGGCAAAACTGCAACTGAATTCAAAGCCATGTTTGATGCCAATCATTTAACAGCACCAAGCGGCCATTACGGGATGCCTGATTCGGTTGTGGAAGGGAATACAGATGGATGGAAAGCCATTACAGAAGCTGCTGCCATAATGGAAAATAAATATATAACCATTCCATATACGGTTGATAAATACAGGAATGGAGACGAGTTTAAGAAGTATGTTGAGGCCATCAATAAAGCTGCAGAGCTTACAAAAGCAGCAGGTATGAAACTCGCCTATCATAACCATGATTTTGAATTTAAGAAAGTGGATGGGGGGAAACAGTTTTTAGAATTGCTGCTGACACAAACCGATCCGGGCATGGTTGATTTCGAGTTTGATCTTTACTGGGTTGTGTTTGCCGGAGAAAACCCCCTTGAGTGGTTTAAAAAACATCCGGGGAGGTTTTCCATGTGGCATGTAAAAGATATGACCACCAATACAAAAGGGCAAAAAGAAAGTACGCAGGTGGGTGATGGTACGATTGACTTTGCTCCGTTTTTTGCAGAAAAAAAATCAGCAGGCTTAAAATATGCATTTGTTGAGCAGGAAGCTTACACCATGCCCGAAGAACAATGTATTAAAAAGAGTATTGCGTTCCTCAAAAAGAAAAAATGGGGAAACAGCTAAAGATAAAAAGCGGCTCAGTGAGCCGCTTTTCTTTTTCGGCAAAGCATTTCTGCTTTTGCGTAATTTCATAACATGAAAAAACTAATTTTCTTTATACTGCTGTTTGCATCTATTCACAGCTCTGCACAAACAAGAGATGAAAAACAAATCCTTGCCATTCTCGAAAAACAAACGCAATCCTGGAACTGTGGCGATCTGCGAAGCTTTATGAACGGTTACTGGAAAAGTGATTCGCTGATGTTTATCGGCAAAAGCGGCGTTACCTACGGGTATGATCAAACACTGGCTAACTACCGCAAAAATTACCCGGATATGGATGCTATGGGTGAACTTAGTTTTGACATTGTAAAACTGATAAAGCTTGCACCTGATGCTTACTATGTAATTGGTAAATGGCATTTGAAAAGAGATAAGGATGGTGATATCGGCGGGCATTATACATTACTGTTCAAAAAAATAAAAGGGCAATGGGTCATTGTTGCCGATCACAGCAGTTAATGATCAGAGGCTTATATTTTTCTTTCATGTACCTTGTTGCTCTTTCCTGATATCATTAAATACTCATACTATGTTCCTCATTATTCTTGGTTTGATTGCTGTAACGGTTGGATTTGCCGTTGCAAAAGCCGACAGCCCTTTACAGAAGTTCGGAAAACTCATTCGTACACTTGGCTTTGTGGTAATGTTAATTGGTTTCCTCACTTCCTGCATTGTACAGATTGATGCCGGACATGTTGGTGTACAAAAACTATTCGGTAAAATACAATCACGTGTACTTCAAAGCGGGCTCAACTTTGTGAACCCCATGGTTGAAGTAATTAAAATGGATACCAAAACACAGAACTATACAATGAGTGGTATTCAGGATGAAGGGAATAAATCAAATGATGATGCAATCAGGGTACTTACTGCTGATGGACTGGAAGTAACGATCGATCTTTCCGTTTTATACCGGGTAATTCCTGCCGATGCTCCTAAACTGATTTCACAAACAGGTGAAGATTATGAAGATAAGATTGTTCGTCCGCTTACCCGTACACGTATCAGGGACAACGCCGTTTATTATGAAGCAGTAGCCCTCTACTCCACCAAGCGTGATGAATTTCAGTTACGTATTTTTAAAACCATTGAAGATGATTTTAAGAAAAGAGGACTATTTCTTGAAAACCTTCTTGTACGAAATATCACTTTACCTGCCAGCGTAAAAGCAACCATTGAACAAAAGATCAATGCCGAACAGGATGCACAGAAAATGCAGTTTGTATTACAGAAAGAAAAACAGGAGGCTGAACGTAAACGTGTAGAAGCACAGGGTATTGCCGATTACCAGCGCATCATCAGCGAAAGTTTAACCGACAGGCAGCTGCAGTACGAAAGCATTAAAGCAAACCTGGAAATAGCCAAGTCGCCGAATTCAAAGATTATTATCATGGGGAAGGGAAATACACCGGTGATTTTGAATCCGGGTGAGAAGAACTGATATCTTGTTGGAACGAAGGAAAAATAAAAAGTGTAGAACGTTTTGCCCTCTTTTATAGCAATAACAAGCAAGTAAGCTGTGCAACAAAAATTAGATAGTAATGCTGTTGCAGGCTACAGCTTTCCTTTCCATAACCAGTAATAAAAATAAATCAGCCCGGCAAGTGTAATTAAAAAAATAAGATAGTAAATGATATTGCCGATATGGGGGCTGCCTTCAAAAAAAGCCCAGTTCAGGTACAGCCCAACCGTCATATGAAACAGGAAGAATAACAGGCTTACTGATACGGTTTGTGCAATCCGTTTTAAAAATTCCTGTACTTCAGGCTCCATACCGCTCATACTGTATTTATTTAGTTGTACAAATTAAGCAAATAAAAAAGCTGCTCCACAAAATGCAGAGCAGCTTTTCGGTAGAATTATTTTCTTATAAAGTGTACCGTACGGCAAAACCGCCCCAGTTACCATTGAATCCATTCCTGTTGCCGCTGCCAAACTCAAGACTTGGCTGCCAGTCAAGTGCAAGGTTTAACGGCAAGTTGCCGAACTTATAATCAAGCCCAACCACACCATCAATACCTACTGCTGTTACACCTCTGTATAAACCCACATGCGCCCCCGGGCCAATGTACCATTTCAGCCCGCCTTCCGTATTAAGGTTGCCATGTATTTCATACAATCCTGTAATACGTGTGCCATATCTGTCAAAATACCCGATAAACTCCAGTGCGTTCTTTTCATTGAGAAATGTTTTCAATGTAATACCTGCACCGCTCCACAGCTTAACACCTACTGATGTTTTATATTCAATGCTGTTTGCTGTTTGATTTTGTGCAACAGCAATGTTTACCAGGAAAATACAGGTGGCAATTACGAAGATCCTTTTCATGTGTTTCATTTTTATAGTTACAAAAATAGTTATTTCATCAAAAGCTTTGCAAAATCAGTGCTGTCACCGTTGAAGACATTAAAATCAACTTTTCCTGCAATCCCGTTTACACGACCGCTTTCACTATGCTGCCAGAAA
>Ga0208401_100298_pt1 | contig 18390 bp, 14 predicted proteins | sample LakWasM112_LOW13_2_FD_183928 | JGI IMG/M metagenome (GOLD analysis project Ga0208401, IMG submission 183928) | Freshwater sediment methanotrophic microbial communities from Lake Washington under simulated oxygen tension - Sediment Metagenome... | ecosystem: Environmental > Aquatic > Freshwater >...
GCCGACTGGCTGGTCGGCATCAACGGCACCCGCGCCATGACGGCCTTCAACTCGCAGGGCGGCGGCTTCTTTCTGACCACCGTGGGCCGGGTGCAGACGCCCACGCTCTCGCTGGTGGTGGAGCGCGAAGAGAAAATCCGCAAATTCATCAGCCGCGACTACTGGGAAATCCATGCGTCGTTCGCCGCACAGGCCGGCCAGTACCCCGGCAAGTGGTTCGACCCAGCGTGGAAGAAAACCCCCGACGACGCCGAGCAGCGCGCCGACCGCGTCTGGTCTGCGGCCCAGGCCGCATCAATAGCCGACGCCGCGCGCGGCCAACCGGCCAGCGTCACCGAAGAAAGCCGCCCCACCACCCAGGCCCCCGGCCAGCTCTTTGACCTGACCAGCCTGCAGCGCGAGGCCAACGGCAAATTCGGCTTCTCGGCCAAGACCACGCTCTCCCTGGCGCAAAGCCTGTACGAGCGCCACAAGGCCCTCACTTACCCGCGTACCGATTCGCGCGCGCTGCCCGAAGACTACGTGCCCGTGGCCAAGCAAACGCTGGAAATGCTCGCCAGCAGTGGCATGGCGCACTTGGCGCCACACGCCCGCATCGCTATCGAGGGCAACTACGTTCGGCCCAACAAACGCATCTTCGACAACGCCAAGGTGAGCGATCACTTCGCCATCATCCCCACGCTGCAAGCGCCCAGCGGTCTGTCAGAAGCCGAACAAAAGTTGTATGACCTGGTGGTGCGCCGCTTCCTGGCGGTGTTTTTCCCCAGCGCGGAATACCTGGTCACCACGCGCATCAGCAAGGTAGAGCAAGGGGCCCAAGCCCACCATTTCAAAACCGAAGGCAAGGTGCTGGTGAAACCCGGCTGGCTGGCCATCTACGGCAAGGAAGCCGCCGACGAGGTGCAGGACGCCAAGGAAGGCGACAAGGGCCAGAACCTGGTGCCGGTGCAGCCGGGCGAAAAGCCCCTGGCAAACGAAGTCGACGCCAAGGGCCTCAAGACCAAACCACCCGCGCGGTACTCGGAAGCCACGCTGCTGGGCGCCATGGAGAGCGCCGGCAAGCAGGTGGAAGACGAAGACATGCGCGAGGCCATGCAGGAAAAAGGCCTGGGCACGCCTGCCACGCGCGCGGCCACCATCGAAGGCCTGCTGGCAGAAAAGTACATGCTGCGCGACGGCCGCGAACTGATCCCCACCGCCAAGGCTTTCCAGCTCATGACGCTGCTGCGCGGCCTGGACGTGAAGGAGCTGGCCCGTGCCGACCTGACCGGCGAATGGGAATACAAGCTCGCGCAAATGGAAAAGGGCCTGCTGCCGCGCGCCACCTTCATGCAGGAAATCGCCGCCATGACCGAGCGCATGGTGAAGAAGGCCAAGGAATACGACCGCGACACCATCCCCGGCGACTACGCCCAGCTCTCGGCGCCCTGCCCCAACTGCGGCGGCGTGGTGAAGGAAAACTACCGCAGGTATGCCTGCGTGGGCAAGCCAGCTGCATCAGAAGGCGCAGGTTTTGCCGGCGGGGAGCCCTGCGGCTTCTCCTTCGGCAAATCGCCCGCGGGCCGCACCTTTGAGCCGCAAGAGGCCGAGCAATTGCTGAGCGAACGCAAGATCGGCCCGCTCGACGGCTTTCGCTCCAAGGCCGGCTGGCCGTTCACGTCCGAGATCGTGCTCAAGTACGACGACGAAGCGCACAACTACAAGCTCGAATTCGACTTCGGCGACGACAAGGCCGAGGAAACCGGCGAGCTGGTCGAATTCACCGACCCGCCGCTGGGCGCCTGCCCCATTTGCGGCGCCGAAGTGCACGAGCACGGCAGCAACTACGTGTGCGCCAAATCGGTACCCACCGCCGCGCAGCCTGTGCCCAGTTGCACCTTCAAGAGCGGCAAGATCATCCTGCAGCAGCCGGTGGAGCGCGCGCAGATGGAAAAGCTCCTCGCCACGGGCAAGACCGACCTGCTCGACAAGTTCGTCAGCATGCGCACCCGCCGCGCCTTCAAGGCGCACCTGGCGTGGGACGCTGAAGCCGGCAAAGTGAACTTTGAATTTGCCCCAAGCAAGTTCCCGCCGCGCAAGCCGGCTGCTGGTGGAACTACCAAAACAATAGCTGCCAATGTAAGCAGGACAAGCGCTGGAGGCCAAAAAGACCTTAAAAAACCCGCCGCAGCCAAGAAAGCCCCAGCCAAAAAGGCGGCGACGAAAGCGGCCGCACCACGCAAGGCCGCAGCCGGCAAAGCGCCCAGCGCGGCGCTCGCCGCCGTCATCGGCACCGAGCCGGTGGCGCGCCCGGCGGCCGTGAAGAAGCTGTGGGAGTACATCAAGGCACACGACCTGCAGGACCCCAAGGACAAGCGCACCATCGTCGCCGACGACAAGCTGCGTGCCGTGTTCGGCAAGGACAGCGCCGGCATGTTTGAGCTCGCCGGCCTGCTCGGCCCGCACCTGGGCTGACCTGGAACGGGGTGCACCATGCTCAGCCGCACCGAGCGCACCGTCTGGACCGCACTGGCCGTCGTGCTGGTGCTGGCCGCCGCCGCTGCGTGGTGGACGGCTGAGCGCTGGACACCACTGGCCGGGCCATGGGCCAGGCAGACCTGGCTCGCCATCACGCGCCCGAGCCCTCCGCCTGGGCACCCACGCGCTGCAGCCGCTGCCCAAGCCCCCGGGTCGAGTGCTTCGGCCCCAGCTGCGCTGCCGCGCAAGTGCGTGCAGGGCAACCGCACCGTGTACACCGACCAGCCGTGCCCACCCGGCAGCAAAGAGCAGAAGATGGACGCCGCGCTGAACGTGCTGCCGCAGTGAGTAATTCGATTTCTCAATCCATCGAGTACGCGAAGGCGAAGCGCAGACAGCACAGGCGTACTGACCAAGCGAAGCCGACAAAGCAATCGTTTGATTTAGAAATGGAATAGCCCACCGCGAGCGCCGGATTGGCAGGCACTGGTACCATCGTCCGCCATGCCTTCACACCCCGCGCTCCACACTTCAGCCCGCTGCTGCCGCCGCGCGCTGCCCTGCGCAGGCGTGGTGGGACGCGAGATCTGGCCGTACCAACCGGTCGCACATTCCCTCGCCCGGCGATTCGCACTTCCCCTCTTTTCCACGCGCAAATCCTCCATCGCCGGGCACCCTCCTCGCGCGATGGCGGCCGACACCTCAGTCTGATCTGGGGCAACCCGGGCCGCTCTCTTCAGGAGATGGCCATGCCACCCGATCTCGCTACCGATGGGCAAGCGTCCATCCGCCCCGCATCATTGGAAATCCCTGCCCCTGCCGCCTTGCTCGGCACTGCGACAGGCATGGAGCTCACCCGGCAGTTCCTGCGGGCCAAGAACCCCTGCTCCAACGGCTTTCGCTGGTTCAGCCGCAACCTCCCGGACGGCAGCGGCTACCAGCAAGCATTGGATACCTTGGTCCAGGCTGGGCGCGTGGACGATGCCTGCTGGCTGCTCACGCAGTTCGGGCCGACGCAGGAGGTGCTTACGGTGGACACGCTCGACGCCGATGCCATTGTCTTTGCCGGCACGCTGCAGGTGCGCGGCAGTATCGATGCCGATGCGGTGATACACACCGGCGGTTCGATCCGGGCGGGAGGAGGCCTGCGTGCCGGTGGCGCCATTACCGTGGGCGGCGACATCCGCGTGGAAGGCAGCATCCGAGCGGGCGCTGCGTTGCAGGCGGGAGGCGATGTGCGCGCGCAATGGGGCATAGAGGCGGGGGGCGACATCACTTGCGCCGGTGACCTGCGCGCAGGCTGGGACGCCCTTTGCGGCGGAAGACTGCAATTGCAGGGCGGCGGATTCGTCGGGCAGGACCTCATCGCGCAAGGCGCCGTGGAATGCGGCAAGGGTCTGCGCGTGGGGGGGCACCTCACCGGCGGCGAGAGCCTGCGCGCTGGCCAGGGCATTCTGGTCGGCGGCACGATCAGCGGTGTCGTGCACCTCGAAGCCGGCTGGGGCATCAAGGCCGGTGAGTCGATTCACGCGCTGGGCGCCATCAAGGCAGGGGAAACGCTCTCGGCCGGGCAAGACATCTGCGCAGGCGCTGGCTATGGCGTTTTTGCCGGACTCAACGTGCAGGAAGCATCCTGGAACGCGAGCGGCCAAGTGTGGTCGCCCGCGTGCCCTGAAGGCTTGCGAAGCGGCCTGTGGGTGGGTCCCAACCCGATCTAGGGATGTCCTGCAAAACTCTACGCGAGTGGGTGTAGTGCGGATCGGGATGGGATGCCAGGCGTGTTTTGCAGGCAATAGCCGTAGCTATGGGCTGTGAAACGCGACGACGCAGACCGCCCGAGTCCGCGCTATCACACGCCGCTAGGAGTGATGCAGGACGTCCCTAGGCGACACAAGCCCTCGGCCGCTTGCGATACGCTCAGCGCCATGCACACACCAGACTCGCCTGCGCACGCTCCCATGCCCGTCGAAACGCCCTCCCGTTCCCTGCCGCTGGCCGGCGCCACCAACTTCCGCGACCTGGGCGGCTACACCGGCCAGGACGGCCGGCAGGTCGCATGGCGGCGCATCTTCCGCTCGGATCACCTGGCCGCGCTCACACCAGACGACCAGGCGCGTCTGGCCGCGCTGGGCATCGCGCGCACGGTGGATTTCCGCGGCGAGCGCGAACGCGCCCAGCTCGCCTACCTTTTGCCCGCCGTAGAGCACCACCAACTGGCCATTGAGCCCACCGTAGTGCAGCGGGCCATTGAACTGCAACGCGAGGGCCGGGCACTGACAGCGCAAGATGCGGTGGCGCTGATGCAGGAAACCTACCGCGGCTTCGTGCACGAGAACGCGCCGCGTTTTGCCGAGTTCTTCCGCATCCTGCTTGCCAAGGACACGCCGCTGGTCTTCCACTGCACCGCCGGCAAGGACCGCACCGGCTTTGCCGCAGCACTCATCCTGCTGACGCTTGGCGTGCCGCGCGACGTGGTGATGCGAGATTATTTGCTGACCAACGATCTGTACCGCCGCCCCGCCATGGCCGAGGGCCATGCCCCGGAAGAAGTGCTGGCGGTGCTGTGGCGCGTGCAGGCGGAATTTCTCGACGCGGCGCTGCACAAGGTGGACCAGGACTACGGCGGCCTGCAGACGTACTTGGTAGACGTCCTGGGCGTGGACAGCGCAGCGCAGCGGGAATTGTCAGGCCGCTACCTGCAAGCGCCGCGCGGCTGATCCAACCCGCAGGCCAGCGCGCGGCGCCGACCTGCTTGGCCTTAGAGCCTGTTCAAAGTCTTTTTGGTGTCGCACAAGTACCTTGCCCGAAGGGTTGGAGTGAAATCGGGCGATTGGACGCCCCGGCTGCTTGCATGGACATGAGCCCATGCATCGCACCCAAAGCATCCACTCATCCCGATTGCACTCCAATGCGATCTCCAAAAAGACTTTGAACAGGCTCTTATGCACTAACGCGGCTGCGCATCGAGCCCCACACCGTCCAGAGCAGCAAAAACGCGCACGCGGCGAGCGCCACCGCCGTAATTGGCCGCTCCACGAACACGCTGAAACTGCCGCGCGAGAGCAGCAAGGTCCTGCGGAAATTCTCTTCCAGCATCGGCCCCAGGATCAGGCCCAGCAGCACGGGCACCACCTCCAGGCGCAGCAAGGCCATGAGGTAGCCCACGATGCCAAAGGCCAGCAGCACCCAGACATCAAAGGTGCTGTTGCTCGTGCTGTAGACCCCGATGCAGGTGAACAGCACGATGGACGGGAACATCAGGTGGTAGGGAATGGAGAGCAACTTCACCCACATGCCGATCAGTGGAATGTTCAGAATCACCAGGAAGAGATTGCCGATCCAGAAGCTCACGATCAGCCCCCAGAACAGGTCCGGGTGGGCAGTGATCACCTGCGGACCGGGCTGAATGCCCTGGATGGTCAGCGCCCCCAGCATCAGCGCCATGACGGCGTCGCCGGGAATGCCCAGCGTCAGCGTCGGGATGAACGCCGTGCCCACACCGGCGTTGTTGCAGGCCTCGGGGCCGGCAATGCCCTCGATGGCGCCCTTGCCGAACTCTTCCGGATGCTTGGAAATGCGCTTTTCCATCGAGTAGGACAGAAACGTCGCCATGCCGCCGCTGGTGCCGGGCAGCGCACCGAAGAACGCGCCCAGGCCCGAGCCGCGCAGCATCGGACCAAAAGAGCGGCGCCAGTCCTGGCGCGTGGGCATCTGGTCGCGCAGCGTGAAGCTTTGCTCCGCGGGCGTTACCCGCGTGGTATTGGCGCTCTTGATCACCTCGGTAATGGCAAACAGACCCATGGCCATGGCGATCAGGCTGATGCCATCGGTCAGCTCAGGGATGTCGAAGGCAAAGCGCGAGACACCGCTGTTGATGTCGGTGCCGATCACGCCCAGGATCAATCCCACGAAGACCATGGCCACGCCCTTGATGGGCGAGCCCTGGCCCACGGTGGACGCAGCAATCAGGCCCAGCAGCATCAGCGCGCAGTACTCCGAGGGGCCAAAATTGAGGGCCCAGCCCGAGAGAATGGGTGCGAAGAACATCAGCAGCACGATGCCCACGGCAGAGCCCCAGAACGAGGCCACGCACTTCATGAACAAGGCGATACCGCCGCGCCCCTGTTTGGCCATGGGGTAGCCGTCCAGCACATCGACCGCTGCAGCCGCGTGTCCGGGCACCCCGAGCAGGATGGAGCAGGTGCCGCCTCCGTAGTCAGCACCAAAGTACACGCCGGCCAGCATGATGAGCGCGCCGGTGGCGGGCAGGTGGTAGGTGATGGGCAGCAGCAGGGAGATGGCGATCAAGGAGCCCAGGCCCGGCAGCACGCCCACCAGCGTGCCCAGGAACACCCCGACAAAGCAGTACCAGAGGTTGCTGAGCGTGACCGCTTCATGAATGCCTATGGAGAGGTTGGAAGCGAAGACGGAGAAGAATTCCATGGCTCAAAACCCCCAGGCGAAGGCGGGCAGGGTCATTTGCAGACCGAGCGAGAAGATCAGCCAGGCAATGACCGAGAGGGAAACACCGAGCAGCACTGCCCGGCGCAACTGAAAGCTGTTGCTTCCGGAGGCGGTGACCATGACCATCAGGATGGTCGTGGGAATCAATCCGATGCGCGTGATCAACAAGGCAAAAAGCGCCACCGCCGCCATCACGGCCACAAAGGGCCGCCAAGTAAAGGGTGGCGGCTGCACCACGTGGACGGTCTTGCGCAGCGAGAGCAGCGCAATCACCAGGCCCAGTGCGGCGAGGATGTAGCCGAGCAGGGTGGGGAAGTAGCCTGGCCCCATGCGGGTGGCCGATCCGACCTGGTAATGGTTGGACGCATACAGGGCCACGAAAAGGCCCACCGAGATCATCAAGATGCCAGCGATGAGATCGCGAATGTCAGGTTTCACTGCTTACTCCACGCGCCGGCACTGTCCGGCGATACCAATCATGAGGGCTGTAACAAGTTGGCGTCGCCTGAAGCCCGCTCTGTCTCCTATTGACAGGACAGGAGCCAAAGCGGCAGGTCTCAGACGCTCAGTGGTTGAGCAGCAGTCGCACCGGGATCCGGACCGGCATTCCCAGCACGATCTGCGCCATGCCTTTGCCCAGCGAGTCGTTGCGCAAAGTCGCCATACCGCCACCACCCAACGCACTTTCACAAACAAAGTTGAACGCGCCGATCCCCGGCACTTCATAGCGCGTTACTTTCCCTTTGACCAGATGCGCCAGCCACCCGGCCACAGCCGCCTCGGTGAGCTGCGCGCGCAGCACTGGCAACCACTCCGGATGGCGCGCGATGATGCCGATGTTCGAGATATCGCCCTTGTCACCACTGCGTGCAAAAGCCATCCGGATCAGCGGCACCTCGACGCAGTCGGCCGCGTCGGCAGGGTCAGCCTGTGCTGCCGAAGGCGCGCTGCGCGCAACTACTGCGCGCAAGGCATCCCCACTGCCTGGGGGAACCGCAATGTCGGTCGCCTGGCCGCCAAGGTGCATGACCGGCCGCACGTGCGACTTGTCGAGCAGGAAGGCGTATTGGCGAATGGACGGCGATGCGCTCGCGCGGCCACCCCCAAAGCCAGTCGTGCCCGGCGCCCAGGACGTGCCCGCTGGCGCCACTTCGCGCGCCAGCAATTGCAATGCTTCCTTGCGAACGTGCGTCGCCGAAAGGCGCAGGACGACTTCGCGAGCCTGCGAAGCCCGTGCATGGGGGCCGTAGCAGGATTCAGCGCCAATGAGTTCAATGTTGGTCTCGGTATAGGGCTCCAGGCCGTTTTCCTTGAGCAGCTCGGAGGTCCGCGTGAAGATCGCTTCTCCGGTGCGCTGCGCCTTGGCAGCCGCGTCGAAACCGATGATGGTCATGTGTGCCGACGTCTTGAAGCCGTCGAGGTACGTGGCGCTGACCTTGTAGGTGTCCGTGGGTGCCCGACCGCGCGCGCCCTGAACTTCGACCCGGTTCTCACCTGCCTGTGCCATGCGAACCTGCGTGAAATCGCAAATGACATCCGGCAATAGGTACGCTCCAGGGTCCCCGATTTCGTAGAGCATTTGCTCCCCAACCACCGCCGGCACCACCTTGCCGCCCGTGCCCGCAGGCTTGGTCACCACGAAGCCGCCGTCCTGCTGGCACTCGACGATGGGGTAGCCGATGTGCGCCCAGTCGGGCACCGTGTCCCAGTCGGTGTGCAGACCCCCCGTGGCCTGGCAACCGCATTCGAGAATGTGGCCCGCCAGCGAACCCGCCGCGAGTTGTTCGTAAGCGTCAGGCGCCCAGTCAAACTCGTGCATGAGGATGCCAAGCGTCACGGCCGAATCCACGCAGCGCCCGGTAATCACGACCTGTGCGCCCGCGTCGAGCGCGGCCTTGACCGGAAGCGCTCCCAGGTAGGCGTTGGCAGTGAGCACCTTGGCCGGCATGGCGGCGCCCGACTGCAGTTCGCGAACCGGCGGGTCGGCTTCGCGCAGGCCAGTGATGAGCGGCAGCACGTCGTCGCCCGTCACCACGGCAATGCGCAGCGGCACGCCGAGTTCTGCGGCCACCGCCGCCAGCGCGTCCGCACAGCCTTGCGGATTCACCCCGCCCGCATTGCTGACCACGCGGATGCCTTTGTCGATCACGTCCCGCAGCACCGCACGCATGGCCACCGTGACGAAGTCGGTGGCGTAGCCAAGTTCGGGTTTTTTCAGCCGCGCGCCGGCCAGGATCGACATGGTCAGCTCGGCAAGGTAGTCAAACACCAGGTAATCGATCTGCCCGCTGGCCACCAGTTGCGGAGCGCCCACGCTGCTGTCGCCCCAGAAACCACTGGCGCCACCAATGCGCACGGTTTTGTTCTTTGCCGTCATGTCAATTGCCCGTCCAGACTGGTTTGCGTTTTTCCTTGAATGCGGCCAGCCCCTCGACCGCATCGTCCGTGGCGGCGAGCAGGCCGATCTGGCCTTCCATGAAGGACATCGATTCCTCGAAGGACATGGATTCGATGGCGTAAGTGGCGTACTTCCCCCGACGAATCGCCGCAGGCGAGCGTTCGGCAATCTGGCCCACCAGGATGGCCGTTGCGGCATCCAGCTGATCGGCTGGCACGACCTGGCTCACCAAACCCATGTCGAGCGCGTCGGCAGCGCTTACGGGCTCGCCGGTCAAGCACATCTGCAGCAGGCGTCGGCGCGGCACCACGTGTTGCAGCACGGCAAGTACCTGCATGGGGTACACGCCAACCTTCACTTCTGGCAGCCCGAACAAGGCGTGGTCGGCTGCCACGGCCAGATCACAGATGGCCAGCAGACCCATGCCGCCCGCCATGCAGGTGCCATTCACCTTGCCGACGATGGGCACGTTGGTGCGACGCGCGGCACGGAACAGCTCGGCAAACGCCATGCGGGGCTCGGCATAGTTGAACTTGAACGAGGCTCCGCTGGCGAGATCGGCGCCAGCACAGAAGGCCTTGGCACCTACGGCGGTCAGGACGATGGCACGCAAGTCCTTGTCGCTGTTGGCGCGCTCAATCTGATCGCGAATGGCGTCCATCAGAGGGCCATTCAATGCATTTCGCTGGTCGGGGCGGTTGATGGCGAGGGTCAGGACGTGGCCGTCGCGCTCGACCAGGAGCTCTTCATGGTTCATGGGTTTCCTTTTTTGCAAACTGGGTCAGGCGGGTGGCAGCACTGCCGGCCTGGCAACGCCACCGAGGGCGGCAATGGCCTCGTCCGAATAGCCCGCTTCGCGCAGCACCTCCTGCGTGTGTTCGCCCAGCGTTGGCACGGGCCGGTGGTTGTCCGGCGTGGTGTCGGACCACTCGCTGGGTACGGCCATTTCGCGTATGCGGCCCACCACCGGATGAACCGATTCGCTGAAGAAGCCCGTCGCGGTCAAGTGCTCGTCCTCCAGCAGCGAATCGAAGGTGTGCATCGGAAACAGCGGGATTTCGGATTCCGGCAGCACTTCGCGCCACTCGGCCACGGTGCGGTGCTGCAGTTCGTCGGCCACCATCTGGTACAGATCGTCGATGTGCGTGGTGCGGCTGCGGATGTCGGCAAATCGGGGGTCGGTCTGCATCAGATCCTGCTTGCCAATGGCATGCAGAAAGGTGTGCCAGTGCGCATCGGTATAGATCAGGCAGCAGACGTAGCCGTCCTTGGTTTTGTACGGCCGGCGGTTGGGGGTCATCAGCCGGGGGTAGCCGAAGTCGCCCTGGCTGGGCACGAAGGTGTTGCCATACAGGTGGTCGCCCAGCACGTAAGGCACCATGGTTTCGAACATCGGCACTTCAATGCTCTGGCCTCGCCCGGTCTGGCTGCGCGCATACAGCGCCGCCGAAATCACACCGAAGGCGTAGATGCCCACCGAGCGGTCGGCAATGGTCACCGGCAGGTAGCGCGGCACACCGCCATTGCCCGGCGCCATGGCGGCTGCGAGCCCCGAGCCGGCCTGGATCATGTCGTCGAATGCGGCTTTGGCGGCGTAGGGCCCCTTTTGCGAGAAACCCACCATGCTGACGTAGAGGATGCGTGGGTTGGCCTTGGCGAGCACCTCATACCCCAGCCCGAGCCGTTGCATGGCAGCAGGGCGAATGTTGCTGGCAATGACGTCCGCCGTTTCGGCCAGCTTGAGCAGCGCCTGCACGCATTCAGGCTTCTTCAGATCGAGCACGATGCTGCGCTTGTTGCGGTTCAGACCAAGAAACAGTGGCCCCAGGCCCTGGTGCCCTTGCGGGCCAATGCGCCGCGTGGAGTCGCCCTCAGGGGCTTCGACCTTGATGACGTCTGCCCCGAGATCGCCCATCATCTGTGTGGCCGATGGCCCCATGAAGACCGTGGTCAGGTCGAGCACCTTGATGCCACTGAGAGGCCCAGAAAACCGCTCGGCAGTTGCGTTCTGGCCCACCGCGGTGGGTGTTCCGTTGCCTTCCTTGGACATGGCTTACTCGGGCTGAATGCCGGCGCGCTGGAGCGCGGCCTTGGAGCGCTCGATCTCGGTGGTGATGAAGCTCATCATCTCGGGCGTGCTCATGGCGGTGTAGTAGCCGCCCGTTCTGCCAACGTAGGCCTTGTAGTCGGGCGACTGGAAGTAGCTGTTGAAGGCCTTTTGCAAGGTGGCGACAACCGGTTCCGGCGTGCCCGCCTTGACAAAAAGAGCGGCCCAGCCAGCGAGCCGAATGTCGGGCAGCCCCGCTTGGGCCATGGTCGGCACGTCGGGCAGCACATCGACGCGCGCCGGCGAAGTCACGGCCAGTGCCTTGAGCCGGCCCGCTTCGATCTGCGGAAGGCCCGCAGCCAAATCAACCAAGGTGAAATCCACATGGCCGCCCAGCAGATCCGTCATCGACTGCGCACTGCCTTTGTAAGGCACGTTGGTCGTCTCCAGCTTGTTCTCGTGCTTGAACACCTCCATGGCCATGATCTGGAACGAGCTTCCGGTGGCACCTGCCATCTTGCCGGGGTTCTTGCGGATCACATCGACGAGTTCCGCCGCAGTCTTCACATTGAGGTCCGGCTTGGCCAGCAGCACCATGGGCGAGAACACGCCGGGCGTCACCGGCGTGAAATCCTTGAGCGGGTCGTAGGGCAACTTCTTGAACAGCGCCGAGTTCACGCCGTGCGTAGTACCGCCGGTGTAGACCATGGTGTAGCCATCGGCCGGAGAGCGCTGCACCTCGCCGAGCCCGATGAAGCCGTTGCCGCCCGGCTTGTTTTCGATGAGGAAGGTCCAGCCGGTCTTCTCGGCGATCTTCTGCGTGAAATAGCGCGCGCTGTTGTCGGTGCCGCTGCCGGTGCCATAGGGAACGATGAGACGGATCGGTTTGGAGGGAAATTTGTCGGCCTGGGCGTGGGCGGCGCCCACAGCAAGGAAAACCCCGCAGGCGAGCCCGGTGGCCAGAGCGGTTCGGCGAAGCAATGTCATGGTGTTGTCTCCTGTTGAATAGTTTTGGAAAGGGGGGGGTTCAGGCCCGCGCTTCGGGCCACTGGAAGCTTCCGGGGCGCTTGGCCAGAAAGTCCTGCACCGCCGCAGCGTGGAACTCGCTGGAAAACGCCACGCCTTGCGCAGTGGCTTCGTACTCGATCATGGAGCGCAGGTCCGAAGACAGGGAATGGTTGAGCGCGGTCTTGGTCATGGCCGTCGCCACTGGCGAAGCCTTGGCCAGCGCCTGCGCAATCTCCAGTGCGCGCGGCAATGCGCCCTCTTTGGGCACCACCTCCATGGCGATACCCAGGTCAAGCGCCTCCTGCGCCCGCACTTCGCGCGCACTCATCAGCAGCGCCTTGGCGCGCTGCACGCCAACGATGCGCGGCAAGGTGTAGAGGCTGGCGCTGTCGGGCAGCAGCCCAACCTTGGCAAACGACATGCAAAAGCGCGCCGTTTCGCTGGCGATGATGATGTCGGCCAGCAGCGCCAGCCCAAAGCCGCCGCCAAAGGCGCAGCCCTCGACCGCAGCGACCACGGGTTTGTCGCAGGTGTAGAGGGTCTCGACGTTCTTCAGCGTGTTGCGCATGCGGGTGCGCCCGGCTTCGGCTGTGAGCCCGCCAGCGCCCATGGAGGTGATGTCCCCACCCGCACAGAAATGGCCGCCACGCCCGGTGAGCACGATGGCGCGCACCGAATCGTCCGCCACCGCGTCGGACACCATCTGTGCGAACACGCGCCGCGAATCCATATCGAGGCTGTTGCGCCGCTCGGGGCGGTTGAAGGCGAGCAGCATGACGTTGCCGTGCCGTTCCATGTCGATGCCGATGGCGTCTTGCTTGCTCATTGGGTCTTGTTCCGCTGTGGGGGTGCTTGAACTTTAGAGAGGCGCTACTTATGATGCAAGCGACACTTACTAATCACATGACATGAGCAGAATTCATCTCAACCGCATCGACCTGAACCTGCTCACGGTGCTGCACCGGATCCATACCGAGGGCAGCCTGACGCGCGCGGCAGAAACGCTGAACGTCACACAATCGGCCGTGAGCCACACGCTGCGCCGCCTGCGCGAGATCCTGGGCGATCCTTTGTTTGTGCGCCAAGGCGCCAGCCTGGTCGCCACGCCGCTCATGAAAAGCCTCGCCGGGCCGCTGCACAAAGTGCTGCTGGAACTCGAAGACGTCATCAACTGCGCATCGGAATTCGACCTGAAGACCTCATCGCGCCGATTTACCGTGGGCATGGACGAGCGGCTCGAAGTGTTCGCGCTGCCCTCGCTGGTAGCAGCATCGCTGCCCGAGGCGCCCGACATCGAACTGCGCTCGGTCAAATTCACCATGGAAAACATGGAGTCCGGCCTGGCCAGCGGCGCCATGGACATTGCCATCAGCGCAGGCGCGGTCGTCAGCCCCAGCCTCATCTGCGAAAAAGTCGTGAGCGACACCTTGGTTGTCATTGGCCGCGCCGGTCACCCACTGCTCAAGGAGGGGCACATCACTCTCAAGGCGTACCTGGGCGCTGGGCACATATCGGTCACCGGGTCGTCGGGCTTCCCCTCGGAAGAAGAACGGGTGCTCACCCGCGCTGGGCTGAACCGCCGGGTGCGGGTGCGCACACAGCGCTACATCGCCGCATCCACCATCGTCTCGCGCTCAGATCTGCTGCTGACCATGCCGGTGTTGTACGGCCGCGTGGTGAACCAGGCGGCGCACAACACCATCGTGGCACTGCCCAGGCAGATTCCGACCGTGGACTACTTCATGCATTGGCACACATCGTCTGCCAATGACCAGGGCGGCATCTGGCTGCGCGACTCGGTCATGCGCTCGTTTGCGGAGCCCAGCTACGCCGGCCTGTTTTTGGACGGCTCCGAATAGGCCGTTTGCAAAGCCCCCGGCACCCTTCCCCCCACCACCACCCCCTGCCGCCGCACGCGCCAGTACAGCCAGCCCACGATCGACAGGTTCAGCGCATTCCACCCCATGCCGTTGATGAACGCCGCCTGGTAGCTGCCGGTCACGTCAAAGATCCAGCCCGACATCCATCCCCCCAGCGCCATGCCGATCAGCGTGGCCATGATCACCGCGCCCACCCGGGCGCCCGCCTCTTGCAGCGCGAAATACTCGCGGATGATGATCGCGTAGGCCGGCACGATGCCGCCCTGGAACAGCCCGAACATCGCCGAAATCACATACAGCGGCACCAGCCCGTCAAAGGGCAAAAACAGCGCCAGCCCCACGCCTTGCAATGCCGAGCCCAGCAGCAGCGTGCGCACGCCGCCAATGCGGTCGCAGATCACGCCCGACACCAGGCGGCTGACAATGCCGCACGCCAGCATCAGCGACAGCATTTCGGCCCCACGGGCCGCGCCAAAGCCCAGGTCGGTGCAATACGCCACGATGTGCACCTGCGGCATGGCCATGGCCACGCAGCACGCCACCCCCGCCACACACAGCAGCAACTGCGCGTGCAAAGGGCGCAGGCCAAACGGGCGGCTGCGGTCTACGACTGAAGGAGCCAAAGGAGCGGGCGCAGTCGCTGTAGAAGAAGCGGCGCCCGCCGCAGCACGCCCTGCCGAAGCAGGCGACGATGCAGGCACCGCAGGCGCAGACACATCCAGCAGCACCATCGGCGCCCGCTGGCGCATGCGCAGCGCAAACAGCAGCATGCCCGCCCCACACACCAGCCCCATCAGCACATAGGTGTGGCGCCAGCCAATCGACTCGATACCGTGCTGCACGATGGGTGGCCACAGCGCACCGGCGATGTAGTTGCCGCTGGCGCAGATCGCCACCGCAATGCCGCGCCGCCGGTTCCACCACAACGCCGTGTCGGCCAGCAAAGGCGCGAACGTGGCCGACGCACCAATCAACCCCATCAACCCATGGGCCAGCCCAAACCCCCAAATGCTGCCCGACAGCCCCGCCCACACAAAGCCACCACACACCCCCACCGCCCCCACGCACAGCACCGGCATCAGCCCATGCCGGTCGGCCATGCGCCCCGTCCACAGCCCGCCAATCCCCAGGCACACCATCATCAGCGTGTAGGGCAGGGATGCATCCGCGCGGCCCACCCCAAACTCGGCCTGCACGGCGGGCAGCACCACGGAGACCACATACATGCTGCTGTTGCCCAGCACGACGAGGCCCAGCGTGACCAGTAGGCGCCAGGCGGCTTGGGGGGAATCGATGAGGGATGCCGGGGCGGCGGTGGAGGTGGAAGCGGGGGTGCTGGGCATGCGGAGCAATTTACCCGACGGAGCAGCAGGGGCGGCCAGGGTGTTGCCAGCACCCGCAGTCAGCGGCGGTGCGTAGCGTGGGTCGATATTGTTTTGATAGCTGCTAGCACATACTGAATAAGCGCTAGAGGCCAATTTCATTGATTTTTTAAACCGCGCTGTGCGCTGCGGCACGCAGCATGCAGGCTTTTCCTGCCCGTTGCTGGAGCGCCGCAGTTGCGCACAGCCATCGCGCGCCCTACAGTGCGTTACAAAACCACAAGCGGTACAGCACAGGGGAGGCAACGGGGGCATGGCCATTTTGATATCGGCACGGGGTGTCTGCCAGTCACGCATGACCCGTGGCGAAGAGCGGCAGAGCGACCGATTGCTTGCACTGCACTTTCATCGCAGGAACCACCGACAGCGTGCGACCAACGGGCAAGTCCTGCCACCGCAATGCAGCGGCATTTTTGACGAACTGGTGACCCACGCGATTCACACGGCGGTGCGCTGCCAGATGCCCGACGGCCAATACCCAGCTGTGATGATCGACGAAGCCCACGACTTTGCGCTCGAGTGGCACAAGCTGGTGACGCAAATGGTGGACCCCACCACCAACAGCCTGCTGGTGCTAGTCGACGATGCGCAAAGCATTTACGAGCGCCGAACTTCACGTGATGGCAGCAAACAATTCAGCTTCAAAAGCGTGGGCATTCAGGCGCAGGGGCGCACCACCATCCTGAAGATCAACTACCGCAACACGCGGCAGATATTGCAAACCGCCAGCTTGGTCGCCGCAAAGCATTTGAGCCCCCACGCTCCACGGCTGCGCGGGTCGCTGCCCCCCACGGGGGCTGATCCAGCTTGGGGCGGCCCGGCGCCGGATCGCTTGCTCACGGCGGACGACGAAAACGATGACGCTGGCTTAGGAGACGGCATCCCCCTGCTCAAACCCGTGAGCTGCGGGCGCGAGGGGCAAGCCCCCGTCATCATCAAACTGCCCACCCTGCGCGACGAAGCCTTTGCCATTGCCGACCATTTGGCGAGCGCCCATAAAGAAGGCCAAGCCTGGGGCGACATGGCGGTGCTGTGCGCCAACTGGAAAACCATGGAGCTGTGCGCCAGCGCCTCGGCCCAGCGCAAGCTGCCGCACCGCGTGCGCAAGAAGAGTGGCGAATACCGGCCCGGCGCGGATGCGATTCAGGTGATGACCATGAAGGTGAGCAAAGGGTTGGAATTCCCCGTGGTGGCGTTACCCGGCGTGGGGCATATGCCTGCAGCAGGGGAGGATGAGAAGGACGCGGCGCGAGTGTTTTATGTGGCGGCTAGGCGGGCGACGTAGAAGTTGGTTATCACCACTAGTGGGGAAAAGGGATTTGGACAGCGACTCGTGCAATGAAGCGAGTCGCTATTCATCACATAGTCCTCATCATTAGATGATGCATTTGATGAGATGTTGAAAACTTGCCTTAATTAGAAAAAGAGGAACAAATGGGTGTTTTTGGACCAACTAATGAAGAACTTGAAAAGTTGCGAGCTGATTTTCAACTCTCGATATCTCAGGGTTTAGACAACCTAAGTCAGAGAATTGAGGCGAAGATAACCGCTATTGAAACAGCCATGTCTGTTCGAGCGACAGATTCTGAACAATCAGCTAAATCAGCTGCTGAGAAAGCCGCTGAGCATGCGGCAGCAGCGAATTATTCCGGTGAACATGTTAAGGCGGCGCTTCAAGAGATAGAGCGTTACAAAGAATCTGCCTTAGTAGAGCTTGAGTCTTTGAAGAAAGAAATAGCTTCAGCTTCAACATTGAACGAACAGTTGCAAGCGAAAATAGACGCGACGCAAGATGTTTACTCACTTTTTCTTGAGAACAAAGAAAAACTAGATTCCGAGATTGAAAGTCTTTCGGAAAAAATGGAAGGTGCAAGAGAACATTTAGAACTGGCAGAAAAATTACCAGACGCAGTCGAACAAGCCCAGAGCTCTCTGTATGAAGCTAAAACCTTAGGCGAAAGTATAAAAAACACACTTAGTCATGCTGTGACTAGAAAATCAGAGATTGATGAGCTGCATAAGCTGATATTGGGTGAGGACATCGATGATGCCGACGGAGAAAGCCAACATATTGATGGCATAAAAGATGAACTGGATGCTTCGTATAAGGAGTTGGCAGAGAAATCTTTAAATCTTGAAGGGTCTATCAAGAATCTAATTAGTGATATCACCGAGAGGCACAACACTCTTCTAAACAATCGTCAGAATGAGTACGATATTCTTCTAAGCACTGCGTCCGCGCGATATGAGCAGATCAACACTCAAATAACGGGACTACTACCCGGGGCGATGGCAGAAGGCTTAAGTGCTGCTTACGATAAAAAGAAGGACTCAGAAGAGATTTCGCTTTCAAAGTTTGAAAGGCGATTTGCATACGCAATTTATGGCCTTGTAGGAATATCGATAATCCCTTTCGCAGTTGATATTTACTTGCTTGCGTTCGAAGGAAAAAATTTGGTTCAAGTTGTCAAAGACACGCCAAACTTGATCGTCTCTATTCTGCCAATCTACTTTCCTGTACTTTGGCTAGCGTATTCCACTAATAAAAAAGCCAATCTCTCGAAAAGACTTATCGAGGAATACACCCATAAATCTGTGCTCGGGAAAACTTTCTCAGGCCTTTCTAAGGATGCTCTGCTTAAAGCGACTTTGAGTGTGCTGATGGCTCCCAGTGGAGCCAATTCACAGATTCGGTGCGCTAAGCAGCGGCCTTTCGGCCCGTACGGCTGGTTTCTTGGCCATTTGGCCGTTTGC